>Ga0134121_10000578_pt1 | contig 40823 bp, 39 predicted proteins | sample KB301_FD_96463 | JGI IMG/M metagenome (GOLD analysis project Ga0134121, IMG submission 96463) | Terrestrial soil microbial communities without Nitrogen fertilizer from Kellogg Biological Station, Michigan, USA - KB3-0-1 | ecosystem: Environmental > Terrestrial > Soil > Unclassified ...
AGCTACCACGTCATCGGTCGTGTGTTCTTGGTGTTCGGCGCCATCGCCGCCTTTATCTTCGGCTCGTTACCCGAGCTGGCGCGCGCCTTCGCCGTGTTCCTGTTGATCAACACCATCGTCTTCCACATCTGGCCGATGATCCGCACGCAAACTTTCTCGCCGGGTTCGTGGACGGCGATCTTCCTGTTTCTGCCGATCGTCTACATGACCTATGTGGCGGCGAACCTGCCGCCGGCGGGATGGATCTGGCCCGTCGTTATCGGCATCGCAATCACGGCCTTCCCGATCCTGCTTCTGCAATACGGCCGGGGAAAACGCCGCTAATTCTTCCCTTCCGATCAAGGAGGCCGGCGCCGCGCTCAGAAACAGCGCGGCGCCGGGACTTTGACCCGGCGGCGTAACCGGCTAGAAAGCCGCTCGAAACCCATTTTTCGAGCCAGTAGACCGCCATGGAAAAATTCACCGTGCTCGAGGGCGTCGCCGCACCCCTCAAGCTGGTCAATGTCGACACCGACAAGATCATTCCGAAGCAGTATCTGAAGACGATCAAGCGCACCGGCCTCGGAAAGGGCCTGTTCGCGGAGCTCCGCTACCAGGACGATGGCAGCGAGAATCCCGGCTTCGTCTTGAACCAGCCGGCCTATCGAAAAGCCAAGATTCTGGTGGCAGGGGACAATTTCGGCTGCGGCTCCTCGCGCGAGCACGCGCCGTGGGCGCTGCTCGATTTCGGCATCCGCTGCGTGATCTCGACCTCGTTCGCCGACATTTTCTACAATAACTGCTTCCAGAACGGCATTCTACCGATACAGGTCTCGCCCGAGAATCTCGCCAAGCTTTTCGACGACGCCGAGCGCGGCGCCAACGCGACGCTCACGATCGATCTTGCCAAGCAGGAAATCCGCGGTCCCGACGGCGGCACGATCAAGTTCGACATCGACGCCAATCGCAAGCATCGCTTGCTCAATGGCCTCGATGATATCGGCCTCACCATGGAAAAGAAATCGAAGATCGAGAACTTCGAGAAGAAGGCGGCCGACAAAAGACCGTGGGCCTGAAACTGATGGCGGCTTTCAAGTTTCTGCTGCTTTCCGGCGACGGCATCGGGCCCGAGGTGATGGCCGAGGCGAAGCGTGTGATCGCGTTATTCGAGCGGCGCGGGCTCGCGTCGTTTTCGATCGAGGAAGATCTCGTCGGAGGCGCTGCCTACGACGCGCACGGCAAGGCGATTTCCGAAGCCGCGATGCAGAAGGCGCGCGCGGCCGACGCCATCCTGTTCGGCGCGGTCGGCGGGCCGAAATGGGACAAGGTGCCCTACGAGGCGCGGCCGGAGGCCGGGCTCCTGCGGCTGCGCAAGGATCTTGGCTTGTTCGCCAACATCCGCCCGGCGATCTGCTACCCGGCGCTCGCCGATGCCTCCAGCCTGAAGCGGGAGCTGGTGGAAGGCCTCGACATCGTCATTGTTCGCGAGCTCACGGGCGGCGTCTATTTCGGCGAGCCGAAAACCATCACTGATCTTGGCAACGGCCAGAAGCGCGCCATCGACACGCAGGTCTACGACACCTACGAAATCGAGCGCATCGCGCGCGTCGCCTTTGAGCTTGCGCGCAAGCGCGGCAACAAGGTGACCTCATCGGAAAAGCGCAACGTGATGAAATCGGGCGTGCTGTGGCACGAGGTCGTGAGCCAGGTGCACGAGCGCGAATACAAGGACGTGCAACTGGAGCATCAGCTCGCCGACGCGCTCGGCATGCAGCTCGTGCGCAATCCGAAGCAGTTCGACGTGATCGTGACCGACAATCTGTTCGGCGACATGCTCTCGGACGTCGCCGCGATGCTCACGGGCTCCTTAGGCATGCTGCCCTCCGCTTCGCTCGGCGAGATCGATGCAAAAACGAAGAAACGCCGCGCGCTCTACGAGCCGGTGCACGGCTCGGCGCCCGACATCGCGGGCAAGGACCTCGCCAATCCGATCGCCATGATCGGCTCGTTCGGCATGGCGCTGCGTTATTCGTTCGGCATGACGAAGGAAGCGGACCTCGTCGAGCAGGCGATCGCCGGCGCGCTCGCCCGCGGCATGCGCACCGCCGACATTCGCGGCGATGGCGCGACCAGCGTCAGCACCTCGGCGATGGGGAGCGCGATCCTCGAGGAACTCGAGCGCCTCGCCGCCTAAGCACTTAGTAGTTGGGATAGCCCGGCAGTTCGAACGGTCCGGGCAGCGGGGTGCGCGGATTGATGTTTTCGTTCGGGGGGCCGTAGGTCGGGAAGCGGTTGTCGATCGCCCAAAGATAATTCGTGTAGCGGGCGGTGCCCGGCTTCACGGTGGTGCCGGCGTCGAGATAGCTGCGCTTCTGGATGATGATGCGGGTGCGCTTATGCTCGTAATCCTTGGCACTCGCAGGAAGGCTCGCGGCAAGCACCGCGAACGCGGTGGCAAGAGCGGCAAAAGACGCAAAACGCATGGACGCCTCTCCGTATTGGGACGAGGCCAGAATAGCCTGCTTTATCGAAACGCAACAGCGCGAAAATCGTTCGCCTCAAAATACGAGATTTGATTAGCGCCCAGCAATGCGGCCTCGTAGGGGCGGTGCGGTCTTCTGCGAAATCCAGTCGTCGGGCCGCTTCGGCGTTGCGGCCAAGATCGGCCCCGCCACGCCGCAAAAATTGCGCTTCAACTCGACCATGGCGAAGAAGGATGCGAGCTTGTCGTCGCCGCCCGCGCTCATCAAGGTGAGCCGATCGACGAGGCAGGCGAGCTGTCCATACGGCACCATCTCGGGGCCGGCATTGCACAGCCAAGCGACAAGGCCGAAGCGCGGATCGTCCCATGCCTTCGCGACGGCGACGCAAGCGCGCGCGCGCTCGGCGCCCGTGACGTTCATGTCGATCACGGAAAGCTCGCCGAATTTCGTCTTGAGCTTGCTCGGTGTTTCCGAAAGCTCGGCGTCGATTCCGGAATCGCCCGCGAGAGCTGCGACCGCGTCGAGCGGATCGGCTATGGCCTCGCCTTCCGTGCCCGGACGATAGAGCTCGATGCGGACATAAGCGCTTTTGTCGCCCGCCGCGCCAAAGGTCATCAGGTCTTTGCGGCCGCCGCCGTCGCGATGGCGGCGCACGAGGTAGCTCGACTGGGCAGGGTCGAAGCCTTGCATCGCCACGGCGAAGGCGCCGGCCGCGCGCGACACGTCGATCCAGGCGGGATGCGCCTCCGGCGTCGGCGTCACCGAAGAGGCCGCTGGCGTCGAGCCGATAAAATCATAACCGAGAACGGCCGTGCCGCCGGCGATGGCGAGGAAGATGGACGCGCGCAGAAACGCAAACGCGCGCGCGAAAGTCAGCGGACGGCGCGGCGCCGAGCGAGCGGATTCGTAGGTCAGCGGGCCAGCAAAGCTGATCCGCGGTTCGAGCGGTTCCACGCCTTATACCTCTCCCTGAAGGCTGGCGTTGCGATTGCGATGGTTCTCGCGTAGAAGCCGCTCACTTTTGGTTTCCGGACGGCCATGGTTGCGGCCAAATTTCGACAGAGAGTGAACAATGGGTTACAAAGTCGCCGTCGTGGGAGCCACCGGCAATGTGGGCCGGGAGATGCTCGCGATCCTTTCCGAGCGCGGATTTGACGCCGACGAGGTGGTGCCGCTTGCCTCGCGCCGCTCGATGGGCGTCGAGGTCTCCTATGGTAACCGCACCCTGAAAGTGAAGGCGACCGAGAACCACGATTTCTCCGACACCGACATTTGCCTGATGTCCGCGGGCTCGGACGTTTCGAAGGAATGGTCGCCCAAGATCGCGGCCAAGGGCTGCGTCGTGATCGATAATTCCTCGTGCTGGCGCTATGACCCCGATGTGCCGCTGGTGGTGCCCGAGGTCAATGCTGACGCGGTGGCAGGATTCAAGAAGAAGAACATCATCGCCAATCCGAACTGCTCGACCACGCAGCTCGTGGTGGCGCTCAAGCCCCTGCACGACCGCGCTATCGTCAAGCGCGTCGTAGTCGCGACCTATCAATCGGTTTCGGGCGCCGGCAAGGAGGGGATGGACGAATTGTTCGCCCAGACGCGGGCGATCTTCGTCACCGACACGCCCGAGCCGCAGAAGTTTCCGAAGCGGATCGCATTCAACGTCATCCCGCACATCGACGTCTTCATGGAAGACGGATCGACCAGGGAAGAATGGAAGATGGCGGAGGAGACGAAGAAGATTCTCGACCCCAAGATCGAGGTCAGCGCGACCTGCGTGCGGGTGCCGGTCTTCATCGGTCACTCGGAGGCGGTCAACGTCGAATTTGAGAAGGCGATTTCGGCCGAGCAGGCGCGCGAGATCTTGCGCAAGGCGCCAGGCGTGCTCGTCGTCGATAAGCAGGAGCCCGGCGGCTACGTGACGCCGTTCGAGGCGGTCGGCGAGGACGCCACCTACGTGTCGCGTATCCGCGCGGACAAGACCGTGAAGCACGGCCTCTCGTTCTGGTGTGTCTCCGACAATCTACGCAAGGGCGCGGCGTTGAACACGGTCCAGATCGCCGAGATCCTCGTCAATCGCAAGCTTTTGTCGCCGAAGAAGAAGGCGGCGTAGGCAGCGTCAAGCCCAAATCGCGATCGGCAGGCCGAACGCGTCCCGCTCCGGCGGGTCGGGAAACGAAATCGCCTTGCCTTCGGCGACGCGCGCGGCGGTCCAGCAAGCGGCGCAGGCGTCGATCAGATCATCGGCACCCGCTTTCAACGCGCGCGCAAGCTCCTCGCTCATGATCGCTTCGTCGAAATCCTCGGTGGCGAGAAGCCGCCGGCGGCGATCGAGGCCGGGCGCATAAAGCCGCCCCTTCACCCGTTTGGGCTCGGTAAGCGGCCGCTCGCCGTTCATCGCCCAGAAGGTCACTTCCGGATGGCACTCGTAGAAGCGGGGAACAAGATCGGCGCGCGCGCGCAAGAAGGCGTCGACCTCGACGATTTTCGGGAAAATATGAAAGGCTTGCTTGGCGATGGCCTTTTGCTCCTCGGACGTCTCGCGCGCGCGCGCAGAGGCACGGCGGTAGCGATCCGCCTCGGGGATCGCGGGATCGACTCCGGCATAGACCGCGGCGCGGGAGGCGATCGAAAAGACGCTCGATTGGCGCTCGCCGAGATAGGAGCGCACGAGCCGTTCGGGCGTGCGGCCTTTCGGTCCGGTCCGGTCGGGCAGGCCGATGGGGATATCGATCGCCGCCACCTTCGGCGGCGCGCCGCGCTCGAACAGATTTCCGATGCGATCGATGCGCTCGACCTTCGCGGGCCGGCCGGGCCGCTCGCGCACGACGACGATCCAACCGCCAGGGCAGCCGTCGATTCCAGCGATCGGAAAATTGTTCATGGCCCGCTCAAATTTCCCGCAACAGGTTTCGGAGGAAGGGTGGCATGGCCGCCGCCGGCGGGCTAACCTCTGCTTGTACCATTGTTTTCCCAGCCATCTCCCATGACAATCGCCGTCCGTCCGCGTCGCAGTGCGCTTTACATGCCGGCCTCGAACGCGCGCGCGCTGGAGAAGGCGCGTACGCTCTCGGCGGATGTCGTCATTCTCGATCTCGAGGACGCCGTCGCGCCCGATGCGAAGACGACCGCGCGCGAACAAGCGGCGGCGGCGATCAAGGCCAAAGGTTTCGGTCCGCGTGAAGTGGTGTTGCGCACCAATGGGATCGATACCGCCTGGATCGACGAGGATCTACGGGCGGCGGCCGCCGCCGGACCCGATGCGGTGCTGGTGCCGAAAATTTCCTCGCCGGAAGAGGTCGCGCTGATCGCCCATAAGTTTGCCAACTTCAATGCGCCGCCCGGGCTTGCGATGTGGGCGATGATCGAGACGCCGCGCGGGGTGCTCGACGCAAACTTCATCGCGGCGGCCGGGCGCGATCCGAAGATGCGGCTCGCCGTGCTCGTGCTCGGTACCAACGACATCGCCAAAGAGACGCGCGCGCGCATCGTGCCCGGGCGGCTGCCGATGCTCGCCGCGCTCTCGACGGTGGTTCTCGCCGCCCGCGCCCACGGGCTCGACGTGCTCGACGGCGTGTTCAATGACATCCACGATGCGGCCGGCTTCGCGCGCGAGTGCGAGGAGGGGCGAAATTTGGGCTTCGACGGCAAGACGCTCGTCCACCCGTCCCAGATCGAGCCGTGCAACGCCGCCTATTCGCCGGCCGCGGCCGAGGTCGCGCAGGCGAAGAAGATCGTCGCCGCCTTCGCCGCGCCGGAAAATGCTGGCAAGGGCGTGATCACGGTCGATGGGCGAATGGTCGAACTCCTGCACGCCGAGATCGCACGCCGCACCGTGGCGCTGCATGACGCGATCGCGGCGAGGGTGTGAGCCCATGGACGACAAGGGTTCGGGCCGTTTCTTCGAGGATTTCCGCCTCGGCCAGGTGATCAAGCACGCTACCCCGCGCACCGTCACTACGGGCGATGTCGCGCTCTACAACGGGCTGTTCGGCGCGCGCTTCGCGGTGCAATCGGCCGACACCTTCGCCAAGAAAATCGGCTATCCGCGCGCGCCGGTCGACGATCTCTTGGTGTTTCACGTCGTATTCGGCAAGACGGTGCCGGACATTTCGCAGAATGCCATTGCCAATCTCGGCTACGCCGATTGCCGCTTTCTCGCGCCGGTCTATCCCGGCGATACGCTTTCGGCCGTCTCCGAGGTGATTGGTCTGCGCGAAAACTCCAACCGCCAGTCGGGCGTGGTCTATGTGCGCTCCACGGGCTTCAATCAAAACGGCGCGGTGGTGCTCAATTACGCTCGCTGGGTGATGGTGCGAAAGCGCGAGGAGGCGGCACCGGCGCCAGCGGTTAGCGTGCCGAAACTGCCGGACAAGGTCGAACCCGCCGCGCTCGGCCGCGCCGCGCCGAAGCTGAAATCCAAGGCTTATGATTGTGCGCTCGCCGGCAGCACGCGGCGCCACGCCGATTATCAGGTCGGCGAGAAGATCGATCATCGCGATGGCATGACGGTCGAGGAAGCCGAGCACCAGATCGCGACCCGGCTCTATCAGAACACCGCACGCGTGCACTTCAATCAGTTCACCGAGGGCAAGGGCCGCTTCGGCCGCCGGCTGATCTACGGCGGTCATGTGATTTCGCTCGCTCGCGCGTTGTCGTTCAACGGGCTCGCCAACGCCTTTCACGTGGCGGCGATCAACGGCGGCCGGCACGTGGCGCCGCTATTTGCGGGATGCACCGTGTTCGCCTGGAGCGAGGTGCTGGAGCGGCAGGAAATTCCCCGGCGCAAGGATCTCGGCGCGCTGCGGCTGCGCACGATCGCGAGCAAGGATAAGCCGTGCGCGGATTTTCCCGACCGGCAGGGCGAGGAATACGACCCCGCCGTGATTCTCGATCTCGATTATTGGGCGCTTATTCCGCGCTGAAGGCCGGCGGTGATCGACAGGTCATAGTGGCGGAAAAACGCCCAGACCTCTTCAGCCGCGTCAATGTCGTGATTGCGCATGCCGAGCATGCGCGCCGCCATCGGCGTTTCCCGCCCGGGCCCGATCGACGGCGATTGGTGGCCGCCGTTATTGACGCGAAACAGAACGACGGCGGAACGGTCCCGGCAATTCGACCAGTAGATCAAAGTCACGGACGTACCGCCGCTTGACCCGCGGCTCGGCACCGCGGACTCCGCGGCATTGGAGCAGCCGTCCAATTCGGCAAAAAGCTTCGCCGTGTACATCACCGGATAGAGCGACATGATGCCGGGAAGGGCGTTGCCGTAGAACGGTACGATCATGTCCGCCGTGCCGTTGATCATGAGTACCGGCACCGCGCGGCTCGGCTTGCAGGACGTTCGGTAGGTGGTCGGCACCGTCGCGCTCAAGGTCGCGAAGGCCGCGAACAGGTCGGGCCGTTCGCAGGCCATGCGGTAGGTCATGTAGCCGCCATTCGACAGACCGACGAGATAAATGCGCCCGGGATCGGCGATCCGCTGCTCGACGAGGGTTTGCACGAGCTTGCTCAGGAACTCGACATCGTCGCCGGGCGGCGCCCAAAAGGTCATGCGCAGCGCCGGGTTGCGCCCATCCTTCCACGAATTGCCGAGGCCGTAGGGATAGACGACGGTGAAATTCTCACGATCGGCAACGAGGTTGAGGCCGAGGTAGGAATCCATCCCGTCGGCGGATTGCAACATGCCGTGAAGAGCGATGACTACGGGTCCGGGCTGGCCCGGCGTGGGCGGCAGATGGATGCGATAGTTCCGTTGTGAGCCGTCGATGAGCAAGGATCGCTCCTCGTCGGCGCGGACAGCGGAAGCGGTCAGTGCAAAGGCAAGCAGAGCCAAGATTGTGACCCGCAGTCGTCCTATATGGCGATTCATCCCCTCACCTAGGAAAGCTTCGCCGGCGATATTCAATGACAATGTGCCGGTTTTCTGTCGGCAACCCGCCGTCTCGATGACCTCGACGCAATCTCGGAATCTAGCCGCAATGGCTTAGTCAATTGTTAACCGATTCGGCCGCGGGATGGGTTTACGCCGCGCGCAAATGCTCGACCAACTGGCGTGTAACGGGCGGTAGCTCGCGCATGCCACGCACGCAGATAGTGAGGTCGCGGACGGCCCACGGGTCGGTGAGGGTGACCGCCACAATCCCCATGGCCCGCGCGGCGCGGCGGGCGGTGGTCTCCGGCACGATGCCGACCCCGACGTTGCACTCGACCAGACGGCAGACTGCGTCAAAGCTTCGCAGCTGAACCCGCAGCCGGAGCGGCCGTCCGATGCGCGCCGCCTTGTCGGCAAGGAAGCGCTGCAGCGCGCTCGCCCGGTCGAGCCCCACAAAGTCGCGGTCAAGTACTTGCGCGAAGCCGATTCGCGCCCGCTTGGCGAGCGGATGATCGCGGGCGACCACCAGCACGAAGCGATCCCTGCGGAACGGATAGGTCTCGAGCGAGCCGACATCGACGGTGCCGGCGACGATGCCGAGATCCGCGACGCCTTCGGCGATCAATCCTACGATCTCGTCGCTCAGGCGCTCCTCCAGATCGACGCTTACATTCGGATGCGCGGATAGAAACGAACTCAGGGCTTCGGGCAGGAACTCGGTCAACGCATTGGTGTTGGAAAGCATGCGGATCTGCCCCCCCAAGCGGCCGGCATAGGCACTGAGATCCTCGCGCAGGCGTTCCGCCTGCAGCAGCATGGTGCGCGCATGCTGCAGGAGCGTGCGCCCGGCCTGCGTCGGCGCCACGCCCTGGCGGCTGCGCAACAGGAGGGCCGCGCCGATCGCTTCTTCCATGTTGCGAACGCGCGTGCTCGCCGCGGCGAGCGCGAGATGCGCCCGCTCGGCTCCGCGGGTGATGCTGCCTGCCTCGACCACGTCGCGAAACAGGCTCAGATCGGCCAAATCAAAGCGCATGACATGCTACCTTCGCATTTCACGAAGGCAGCCTACGCATAATAAGGATTGCAGTCTAGTTTCCCGGTAGTAGCTTCGCTTTAGACGAAGTGAGCCGAGCGAACGTATTTCCGGATGCGGATCGCGGCTCGGACGTAAAACTGATTCCAAAAAGCTCGGGGCGGAATCGGGAGAATCTTGATGGCCGAACCCAGAATCAACATTGATCGTCCGCTCTCGCCGCATCTCGGCATCTATCATTTCAGCATTACAATGGCGATGTCGATTTTGCATCGGATCACCGGCAGCGCACTGTATTTCGGCACGCTCTTTTTAGTCTGGTGGCTGCTTGCCGCTTCGAGTTCGGCGAAGCAATTCGACATTGCGAGCGCCTTCTTCGCGTCCTGGGTCGGCCAGCTCGTGCTATTCGGCTACACTTGGGTGCTTCTGCATCACATGCTCGGCGGCATTCGTCATTTTATCTGGGACACGTTGCACGGCCTGGAGCCCGGCGAGCGCGAGTTTCTTGCCTACGCGACGATCGTCGGCTCGGTCGCGTTGACGCTCGTCGTCTGGACGCTCGGCTATATGCTCAAGGCCTGAGGAAGCGCGCAAATGAAAACCCCATTTGCCCGCGTGCGCGGGTTAGGCACCGCCCATTCCGGCACCGAGCATTTCTGGATGCAGCGGCTCACCGGCGTCGCGAATCTGCCGCTGATCATCGCGTTTCTCGTGGTGATCGTGAGTCTTGCCGGTTCGAGCCAGGCGAGCGTGATCGCGAGGCTTTCCAACCCGTTCATCGCAATGATCCTGCTCGCCGCGCTGATTTCGGTGCTCCTCCACATGCGGATCGGCATGCAGGTGATCATCGAGGATTACGTACATACGGAGCTCAGAAAGATCGCGCTCCTGATGATCAACACCTTCTTCACCCTCGCGATCGGCATCGCGGCGGCCTACGCGATCCTGAAGATCAATTTCGGACTGTAGCGATGGCGACGAACGGTAAACCGCAAGCAGCGCCCGCGGTTCAGGGCCGTGCCTATCCGGTCACCGATCATGTCTATGACGTGATCGTGGTCGGCGCCGGAGGTTCGGGCCTGCGCGCGGTCGTCGGCTGCGCCGAGGCTGGGCTCAAGACCGCCTGCATCACGAAAGTGTTTCCGACGCGCTCGCACACGGTGGCGGCGCAGGGTGGTATCGCCGCCGCGCTCGGCAACATGGGCGAGGACGACTGGCGCTGGCACATGTATGACACCGTCAAGGGGTCGGATTGGCTCGGCGATCAGGACGCGATCGAGTATCTCTGCCGTCACGCGCCGGCGGCGGTCTATGAGCTCGAGCACTGGGGGGTGCCGTTCTCGCGCACGGAAGAAGGAAAAATCTATCAACGGCCGTTCGGCGGCATGACCACGCATTTCGGCAAGGGAACCGCGCAACGCACCTGCGCCGCCGCCGACCGCACCGGTCACGCCATGCTGCACACGCTTTATGGCGCCGCGCTCAAACACAGCGCCGAGTTTTTTATCGAGTATTTCGCGATCGATCTCCTGATGGACGGCGAGGGCCGCTGCTGCGGCGTCGTCGCGCTCGATATGGAAGACGGCACGATCCACCGCTTCCGCGCGCAGATGACGATGGTGGCGACCGGCGGCTACGGCCGCGCCTATTTTACCTGTACCTCGGCCCACACCTGCACCGGCGATGGCAACGCCATGGTGCTGCGCGCGGGCTTGCCGCTGCAGGACATGGAGTTCGTGCAGTTTCACCCGACGGGCGTCTACGGCGCCGGCGTCCTCATCACCGAGGGCGCGCGCGGCGAGGGCGGGTATCTCACCAATTCCGAGGGCGAGCGCTTCATGGAACGCTACGCGCCGTCGGCCAAAGACCTCGCCTCGCGCGACGTCGTCTCGCGCGCGATGACGATCGAAATTCACGAGGGCCGCGGCGTCGGCAAGGAGAACGATCACATCTATCTCCACCTAGACCATATCGATCCGAAAATCCTGCACGAGCGGCTGCCCGGTATTTCCGAGAGCGCGAAGATTTTCGCCGGCGTCGATCTGACCAAGGAGCCGATTCCGGTGTTGCCGACGGCGCACTACAACATGGGCGGCATCCCGACTAACTTCCACGGCGAGGCGCTGACCAAATCGAACGGCAATGCCGATCAAACCGTGCCGGGCCTGATGGCGCTTGGGGAAGCGGCCTGCGTCTCGGTGCACGGCGCGAACCGGCTCGGCTCGAACTCGTTGATCGATCTCGTCGTGTTCGGGCGCGCGGCGGCGGCGCGCTGCGCCGAGATCGTGCATCCCGGCGAGAAGCTGCCGGACCTGCCGGTCGCGGCGGCCGATTTCGCGATTTCGCGGCTCGACCGCTTCCGCAACGCAAAGGGCGCGACCCCCACGGCGGAACTGCGCGTCAAGATGCAAAAGGTGATGCAGTCGAACTGCGCCGTGTTCCGCACCGGCGAAGTGCTGCGCAAAGGCACGCAGCTCATCCACGACGTGTTCGCGGGCATCACCGACATCCATGTCAGCGACCGCTCGCTGATCTGGAATTCGGACCTCGTTGAGACGCTCGAATTCGACAATTTGATCGCGCAGGCGGCGGTCACGATGGAGTCGGCGCTGAACCGGCAGGAATCGCGCGGCGCGCATGCGCGCGAGGACTTTCCCGAGCGCGACGACAAGAACTGGATGAAGCATTCGCTGTCGTGGTTCGACGACAAGACCGGCAAGGTGAGGCTCGACCACCGTCCGGTGCATGCCTACACGCTGACGAACGAAGTGCAGTACATCGAGCCGAAGAAGCGGGTTTATTGAGAGCGGGCACCATGGTCGAACTGACGCTGCCGAAAAATTCGAAGGTGAAAGAGGGCAAGGTGTGGCCGAAGCCCGCCGGCGCGAAGCGCCTCACCGAGTTCCGTATCTATCGCTGGGACCCGGACGTGGGCGGCAACCCCCGTATCGATACCTATTTCGTCGATCGCGACGATTGCGGGCCGATGATTCTCGACGCCATCATCTGGATCAAGAACAAGATCGACGCGACGCTCACCTTCCGCCGCTCCTGCCGCGAGGGCGTGTGCGGCTCCTGCTCGATGAACGTCGACGGACTCAACGCGCTCGCTTGCACACGCGCGATCGATGAAGTGGCGGCGCCGGTGAAGATTTATCCGCTGCCGCATCAGCCGGTGGTCAAGGATCTCGTCTCGGATCTTTCGAACTTTTACGCGCAGTACGCGGCGATCGAGCCGTGGCTGCACACCGAGACGCCGGCCCCGCAGCAGGAATGGCGGCAAAGCCATGCCGAGCGCGAAAAGCTCGACGGGCTCTACGAGTGCATTTTGTGCGCTTGCTGCTCGACGTCGTGCCCGAGTTATTGGTGGAATCCAGAGCGCTACATGGGGCCGGCGGCGCTGTTGCAGGCCTATCGCTGGATCGTCGATTCGCGCGACGAGGCGACCGGTGAGCGGCTCGATTTCCTGGAAGACCCGTTCCGCCTCTATCGCTGCCACACCATCATGAACTGCTCACAGGTCTGCCCCAAGGGGCTCAATCCCGCAAAGGCGATCGCCGCGATCAAGAAGAAGATGGTCGCACGGCAGCTTTAGCCGTCAGTCATCCGCTCGATGGTGGCAGGTATTTCTAGCGACACAATAAATAAATTACGCGCCAATTCCGGCGCGCGACGAGATTCGGCGGTTTGTTGGCACAACGCCGAACATTCCCGCCGTCACCGACGAGCGTCAGGCTGCTTTCAGCATCCGGCTCTGTGCGTCGAGGAGCGTGGTGGCGAAGCTGTAGCCGTCGGCCATGCATTCGCGAAAGAGCGAAAGTGGATCGGGCCGTGGGTTGGTGATTTCGGCGACGACGTCGTTCGCTTCGAAGCGAAGGTCGGCCTCGTATTTGCGCGCGATCGCCTGCATTGGATGATTATGGGAAAGGCAGTTCATGTAGAGCTTGCGGATCGAACGGTTGCGTGCGGCGAGGATGGTGCGGCCCATGAGCGCCGAGCCGACGCCGGCGCTTTGCCACGGCTGTTCGATCGAGAAAGCGGCCTCGGCTTCGTCCGAAAAATGATCGGCGGCGACGCGGAGCTCCGCGCAGCCGCGCAGGACGCCATCGACGAAGAAGCCGTGGACGACCGAATCCGCCCCCAGTGCCTTGGCCGCGTATTTCTCGATGAAATAATCGGTGACCGGGGTTCCAAACCGGTTGGCGCGGCTCGCCGGGTCGAGGCGCAAGAGGTGCTCGCGAAAGCGGTTGGTTTCGCCGATCCAAAGCTTGCGGATGACGCCGGGGGTTTCGGGAGACTCATACATGATGCTAATCCTTGGCCCTCGATATGGTCGATTCATGCTTGAAAATCAATGTATTGCCGCTATGCAACAAAAGCATGACCTGGAATTGACGGTGACACGACGCAAACCGCCTCAACGGGCAACTTTCGAGGGCATTTCGCAGCAAACCGCGCAACAATCCTGTTTTGGCGGTAACTCCTGTGGCATTGAAGCGGCGGGCGCGGGCGCTGCGCCGCGCACGATCGGAATCCCCGACGGACGCTTTTCCGAATGGTAGCGATCGTGGAGCGCTATGCCGCACAGGTCGCGGCCGGAGCAATCGAATCGGATCCGGGCCAGCTTCACGCGATCGGCCGCTTGGCGCGGCTTGAGCGCGACCTTGCCGACTACCGCCCGCCCGCCAAATCCGGCGCGCTCGGCTGGTTGATGGCGCGGCAGCCGGCGGCCGCACCACGCGGCGTCTATCTCTTCGGTGAAGTCGGCCGCGGCAAGACCATGCTGATGGACCTGTTCTTCGCGGGAGCGCCGGTCGCGAAGAAGCGGCGGGCGCATTTTCATGAGTTCATGGCGGATGTGCACGTCCGCATCCGGGATATCCGCCATAAATTGAAATACGGAGAGGTTTCGAACGGCGATCCCATCGCGTTCGCGGCCGGCGCGATCGCCGGAGAAATCTCGCTCTTGTGCTTCGACGAGTTCCTCGTCACCGACATCGCCGACGCGATGATCCTCGGGCGGCTGTTCGAAAAATTGTTCGAGCGGGGCGTCGTGCTGGTCGCGACCTCCAATGTGCCGCCCGCGGAGCTTTACAAGGACGGGCTCAACCGCGCGCTGTTCGTGCCGTTCATCCATTTGCTCGAAGAGCGCGTGGAAGTGGTTCGGCTAGAAGCGCGCACCGATTTCCGGCTGGAGAAATTGCAAGATGTTGCGAGCTGGCATGTTCGCGCGGACAAGGTGGCGGGCGCGTCGATCGACCGCGCTTGGCGGCGTCTCGCCGGTCCGGACGGCGGCGCGCCGCTCGAACTCCCGCATCTCGGGCGCGCCATCCACGTGCCGCGCGCGGGCGGGGGTGCCGCGCGCTTTACCTTTCGGGATCTGTGCGAAATGCCGCTCGGGACGAGCGACTTCGTCGCGATTTCGCGAGCGTTTCACACGGTGATCGTCGAGAACATCCCGCTGATCGCGGCCGAGCGGCGCAACGAAGCCAAGCGATTCATTCTCCTGATCGACACGCTCTACGACAATGCGGTGAAGCTGATCGCATCGGCGGCGGCCGAGCCCGACCGGCTCTATACCGGGACCGAAGGCTTTGAGGCGTTCGAGTTCCGCCGCACGGCGTCGAGGCTCTATGAGATGCGCTCGGTCGCTTATTTGGCGCTCCCGCACGCGCGGCGCGATTCGAGGACGACGGGCGACACCACCGGCATCGTCGAGACGTGAATGCGAAGAACGGACGATGTTTCCGCGCTTGAGCGGCTTGTGCAAACGGGCTAGAGGCTAGGCGGCCCTGCGGCCGATATTGCAGCTCTGCGCCCCTCCAGCAGGATTTTTCCTTCCATGGCACGCAAGAAGATCGCTTTGATCGGAGCCGGCCAGATCGGCGGCACGCTCGCTCTCCTCGCCGGGTTGAAGGAACTCGGCGACATTATTCTCTTCGACGTGGTGGAGGGCATTCCGCAGGGCAAGGCGCTCGACATCGTCCAGTCCTCGCCGGTCGAGGACTTCGATGCCAACGTCGTCGGCGCCAACTCCTATGAGGCGATCGAGGGCGCCGACGTGATCATCGTCACCGCCGGCGTGCCGCGCAAACCCGGCATGAGCCGCGACGATCTTCTCGGCATCAATCTCAAGGTCATGGCGCAGGTCGGCGCCGGTATCCGCAAATACGCGCCGAAAGCGTTCGTGATCTGCATCACCAATCCGCTCGACGCCATGGTATGGGCGTTGCAGACCGCCTGCGGCTTGCCCAAGAACATGGTCGTGGGCATGGCGGGCGTCCTCGATTCCGCGCGCTTCCGCTACTTTCTCGCCGACGAGTTCAAGGTTTCGATCGAGGATGTGACCGCCTTCGTGCTCGGCGGCCACGGCGACACCATGGTGCCGTTGGTGCGCTATTCGGCCGTTGCCGGCATTCCGCTGCCCGATCTCGTCAGGATGGGCTGGACCACGGACGCGCGCGTCGAGGGTATCGTGCAGCGCACCCGCGACGGCGGCGCCGAGATCGTGAATCTCCTCAAGACGGGCTCGGCGTTCTACGCGCCGGCCTCGTCGGCGATCGCGATGGCGGAGAGCTATCTCAAAGACAAGAAGCGCGTGTTGCCCTGCGCCGCCTTCCTCAACGGCGAGTACGGCGTAAAGGGCCTCTATGTCGGCGTGCCGGTAGTGATCGGCGCCAAGGGCGTCGAGCGCGTGGTGGAAATCGAGCTCAATAAGGACGAGCAGGCGATGTTCGACAAATCGGTCTCGGGGGTGCAGGGACTCGTCGACGCCTGCATCAAGATCGCACCCGACCTCGGCAAGTGATCTCGCGGAGAATGTTCGCGCGGCGCTTCTGAAATTCGAGGATCACAATGAACATTCACGAGTATCAAGCGAAAGCCGTATTGCGCGAATTCGGGGTGCCGGTGCCGCGCGGCATTGCGGCGTTCTCGCCCGAGGAAGCGGCGAAGGCTGCGGGCGAACTCGGCGGCTCCGTCTGGGTCGTCAAGGCGCAGATTCACGCCGGCGGCCGCGGCAAGGCGGGCGGCGTCAAGGTGGTGAAATCCGTCGACGAGGTGAAGAAAGAAGCCAGGCGCATGCTCGGCTCGACGCTCGTTACGCACCAGACCGGGCCGCATGGAAAAGAAGTCAACCGCCTGTATATCGAGGAAGGGGCGGCGATCGCGAAGGAGTTCTACCTTTCGCTGCTCGTCGACCGTGACAGCTCGCGTGTCGCCTTCGTGGTCTCGACCGAAGGCGGCATGGACATCGAGAAGGTCGCGCAAGAGGCGCCCGACAAGATCGTCACCTTCGCAGTCGATCCGGCGACCGGCATCTGCCCGTACCACGCGCGGCGCGTCGGAAAGGTGCTCGGCCTCGGCGCGAATCAGCAGAAGCAGGCGAGCGCATTGATCGGCGCGCTCTACAAGGCGTTCACCGAGAAGGACATGAGCCTGCTCGAAATCAACCCGCTGATCGTGACGAACGACGGCAAGATCGTCTGCCTCGACGCCAAGGTCGGCTTCGACGACAACGCGCTGTTCCGGCATCCGGATGTCGCGGCGCTGCGCGACATTACCGAAGAGGATCCGAAGGAAGTCGAGGCCTCGAAATACGACCTCAACTACATTTCGCTCGAAGGCACGATCGGCTGCATGGTGAACGGCGCCGGGCTCGCCATGGCGACCATGGACATCATCAAGCTCTATGGCGAGGCGCCGGCGAACTTCCTCGACGTCGGCGGCGGCGCCACCACGGAAAAAGTGACGGCGGCGTTCAAGATCATCACCTCCGATCCAAACGTGAAGGGAATTCTCGTCAATATTTTCGGCGGCATCATGCGCTGCGACGTGATCGCGGAGGGCGTGGTAGCGGCGGTGAAGGAAGTCGGCCTGAAGGTGCCGCTCGTCGTTCGCCTCGAAGGGACGAACGTCGAGCTCGGCAAGAAGATTTTGAAGGAATCGGGTCTCGACGTGATTCCCGCCAACGACCTCGACGACGCCGCGCAGAAGATCGTCAAAGCGGTAAAGGGAAAGAAGTGATGTCAGTCCTCGTCAATCAATCGACGAAGGTCATATGCCAGGGCTTCACCGGCAAGAACGGCACCTTCCATTCCGAACAGGCGATCAAGTACGGCACCAAAATGGTCGGCGGCACAGCGCCGGGCAAAGGCGGCTCGCAGCATCTCGGTCTGCCGGTGTTCGATACCGTAATCGAGGCCAAGGAAAAGGTCGGCGCCGACGCGAGCGTGATCTACGTGCCGCCCGCCGGCGCCGCCGATGCGATCTGTGAGGCGATCGACGCGGACATTCCGCTCATTGTCTGCATCACCGAGGGCATTCCCGTCGCGGACATGGTGAAGGTCAAGCGCTCGCTGTCGGGCTCGAAGTCGCGCCTCGTCGGCCCCAACTGCCCCGGCGTGATCACGCCCGGCGAGTGCAAGATCGGCATCATGCCCGGTCACATCCACAAGCGCGGCAAGGTCGGTATTGTTTCGCGCTCGGGCACGCTTACATACGAGGCGGTGTTCCAGACCACCGCCGAAGGCCTCGGGCAGACCACCTGCGTCGGGATCGGCGGCGATCCGGTCAAGGGCACTGAATTCGTCGACGTGCTCGAAATGTTCCTTGCCGACAAAGAGACCGAGGCGCTGATCATGATCGGCGAGATCGGCGGTGCGGCCGAGGAAGACGCCGCCCAATTCCTGCGCGACGAGGCGAAGCGCGGCAAGAAGAAGCCATGCGTCGGTTTCATCGCGGGCCGCACCGCGCCGCCCGGACGCAGAATGGGTCACGCAGGTGCCATTATTTCCGGCGGAAAAGGAGACGCGGAGTCGAAAATCGCGGCGATGGAGACGGCGGGCATTCGCGTGTCGCCATCGCCCGCACGGCTCGGCAAAACGCTCGTAGAGGTGCTAAAAGGCTGATAGGACTTGAATTCTCGACTTGATCGGCAGCGCAAGCGCGGCGTTGCCGCGTGCATCACGGAAAGCGGCATCCGTCATGCATGGAAGCGGAAACCGGACGAGGCACCGCATCGCAATCATGGCAAGAGCATCGGACAACGACATCTTTCTCAAGACGTCATTTCTCTATGGCGGCAATGCCGCTTACCTCGAGGATCTAGAGGCGCGCTACGAACAGAATCCGTCGTCGGTCGACGAGGGCTGGCGCTCTTTCTTCGCGGCGCTGAAGGAGGAGAAGGGCGACGCCGTCAGGAACGCCAAGGGGGCGTCGTGGAAGCAGCCCGGCTGGCCGGTGCCGATGAACGGCGAACTCGTCGCCGCGCTCGACGGCAATTGGATCGAGGTCGAGAAGGGGCTCGGCCAAAAGATCAAGGCGGAAGCCGAGCCGCGCGGCGTCGAACTCAGCCGCGAAGAGGTCCAGCAGGCGACGCGCGACTCGGTCAAGGCGCTGATGATGATCCGCGCCTATCGCATGCGCGGGCACCTGCACGCCAAGCTCGATCCCTTGGAGCTCGAACCGCAGCCCGTGCAGCCCGAACTTGACCCCGCTTCCTACGGCTTCACCGAGGCCGATCTCGACCGCAAGATTTTCATCGACCACGTGCTCGGGCTCGAATTCGCGAGCGTGCGCGAGATGGTGGCGATTCTTACGCGCACCTACTGCCAGACGATCGGCGTCGAATTCATGCACATCTCCTCGCCGGAGGAGAAGGGTTGGATTCAGGAGCGCATCGAAGGCCCCGACAAGGAAATCACCTTCACGCGCGAGGGCAAGCGCGCGATCCTGAACAAACTCGTCGAGGCCGAGGGCTTCGAGAAGTTCATCGACGTGAAATACACCGGCACCAAGCGCTTCGGCCTCGACGGCGCGGAATCCATGATCCCGGCGCTCGAACAGATCATCAAGCGCGGCGGCGCGCTCGGCGTGCACGAAATCGTCTTCGGCATGGCGCACCGCGGGCGGCTGAACGTGCTCGCGCAGGTGATGGCCAAGCCCCACCGCGTGATCTTCCACGAATTCAAGGGCGGCTCGGCGATGCCGACCGAGGTTGAGGGCTCCGGCGACGTGAAATATCATCTCGGCGCCTCGTCCGACCGCGAGTTCGACCACAACAAGGTGCACCTGTCGTTGACGGCGAACCCGTCGCATCTCGAAATCGTCGATCCGGTGGTGCTCGGTAAAGTGCGCGCGAAACAGGATCAGTATCACGCGACGCCCGAAGATCGCACGATGGTGATGCCGCTCCTCATCCATGGCGATGCCTCGTTCGCGGGGCAGGGCGTGGTGGCGGAGTGCTTCGGCCTTTCCGGGCTCAAGGGCTATCGCACCGGCGGGTCGCTGCATTTCATCGTCAACAACCAGATCGGCTTCACCACCGATCCGCGCTACGCGCGTTCCTCGCCCTATCCGTCCGACCTCGCCAAGATGATCGAGGCGCCGATCTTCCACGTCAACGGCGACGATCCCGAGGCGGTGGTGTTCTGCGCCAAGGTCGCGACCGAGTTCCGGCAGAAATTCCAGAAGCCGGTGGTGATCGACATGTTCTGTTATCGCCGTCACGGCCACAACGAGGGCGACGAGCCATCGTTCACCCAACCCCTGATGTACAAGAAAATCCGCTCGCATCCGACGGCGCTGGAAATCTACGGCAAGAAGTTGGAGGCCGAGGGCCTCGTTTCGCAAGGCGACGTCGAGCGGATGAAGGCGGGCTGGCGCGCGCATCTCGAAGCCGAATTCGAATCGGGCCAAAGCTACCAGGCGAACAAGGCCGACTGGCTCGACGGCAAGTGGTCGGGCATCAGGCAAGCGGACAGCGCCGACGATCCGCGCCGCGGCAATACCGGGGTCGCGCTCGAAACGCTGAAAGAAATCGGCAAGAAGATCACCAAGACGCCCGAAGGCTTTCATCCGCACCGCACCATCACGCGCTTTCTCGAGGCGCGGGCCAAGATGATCGCGACGGGCGAGGGGGTCGATTGGGCGACCGGCGAGGCGCTCGCTCTCTGCTCGCTGCTGTTGGACGGCAATCCGGTGCGCCTCACCGGACAGGACGTCGAGCGCGGCACCTTCTCGCAGCGGCATTCGGTGGTCTTCGACCAGGAGAACGGCGAGCGCTACACGCCGTTCAATTACGTGCGCGACGGCCAGGCCCGCTACGAAGTCTGCAATTCGATGCTGTCGGAAGAGGCCGTACTCGGCTTCGAATACGGCTATTCACTCGCCGAGCCGAAAGCGCTCACCATCTGGGAGGCGCAGTTCGGCGACTTCGTCAATGGCGCGCAGGTCGTGATCGATCAGTTCATCTCCTCGGGCGAGCGCAAGTGGCTGCGCATGTCGGGTCTCGTGATGCTGTTGCCGCATGGCTACGAGGGGCAGGGGCCCGAGCATTCGTCGGCGCGGCTGGAGCGCTTCCTGCAGCTGTGCGCCGAGGACAACATGCAGGTGGCGAACTGCACGACGCCGGCGAATTTTTTCCACATCCTGCGCCGGCAATTGAAGCGCGACTTCCGCAAGCCGTTGATCCTGATGACGCCGAAATCGCTGCTGCGCCACAAGCGCGCGGTCTCGAAGCTCGATGAAATGGGACCGGGCACGTTTTTCCATCGCGTGTTGTGGGACGAGGCGCAGCTGCGTCCGAAGGGCGCCGTCAAACTTGTCGCCGACGACAAGATTCGCCGCGTCGTGCTATGCTCGGGCAAGGTTTATTACGATCTCTACGAGGAGCGCGAAAAACGCGGCGCCGGCGACGTCTATCTCCTGCGCGTCGAGCAGCTCTATCCGTTCCCGCTGAAGTCGCTGGTGAGTGAGCTTGCCCGCTTCAAGAACGCGGAGATCGTCTGGTGCCAGGAAGAGCCACGCAACCAGGGCGCCTGGGCGTTCGTGCAGCCCTATCTGGAGTGGGTGCTGGAACAGGTTCACGCCAAGAGCGCGCGGCCGCGCTATATCGGGCGCGTGGCTTCGGCCTCGACCGCAACCGGGTTGATGTCGAGCCACATGAAACAGTTGAAAGCGTTCCACGACGAGGCGTTGGGCTGAATCGTTTGGAGATTTGACGATGGCGACCGAAATCCGCGTGCCGACGCTCGGCGAATCCGTCACCGAGGCGACGATCGGCCGCTGGTTCAAGAAAGCAGGCGAGGCGGTCGCGGTCGACGAGCCGTTGGTCGAACTGGAAACCGACAAGGTGACGGTCGAGGTGCCGGCGCCGGTCGCGGGCGTGTTGTCCGAGATCAAGGCCAAGGACGGCGATACCGTCGCGGTCGGCGCGCTGTTGGGCTCGATCGCGGAAGGAGCGGGAGGCAAGGCCGCGCCAAAGGCGGCGCCCGCGAAGGCGACGGCTGAAACCGCCAAGCCCGCGGCTTCCGCGCCGGCGAAACCGGGCGCTGCCGCGTCGGCGGCGAAAAAAGTTTCCGGCGACGGCCCGCAGCCGCCAGCGGTCCGCCGGCTCGCGGCCGAGACCGGCGTCGATCCGGCGACCGTCGCGGGCTCCGGCAAGGATGGCCGCGTCACCAAGGGCGACATGCTCGCCGCAATCGCGGCCGGGCCCTCGATCGCGCCGCCCACGCCCCCCATTGCTCGTGGTCCGTCGCCGCCCGATGACGCCGCGCGCGAGGAGCGTGTGCGCATGACGAAGCTCCGGCAGACCATCGCCCGGCGCTTGAAGGACGCGCAGAATACCGCCGCCATGCTCACGACGTTCAACGACGTCGACATGAGCGCGGTAATGGCGATGCGCGCGCGCTACAAGGAGACGTTCGAGAAGAAGCACGCCGTCAAGCTCGGCTTCATGGGCTTCTTCGTGAAGGCTTGCATCCAGGCACTGAAAGAAATTCCGGCGGTGAATGCCGAGGTCGACGGCGCTGACCTCGTATACAAGAACTACTATCACATCGGCGTCGCGGTCGGCACCGACAAGGGTCTGGTGGTGCCGGTGGTGCGTGAAGCCGACCAGCTCTCGATCGCGGAGATCGAGAAGAAGATCGCGGATTTCGGCCGGCGCGCGCGCGACGGCCATCTCACTATCGACGAGATGCAAGGCGGCACCTTCACCATCTCGAACGGCGGCATTTACGGCTCGTTGCTCTCGACGCCGATTCTGAACGCGCCGCAATCGGGAATTTTGGGCATGCACCGGATCGATGAGCGGCCGGTCGCGGTGAAAGGGCAAGTCGTCATCAAGCCGATGATGTATCTAGCGCTCTCCTACGACCATCGCGTCGTCGACGGCCAACAGGCGGTCACCTTCCTGGTGCGGGTGAAGGAAAGCCTGGAAGATCCGGCGCGGCTCGTGCTCGATCTATGAAGCCAATCCTTGGCCCATGCGGCGCGGGCGATCCAGTCATGCGTCGCATCTTCTTTCCGGGCTGGCCCATTCGCCGCCATCTTGTTGAAACATGTGATTGAATGCCGGGTTGCCCCGGCGAGCCGAAAGAGACAGCAAAATGGCCTACGACGTCGTCGTCATCGGCACCGGACCCGGCGGCTATGTCTGCGCCATCCGCGCGGCACAGCTCGGGTTGAAAACCGCCGTGGTCGAGAAGGACAAGACCTTCGGCGGCACCTGCCTCAACGTCGGCTGCATTCCCTCGAAGGCACTGTTGCACGCCTCGCACCTTTGCGAGGAAGCCGGGCGCGATTTTGAAACGATGGGAATCAAGCTGCCGGCGCCGAAGCTCGATCTCTTGCAAATGATGAAGTTCAAGCAGGAGGGCGTCGACGGCAACGTCAAGGGCGTTGACTTTCTGTTCAAGAAGAACAAGGTCGACACCTATATCGGCAAAGGCAAGATCGCCACGCCCGGCAAGGTCGAAGTCTCCACCGGCAACGGCAAGACCGAGACAATCGAAACGAAATCGATCGTAATCGCCACCGGCTCGGACGTGACGCGGCTCTCGGGCATCGAGATCGACGAGAAGCGCATCGTCTCTTCGACCGGCGGACTGGAACTATCGAAAGTTCCCGACCGCCTGCTCGTGGTCGGCGCGGGCGTGATCGGCCTCGAGCTCGGCTCGGTATGGCGGCGGCTCGGCTCGCAGGTCGAAGTGGTCGAGTTTCTCGACCGCATCCTTCCCGGCATGGACGGCGAGATCGCGCGCTCGTTCCAGCGCCTTCTCGAAAAGCAGGGAATTAGGTTCCGTCTCGCCTCCAAGGTCACCGGCATCGATCCGAAGGGCAAGACGTTGAAAATCTCGGTGGAGCCGGCGGCGGGCGGCAAGGCGGAGCAGCTTGAGGCCGATATCGCGCTCGTCGCGATCGGCCGCGTGCCCTACACCGAGGGCCTCGGTCTCGCCGAGGTGGGCGTCAAGCTCGACAACAAGAAGCGCGTTGTCGTCGACGCGCGCTTCAAGACCAACATCGCAGGCATCTATGCGATCGGCGACGTGATCGCCGGCCCCATGCTCGCGCACAAGGCCGAGGACGAGGGCATCGCCGTCGCCGAGATCATTGCCGGTAAGGCGGGGATGGTGAACCACGACGCGATCCCGAACGTGATTTACACCTTCCCGGAGGTTGCTTCGGTGGGAAAGACGGAAGAGGAATTGAAGGCCGAGGGTATCGCCTACCGCGTCGGCAAGTTTCCGTTCACCGCCAACGGCCGCGCCAAGGTGAACAAAACCACCGAAGGTTTCGTGAAGATTCTCGCCGACGAAAAGACCGACCGCGTGCTCGGGGTGCACATCATTGGCGCCGATGCGGGCACGTTAATTGCCGAGGTCACGCTGGCGATCGAATTCGGCGCCTCGTCGGAGGACATCGCACGCACCTGCCACGCGCACCCGACGCTCTCCGAGGCGGTGAAGGAAGCGGCGCTCGCGGTCGATAAGCGGCCGATTCACATCTGAGTTCCAGCCGAATCCCGCCTCGTTTCCGCGTTCCGCAATTTTTCGGAACCAAGGCGCAGCGATGACTGGCGGGAAAACGCCGGCGCCTAATGTCCGCCGACAAATGAAAGCAGCGTCTCGATGAGATGGGGTGAGGTCAGCCCGATCGCCATGAAGACGAGGCCGCCTACGCCCAACAGACCGGCAAGGTAAGCGAGCGCAATTATGCCGGTGATGACCGTCGCGGAGGCGAGCACGATCGCGATCTGGAAGGCGGCCGAGGCAATTTCGAAGTTATGATAGCGCGCGAGCGCATAATCGCGCCGCTCCTCCGCATGCTTGGCGCGCTCCGAGAGCTCTTTGCGGCCTTCGCCGGTCGAGGGCTCTGAATCGTAGCGCTCGGCGGTCTTGCGCCAGTCGTTGATCTGCTTCTGCTGCGCGGCTTTCATGGCGGGATCGGTCGCTGCGAGCGCCTCGATCGTCATGCTGTCGGCGGCGACGCGCACCTGCGTCGCGCGGATATTCTTCGCCTGGAAGAACGCCCACAAGTTCGCGGCCTCGACGTTGGAACTGATCGCGTTGGTCTGCGAGCTTTTGCCGAGCGTCTCCGAGAACGCCAGAAACAGCGCCAGCACCGCGATCAGCAGCGCGATTTTTTTGTTCTGGCCTTCCAGGTGATGGCCCTCGACGTGTTCCGCGGCTTCGTGCGCGGCTTCATGTGGTTCCGGCATATTTTTCCCTCCAGTTCGCGGCCGCACGCTTTCATGAAGCGGGGGCAGAGCGCAAGAGGGTTCAGAGGCGCGCGCGTGGATGGGTGGCCTTATAGACCGCGATCAGGTGGGAAGAATCGACCGCGGTATAAATTTGCGTCGTTGCAAGCGAGGCGTGGCCGAGCAATTCCTGAATCGCGCGCAGGTCGCCGCCGCGCGAAAGCAAATGCGTCGCAAACGAATGACGGAGCGCATGCGGGGTCGCGCTATCGGCCAAGCCCAGCGCGCCGCGCAGGCGTTCCATGGTGAGTTGCACGATCCGCGGCGACAGCGGACCGCCCTTGGCGCCGCGGAACAGCGGCTCGCCGGCGGCGAGATCGAACGGCGACAGCCTGGCGTATTCGGCGATGAGTTCCAGCACCTGCGGCAGCACCGGCACCATGCGCGACTTTTTTCCCTTGCCAAGGACGGTGATCGAATCGCCTTTGCCCGGCGCTGGCACGTCGCGGCGCGTCAACGTGAGCGCCTCGGAGATGCGCAAACCGGAGCCATACAAGAGCGCGAGCACAGCGGCGTCGCGCGCGAGCACCCACGGCGCGCGCTCCTCGCCCGCGCGGAGCGCCGGATCGGAAATCGCTTTCGCGCTTGCGACCGACAACGGCTTGGGCAAGCCTTTCGTCACGCGCGGCGCGCGCACGGCGGCGAGTGCCGCTACCTTGCCCTTTCCTTCGCGCTCGAGAAAATGGGCGAAGGAGCGTGCGGCGGCAAGCGTGCGCACCAGCGTGCGCGATTCGATTCCGCCGGCGCGGCGGAAGGCGAGAAAGGCGCGTACATCGGCAGGGGCGAGCCTCGAGAGCGCGGCAAGGCTTGGGCGGCCGCCGAGATGCCCGGCGAGGAAGTTCAGGAAGGCGGCAACGTCGCGCGCATAGGCCTCAAGGGTGAGGTCCGACAGATGCCGCTCGGCGGAAAGATGCGCGAGCCAACGCGCCGCCTCGCGCGCGACATCCTTGGAAGCGGCGGCAAGAAGCGCTTTCGCCGCGGCGTCGGCCTTCTGGTCGGCTGTTCGCGCCATGCTCCGTCCCTTGACAGCGCCGCTCCTTGTCGCTCCGCTCGCCTTTCCCGCCCGTTAATTTTCGAACGGAATTCGCAACATGGCCGAGCGGACCGTCGACGTGCTCGTGCCGGTCGCCGTCGACTCACCCTATAGCTACCGCATTCCGGCGGATCTGGCGCTTTCGCCCGGCGATCTCGTCGCCGTGCCGCTCGGCAGCCGGCGGGTGATCGGCAGCGTGTGGCCCTCGCAAAAAGCGGCGCCGGAGCGGACAAAGCTGAAGCCGGTCTCGGCCAAGCTCGATTTTCCGCCGCTGCCGCCGGAATTGCTGCGGCTCATCGATTGGGTGGCGGACTATACGCTCGGCCCCCGCGGCATGGTGCTGCGCATGGCGCTCCGCTTCGATGCGGAACTCGGCGAGGGACGGGCGAGGATCGGTGTGCGGCTCATGGGAGAGCCGCCGTCGCGCATGACGGCGGCGCGTGCGCGCGTGATCGCGCTGCTTGCGGACCGCTTGGTGCGGCCGAAGGCGGAAGCGGCGAAGGAGGCGGGCGTTTCGCCGGGCGTCGTCGATGGTTTAATCGACGAGGGAACGCTCCACGCGGTCGAGCTTCCGCCCGAGCCAATCGCGCCGCCGCCCAACATCGATTTCGCCCGGCCGCAATTGAGCGATGCTCAAGCCGGCGCCGCCGAAATATTGCGTTCGGCGATTCGCGCGCATGATTTTTCGGTCAATTTGCTCGACGGCGTCACCGGCTCCGGCAAGACCGAAGTCTATTTCGAAGCCATCGCGGAGGCGGTTAAGATGGGGAAGCAGGCGCTGATCCTGCTGCCCGAAATCGCGCTCACTGCGCGCTTTCTCGATCGCTTCGCGGCGCGTTTCGGAACGCGTCCGGCCGAGTGGCATTCGCAAATCTCTCCGCGCCGCCGCGCGCGCACCTGGGAAGGGGTGGCGAGCGGCGAAATTGCCGTCGTCGCCGGTGCGCGCTCGGCGCTGTTCCTGCCGTTCCGCGATCTCGGCGCGATCATCGTCGACGAGGAGCATGACCCTGCCTACAAGCAGGAGGACGGCGTGCATTATCACGCGCGCGACATGGCGGTGGTGCGCGGGCGAATCGCCCAGGTGCCGGTGATGCTCGCCTCGGCAACGCCTTCGCTCGAAACCGAGGTCAACGCGCGGCGCGGGCGCTACCGCCGGCTCGATTTGCCGGAGCGCTTCGGCGGCAGCCAAATTCCGCCGCTTACGACCATCGATTTGCGCAAGGAGGGGCCGCCGCGCGGGCGCTGGATCGCGCCACGGCTCGAGGGCGCGATCGGCGAGACGCTCGCGCGCGGCGAGCAGGCACTGCTATTCCTCAACCGTCGCGGCTACGCGCCGCTCACGCTGTGCCGCGCCTGCGGCTATCGCATGCGCTGCCCGAATTGCGACGCCTGGCTCGTCGAGCACCGCCACCGCAAGCGGCTCGCCTGTCATCATTGCGGCTTCGAGACATCGCCGCCGCCGGCCTGTCCGAAGTGCGGGGCGGCGGATTCCTTCGTCGCCCTCGGTCCCGGCGTCGAGCGATTGGAGGAAGAAGTACGCGGCTTGTTTCCGCAAGCGCGCACGCTTGTATTGTCGAGCGATCTCGCGGGCGGCGTCGAGCGGTTGCGTGCTGAACTGGAGTCCATTGCCAAGCGAGAGACCGACATCGTGATCGGCACCCAGCTCGTCGCCAAGGGACACCATTTCCCGGGGCTCGCGCTCGTCGGGGTGGTGGACGCCGATTTCGGATTGAGCCAAGGCGACCCGCGTGCCGCCGAGCGGACCTTCCAATTGCTGCATCAGGTGGTCGGCCGCGCCGGACGGGAGGCGGCGGCGGGGAAAGGATTGCTGCAGACTTATCAGCCGGAGCATCCGGTGATGGCGGCGCTGATCGCGGGCGATCGCAAGGCTTTCTACGATTGCGAGATCGCCGCGCGCGAGGAAGCGGGATTGCCGCCGTTCGGCAGGCTGGCGAGCCTGATCGTCTCGGCCGCCGACAAACCGGCGGCGGAGGCGCATGCGCGAAAGCTCGCCGCGTCCGCGCCGCGCGAAGAAGACGTGCGCGTGCTCGGCCCCGCCGAAGCGCCGCTCGGATTGATCCGCGGCCGCCACCGCTGGCGGCTATTGGCGAAATCGCCGCGCAACTTCGATCTATCGGGTTATTTGCGGGATTGGCTCGGCTGGGCTCCGAAGCCGAAAGGCAGCGTGCGCGTCACCATCGACGTCGACCCGCAGAGCTTCCTGTAACTCGCCGTCGGCCGCCCGTTCAGGCGTTCTTGATGTCGTTCGCCGCGCGCATGAGAATTTCGACGATTTTCGCTTCGATGCCGGCATCGCCCTCGAGCCGCTTGCCGGCCGACTCGCCCAGATTCGCCATCGCGGCACCGACCACCTGCGGCAAGCCGGAGCGGTCGCCGTCGCCATCGCCGCCGAAGGTGCGGCGCATCCTCGCCATCTTGCGGCCAATGGCGGCAAGGCGATCGAGCACGACATCGACAATGTCGCGGTTCGACTTGAGATAGCTCTCGCCCTCGGGCGTGATCCGGTAGCGCTTCTTGCCGCCCTCGCTCTCCGCGGCGAGGTAGCCCGCCTCTTCGAGAAAAGTGAGCGTCGGATAGACGATGCCGGGGCTCGGGCTGTACCAACCGTTCGTCTTCTCCTCGATCAGCTTGATAATCTCGTAGCCGTGGCGCGGCTGCTCGGCGATCAAGGCGAGCACGAGCAATTTCAGGTCGCCTTGCGCGAACAGGCGGCCGACACGAAACATATCGCCGCCTCCCGGGCCGCGCCCGCGGCCCCAACCGAAACCGGGCCCGCCGAAACCACGATGGCCATGGCGGGCGGCGGCCCAATAGGAGCCGCAAGAATGGCCGTAAGTTCTCATTCCCAACATGCTTCTCTCCTGTTAGACATAGCTATAGTTATAGCTTAGCAAGATATATCTTTTGATATATCCGAATGTCAAGAAGCGCCGCTGAACCGCGCTGATTCAAGTCGCAGGAAGCAGGGACAAGCCTCGTTGGTGCAATTGCCCGGCAGCGAGAAGCTATGTTAGTGAACCGCCGGCTTCCAAGAGGAGCGCGGGGCGCCGCATCCTCTTCCATCGACACTCCGTTGGATTTTTTTGGGCCTTCGCCGCGTCTCCCTTTGGGCGCGGAGCGCACCCGAGAGATTGACCGTGGCCGACGAACCGATCGTATCCGGCATGGCGGGCCGTTACGCGACCGCGCTTTACGACCTCGCGCTGGAACAGCGCGCGCTCGATCCCGTCAAGGCCGATCTCGATCGTTTCGATGCGCTGGTCGAGCACAACGAAGATTTGAGGCGTCTCGTGCGCAGCCCCGTGTTCACCGCCGAGGAACAGAAAAACGCGCTCGCGGCGGTTCTCGAAAAAGCGGAAATCGCCGGGCTTGCCGCGAATTTCCTCGGCCTTGTCGCGCAGAAGCGCCGCCTGTTCGCCGTGCGCGAAATGGTGCGGACTTTTCGCGCGCTTGTCGCCCGCCATAAAGGCGAAACCCGCGCCGAAATCACGGTCGCAGAACCGCTCGCCGAAAAGCATCTGGATGCGCTGAAAGAAGCGCTTAAAAGCACGACCAAGAAGGAGGTCACGCTCGACGTCCGCGTCGATCCGAGGATTCTCGGCGGCCTGATCGTCAAAATCGGCAGCCGCATGGTCGACGCTTCCCTCAAGACCAAGCTCAACTCGATCAAGCTCGCGATGAAAGAGGCTCAGTGATGGATATCCGCGCCGCGGAAATTTCCGCGATCCTGAAGGATCAGATCAAGAACTTCGGCCAGGAAGCCGAGGTCACCGAGGTCGGCCAGGTGCTGTCGGTCGGCGACGGCATCGCCCGCGTCTTCGGTCTCGACAACGTCCAGGCCGGCGAGATGGTCGAGTTCGAGAACGGCGTGCGCGGCATGGCGCTCAACCTCGAGAGCGACAACGTCGGCATCGTCATCTTCGGCTCCGACCGCGACATCAAGGAAGGCCAGACCGTCAAGCGCACGCGCGCGATCGTGGACGTGCCGGTTGGCAAGGAACTGTTGGGCCGCGTCGTCGACGCGCTCGGCAATCCGATCGACGGCAAGGGCCCGGTTAAATCGAAGGAGCGCCGGCGCGTCGACGTGAAGGCGCCCGGCATCATTCCGCGAAAATCGGTACACGAGCCGATGGCGACGGGCCTGAAGGCGATCGACGCGCTGATCCCGATCGGCCGCGGCCAGCGCGAGCTCATCATCGGCGACCGCCAGACCGGCAAGACGGCGATCGCACTCGACACGATCTTGAACCAGAAGCCGCTCAATCAGTCGAAAGACGAGAAGGTCAAGCTCTATTGCGTTTACGTGGCAGTGGGGCAGAAACGCTCAACCGTCGCGCAATTCGTCAAGGTGCTCGAGGAAAACGGCGCGCTCGACTATTCGATCATCGTCGCCGCGACCGCCTCGGACCCGGCGCCGATGCAGTTCCTGGCGCCGTTCTCGGGCTGCGCCATGGGTGAATATTTCCGCGACAACGGCATGCACGCGGTCATTATTTATGATGACTTGTCGAAGCAGGCGGTTGCGTACCGCCAGATGTCGCTCTTGTTGCGCCGCCCGCCCGGCCGCGAGGCCTATCCGGGCGACGTGTTCTATCTGCATTCGCGGCTTCTCGAGCGCGCGGCGAAGCTCAACGACGACAACAAGGGCGGCTCGCTCACAGCGCTGCCGGTGATCGAAACGCAGGCGAACGACGTGTCGGCCTACATTCCCACCAATGTCATTTCGATCACCGACGGGCAGATCTTTTTGGAGACCGACCTTTTCTATCAGGGCATTCGCCCGGCGGTGAACGTCGGCCTCTCGGTGTCGCGCGTCGGCTCCGCGGCGCAGACCAAGGCCATGAAGAAGGTCGCCGGCCGCATCAAGGGCGAGCTTGCGCAATACCGCGAGATGGCGGCCTTCGCCCAGTTCGGCTCCGATCTCGACGCCACCACGCAGCGCTTGCTCAATCGCGGCGCGCGGCTCACGGAACTCCTGAAGCAGGCGCAATTCTCGCCGCTCAAGATGGAAGAACAGGTCGTGGTGATCTACGCCGGCGTCAACGCCTATCTCGACCCGTTGCCCGTCAATCGGATCAAGGCATTCGAAGACGGTCTGCTCGCGCATGTCCGCTCCAAGCACGCCGATATTCTCGAAGCGGTCCGCGATTCCGGGGACCTTAGCGATGCCGTGGCCGCAAAGTTGAAATCAGCGGTCGAATCCTTCGCCAAATCGTTCGCTTAACGAGTTCTTCGTAAAAAGAGACGCTCGATGCCGTCGCTAAAAGAATTGCGCAACCGCATCGCCTCGGTGAAGGCGACGCAGAAGATCACCAAGGCGATGCAGATGGTCGCCGCGGCGAAGCTCCGGCGCGCGCAGTCGGCGGCGGAAGCGGCGCGGCCCTATGCCGAGCGCATGGAAAAGATGCTCGGCAATATCGCCGCCAGCATCCCACCGTCGCCGGAATCGCCGAAACTGCTCACCGGCAGCGGCAAAAGCGACGTCCATCTTCTTCTCGTTTGCACCGCCGAGCGCGGGCTCTGCGGCGCGTTCAATTCCTCGATCGTGCGGCTTGCCAAGGAGCGCGCGACATCGCTTGCCGCCGAGGGCAAGACGGTCAAGATCTTCTGCGTCGGCCGCAAGGGCTACGACCAGCTCAAGCGCCAATATGAAAAGCAGATCGTCGAGACGGTCGAACTGCGCAGCGTGCGCACGCTCGGCTATGCGGACGCCGATAGGATCGGCAGCAAGATCGTCGCGCTGTTCGAGAAGGGCGAATTCGACGTTTGCACCTTGTTCTATTCCAAGTTCAAGTCGGTGATTGCGCAGATTCCGACCGCACAGCAGATCATTCCGCCGGTCTTCGCCGACAATAAGGAAACCGGCAGCGGCGCGGTTTACGAATACGAGCCCGAGGAGGAAGAAATTCTCGCCGAACTCCTCCCGCGCAATATCGCAACCCAGATCTTCCGCGCCCTGCTTGAGAACGCCGCCTCCGAACAGGGCGCGCGCATGAGCGCGATGGACAACGCCACCCGCAACGCGGGCGACATGATCCGTAAGCAAACGATTACCTACAACCGCACGCGCCAGGCGATGATCACCAAGGAACTGATCGAGATCATCTCGGGCGCCGAGGCGCTCTAACCCGCTAGTTCAGTAGAGGACAAGCATGGCAACTCCTGCAACGAACAAGGTCGGACGCATCACCCAGGTGATCGGTGCCGTCGTCGACGTGCAGTTCGACGGCAGCTATCTGCCGGAAATCCTGAACGCGCTGGAAACGAAAAATCACGGCCAGCGGCTGGTGCTCGAGGTGGCGCAGCATCTTGGCGAATCGACCGTGCGCACGGTGGCGATGGACTCCTCCGAAGGCCTCGTGCGCGGACAGGAAGTCTCCGACACCGGCCAGCCGATCTCCGTGCCGGTGGGAGACGGGACGCTTGGGCGTATCATGAACGTAATCGGCGAGCCGGTGGACGAGGCGGGCCCGGTTCCGCACAAGACGACGCGTGCCATTCATCAGAACGCGCCGGCCTATACGGAACAATCGACGGAAGCCGCAATTCTCGTCACCGGCATCAAGGTCGTCGATCTGCTCGCGCCCTACGCGCGCGGCGGCAAGATCGGCCTATTTGGCGGTGCCGGCGTCGGCAAGACAGTCATCATCATGGAACTGATCAATAATGTCGCGAAGGCGCATGGCGGCTATTCGGTGTTTGCCGGCGTTGGCGAGCGCACGCGCGAAGGCAACGACCTCTATCACGAGATGATCGAATCAGGCGTGAACAAGGATCCGAAGAAAAACAACGGCTCGACCGCGGGCTCAAAATGCGCGCTGGTTTACGGCCAGATGAACGAGCCGCCCGGGGCGCGCGCGCGCGTCGGCTTGTCGGGGCTGACGGTCGCGGAATATTTCCGTGACCAGGGCCAGGACGTCTTGTTCTTCGTCGACAACATCTTCCGCTTCACGCAAGCCGGCTCGGAAGTGTCGGCGCTTCTTGGCCGCATTCCCTCGGCGGTGGGCTACCAGCCGACGCTCGCCACCGACATGGGCGCGCTACAGGAGCGCATCACGACGACGCAAAAGGGGTCGATCACTTCGGTGCAGGCGATCTACGTTCCGGCCGACGACCTGACGGATCCGGCGCCGGCAACCTCGTTCGCGCATTTGGACGCGACCACGGTGCTTTCGCGCGACATCGCCGCGAAGGGCATCTATCCCGCGGTGGATCCGCTCGATTCGACCTCGCGCATGCTGTCGCCGCTGATCGTCGGCGAGGAGCACTACGCGGTGGCGCGCCAGGTGCAGCAGGTACTGCAACGCTACAAGGCGCTGCAGGACATCATCGCCATTCTCGGCATGGACGAGCTTTCGGAAGAGGATAAGATGGCGGTGGCGCGCGCGCGCAAGATCGAGCGCTTCCTGTCGCAACCGTTCCACGTCGCCGAAGTGTTCACGGGTGCTGCCGGCAAGCTCGTGGCTCTCGCCGACACGATCAAGGGCTTCAAGGGCCTGGTCGAAGGGAAATACGATCACCTGCCGGAGGCGGCCTTCTACATGGTCGGCACCATCGAAGAGGCGGTTGAGAAGGGCAAGAAACTCGCGGAAGCGGCTTGATCCAAGCCCACGGAGGTCGCCGATGAAAAATCCGAAGGTTCTGTTCCTGGTGCTGGGGGTCGTACTCGGCGCGCTCATCGGCTATCTCACGCGGCCGGAATCCGCCGAGATCAGGATCGGTCCGTTGAACATCGAAGTCACCGGAAAGGGCGTCGCGCGGTCGGACGATACGCTCACTTCGAGTCAGGCGCGGCACATCGGGCTGTTCGCGCTGATCGGCGGCCTGTTGGGGCTCGGTTTTGGCTTTGCGGTCGACAGCGGCAAGATCAAGCTCTGAGCGATTGAACGATGGCCACTTTTCCCTTTGAACTTGCCTCGCCCGCGCGTCTCGTCTTTTCCGGCGAGGTGGAACAAGTCGACGTTCCGGGCGCGGAAGGAGATTTCGGTGTACTGGCGGGGCACGCGCCGCTGATCGCGGCCCTTCGTCCCGGCATTCTCACCATCCGCGAAGGCGGCGGCGGCGCGAAGCGGCTCTTTATTCGCGACGGCTTCGCCGAGGTGAATTCCTCCGGCCTCACGGTGCTCGCCGAATTCGCGGCGCCGGTCGAGGAATTCGACGCGGGCGAGCTGCAAAAGGATATCGAGACTGCGGAAGCGCGCCTCGCCGAGGCCAAGGAAGGCCAAGCGCGGGACAGGGCGGCGGAGCGGGTCGATCAACTCAAACAGGTTCGGGCGCAGCTCGGCGCCGCTACGCAGACCGCCCACTGAAGCGGGAAAATTCCCTCACCACCTGTTCGTAGACTTTGCGCTTGAACGGAATGACCAGCGTGGGCAATTGCTCCATTCTTTCCCAGCGCCATTCGATGAATTCGGGCTTATGGCCGCCGGAAGGATGCAAAACGTTGATCTCGCCTTCGTTGCCTAAAAAGCGCAGCGCGAACCATTTCTGCTTCTGGCCGCGATATTTTCCCTTCCAGGCCCTGCGCCCGACGTTGGTGGGAAGATCGTAGGCGTACCAATCCTTGGCTTCCGCCAAGAGCGCGACCGAGCGCACGCCGGTTTCCTCGTGGAGTTCGCGAAGCGCTGCCTGATACGGGTCCTCGCCTTCGTCGAGACCGCCTTGCGGCATTTGCCAGGAATGGACCGCGTCCACGTGCTCGGGCCCGCCGATGCGGCGGCCGATGAACACCAGCCCGGCGTGATTGAGAAGCATCATGCCGACGCAGGGCCGGTAGGAAAGCTCTTCGTATTTCGTCATCGGGAATGGTCGAACCTAAAAGGCTGGGCCTCAGCCCTGCTTAGCCTTCGGCAGGATCGCGCTCAAGGGCACGATGCGAATGCCGCGTTCCTTGGCCGCTTTGGCCCAGCGGGCGATGCGCTCGATGGAAAGCGGCAGCGCACTCGCCGTGCCGACGGCGACGCCGCGCTCCGCCGCGATTGTCTCAAGCTTGGCAAGCGCCGCATCGATGTCGGCCCAATTCGGCGTGGCGTCGACCACGAGGTCGGCCTTGACGGACGGCGCCTTGGCCGCGGCGGCGGATTGCATGGCGATGCTGCGCGGCGAGGAACCGTCGTCGAGATAGATAAGTCCGCGTTTGCCGATGTCGCGCAGGACCGCGCCGAGCGCTGCTTCGTTCGACGTGAAACGGGCGCCCATGTAATTCGTGACGCCGACATAGCCCTGCATCCGGCTCAGCATCCAATGCAGGCGATCGATATTTTGCTCTGGCGTAAGGGTCGACAGAAGCGTCTGCGGGCCGGGATCGTTATCGGGATAGTCGAACGGCTCCATCGGCAATTGCAGCACAATCTCGTGGCCGCCGCCGCGCGCGCGCGCGGCCCAGCGCGAAAGATCCCCGCCATAGGGGGCAAAGGCCAAGGTGATCGAATCGGGAAGCTTGCCGATCGCTTCCGCGGTCGTGCCGCCGCCGATGCCGAGCCCGCCTACGACGATCGCGATGCGGGGCAACTTGCGGTCGGCGGCTGCCGCGGAGGCGCTCGCATAGACATCAAGCGGCCGCGCGCCGTCATTTCCCACCCGCGGTATGGCGCCATGGCGGGAAACCTCCACCAGTCGCGGATCTACGGGATGCGCTTCGAGGCCGTCTTGCAGCTTGGCGGTGATCACTCCCGCGGCAGGATCGACGTTGCGAACGACGACTTCTTGCCGCGCACCGCTCTTGCCGTCGATGATGGTGACGGTCTGCGCGCCGGCGGGGATCGCCGCCGCTTTGTTTTCCACCGCGTCACGCGCGGATGCGGCGGGAGAAGGAGCATCCGGCTCGGATTTTTGCTTGGTGCCGCTTTTTTCGATTGAGACGACGGCGAAGGGTTCGCTGGCGCGCGGATCTTTCACGAACAAAAGCCAGCCAAGCACGATGGCCGTGAGAAAGCCGAGCGAGCCCGCGAGCAGGAGAAACGGCGGAATCGGCAGGAGTGAACGGCGTCGGACGCTCGTTCCGAGAGGAAGGCTGAGATCGTCCGTCACGAATCCGGTCTCCTTCAAGCCCGGCGATCGACCGCCGCTTGCACGGAACGATTCGGCTCGTTCGGCAACAGCCGAAGTCAGCCGGAACATCGCGATCGGATGGTTAATGGCGGGTTAAAAACGCGAAATCGGCGGACCGCAAAGCGAAAGCCCCGCCCGGAAACCGGGCGGGGCTTGATTTTACTTATCCCAAGCGAGCGGGCTTCAGTTCGGAATCGCCCCCTTCGGGTTCGGCGGGAAGGCCGAATTGCGCTGGACGCCGCGCAGGAGATCGAGCGCGAGCGCGAGCTGCTTGTCGTCCTTCGGATCTGGCGGGACGTAGGCGGGCGAGCCTGCCTGCTCCTCTTCCTTGTCGCCGTTCTTGAGATGGCCGCGCAACGACGATTCGCCGCGCGTCTCGACCTTGCCCTTGAGTTCGTCGGGCAGATCCTGAACGAGCTCGATATCGGGCGAGATGCCCTTGGCCTGAATCGAGCGCCCGGCGGGGGTGAAGTAGCGCGCGGTGGTGAGCTTGAGCGCACCGAACGATCCGATCGGGATCACAGTCTGCACCGAGCCCTTGCCGAACGAGCGGCTGCCGAGGATCGTCGCACGCTTATGATCTTGCAGCGCGCCGGCGACGATTTCGGAGGCCGAAGCCGATCCGCCGTTGATCAGAACGATCAGCGGCTTGCCGTTGGTGATATCGCCCGGCCGCGCATTGTGCCGCTGGGTGTCTTCCGGATTGCGGCCGCGGGTCGAGACGATTTCGCCGCGCTCAAGGAACGCATCGGCGACCGCGATCGCCTGATCGAGAAGTCCACCGCCGTTATTGCGAAGGTCGACGATGTATCCCTTGAGCTTGTCGGCGGGTACATCGCGGTTCACGTCGGCGACGCCCGCTTTCAACTGCTCAAGCGTGCGCTCGCCCTGGAAGCTGGTGACGCGGAGATAACCCACGTCGCCGCCTTCGACACGGGCGCGCACGTTCTTGATCGAGATGATTTCGCGTACGATCTTCACCTCGACCGGCTTTTCGACGCCCTTGCGGCTGATGCGCAGTTGAATCGATGAATTTACCGGTCCGCGCATTTTCTCGACGGCCTGCTCGAGGGTGAGACCCTTCACGGGCTCGTTGTCGAGATGGGTGATCAGATCATTCGGCTGGACGCCGGCGCGAGCCGCAGGGGTTCCGTCCATCGGGGAGACGACCTTCACGACGCCCTCTTCCATCGTCACCTCGATGCCGAGGCCGCCGAATTCGCCGCGCGTTTGCGTTTGCATGTCGCGGAAATTCTTGGCGTCGAGGAAGGCGGAGTGCGGATCGAGCGAAGTCAGCATGCCGTTGATGGCCGACTCGACGAGCTTGGCATCGTCCGGCTTCTCGACATATTGCGCACGCACGTGTTCAAAAATGTCGCCGAATAGATTGAGCTGCCGGTACGTGTCCGAGCCCGCCGCCTCGGCCGGAGCGCCGATGAGGATCCGCGGCTGTATGGCCAAGAGCGCGAACAAAGCGCCGGCTCCGGCTCCGAGTAAAAATAGAGAAGTCTTGCGCATCATCCGCGTACCTTTTCGTCTTCGGTTGTTGCCCACCAAGGGGATGGATCAATCGAGTTCCCGTCCTTGCGGAACTCCACGTAAAGGACTGGTTCTGAAGAGCCGAACGCCGATACGGCGGCCACCCCCGGCGCGCTACCCATCACCGCCACGGGCTCGCCAGTGAGCACAAACTGCCCGAGATCGACGGTAATCCGTTCCATGCCTGCCAGTAAGATATGATATCCACCGCCGGCATTAATGATCAAGAGTTGGCCGTAATTGCGGAAATTTCCAGCATAAACGACCCATCCGTCACAAGGCGCACTGACCTGCGCATTGGGGCGAGTCGCGATGGAAAGCCCCTTTTCGACGCCTCCGAGGCCATTCGTCGCACCATATTCGTGCAATTTCCGGCCGACCGCGGGTAAAGGCAGCTTTCCCTTGGTCTGCGGGAAGGGGGTCGCGGGCGTAATGCGGGCCGAATCGGGCAGAGCGGCGTGCGTCGGCCCAACTTCTTCTCGCTTTGCCGCCTCCGCCGCGCGCGCCGCGGCCTTGATCTCGCGCTCCATGCCGTTCACGAGATCTTGAACCGTCTCGACCTGCTTCGCGAGCGCTTGGACGCGGCCGCGCTCGCCCTCCAGCGCTTTTTCGTCTTTGCCCTGCTGGCGCTGGCGTTCGTCGATGAGGGCGGAAATGCGGCGGCGGTCCTCCGCCAGCATCACGCGATTTTCGACCAGCGAATCCCGCTCGATGGCGATATCGCGCCGCACCCGTGCGAGTTCCGAAAGATCGGCCGCAAGCGTCTCCGCCTCGGCGCGCAATTCCGGAATCACGGCGCCCAGCAGGATCGCCGAGCGCACCGCTTCGAGCGTGGTTTCCGATTGCAGCAACAGGGCGGGTGCCGGCCGAAGGCCGAGCCGCTCGAGCGCGGCGAGAACTTGCACAAGTACCGTCTCGCGACCGGCCAACGATTTCTTGAGCTCGGCCTCGCGCTGATCGAGCGGCGCGAGACGCTTTTCGGCGTCGCCGAGTTTGGTTTCGGCGGCGCGAATGCGTCCGGCGGTGTCGAGAAGATCTTGCGAGAATTTCTTGCGGTCAGTCTTGATCTGGTCGATCTCGCTCTTGAGCTTGGCCTCCTGTTCGCGCGAGCGCTGCAGATCGCCGAGCAAAGCGTCGAGCTCGTGCTGCCGGTCGGTCCGTTCGATTTCCTTGATGGCCGCGGGCGGCGCCGGCGGCTTTTGCGCTTGCTGCGCGATCGCCGCGGCAAGAAGGGCGGCCGACCAGGCGAGCGCGGCGAAGCAGGGAGCGGAGCGAATCATGGATCTATTCTGCCATCCCGACCGAGGCTCGGGTGAGGCGACTTCAGGCGCGATGATAGGGGTGGCTCGAGATTATTGTTACGGCGCGATAAATCTGCTCGGCGAGGACGATGCGCACGAGCTGGTGCGGCAGCGTCGCGGCGCCGAAAGCGAGAACGAAATCGGCGCCCTTGCGCACTTCCTCGGCAAGGCCGTCGGCGCCGCCGATCAAAAAGAGCGCCGCCGGCGCGCCTTTATCGCGCAGTAGAGCGAGGCGTTTGGCGAAATCCTCGCTGCTCAGACTTTTTCCGCGCGCGTCGAGCGCGATCCGGTGGGCGCCGGTAATCGACCATTTTTGCAAGGCGGTGGCCTCTTCCTTCATGCGATCCGCCGGCCGCCGGGCGCCGCTTTCGGACACTTCCACCGCTTCGAGAGGCGCAAGGCTGACGGCGCGCCCCGCCGCGTTCACGCGCTCGAGGTAGCGATCCAAGAGTTCACGCTCGGGGCCGGGTTTCAGCCGGCCGACCGCCGCGATTCGCAAGCGCATCCAAAGTTCTCGCGCTGAAGTTCAGGGTTTGGCGGGCCGGGCGCGCGCCCACATTTTCTCGAGGCTGTAGAACTGGCGCACTTCCGGGCGGAATACATGCACGATCACGTCGTTGGCGTCGATGAGGACCCAGTCGCAATGCGGCAGGCCCTCGACCCGCACGCGCGACACGCCGCGCTTCTGCAACGCTTCGACGACGTTGTCGGCGATCGCGCCGACATGGCGATGCGAGCGGCCGCAGGTGACGACCATGTAATCGGCGATGGTCGTCTTGCCTTTCAGATCGATGCGGATGGTTTCGGTGGCTTTTTGATCGTCGAGCCGCGCCAGAATGATCTGCAAGACCTCTTCGGGGGAGGGACGCGTCGCGGCGGGTAAGGCCGGCGACTTGCGGGCAACGGCTACACGTGGGCTGGGCAGGGCTGCTTTCCCCTTCCTTGTTGCGGCCCGGCGGCGAATCGCCTTGCCGCCGGAATGCTTCCGAACATATCGGGTCATCGTCGAGACTTTCAACCCTTGCGGAATTTCGCCGCAGATCCGGCCCTGATTGCGGTCGACGACAATTCGGATTTGAGGCCGTGCAGAAAAACCCAGGCCGGCGGCGCCCGCAACGCGAGCACGCCGGCGTCGCGCTCGTCGAGGCGGGCGCGGGCGAGCGCGGCGGCGGCGGGGGCGGCGAGCGCCGAGAGGTCGTGGTCGGGGCGATCGACCACCGCGATAGGAATATGTTCCGCGAGCGCCCGCCAGCTCTTCCAGCGGTGAAGGATGGCGAGGTTGTCGGCGCCGATGACGAGCACGAAACGCACCTGCGGAAAGCGCGCCTGCAGCTTTTTCACCGTGTCGCGGGTGAAGCGGGTGCCAAGCGCGGCCTCGATCCCGCTCACCTCGATGGCGGGATGGGCGGCCGCCTTGCGGCTCGCGGCGATGCGCTTGGCGAGCGGCGGCAGCGAAGTATTCTTCTTTAGCGGATTGCCCGGGCTCACCAGCCACCAGATGCGGTCGAGGCCGAGGCGCTTCAGCGCGAGCAAGCTCGCGGCGCGGTGCGCGTCATGCGGCGGGTCGAAGGTGCCGCCGAAAAGGCCGATGCGCATGCCGGGCAGCGCGATCGGAAACGCGATGCGCTCGGCGCTCGCCGCGCGCGCGGCGACGCGGGCGCGTTTGCGATTGGCCGCGTGCGGGCGCGCGGGGGCGCGCTTGCGAACGGCGCGCTTGCGGCGGGCGGGCCTTGCTTTCCGCTTGGAAGATTTCATCCGGGCCGGGTTTGTCCGCTGCCGCGGATGCGATACTTGAACGAGGTCAATTGCTCGGCGCCCACGGGCCCGCGCGCGTGCAGGCGGCCGGTGGCGATGCCGATCTCGCCGCCGAAGCCGAATTCGCCGCCGTCGGCGAACTGGGTCGAGGCGTTGTGCAGCACGATCGCGGAATCCACCTCGCGGAGAAACGTCTCCGCCGCCGCCTCATCGTCGGTG
>Ga0134121_10000579_pt1 | contig 40739 bp, 36 predicted proteins | sample KB301_FD_96463 | JGI IMG/M metagenome (GOLD analysis project Ga0134121, IMG submission 96463) | Terrestrial soil microbial communities without Nitrogen fertilizer from Kellogg Biological Station, Michigan, USA - KB3-0-1 | ecosystem: Environmental > Terrestrial > Soil > Unclassified ...
CGCTCGATGGACGCGGAGGTTTCCACCACGCGGCTGTAGGACTTCGACATCTCGCGGACCGACGAGTTGATCATCGCCGTCGCGAGGGCGAAGAACGCCAGCTGACCCGCCGTCAGCTCGCCGCTCTTCATCATCTTGTGTCCGCCCACCATGAGGACCACGACGCCGATGCCCATGAAGATCGAATTCAGGTTCTCGCCGATGGCCTTCCGGGCCAGCGCCTTCATCACGCGCTTGAAGTAGTTCTCGTTGTGCTCCTTGAACTCGGCGACCTGCTGGGCCTCCGTGTTGAACGCCTTGACGATCTTGATGCCGCTGAACGTCTGGATCATCGTGCCGGTCATGTCGCCCAGGTGCTCCAGGCTCTTCTTCCGCGCCTTGCGCATCTTCCGGGCGAGCTTGGCCAGGATGAAGACGTAGATCGGGAAGAAGCAGAGCGCCATCCCCGCCAGCTTCGCGTTCGTGTAGATCACGGCGGCCACCGCCCAGGTGATCATGAGGGAATGGACGATCAGGTCGTCGAACAGGAGGTTGGCCGCGAACTCGGTCCGGGCCACGTCGTTGGTCGTCCGCGAGACCAGGTCCCCCGACTTCCGGTCGTAGTGGAAGCGCAGCGGCAGGTACGCGAGGTTGTCGGCGACGTCGTTCCGGAGATCGGCGACCATCCGGTTCGTCAGCCAGTTGGTCATGTAGTCCCGCAGCGTCCCGAAGACGAACATGATCAGCGCGAGCGCGATGGCCATCGTCGCGAGGGTGGTGATCTCCCACCGGGAGGGATGGAAGAACTTCTGGATCTCCTCGCGGAGCGAGTAGCCCCCGTCCTCTTTCGGAGCCTCGCTCGCGACCGGCTTCTCCACCTTGCCGGCGTTGTTGAAGGAGTCGATGAGGGGCTTGATCAGGAAACCCTGGACGGTCTTGGCGCCCGTCGCGATGAGGACGACGACGATCGTGATCAGGACCCGGCCGATGTAGGGCTTCGCCCGTTTGAGGAAGCGGACGGTGTAGCCCAGGATGCTGGAGGTCGTGGGGGCCGGATCGGGGCCCGGGGCCGTCATTTCGCGTACTGCTCCAATTGCTTCCGGTAGACGTCGTACCGGTGCTTCGTCTCGTCGAAGGTGTCGCCGCCGAACTTGGCGAGGAAGACCTTCGCGATCTCGAAGGCGACGACCGCCTGGCCGATCACGCTCGCCGCGGGGACGACGCAGACGTCGGACCGCTCGTAGAGCGCCGCCGCCTGCTCCTTGGACGCGAGGTCGACCGTCTGCATGGGCTTGCGGAGCGTCGAGATCGGCTTGCACGCGGCGCGCACGACGACCGGCTGGCCGTTCGTCATGCCGCCCTCGATGCCCCCGGCGTTGTTCCGCGACCGGGCGATCTTCCCTCCGTCGCCGATCACGATCTCGTCGTGCATCTGAGATCCGTTGCGCCGGGCGGCCTCGAAGCCCAGGCCCACCTCGACCGCCTTCACGGTCTGGACCGACATCAGGGCGCGGGCCAGCAGGCCGTCGAGCTTGTCCTCCCAGCCGGCGTGGGTGCCCATGCCGGGCGGAGCGTTGAAGACGCGGACCTCGAAGATGCCGCCCAGCGTGTCGCCGGCGAGCTTGACCTCGTCGACCTTCGCCTTGAGCTTCTCGTCGAGGTCCTTGTCGAGGGTGTAGAACATCGACTCCTCGCGGACGCGGAGGAGCTCGTCGGGAGCATCGATGCGGGTCGGGCTGGTGATGCCGCCGATCTCGACCACGTAGCCGAGGACGCGGATGCCGAAGTTCGAGAGGAACGAGTTGGCGAGCGCGCCGGCGGCGACGCGGGCGGCGGTCTCGCGGGCGCTCGACCGTTCGGCCACGTCGCGGGCGTCGTTGGTGCCGAACTTCATGGCGCCGGCGAGGTCGGCATGGCCGGGCCGGGGCCGGGTGATCGGGTTCAGCTCCTCGGTGTTCTGCACCCGGTTCATGATTTGCAGGGTGAGGATGCTGCCGAGGGCGTGGCCCTTCCGCATGCCGGTGACGATGTCGGCCTCGTCCTTCTCCAGCTTCATGCGGGCACCGCGCCCGTAGCCGCCCTGGCGGCGGGAGAGCTCGGCGTTGACGGTGTCGGGGTCCAGCGGGGTGCCGTAGGGAATGCCTTCGATGGACGTGATGAGGCACTTCCCGTGCGACTCCCCGGCGGTCGTGTAGCGCAACATGAGGCAGGGATTATAGTTCGGTCGCAGGATTCAGGCAATCCCCCCAGTTTGGAACAAAATAGACCGTCTTTTTTGTTCCAGGCGTTATCTATTCAATGGGCCGGATAATTTTCGGGACTATCCCCGTTCTGCAGGTGTCGAAATGATGGGTTTGGAGCGGGTCATGAGAACCATTTGCACCCTTGTCCTCGCGGGCCTCACGGCCCTCCCCCTCCCGGCGCTGCAGCAGGCCAAAGGCACCTACGAACCTCCCGACCGCGAGCCCACCCCTGAAGAGACGCTGATCCTCGAATACCTCAACCGCTTCCGCGCCGACCCGGTCGCCGAAGCGGAGCTGATCGCACCCCCCTCCCGCAAGGGCGAGGGCGTCGACTGGAAGATGTTCCACGACGAGATGAAGCAGCTCAAGCCGATGCCGCCGATGGTCATGAACCTCGACCTCCTCGACGCGGCGCGGAAGCACAGCTACTACATGATCCTCAACGGCCTGACCCACGACGAGATCCCGGGCAAGGCCGGATTCTACGGCGCAAGCCCGGTCGACCGGATCAAGCAGTCGGGCTTCAAGGGCGGCGGCTGGGCGGAGAACGCGTTCGCCGGCTCGGGCGGCCCGTACGACAGCCATCAGGGATTCATCGTCGACGCCGGCGCCGGCCCCGGCGGCATGCAGCCGACCCGCGGCCACCGCAAGAACATGATGAGCGCCATGCGCGAGATCGGCCCCGGCGGCGTGCCCACCGGGCGCGGCCTGTCGGTCACCCACGACTTCGGCTCGCGCGACGTCCGCATGGCCGGCGGCGTGGTCTACATCGACGCCAACGGCAACAACTTCTACGACATCGGCGAAGGCGTCGGCCAGGTCACGATCAGTTCCGGGGACGGCGCCTCGATCACCACCTGGAAGAGCGGCGGCTACACGCTGGACCTCAAGGGCCAGGGCCAGGTCGTGCTCACCGCCTATATGGGCGGCGAGAAGTTCACCAAGGCCTTCCCCGCCGGCAAGGACAACGTGAAGTTCGACTGGATCGTCCCGAAGGAGATCCCGCTCAAGGCGGCCGACCGGCTCCTCGACGCGGCCAAGAATGCCAAGGACACGCCGAAGGAATTTGCCTCGCTGATCGCCCTCCATCTCGGCGCCCAGAACCTCTATCTCGACGCCGACCGCAAGAAGCGCGTCCGGGAGCTCACTCAGGAGGCGGGCGCCCTGCTCGACCTCGCGCAGAGCGCGGTCACGGAGGCGCTCAAGGATCCGGAGGGAGGAGCCCTGAAGAAGGTCCTCGAGGAGGAGCGCAAGCCGTTCAAGGGGACCGAAGCGGACGCCTGGTTCCAGGATGCCGAGACGATCGCCAAGCTCAAGCGCGGCGTCGCCAATTTCCAGAAGACCAAGCCCGCCGACAAGGAGAAGAAGGACTTCGTCTCCGCGCTCGAAGCCGAGGGCGCGCGGATCAAGACGCTCCACTTCAAGGCGGAGCTCTCGAGCCTGATTTCGAAGGTGAAATCGCTATGAGATTCGCCCTGGTCCTGCTGGCGCTCGCGCTCCCGTCCTTCGACGACGAGAAGAGCCTGCCGATCCGGATCGCGCCCCAGGACTCGCCGACGCCCTACCAGGCGCAGCTGCTCGGCGACCTCGACCGTCCCGTCGGCGACGGTTTGACGCTCGGCGGCGTCGTCATGCCCGCGAAGGTCAACGAGAAGGGCGCGCTGGAGCTCGACGCCAAGGACAACGGCAAGATTCGCACGCTGACCGGCAAGCGCGAGATCGTCACCGTCACGGTCCAGGGCGAAGGCGAGAAGCCCAAGTCGCTCAACATCAAGCTGGAGTTCCACAAGCGCGAGGACGGCACGTGGGTCTACCGCAACCTCACCACGCTGCGCGTCCAGATCGGCGCCGAGCAGTTCGTGATCGTCGACGCCAACGGCAACGGCTCCTATGCGGACTCGAAGGCCGACGGCATGGTCTGGGAAGGACGGACCTGGCTCTTCCCCCTGCCGGGCGAGCACGAGCGGTGGTGCTCGGCGACGATGGAGTTCGTCGGCCTCACGCTGGGCCCGGTCGGCGAGAATCCGACGGTCAAAGGCAAGCCGCTCGCGACGACCAATCCCGCCGCGCTCGAGATCCTGAAGGGCGTGAACGAGGAGCGGGTCGAGATCGGCCTCACGCCGCGGCCCGAGGACGTCAAGCTCAGCGCCGACCTCCAGAAGCATTGCAAGTACATGGCCGCGAACAATATCCTCACCCACCCCGAAGAGGCGGGCAAGCCGGGCTACTCCAAGGAGGGCCATGAGGCCGGGATGCGGTCGATCCTCGGCCGCGGCCAGGGGCCCGAGCGCGTCGCCGCCGGCATGGTGGGGACCTACTTCCATCGGCAGGACGTGATCCGCCCGAACGCGATGGCGTTCGGCGTGGGGATCGAGGGGGCGTTTACGGGGATCGACGGCCGGTCGAACCTGGGCCAGGCTCCGGCGCAGTACTGGCCGGTGCTCTGTCCGGTTCCCGGCCAGACGGGCGTGGGAACGAACTACGGGAAGGAAGCGCCCGACGCCTGCCCCGGCGACGCCGCGGCGGGCTATCCCATCACGGCCTACTTCGGCACGCCGAACCTGAAGTTGACCGAATGGTCGCTCAAGGCCCTTCCCCCGGGCGCGGCGCAGCTCCCGCCCGGCGCGAAAGCTCCGCCGGGGACGCCCGTCGACTGCTACGTCTACGATCCGCAGACCGGCGCGAGCGCCGACATGACGCGATACCAGCACTGCGTCGCGCTGATCGCGAAGGACCCGCTCAAGATGAACGTCGACTACGAAGTCAGCATGACGGTCGACGTGAACGGCAAGCCGTGGTCCAGGACGTGGCGCTTCTCGACCTCCGTCGCGAAGAGCTCCAAGGAGCGCCCCCCCCGCTAGGAGTCCTCCAGGAGCGACCACGCGAGCTGCATCACTTTCTTGTCGAAGCTCACGTCCCACCCGGCTTCGTAGTCCTCCAGGTACCTGAATTCCCACATCCATTCCGGCATCTCGTCCGGGTGGATGCTGAGGGCAAGATCCTGGATGGCCTCCGCGCCTGCCCTGCAGGAGACCTCCTTGCGGAGGACCCTGGACGCGACGCGGCGAGCCAGAAGCAGGAGAGCCTGCGACTTGGTCAGCGTCGGAAGTCCCATCTCCCGGAAGGCTCCTTCGACGGTCTCGGGCTTCAGCCGATCCAGACTGGGAGCTGCATAGCCGACCAGGTCGAGGATGAACGGCCCCTCAAAGCCGGCCATCATGGCCTGAGCCGCGACCTCGGGGAGATTCTTGAGGGGATAGCGTCCCAGGGTCCATTCCGCCTGCACTCGCTCGAAGTCCATAGGGAAGACTTCAACCGCCGGGCGGGAGAAAGGTTCAGGCGATCTTGTCGATCGCCGTCGGGGCGTCCTTGATCTGCATCGTCCGCTTGTCGAACCGGGCGCCCATCCCGTGGAACAACCCCCAGAGTTCGGGGGTGATCGTGCGGCAGCCGATGCCCGACTTGGTCCCCGGCCCATCGTACTGGTTGAACTTGAAATGGATCAGGCACCCGGGCGCCATGAACCGGCGGAGGTCCTTCAGGAAGTAGGTCCACTCCTTCACGCCCCACTGGCCGGGGTGGCCGGCGTTGTCGAAGCTGGTGGCGAACGCCGTGACCAGATTGAAGGGCCCTCCCGGCAGCGCGGGCAGCGGCTGGAACGGCTCGATGCGGTGGAAGACCGTCTCGAGCTTGAGCAGCTTGCTCACTTCGCTGACGTAGGGATCGGGGACGTCCAGGCCGACGGGCTGGTGGCCGAGATGACGGGCGCCGTACATGAAGTAACCGAAGCCGCAGCCCACGTCGAGAATGCGTTGCCCTTTGGACTTGTCGAGTTCCAGCTTGTACACGCGTTCCGCGTTGCGCACCAGGGAGTGCTCGTAGCGGTCCAGGTACTTCCGGTGCTGGTGGTTCCCGATCTTCTCGCGCATCGCTTCCAGCGCCTTCACGTCGATCTCCGCGAACATTCCGTTCCGGATCGCCCGCCGGGCCGCGATGCGATTGAGGTTCTTCCCGGTGACGCTCTTGAGCTTGTCCCAGGCTTTCTTCAACATGGGCCGCAAGTTTAGCGGAAGAGGGGCTCCGAATCCAGATCCGGATTCACTCCATGGGGATGTCGGCTTCGCCCTCGAGCGGCGTGAACTTCCCTTCGTGGCCGATCTGGGTCAGCCGCAGCGCCTCGCTCACGACCTTGAGCAGCTGCTGCTTGGAGAAGGGCTTCGCGAGGAAGCCGTAGAGGCCGTAGAAGAAGTCCTTCGGGGTGTGGAGGATGATCGCCTTCGCGGTCAGCATCACCACCGGGACTTCCCGGGTGCGCTGGTCCTTCTTCAGGTTGTCGAAGACGGTGTAGCCGTCCATGCCGGGCATCATGATGTCGAGCAGGATGAGGTCGATCCCTCCCTGCTGCGCCACCTGGATCCCCTCGAACGGATCGCCCACCGCCTTGACGGCGTAGCCCTCGTTCTCGAGGAAGTACTTGATGATGTCCAGGATCTTCTTGGAGTCGTCGATCGCGAGAATCGTGTAGCTCATCGTTGCGGGGTAATTATATCCTACTCGCCGCGAAGTTGCATAAGCCACGCGAGAAGGAGCAGCGCGAGGGCCGCCCCCGCCGCCACCCCGCCGTAGCCGTGCCGCCGGGGCTCCCTTCCCGTCGGCGCCCCCGGGTCCCACTCCAGATCGCGACGAATCCCGGCCGTATCCGACTCCCGTTCGTCCAGCAGACTGGCCCGGACGACCGTCAGTTTCGACGCGCCGCCCCGGGCGACCTCCACCGCGTTCGCGAAGAAGATCGGCAGCGACGGCAGCGAGTTGCCCCATTCCGCGATGTCGACGCAGAGCCGCACGTCCTTGCCGTTCACGGCGGCCGCCACCTTGCCCCCGACCGTGAGGAGCGGCTGCCCGCCCCGGTCGCCCGGCGGAAGCTCGCCGAACACCTGGGCCAGTTCCTTCCCCCGCTTGTCCAGGTCGGCCATCAGCGGATGGTTCGCGACCACCGCCTCGCCCGACAGCCGGACCTGGGCGGGGATCAGCCGGATCCGCAGGTCGCCGAGCCCCGGCGGCGCGTCCACGCCCACGGCGAGGCGGGCCGGACCGTCGCCCGAACGGAGCGACCCCCCGGGGACCGCGCGGATCGCCTTCAGGATCTGCGGATGGAGCAGGCCGGCCACCGAGACGGTCGTCGTCCCTTCCGCGAGACGGACGGCCTCGACCGCGTCGTCGAGCGGGAACGAGTCGGCGACCCCGAGCGAGACTTTGACGGAGGACGCCTTCGAGTAGTCCCCGCGACGCGACCAGACGAGCTTCCCGGCCGGGATCGTGTCGCGGACCTTCAGGTCGCCCGCGGCCAGCTCGACGGGAATCGGGCGCGGGGCGCCGTGGTTGACGATGCGGATGAAGACCTCTTCGTCGGTCGCGGTGAACGCGACGATGCCGACGTTGTCCGCCGGCGCGGCGCGGAGGATCAGCTTCGCCCCGTCGACCGGCCGGTCGGTGAAGAGCACGACGTGGTCGGCGCCCGCGCGGGCGGCCGCGAGGAGCGGCTCGAGCTCGACGTGGCCGTCGGCGCTCCGGATCTCCGCGGGATCCTGGACCCGCCGCGGCGACGGCGACGCGGCGAGCCACGAGATCTCGTCGCCCTGCAGTTTGTCCTTCACGAGCGCCGAGGCCAGGGTCTTGAACTCCTGGAGACGGTTCCCCGCGGCCATCCGCGCCGACGTATCGATCACGATCGCGATGCGTCGGGGCTTGAGCTCCGACGTCTCGCGGTACGGCCCGGCCAGCGCGCCGATCGCGGCGGCGATCGCGAACGCCTGGAGGAGCAGCTCGAACCGCCACTTCGGACGCCGGAGCGCGCGCACCGGCGGATTCCGCTCCGGAATCTTCTTCCAGAGCGCGAGGCTGGGCACGGTCACTTTCGCGGCGGCCTGGCGCCAGAGGCTGAAGAGAACGAGGAGGAGAAGCGACGCGAGGCCCCAGAGGGCGGCGGGAGTTTCGAACTTCACTCCAGCACCCCCGCCTCGCGAAGGTAGACCTGGACGACCTCCTCGAGCGGCGTCGAGCTGGCGCACCGCAGGTAGTTCATCTCGCGGTCGAAGCACCACTTCTTCCAGGAGGCGCAGTGGTCCGCGAGCAGGCGCCGGTATTCGGCCCGCTCCTCGTCGCCGACGAACCGGACGACGGCCTCGCCCGTTTCCGCGTCGACGAGCCGGACCTTTCCGGACACCGGCGGCTCCAATTCCTCGGGCGAGAGCACGTGGATCACCGCCGTCTCGGTCCGCAGGCGGAGCAGCTGCGCGCGCAGCCCCTCGTCCCAGAGATCGCTCACGATGATGGCAAGCCCGCGCGGCACGGTCGGGATCGCGAACGGCCCGCCGATCCGGAGCGACTCCATTTCGGCGAGCGGGATCGACGGCGACTCCTGGTTCGCCACGAGCGCGAGCGCCGCGCCGAGGCGGCGGGCGAACTCGAACTTCGGCGCCATCGACGGCGAGGTATCGATCACCAGCCGGACCGACAGCGCCTCCTCTCGGGTGAACTCCTTCACGTAGAGCAGGCCCAGGCGGCCGTAGAGGTTCCAGTCGATCGCGCGGAACTCGTCCCCCTGGGTGTAGGAGCGGTGGGACGTGAACTCGGCCGCCCCCCCGCGCTTGCGGGTCAGCCGCTCCCCTTCCCGCCGACCGGAGATCGACCGGCGGACGGCGAGGCGCAGCCCTTCCAGCTTCCGGAGGAACACATCGTCAAACAACATGGCGCGCCACGTCGATGTCGGCGGTGATCTGCCGTTTCAGCGCTTCGGGGCCATCGAACTTCTTCTCGTCGCGGATGCGGTCCAGGAACCGGACTTCGGCCACGCGGCCGTAGAGGTCGCCGCCCGGAAAGTCGAGCAGATGGACCTCGATCGTCTCGGCGCCGTTCTTCTGGAACGTGGGGCGGGTCCCGATGTTCACGACGGCGCGGAAGACGCGACCCTCGAGCGGCACCTCGGCCGCGTAGACGCCGGTGGGCGGCCGGACGGCGTGGTGGAGCTCGAGGTTGGCCGTGGGAAAGCCCAGCGACGTCCCGCGGCGCTCGCCCCGGACGACCGTCCCGATCACCGAAGGCGGGCGGCCGAGCAGGTAGGTCGCGTCCTTGAGGTTTCCCGCAAAGATCGCCTCGCGGATCAGCGAGCTCGAAACGGGCCGGCCCTGGAAGATCTCGGGATCCGACTGCCGGACCTCGAGGCCCACGTCGCGGCCGAGCCGCGTCAGGAAGTCGAGGTCGCCGGTGCGGTCGCGTCCGAACCGCGAATCATGGCCCAGCACGATGCCCTTGGCGCCCATCCGTCCCGCCACGATGCCGCGGATGAACTCCTCGGCGGTGGTCTTCGAGAATTCGAGGGTGAAGTTGAGGACGATGCAGAAGTCGACGCCCAGCGCGCCGATGAGCCGGAGGCGCTCCGCAAGCGGGGTGACGAGCGGGACCTTGCGGTTTCGGAGGACTTCCTCGGGGTGACGGTCGAAGGTGACGACGGCCGACGACACTCCTTCCACGCGGGCCCAGCCGAGGGCCTGCTCGATGACCTTGCGGTGGCCGCGGTGAACGCCGTCGAAGACTCCCCAAGTCACGATCGGAGAGCGCAGGCCCGGGTCGGGAAGCGATTCGAGTCCCGAAAGGATTTCCATCTACTCGGCGGCTTCGTCGTCGTCCGACGATTTCCGCGGCAGCGGGCGGCGCTTGGGCTTGCGGTTGGCCTTGAAGTCTTCCTCGAGTTCCTTGATGAGCGCCGCCCACTGCTTGCGGTCGGCGGGCGTCATCTTGTCGACGATCAGGATGCCGTCCAGGTGGTCGATCTCGTGCTGGAAGAGGCGCGACTCCAGCTGCTCCGCCTCGCGTTCGATCAGCTTGCCCTTAAGATCCTTGTAGCGGACGAGGACTTTCTCGGCGCGCTGGATCTGGGCGCCCATGCCGGGGAGCGACAGGCAGCCTTCTTCCTCCTGGAGCTTGCCCGAGCGGTCGACGATCTCCGGATTGATGAAGACCTGCTCCTCGTCCTTCTTCTTCGGATCGCCGGTGAGGTTCGCGACGACGATGCGCCGGCCGAGGCCGGCCTGGGGACCCGCGAGCCCGATGCCCCGTGCCTTGTACATGATCTCGAACATCTGGGGGACGGCGGCGAGGATCTCCGGGTCGATCGTCGAGATCTTCTTCGAGACGTCCCTCAGGCGCGGATCGGGGTAGTACACGAGTTCCATATCTGGATTATAAAGATCGGCCGTCTGCCGCTCAACCGTTAGCTGTCTGGAACAAAAAAGACCGTCTTTTTTGTTCCCCGGGGCCAATGTATTGACATCGATTCGGGGAGGGAGTAGCATCGAAAGCTTAGCGGGTGAAGAGGCGAGTCGAGGGCCGGGTCACATGCCGACAGACGCTGAAGTTGACGCGCTGTACAAAAGAGCCGACGAAGCCTTTCAGAAGCACAACTACGACTATGCGCGGGATCTGTTCCACCAGATCCTGATCTTCAAGCCCGACCACGAGAAGGCCCACGAGGCGCTCCGGGTCGCGCTGATCCGCAAGTTCCAGGAACAGGGCGCCACCAGCCGGATCAAGCTCATCGCGATGAAGGGCCAGATCGAGGTCCAGCTCAAGGCGACCAAGGACCCCCAGAAGCGGTCCGAGTTCTGCCTCAAGTTTCTGAACGACGACCCCACGAACGCCAAGGTCCGGGCCATCCTGGCGGAATCGCTGCTCGTGATGGGCCACTCCAACGGCTCCGCCGCGGAAGGCCGGATGGCGCTGATGGACGAACCCACCAACATCACCGCGCTCAAGACGCTCGTCCAGGCCTACCGGAATACCGGCAAGGTGAAGGAAGCCCAGTCGGCACTCGACCGCGTGTCGACGCTGGTCAAGGACGACCGCGACCTCGAGCGTCTCCAGCGCGACCTGGCCGCCATGCAGACGATGAGCGCCGGCTTCAACTCCAACAACACCGGCGATTTCCGCAAGTCCCTGAAGAACGCCGACCAGGCCGAGGAGCTCGAGAAGCGGACGAAGCTCGTCCAGACCGACGCCGACTTCCAGCGGCTGCTCGGCGAGCTGCAGAAGGAGATGTCCGAAGCCGCCACCGACGCGAAGTATCCCAAGAAGATCGGCGACCTCTATTACGAGAAGAAGAAGGACTACACCGCGGCGCGGGACTGGTACAAGAAGGCCGCCACGCTTGCGCCCCAGGATTCGGTCCTGCGCGACAAGGTCGACGACTGCGAGCTGCGGATCTGGGATGTCAAGGTCGCGCAGGCCGCGAAGGCGAACGACCCGAAGCTCAAGGAGATTCAGCTGTCGGCGCTCAAGTCCTACATCGCCAGCTACGAGCGCCGGGTGTCGGACCGGCCGACCGACATGGGACTCCGCTACGAGCTCGGGATCGCCTATTACAAAGGCAGCATGAACGACAAGGCCATCTCGGAGTTCCAGCAGTCGGTCAAGGACCCGAAGAAGAAGAACGCGTCCCATCTCTTCCTGGGCAAGGCGTTCCAGAAGAAGAAGATGTTCGACATGGCGGACAAGCAGTACGTGCTGGCCGAGGTCGACGTCATTTCCCAGGAGATCAAGCTGGACGTCATGTACAACCGGGCGAAGTGCTTCGCCGAGGCCGGCAAGCTGCCCCAGGCGGTCGAGATGGGCAACAAAATCATCGAAATCGACATCAACTACAAGGACATCGCCGAGCTGGTCGAGAAGTGGAGCAAGGGCACCGTCCAGGCCAGCTAAGCTCTTGACTCCCACCCCCCTTTTCGCTATTGTCCGTGTCCTTAACGGAGGACCTTCAGAGTGGCACACACGATCAGCGCGCTCCGGCAGTACAAGCAGAGCGAAGTTCGACGCCAGCGCAACCATGCCGTCAAGAGCGAGCTGCGCACCCAGATGAAGAAGGTCCTCGCCGCCGTCGAGAAGAAGGACGCCGCTGCGTCGAAGGCCGGCCTGAGCGAGGCGTACGCCCTGCTCGACCGCGCGGTCGGCAAGGGCGTCATCCACAAGAACAACGCCGACCGTCACAAGGCCCGGCTCGCGGCGCGGGTGAACCAGGTCGCGCCCCCGGCGGCGGCTAAAAAGTAGCTCCCAGCTTCAGCGCCCCCCAGATCCGCCCCATCACGGTCCGGGTCCGCAATCCGTCCCGCTTCGGCGGCGCCAGCGTCTCCCGGACGAACCGCAGTTTCTGGCGGGTCATCGACATCAACCCCAGCGCCGAGAGGCCGTTCCATCGGCGTCGCCGCGCAAGCGCGAGGAAGGCCCTTCCCGCCCAGTCGAGCCGCGGCTCCTTCAGGCCGGGCGTCTCGACCCCGCACAGGTCGCGCAGGAGCGCGAAGCTGTAGTAGACGGCGTGCTCCAGGCCCCACCGGCGCGACGTCTCCGCCACGAGGTTCCAGTCCACGCCGTGGGACGCGAGCTCGATGTCCGTCAGATGGATCAGCTCGGCGAACGAATGCTTCAGGGCGTGCTCGCAGAGCGTGACCAGCAGATGGTGAGGCGCGAGTTCCCCGCCGCGCGCGTCGCGCCAGAGCTCGTCGGCGTCGACCCGGTACATGAAATGCGGCAGGGATGCGTTGGTGACGTGCCAGTGGAGATGGACGGGCATCGACTCCTCGCGCCAGTACTCCACGGCCCGGAGCGTGCCGCCGTCGACCTGCTCGGGGTCGAAGTCGGGGACGTAGCCCAGCTTCCGGAGCGCGACGTCGGCGTCCTTCATCGCCGACCGCCGGATCAGCAGGTCGAGGTCGCCCATGTCGCGAAGCCCGGGCGAGGGATAGAGGCGGTGGGCGAGGTGGAGGCCCTTCAGCGGGATCGCCTCGATCGCGTCGAGGATTTCGGACGCCTGGTGGCGCGCGAGCAGCTGCCGCGCGAGGATCGACCGCTCGACGTCGCACGGCAGGCCCAGGTTGCGGCAGACGACGGGATAGGTCCGTTCGACGCGGCTGCGCGCGAGGAGCCCCGGGGGGACGGGCCCGGCGGGCGCCGCGGCCCCGACGATGGAAAGTCGCCCCAGGAGGCTCACGTCCTCATCTTACCCCGGGAACAAAATCGACCGTCTTTTTTGTTCCTGAAAGACCGGGGGCCGGCGGGGTTCGTACCTACCCCACCGGCCCTTCCGGCATGCGCAAGATTTCCACACGGGCTCTTTTTGAAGAGCCCGTGAGGATCAAGGAGGGAATAGGGGATTTTTCCGGCCGGCAGGATCGTCCTGCCGGAGCAGCTGGTCCATCAGATAGAGATCCGTGTCCTTCATCTCCTGATCTCCGCGATCGACGGCCAGCCGCAGCACCTCTCCCGCCCTCGGGGAGGCGACATAAATTTCTTCTCCCAGCGGACTCCACACGACCCGGCCCAGTTCCCGCCCCAGTTCGAGCCGGTCGTCCACCTCGCCGTATTCCGAGCCGGGCATGCCGCCCTCGAGGAGCGACAGGCTCCCGTCGAGCTCCGGCACCACCGCGAGCCGCCCTTCCGGGCTGAACGCCACCCGATCGGGATCCGCCGCCACGCCCGTGACCGGGGTCCGGCGGAACACCGAATGATCGCGGGGATCGACGAAGGCCACATGACTGAGTTTTTCGCAGACCGCCCAGATCCGGCGACCGACCGGATCGTTGATCACCGCGACGGGCTCGCCCGCCAGCAGGACCCGGTCGACGATGCGCTGCTCGCGGACATCGATGACCGCGACCATCGAATCGTCGTGGCACGCCGCGTACAGGACCCGTCCTTCCGAATCGAACGCCAGGGAGCGCACGCCGCCCTCCATCCGGAGGAAGCACGGCTCGGCGCCGGGACGGCACTCGAAGAGCGCGATCGCCTCATCCCGATGGTCGGCGTCCCGAAGCACGAGGGCGCCCAGACCGTGACGGGGCAGGAGCGCGAGCGAGCCCCGGACCGGCGGGAGCGGGAGGTCCATCCGGGCCAGCGTCCGGACCGGGGACAGTCCCGCGAGATCGATGAACCCTTCACGGCCCGACGCCGTGGCGACAACAGCCTGGCGGGATTCGGGGAGGATCGCCAGATCGCAAACGTCGCCGACACAAGGGATGGCTCCACTGTAACGGCGAGAGGCTGCGCTGAAGATCCCGACCTTCCCCGGGAGTCCGCCGAGGAAGATCGAATCCTCGAAACCCGCCAGGTAGAACGGGGACGAAGCCGGGGAGGGGGCGAGGTCGACCTGTTCCAGGAGCCGCCAGGCGGCGACCCCGACGATCGACATCCGCGCCCGATCCTGGTCGAAGACCAGGAGCTGGGACCCATCCGGTGAGACGCGCAGCACGCCCGGGCGTCCGCCCACGGCGCACGCGCCTCTCAGGTCCATCTGGGGCTTCCGTCCTTCGTTCACGTCAGCTATATAGCAACCCTCGTGCCACTCTACTTTTAAAATCAAACGTAACACATTGATAACCAGCATGTTCAGATCACAATACATACAATATGCGTGATTGGCACGATTTGTTCTCATAATGCAAATATGCGCGACAGAGATTTGCATCCTGCGACTGAAGTCCGTATATTGCCAATCATGGCGCCCGTTCGCGGCCGAGGGACCGGATCCAATCCCCCCAACCGCTTCTACCGGAAGTCGGTCGTCCCGGATCCCGACGCGGCGCCCGATCCCGACGAGCCCCTGCCCCGCACCCAGTTCATTAAGGACACGACCCGGACGATCATCGCCCAGAACGACAGCCCGGACATCGGCTTCGCGCGGAGCATCAACCCCTACCGCGGCTGCGAGCACGGCTGCGTCTACTGCTACGCCCGCCCCTTCCACGAGTTCCTGGGGTTCTCCCCCGGCATCGACTTCGAGACCAAGATCCTCGTCAAGGAGGAGGCGCCGAAGCTGCTCCGCGACGAGCTGTCGTCGCCCAATTGGAAGCCCCAGACGATCGCCATGAGCGGCGTCACCGACTGCTACCAGCCCGCGGAGCGCAAGTTCGCCCTGACCCGCGGCTGCCTCGAGGTCCTCGCCGAGTTCCGCAATCCGGTGGTGATCATCACCAAGAACCACCTCGTGACGCGCGACATCGATCTCCTCTCGGAGCTCGCGCGCCACCAGGCGGCGTCGGTCGTCCTGTCGATCACGACGCTCGATCCCGAGCTGGCGCGGCGGATGGAGCCCCGGACGTCGACGCCCGCGCGACGGCTGGCGGCGATCGAAGCGCTGTCGGTAGCGGGGATTCCGACCGGCGTGAACGTCGCGCCCATCATCCCGGGCCTCACCGACTCGGAGGTCCCGGCGATCCTGAAGGCGGCGGCGAAGGCGGGCGCGTCGTTCGCCGGCCACACGATCGTCCGGCTCCCCTACGCGGTGAAGGATCTCTTCGAGCAGTGGCTGACGGACCACTTCCCCGCGCGCAAGGAGAAGGTGCTCCACCGCATCCGCGGCGTCCGCGACGGCGCGCTGAACGACCCGCGCTTCGGCAGCCGGATGTCCGGCCAGGGCGTCTACGCGGAGCAGATCTCGGCTCTCTTCGAGCTGTCGAGGAAGAAGGCGAAGCTGCCGGCCGAGCACCCCGAATTGTCGACGGCGTCCTTCCGCCTGCCCCCCGGCCCGCAGCTCACCCTTTTCTGATGGGGAACAAAAAAGACGGTCTTTTTTGTTCCTATGCTTTTTTGAGCGCGATCTTGTACCGCTTGATCTTGCGGTACAGGGTGCTGCGGTCGATGCCCAGAACTTCCGCCACCCGCGCCGTGTCGCCCTCGTGGTCGTCCAGCAGCCGGCGGATGGCCGCGACCTCCATCTCCTCGATCGATTGTCCGGGAGCCTCCTGGCGGCTCTGCACGGCCTCCGTGATCGAGGGACCGAGATCGACCGATTCAATCCGCTCCGTCAACCCGAGCGTGCAGGCGCGGTCGATTGTGTGCTCCAGCTCCCGGACGTTGCCGGGCCAGTCGTACCGCTGGAGCAGATGGAGCGCGTCGGGGTTGATCCCGGTCACCGACCGCCCGCTCCGCCCCGCCCGCTTCTGCAGGAAGTGCTGGACGAGCAGCGGGATGTCGTCCTTCCGCTCCCGCAGCGGCGGGACGCGGATCGCGACGACGTTGAGGCGGTAGAAGAGGTCGCGGCGGAACTTGCCGGAGCCCACCATCTCCTCGAGCGGCTGGTTCGTCGCGGCGATGATCCGCACGTCGACCGGCCGGTACTGCGTGGCGCCCACGGGCCGGACTTCCTTCTCCTCGATCGCGCGCAGGAGCGCGGGCTGGAGCTCCAGCGGGATCTCGCCGATCTCGTCCAGGAACACCGTCCCGCCGGTGGCGGTCTCGAACAGTCCGCGCCGCGCGGCGTGGGCGCCCGTGAACGCCCCCTTCTCGTGGCCGAACAGCTCGCTCTCCAGCAGCGTCGAGTGGATCGCGCCGCAATCGACCGGGACGAACGGCCGCTCCCGTCGCGGGCCGTCGTAGTGAATCGCCCGGGCGATGAGATCCTTGCCGCAGCCGCTCTCCCCGAGGATCAGGACGTTGCACTCCTCGCGGCGGACGCGGTCGATCAGCTCGTGGCACCGATCCATCGCGTGCCCGGTCCCGACCAGGCTCTTCGCGCGGTATCGGTCCTGCAGCTCCTTCCGAAGGCGCTCGTTTTCGGTCCGCAGGTGACGGACACGCCGCAGACGCTCCAGGATCAGCGAGACCTGGTCGAGCTTGAATGGCTTCGGCAGGAAGTCCGCCGCCCCCAGCTTCATCGCCTGGACCGCCGACTCGATGGTGCCATGGGCGGTCACCATCACGACTTAAAGCGTCGGCCGCTCTTTCTTGAGCTGCTCGAGGAGCTCCAGGCCGCCCAGGCCGGGCATCCGGAGGTCGAGGAAGGCGACGTCGAACGACCGGGTCCGCAGCAGCTCCAGCGCCTGCTCGGCGCTGGCCGCGTCGCTCAGATCCACCCCCTCCCGGGGTCCGACCAGCTCCTTCCAGACCCGCCGGATGGAGGGGTCGTCATCCACGACCAGCAGCGACAGGGAGGGGTTCGTCACGGTGGGGTTATATCACCCGCATTCGCATTTTGCAAACCGAGGAACAAACAAGACGGTCTATTTTGTTCCTACGGAGCGGATGATCTCGGCTTCGCGGCAGGTCCAGGGGTCCACGCCGGTGTAGTCGCCGGTCAGGAGGTAAGCGGGGCCGGGACTCCGGCGGCACCAGGACTTCAGGCCGCACGGGGCGCAGGTCTTGAAGTCCGCCACCCGCAGCCCCCGGATCCACTGGAAGACCGGGGAATTCTGCCAGATCTCCCCGAAGCTCTGTTCCCGGATCGATCCCGCCCGGAGCGGCGTGGCGATGCAGGGGTAGACCTCCCCCGCCGACGACACCGCGGCGTTGCCCCGGGCGCAATTGCACTTGAACTGATCGTCGGTCGGCTCCGCAGGTCCGGGCCGGATCAGCTGCCGGAGCGGACCGCGGTAGAGCTCCTCGACCGTCTCGGGGCCGACCCGGGTGGCGAGGCTGCCGGACGTCCCGTCGTACCTGCCGGTGATCGTCGGGTCGATCGAATACTCGAACCCCTCGGCCTCCGCGCCGGCGATCATCGCGCCCGCCTCGGCGGCGTTGGCCTTCATCAGGACGAATTTGAGACCGACGCGCGCGCCCCGCTCCGCCATCCGTCGGGCGCCCGTCATCGTCCGCTCGTAAGATCCCGGCACCTGCGTGACGGCGTCGTGCGTGGCCGCCGTCGCGCCGTAGACGCTGAGGCTCACGCCCCACAGGTTCGCGTACGACGCCAGCCGGTCGCACGCGGCCTCCGTGAGCAGCGTCCCGTTCGACAGCACGGTCACCGCGAACCCCCGAGCCGCCGCTTCGTCGGCGATCTCCCAGAACCGGGGATGGACCATCGCCTCGCCGCCCGTGAGCGAGAGGAACAGGGTCCCCGAGCGGCGCAGGTCGTCGAGCAACGGTCGGATCTCCTCCATCGACAGCTCGGGGCCCGAGCCGGACCTCGGCTGGTCGCGGTCGAAGTTGTAGCAGTGGGTGCAGCGGATGTTGCAGCGCAGCGTCAGCTCGAGGCTTACGTGGAGCGGGATGCAGGCGTCGTACGCCCGCGCGTGGAGGCCGTCGAGGACGCCGCACTCGCTCATGCGCGGACGACCAGCCCTTTCTTCTCGAGCGACGAAAGGAACTCGCGGACGTCCGCCTCGGCCGTCGGCCCGTCCACCTCGAACTCGCCGCAAAGCGCGTCGACCAGGTCGGCCACGCTTCGATCCTTCACGAGGGCCGCCCAGAGGAAGGTCGCCGTCTCGTCGAGCTCGTGCAGTTCCCGGCGCGACGGGACCACGACGACCGCCTGTCCCTGGATCTCCTGGAACGGCAGCCTCGGATCGCGACGCCAGCGGACGTCGTCAGGCATACGCGGCCCTTTCCAACAGCGTCGACTGGCGCTGATCGCCGAGCCGCCATTCGAGATTCGTGCCGTCGTGGAGGACGAGTTCCGCCTCCAGCCGCTCACCCGGCCGCGTCTCGACCGGATGGCGCACGGGGAGGAACACGGGCTTCCAGTGGGCGCCGAAGCTCGACTCGAGGCTGACCGACCGCGAGAGCCGGACGCGCACCACGACGGCGATTCCGTGGACCGGGCCGCCGCCCACGCGGAACGCGGCCCGCGCCCGTCGCGGAAACGACGCCGAGCCGCGACCGAACTCGAACGCGAACCCGCGACGAAGCGGCGCGGCCAGCGTGCGCGGCACCCCCGGGAAGCAGGCCAGCCGGTTCGCCGCGATCGAGTGGACCGCGTCGAGCCGGACCCCGTGGCCCTTCCCCGCCTGGACGTGCCGGCGGTGGAGCGCCGCGGCGCGGACCGGCGCCATCCAGACTTCGCTCCGCTCCGGCAGGAAGCGGCCGCTCTTCTTGAGGAACCGGCGCGCGTCGACGAGCGACTCGGCCATCTCGGGATCGATGCCCAGCGGCCCCACGAGATCGGAGACGATCACGTCGGCCCGCTCCGGCAGCTTCACGCGGCGCGAGTCGCCTTCGACGAACGTGACGCGGTCGCCGTAGCCGTTCTCCGCCGCGACGGCGCGGGCGAGGCGGACGATCGGGTGGCGCTCGATGGCGTAGACGCGGCGGGCCCCCGCCCGAAGCGCGAGGAACCCGAGGATACCGGTGCCGGCGCCGAGGTCGACGACCACCGAGCCGGGTCGGACGGTTTCGCGGAGGGCGCGGCGGACCGCCTGGAGGCGGACCGAGTCCGACAGCAGGAGATGATGAAGATCGAACGAGCTCACGACTGTTTCGGATTGGCCAGGCACACGAACGTCATGGGGCTCGACTTTCCGCAGGCCAGGCTCTTGCGCTCGTACACTTTTTCCGTGCGCACGGAGGGCCTCTTGTAGGGCCTCTTCTTTTTCTTCATGGCAGGATTCTACTCCAAACTCAACGGGAGCGCACGGCCTTCGCGGTCTGGGCGGCGGCCGCGCGCACCGCGGGGGCGGGATCGGAAGCCGCGAGACCGTCGACCTTCGCCAGGCAGGCCGCCGTGCCGATCTTCTCCAGGGCCTGGAGGGAACTCGTCCGGGGATATTCGGACGCGTCGTCGAGCCGCTGGAGGAAGAAGGACTCCGGCGGCGGCGACTTCATCCTGCCCAGCACCGCGACGCTGAACGCCCGGATCCGGGGTTCCGAATCCTCCGCGGCCATGGTCCTGAGCGGCTCGCGGTACTCCCCTTCCCGGGAGAGGAACAACGTTTGCGCGTTCAGAACGCCGCCGGCGTTCCGCGTGCGGATCGCGTCCTGCCACTGGCGCAGGACTGGGTCCGACGACCTCGATGCCGGCGGCGCCGGCGGAGCCGGAGGGGGCGGCGGCGGAATCGGGGCCGGCGCGGGAGCCTTCTTCACGGGTTCCGGTTCCGGGGCGTTCGTCGATCGGCCGGTGAGGAACGGCATCGCGATGAGGATCGCGACGATCGGCAGGAGGATCGGAAGCCAGAAGCTCTTGGAGCCGCAGTTGAATTTCATCGACGGCGGCGCAGGAGCACGAGAAGCAGGACGGCCTCGAGTCCGGTCAGGCCGCATCCCAGCAGTCCGCCCGACGGCGCCGGCACGGCCGGAGAGGCCGCGGCGAGCGACGTGTTCCCGAACGCGCCCAGGTTGATCCGGTGGCCGTTGGGGCTAGGTTCCTGGGAGAAACTGTCCTGCGGCATCCCCGCGTCAAGCGACGGCTGGGACGCCGCCTCCCGATAGTCGCCCGAGGCCGGGTCGAGGAAGAGGACGAGCATCGAGAGATCGCCATTCCCCGCGCTGCAGTCCTGGTAGCCGTCCGAGACGTCGTTATAGGTCGATCCGACGGCGCCCTTCAGACCCACGCCGTTCTGCTGCACGATGTTGTTGCGCGCGACGGCGCTGCCGGTCGCCTGGAGGCCCGCAACCGTGTTCTTCACGATCGTGTTGTTGATCACCTCCGCGGTGCCCGAGACCAGGATGCCCGCGTGCGTCATGTCCCGGATCACGCAGTTCCGCACGACCACGTTCGATCCCGTCGCCTGGACGCCGGTCGATCCGAGCGCCAGCGTGACGCGCAGGATGGAGCTCGACGCGGCCGCCTGGACCATCACGAAATGGCCCGAGGCCTCGATCCGCGTCACGTGGGCGTTCACTCCCTGGAGCGTCACGCCCTGCGGGAGCTGGAGCGTCCCGGTCAGAAGGAACGTGTCCTCGCCCAGCAGGATCGTGTCGCCGGAGACGGCGGCGGCCGCAGCCGCCTGGAGCGTGTCGTATCCCAGCCCGTGAAGAGTGATGAGCCGGACCGGCGTGGACGAGATCGAGATCGGCGTCGACAGATCGTTGTCCGAATCGATCGCGCGCAGCACGAACGTGTAGCTGACGCCGTTCGTCAGGCCGGTGACCGTCGTGGTCGTCACGTTCCCGACGTTGACCCCCGGGCCGGGCGATCCGGACGTCGGACCGTAGGACAGCACGTAGCCCGCGGTGTTTCCCGTGGGGCTCGCCGTCCAGTCGAGGATCACCTTCCCGTGCCGGGGCGTCGACGTCAGGTTCGAGGGCGGCTCGGGCGGCAGATTGATCGAAAACGTCGCCGAGCTCCACGGCCCGTACGCATTGCCGCTGTCCAGCTCGCGCACGCCCCAGACGTACGTCGTGCCGACCTCGTCCAGGGCCGGACAATCCATCGACGTGCCGCTCACGACGACTTCGAAGTCCCAGTCCATCAGGAACTCGCCATCGTGGGCGATCCGGACGAGATAGCTCGACCCGGGGGCGCCCGCGTTCCAGGAGAGCGTGCCGGGCGTGGCATCGAGTTCGATCCCCGTCGGGCTCAGGCCCGCGGGCGCCGCGGGCTGCAGGTGAGCCGGATCCTCGTAGGCGGTGATCGTGCCCGCGCGGGTCACCGCCGTGATCCGGGCGTTCGCCACGATCGGCGACGCGAGGCACGGAGCGTCGAGCGCGAACGAGGCCTGGACGTTGCCGTTCGCCTGCGACAGGATGCGGAGGGTCGGATCGACGCTCGAGGCCACCGCGACCGAAGAGCCGGTCGAGACCGGCGACGGGAGCACCCGGTGCGGCGGGATCCCGTTCAGATCGGGCACGGAGGGCGCGCCGATCGACACCCGCCACGCGACGGACTTCGTCGACGGATCGACGGCGAACGCGAACTCCCGGATCTCCCGCCGATCGGAGTACCCGTCCGCGTCGTCGTCGAACGGGTAGGTGAACCGTGCGGTGAAGACGATCCGCCCGCCCGCCTTGGCCGGCGACGAGGCCGCCCACTCGACGGCCAGCGCGCCGGCCGGCGGCGCGGGATCGACCAGCGGCACCGACCAGTTCGCGGACCCCCAGTTCCCCGCATCAACGTCCACGCTCTGGAAGCTGCCGTCGGAGACGATGTAGATCGAGGTGCCGTCGACGAGAGGCGAGGACGGGCCGCCCGTGCCTCCGGTCGGATACGTCCAGACGACCGATCCGTCCGACGCGTCGAGCGCGTAGAAGTTCCCGCTGTTGCAGCCGAGGTAGAGCCGGCCTCCCGAAAGCGCCGGCGACTGCGCCGAGACCTGGTCGAACGCGGCCGACCACACGGTGTTCCCGTTCGACGCGTTGAGCGCGATCGCCCCCATGTTCGGGAAGCCCGAGCCCATGTAGATGGTTCCGCCGGACATCAGCGGCGACGACTGATCGGCGCCGGCGGTCGAGGCCGTCCAGATCGAGGCGCCGTCGGCGAGGCGGAACAGGCGAAGCTGTCCGTCGCCCGACGGGACGACGACGCGGCCCTGGAACACCAGGGGCGTCGACAGGATCGGGCTGCCGGTCGCGCGGGACCAGAGCAGCACGCGATCGCGCTCGCGGAACGCACGGACATATCCGGCCGTGTCCGCGACGACGAGAAAGCCGTCGGCGACCACCGGCGATGCGACGACGGGCGCGCCCACCGACACGCCGCCTCCGAGCGCCGCAGGGGCCGCGATCGCCTCGCCGGGCAGGCGCAGACGCGCCTCGTCGCGGCCCAGATGGGTCCAGTCGTCGCCCAGCGCGGGCAGCGCCAGGAGGGCGGCGATGCAGGACGCGCGCCAGAGCGTCTTCACGGCGCACCCGGCGTAGGATCCGCAAACCCGTCGACGGCGTACAGCCGTCCCCCGGAAGAGGCGACGTAGATCCGTCCGAACTCCGGATCGCGGGAGATGTCGCCCAGCGCGTTGGAGCCCAGGTTATAGGTGCGGGCGAGCGTCTGTCCGCCCGCGCCGTTGTTCACGTCGACCACGAACACTTTGCCGCCGGTGTTGGAGGCGTACAGGACGCCATAGGAAAAGAGCGGCATTCCCTGGAGCGGCAATCCGCCGGGCGTGGCCAGGCGGAAGTAGTTCGAGTTGAGCACCCAGCCCGCGCCGAAGTTCCCCATCGTGTAGAGATCCCCGGCGTCGTTGCCGAAAAAGACGCGGTTCGTGCCGAAGTCGATGACCACGCTGCTCTTGACCGCCGACACCTTGTCGCGGAACGGAAAGCCCGGCCTCTGCGTGGAGAAATCGGCCGCCGTTCCGGCCGCGTTGACGGCATGGACGTAGCCGTTTTCTTCCGCCACATAGAGATAGGGGGCGGGACCGAACGCCCAATTCGTGACGTTGACGCTGCCGGTGAAGTTGGAGGTGCAGTCGGCAGCCGGCGGATTGAGGCTGGGAGAGGCGAAAACCGCGTCGATCGTCCACGAGGAGGCCACCGCCCGGCCGATGTACGATTGACCGCCGGACGCCTGGGAGGCCCCGTAGATGTACCGACCCGCCAGGGTGTCCCACCAGGCGAAGCCCGTCGTGACCAGGACGCTGGATAGCGAGATCCGGGGATTGGGCGCGCTCTTCGTCGCGATCTCCACTTTGTAGAGGGCGAAAATCGGCGCGGTCGACGCCTGCCCCGCGAAGTACAGGTTCAGGCCGTCGGACATCACCGGCGAGGTGACGGCCAGGAGATTGGTGCCGTCGACATACGGCGTGCTCCACGAGCCTCCGGCCGGCACGAGGCTCGACCCGTTGTCGATGAGCCGATAGACCTCGCCCGCCGAGGTTCCGAAATAGACGTAGTGACCGCCGGGCTCGGTGGTCCACAGGAGCGGCCCCACGATGTCGACGCCCGGAAGCGTGAAGGAGTAGGGCTTGAGATCGCCGTTATCGTCGAGCACGTAGATGGAATCGGTCGCCCCCGACGAGTTGCGCATCAGGACGTAGGTCGAGTACACGTTGAAGTTGGTCCAGTCGAAGGCCGGCATCGGGAATCCCTGGATGGAGCCGGTCATGTCGACGTTGGCCGTGTAGACCCACTGCACGATCGCGCCGCCGTGAAGCGTGGTGGTTTCCGGCGCGAGGATCTGCCCGTCATCGTTGGTGTCGTCGTCGCCGTCCCACGTCTCCCCTCCGCCCGGCCCGCCGATCGATCCCGGCGTCGAGGACGTCGTCCGCTGCTCGAACCGGAGGCGCAGCGGGATGCCGTTCCCGACGTTGCTGTCGACGGCCCACACGTTGAACTGGCCGCCCGCGACCGTGTCGAAGAAACAGCCCGGGCAGTCGAGGTCGAGCCCGGGCGACGTGACGGTCAGATGGCGCGACCCGGCTCCCGCCAGGAGGTTGGTGAACCGGACGTTGCGCAGCCGCTCGAGGGTCGCGGTCGCCGTGAAGTTGAGGCCGTTGGCGTCTCCGAAGCTGAAATTCAACCCGAGGATATTCGCCTGCCCGTTGATCGTCGCGGCGAAGCTGCCCGCGCTGTGCGTCAGCGTCGGCGTGCCGTTGGCGCCGGCCAGCGCGGTGAATCGACCGTCCACCGCGTTCACCTGGAAGATCCGCGTCGATCCGACCGCCACGACGTCGCCGCCCAGGAGGTTGAAGACCGCCGAAGCCGCGGTGCCGACCCCGTCGCCGATGCTCATGCCCAGGAGCGCCGTCAGCGTGATCGGAGACGCTCCGCCGAGGGTGTTCAAGGTTCCGGTCAGGACGGAGAAGGCCCCGGCCGTCGAAAAGCTTCGCTCGGCCGTAACGGTCCGGGCGGGAGCGTTGACCTGAAGCACGTTGAAGGTCAGCGCCGCGGGGGCCGCGATGTCGGACTTGATGCTGGCGGTCTGGTCGAATGCCGCCGTCAGGATGACGGTGGATCCCGCGTGAGTGAACCCCGCGTTGCAGACGAAGTCGTTCCCGACGGTCACGGTCGTCGCCGCGCTCGTGAACGAAGCGGCGGTATTCGTCACCGCGAGGACCGTCTTTCCGATGGTCAGCGTGTTGGTGACGGCCAGGGCGGCGGCCTGCTGGGTGGCGATCGCCCCCGACTTGTTGTCGATGACGAGATTGTAATACGCGCCCAACGACGCCGCGACCGCCTGGTTCACTCCGTTGCCGGCATATTCCACGGTTCCGATTCCCGACGTGAACGCTCCGGCGAACGTCCCGATGGTTCCCTGCATCCGGAGAACCCCGTCCGAGGACGACGCATCGGAGGCGTTCCGGAACAGGAGCGTCGAGGCGCAGGTGTATCCCCCCTCGAACCGCGCCGTCGCGCCGCTCTCGATGCGGAAGGTATCCGTCGTGGCACCGCCGATGCCGCCGGCGGCCACGTTGTCCTGCAGGATGAAATTCACGAAGCCGCCGACCGTGAGGTCGCCGACGACCTGAAATCCGTCCGTCAGCTGAGGGTTGTTCAGCCAAATCACCGTTCGAGTGCTGTTCGTCGTCTTGGGCATCCTCACGTTTTGAAAATTGACGCTGCCGAGCGTGGCGTTGTCCTGGCTGACGATCTGAGGAACGGCAGGGTCGGTTCCGTCAAAGATCATGGTCGTATCGTTGCCGTCGCGGATCCGCTGCCCGCCTTGCGTGTAATTCTTGCCGCAATGAAGGATGCTCCCGTTCGTCTTGAAATTGATCACGCTCTTGTTCGAGATGGAAATGTTGCCCCGGACATTGACCTCGGTGATGGTTCCGTTGGGATTCTGCCCGAGCTGAAGGCTGGCGCTGACCATGTCCAGGTCGCCGTTGATGAGGACGACCGCCGGATTGTTCACGACCATGCGGCAGGAATTGACGTTGCCGCCGCCGTTGTAGTCGAGCGTGACGTTTCCCAGGGTGATCGATTGATTGGCGAATATGCCGGTCGCCAGTCCGGGATTGAACTGGTCCGTCACCCGAAGCCGGCCTGTTCCGACGGTGGCGACCACGCCCGTGCCGTCGATGTACGGCGCGGCAAACCCGTTGATGTTCAGCGTGCTCGCGTTCTGGATCGTCAGGGTCGCGCCGGCATTGACCACGAGCTGGCTGCAGTTGAGCGTCTGGGCACCCAGCCGCCCGATCTGCGGATACTGGGCGCCGACGACGACCAGCTGGGGGATCCGGGCGCGGTCCGCCGAGACCGGAGCCACCGTATTCGCGGGTCCTCCCTGGGTGAGGCTCCAGTTGCCGTTGGTGGTCCAGTCCGGATTCCCGGCGGTGCCGATCCAGAATTTGTCCACCGCCCAGGCGTCCGCGGTAAAGAGCGCGGCCGCCGCGAAGACCGCCGCCGCAAGCGCCCGTCGACCAGCCATCTGACAATTCACTTTTGCACTACCGTCCGCCACCCAACTATACCCTAATATTATCGTCTGTCCGCCCCCTCCACTGCAGATTCAATGGGCCGAGGCCGCCGGGGTTCCCCCTCGGGAGAACCCTGATCCGTCGGCCGGAAGGCCCGAGCGCGTCAAGGAGGGCCCTTCCCCCTTCAGCCCGCGCCCCCTCCCGTCCGATAATCCAGAAGGGGAGGCTTTTCCCCGTTCCCGGGAGGTCGGGTGTTCTTCAGAAGCGCGTTCCGGGCGATCGAGCGCCGGTGGGCCGCTGCGGCGGCCGTCGCGGGCGCCCTCTTCCTGGTCGGACTCTTCGTCATCCCCCGCCCCTTCTCCTTCACCGCCCGGGCCCGCCTGGCCCCCATCGCCGACCGGTGGTCGGCCGCCCGCGTCCAGGAGTTCGCCCAGAGCGCCGCCGTCCTCGATCCGGCCGCCCGCTCCCTCGGCTACGACGACGGCTCCGACCTGCGCGGCGGCTTCTCCGTCCGCGCCGACCACGGCTCCGTCGTCCTCGAAGTCACCGCGGCCACGTCGGGCCGCGCGATCGAGCGGGTGAACGCCATCGGCAAGGCCTTCGGCGACGTCTCCGCCGCCGCCCGGCGCACGGAGAACGACGCCACCCTCAAGCGCCTCGAGGAGACCATCGCCCAGCGGCGGCGGGAGCTCGATCCGGCCTCGCGCGAGCCCGCGGCCGACCGAATGGCCCGGGAGCGGGTGGAGGCGCTGGAGCGCGCCGTCGAAACCGACCGCAACGACCTTGCGTCGATCTCCGCCCGCATCGAAATCCTGAACCGCGTCATCGAGCGCAACGACACCGGCCCCGCGCGGCCGGTGAAGACGGAGGAATCGGACCGGCTGGCGGCCGAGCTCGACCTCGCGCGCCAGCAGCTCGAGGAGCTGCGCCGGACCTATCCCGACGACTGGCCGCCCGTCACCCGCGCCGCCGGGAGGGTCGAAGACCTCAGCGCCCGCCGCGCCATCGCCGCGAACCGCGAGATCCTCCAGGCCCGCTTCGCCCCGATGCGGGAAGCGATCGAGGAGCTGCGCGAGCTGTCGATGAAGCGCGACCGCGCCCAGCGCGATCTCGCCACCCACGAGGCCGAGCTCCGCCCCCTCCGGACGCGGGTCACGCCCGGCAGCGCGCCCGCGGGGGACGATCGCGCCCGCCAGGAGGCGCTCGCCGCCGCGCTCCGCGATCTCGAGAGCGTCCGCACCCGCCTCGCGCTGGAGCGCGCCGGGGGCGATGCGGTCGTCGAACGGTTCGAGCCCGCCGGCGCGGCCCCCTTCACCGGAGCCGCCCTTCCCGTCCTCGCGGCGATCGCGCTTCTCGCGGGTCTCGTCGTCGCCTGGATCCTGGAGTCACTCGCCGTCACGCTCCGGACCGAGCACGACATCCGGCGCTACGTCAACCTTCCGCTCCTCGCCGTCGTCCCCGACGTGAAGGAGCCCGCCGGACGCATCCTTCCCGCGGCGGGTCCCGGCGTCACGGAAGCCTTCAACACGCTGGCGGCCCTGCTCGAGACCCGGACCAAGGAGCAGGGAGGGCGCCTTTTCGCCGTCACCAGCTCGGTCCCCGGCGAGGGCAAGTCCACGGTGTCGTGCAACCTCGCGGTCGCGCTCGCCCGCGCCGGCTCCCGGGTCCTGCTCGTGGACGGCGACCTGCGCCGCGGGACGCAGCACAAGCTCTTCAACGTAAACAACGAGCTCGGCCTGACGACCTACCTCCAGGGCGGCACCGACACGATCGACACGATGATGTCCGCGACCGACGTCGAGAACCTGACCCTGATGCCGTCGGGCGCGCCGATGCAGAACCCCATCCCCTTCCTCCACGCCGAGCGGTTCCACGCGCTGCTGCGGGACCTCCGGGGATGGTACGAGTACGTGATCGTGGACCTGCCGCCGGTCAAGAGCGCCGCGGACCCCCTGATCGTGGCCCCGCTGGCCGACGCGGTCCTGCTGGTGACGGCGGCGTCGCAGACCCGCAAAGACGACGTGACCTACGCCAAGCGGATGATCCGCTCGGTGAATGCCAAGATGGTCGGCTGCGTGCTGACGAAGGCCCGCATCCGGAGCGGCGGATACTACTACTATCCGGCCGCGGTGGCGGCGGATGCCGCCGAGTAGCGGAGGACGACGATGAGAATGCTCGCCTGGACGGCGGCCGCGGCGATCGCGGTCGCGGGCTGCGGAACGCCCCCCAATCAGACGCTCCTCACCCGCACCAGCACGTACATGAAGGCGATGAGCTACGGGAACGGCACGGGCTTCCCGCTCGACGTCGCCGAACTGGAGCGCCGCTTCCCCGAGCTCAAGGGAATCGTCGTCACGGCGCCGCAGTGGATCGAGGAGTACGACAAGCTCCGCCGCGAGGCCGAGGAGCGCGGCACCGCCCTCTACGAGTATCGCATCCCCTACGGCGCGAACATCACGATCGAGGTCACCGGCGAGACGGTGCTGACGCGGACCTACACCGTCCCTCCCACCGGCTTCGTCCATTACCCCTATCTGACGAAGCTGAAGGTCGCCGGCCTGACCGTCGACGAGCTCAAGGACCAGCTCCAGCGCGACCTGGCCGTCTTTCTCAAGAAGCCCGAGGTGCTGATCCACATCAACACGACGCCCTATCAGCCGACCCAGGGCCAGGCCTTCTACCAGCAGAGCTTCGGCGGCGCGGACATCATCCTGATGGGCGTCGCCCAGACGCGGTATCTCTCCAACATCGCGTTCACGGGCAAGGAGACGCTGATCGGCGTCCTGGGCAACGCGAGCCTGCCGCCCAACACCGAGTGGCGCCAGATCCGCGTCATCCGGCGCGACGCGAAGGATCCCCTGCGCAAGAGCCGCGTGATCGTGTGCGACCTGTGGGACTACTTCGCCAAGGCCGACGTCCGCCAGGACATTCCCCTCGCCCCGGGCGACGTGGTGTTCGTCCCCGAGCGGTGGAGCGTGGACGACCAGTTCTGGGAGGATTGGGGCTACATCAAGCGCATCATGAGCGACGTGTTCTTCCTGGACCAGTTCCGCGACGGCCTCAAGAAAGGCGGCACGCTCCGCGACTGAGGACGGGTTACGGTTTGGGAAGGAGGCGGCGGGCGACGGGGTCCTTCTCCGAGAGCTGCTTGAGCCTCACGCCCTCCCCCGCCAGCGACAAGGCGAACGCGGCCGCCAACGTCCCGTCCCCCGACGTCTTGGCGAGCGCCACGATCACCCGGACGCGCTCCTTCTCGTCGCGGAACCCGTCGGCCAGCGTCAGCTTGTCGACCGGAACGCCCGCCTCGGCCGCGGCTTTGAGGGCCTTGTCGGCGTTCTTCCCGTCGCCCACGATCGCCAGCGCGACGGCGAACCAGGCCTGGGCCACCGGATTCTCCGTGTGGGCCGCGACGGCGGCCCGGAAGCCGTCCACCGCGCCGCGGTAGTCGCCCATCCTCAGCCGGGTCCGGCCTTCCTCGATCTCGCGAGCCGAGGCGAACTCCGCCATCCGGTCGGCCACGGGCCCGTTGCGCGGCAGCGGGCCCGCCGCGTCGGCCGAGGCGCTCGGCCGGGTGAGCCAGCCGCCCCGGGTTCCATAGCCGTAGTAGCCTGCGCCGCCGTAGAGGCTGCCATAGCCGGCAAGCCACGGACCGTCGTAATAGCCGCCTCCGAAGCCGGAGTAGCCGGTGCCGGTCCCTCCCCAGGTGTAGCCGCCGATCCCGGCGCCGCCCCAGCCGTAGTAGCCCGTGCGCGTGCCGCGCAGGATCCTCCGGTCGGCAGGGTCGACGACGATGACCTGGGCGTGGGCCACGGCTGCCGTGAGCAGCACGACGGCGGCGGAGAGGAGGGACTTTTTCACGCCGGACCTCCGATCACTTCTTCTGTTCGTCCGCGGCCGGGCGCCGCCGCTCGATGCGGTAGGGTCCCAGCCAGACGTCCAGCTTCCGGGGACCGCCCTGGTACCGGTAATAATACGTCTTGTCCTTCCGGCACAGGTACGCAGTTTCGTCGACGCGGTACGGCTGGTCCAGGAGATCTTCCTTGAGGCGGTAGATCTCGAACTCGGTCTCGTCGTTCGCGCAGATCGGGATGCCGTTGTTGAACTTGATGACGACGGGCACTTCCTTGCGCCCTTCCGTGTCGATGAGCTTGTCGAGCTGCCGCCAGATGCGGACGTCGTTCAGCAGCGCGCCCTTCATGTGGTGGTAGTCCGGCGGCGCGTTGAGCTCCTCGGGCGTCAGTTCGGCGCGCAGGACCGAGTCGGGAGGGATGCTGTTGCACCCCGCGCCCAGCGCGATCGCCAGCAGGACCAGGCTTTTCTTCATACTTTCACTTCGGATTTCAGTCCGAGCGCCTTCCGACGGGGCGCCAGGCGCGGCTCGACCTCTTCCTCGAGGAACTCCCGCACCTGGGAGGGCGACCGTCCGACGTACTGCTCCGCCTTCAGCAGCGACGAGAACCGACCCCGGACGGCCTTGAACGCCTCGTCATTCTTAAGACGGTCGAGAAGGTCGCCATCCTTCGACTCCATCTTATGTTTGCGGATGACCTCGTGCAGGTCCTGCCGGTTGCCCCCGGCCTTCACCGCCTGCATCAGCAGGTTCTCGGTGGCGATATCGCCGATCTGCTCCTGGACGTTCCCGGCGATGACCTCCCGGTTCACGTCGAGGCCCGAGGCCACGCTCAGGTAGAGCTGGAGGATCGCGTCGGTCGCGAGGAACGCCTCGGGAACGACGATGCGCTTCCCCGCGGAGTCGTCCAGGGTCCGCTCGAACCACTGGGATGCCGCAGTGAACCCGGCGTTCGTGTAGAGCGTGATCACGAAGCGCGACAGCGACGCGATGCGCTCGCTCTTCATCGGGTTGCGCTTGTACGCCATCGCGCTCGACCCGACCTGGTCCTTGCCGAACGGCTCCTGGATCTCCCGGAGGTGCTGGAGCAGCCGCAGATCGTTCGAGAACTTGTGGGCCGACTGGGCGATGCCGGACAGCGCGGCCATGATCTGGGAGTCGACCTTGCGCGAGTAGGTCTGCCCGCTCACCTTGTACGACTCGCGGAACCCCATCTCCCGGGTCACCGCGACGTCGAGCTTCCTCACCTTCTCCTCGTCACCCTCGAAGAGCTCGAGGAAGCTCGCCTGGGTGCCGGTGGTTCCCTTCACGCCGAGGAACTTCAGCTGCTCGCGGCGCAGCGCGATCTCGTCGAGGTCGAGGAGGAGATCGTAGAGCCACAGGCACGCCCGCTTCCCCACCGTGGTGAACTGCGCCGGCTGGAAGTGGGTGAACGCGACCGTCGGGACGCTCGCGTACTTCTTCGCGAACTTCGCCAGCGCGTCGACGACGTTCGTCAGCTGCCGCTCGAGGAGGTCGAGGGCGTCGCGCATCAGGATGAGGTCGGTGTTGTCCACGACGTACATGCTCGTGGCGCCCAGGTGAATGATGTCCTTGGCGGTCGGGCACTGCTCCATGTAGGCATGGATGTGGCCCATCACGTCGTGCTTGAGCCTCTCCTCGTGCGCCCGGGCCGACGCGTAATTGATGTCGTCCGCGTGCTTCTCGAGCTCGGCGATCATCCCGTCGGTGATGCGCTTGATGCCGAGCTTCTTCTCCGCCCGGGCGAGCGCGATCCAGAGCCGGCGCCAGGTCCGGAACTTCCGGTCCGGCGAGAACAGCTGGAGCATCTCCTTCGAGGAGTACCGCTCGCCGAAGGGGCTCGTATAGACGTTCGTCATGATTCCTTTCCCGTGTCCACGTACCGGTTCGCGCGGTCTTCGTCCCAGGCTCCGAACCGCCGGGTGATCCGCCGCAGATTGACGAGGTTGATGACGACATGGGCCGCCGCAGGGGCGACCAGCGACTCGGTCCAGTGGGCCAGCCCGCCCAGGCCCAGGCCGACGATGCCCGCGACGAACGGCCAGGGGAGGAAATTGGGGTTGAGCGGCCAGTGGATGACGCCGAAGACGATCGCCGCCGCCCAGATCCCGAACTTCTGCTGGAGCGCCCCGCGGAACAGGTACTCCTCGGCGCAGCCCGAGAGCAGCGCGATCCAGGCGATCTCCCACGTCCGCTGCGCGCCCAGGATCCAGCCGAATTCCGCTTCGAGCCGCCGGGTCCACGCGAACCGGCGGCTGCACAGGAGGGTCAGGCCGACGACGGCCAGCCCCGCCCCGATGCCGATCGCGAGGTCGCGCGGCCAGTGGGCGGGCATCCAGAGCGACGTCGACAGCCCGGGCTTCTGGAAGTAGAGCCAGATCCACGCGACCGCCGCGGGGAACGCGTAGAAGAACGCCGCGTAGAACGGCGGAAGGCGCCGCTCGAGCTTGACGCCCGGATGGAGGGGCGATTCGCGCTCGGGCGTGACCTGCTTCACTTCGGGTTCGGTCGTACTCACTCCTCTACCGCCGCCGGTGATGCTCGTAGGCATCCACGATCTTCTGGACCAGCGGATGGCGGACGATGTCGGCCTTCGTCAGGTACGCGAACGCGATCCCGGGGACGCCCTTCAGCAGGTCCTTCACCTCGATGAGGCCGCTCGGCTTGCCCGGCGTCAGGTCGATCTGGGTGATGTCGCCCGTGACCACGATCTTCGAGCTCCGCCCCATGCGGGTCAGGAACATCTTCATCTGCTCGCTCGTGGTGTTCTGCGCCTCGTCCAGGATGATGAACGCCTCGTCGAGCGTGCGGCCGCGCATGTAGGCGAGCGGGCAGATCTCGACCACGTCCGACGTGATCAGCCGCTGCAGCTGGCCGAACTCGAGGAACGTGTTGAGCGAGTCGTAGATCGGACGCAGGTACGGGTTGACCTTGGCCTGGATGTCGCCGGGCAGGAAGCCCAGGCGCTCGCCGGCCTCGACCGCGGGGCGGACGAGGACGATGCGCCGGATTCGGCCCGCCTTCATGTGCTCGACCGCCTTCATCACGGCCAGGAACGTCTTGCCGGTGCCGGCGGGGCCGATCGCGAAGACGATGTCGTTCTGATCGATGTCCTGGAGGTACTTCAGCTGCCCTTCCGTCTTGGCCTCGACCTGGACGCCGGAACGGAAGATCGCGCCGGGCATCGTGCTTCCGCCCTTGTGGGGCTTCACGACCTCGAAGAGCGAATGGACGTCGTCGGGCGTCGGCGCGGAAATGTCCTTCAGTCGGACGAACGCGGCGACCGCCTTGTCGACGGCGGCGCGGGTGCCGCGGATGTGGATGTCGCCGTTGCGGACGGTGACGTCGACGCCGGTGGCCTTCTTGATCTCCTTGAGGTTGCGATCGTAAGTGCCGAACAGCTTGGTCAGTTCTTCGCGTCCGCCGACCGGAATGGATCGCTCCATTTAAATCCCTCGGAAGAAATGGAAGAGGACCATCGTCCCCAGGCAGGCGACCGGGCCTTCCAGGAGAAAGCTGTCGACCATGTCGAGCATGCCGCCGAATTCCGGGAGGATGCGGCCGGAGTCTTTAACCCCGGCCCAGCGTTTGAGCGCCGATTTGACCAGATCCCCCACCTGCCCCGCTATTGTAACGATCAGGCAGAAGAAGAGCAATGCAGGGACCGGGATGCCCGCGTAGGCCGCCTGGAGGGGAGTGAGCAGGATCACCGCCAGGCCCGCGCCCGTGCCCACGATGCCGCCGGCGATGCCTCCCTCCCAGGTCTTGTTCGGACTCACGACGGGCGCCATCGGATGCTTCCCGATCGACTTGCCGGCGACGAAGGCCGCCATATCCGACCCCTTGCCCGCCGCGAGCAGGAACAGCAGATAGTAGGCCCGGATCCCCGGCGACACCGGCGGGATCAGCAGGAAGAGGGCCAGCCCCAGGTAGCCGAAGCCGAGCACCGTCATCCCCGCCGCCTCCGGCGTGAAGGTCCCGTACCGGAAGACCGCCTTGCAGAGCACGAAGAGAACGAAGACCGTGAGGATGGCGAACGTCCACATCGCCGGCGAGGCGACGCGGATCAGCGGCGCGGGGAGCGCGCCCCAGATGAAGAGCATCAGGATCAGGGACAGCCGCGTCGACAGCTCGGCGGTCACGATCCCCTTGACGCGACACATCGTCTGGAACTCGAGGGCGCCCGTGAAGACCACGAGGATCAGCAGGAACGTCAGGGGAAGATTGGGGCTTCCCGAGACCTCCACGCGGTGGCCCCAGGAGAGGAGCGCGCAGAGCGCCGCGACGAGGAGGGGAGCGCCGATGACGCGGATGAGGATCTTTCGGGAAACCGCCATCAGGCCCGCACTCCGGTGCTAAGCCTGATCATTGATGTTTCCGAACCGTCGGTCGCGCTTGGAGAACTCCCGGATCGCTTCGTGAAGGTGCTCCTTCTTGAACTCCGGCCACTTCACCGGCGTGACCCAGAGCTCGGTGTAGGAGATCTGCCAGAGCAGGAAGTTCGAGACCCGCAGGTCGCCGCCCGTGCGGATCAGGAGGTCGGGATCGGGCGCGTCGGGATCGTACAGATACCGGCCGATCGCCTGCTCGTCGATCTCCTCCGGCTTCCGTTTCCCGTCCTTGATCTCCTGCGCCAGGCGCCGCACGGCGTCGACGATCTCCACCCGGCCGCCGTACGCGAGCGCGAGGCACAGGACCATGCCGGTGTTCTTCGAGCTGAGGTCGATCGTCTCCTGGAGCACCTTCCGGACTCCCTCGGGCAGCTCGTCGAGCCGGCCAATCGACGTGAAACGGATGTTGTTGTCCATGATCTCCTTGCGCTCCTGGACCAGGTACTGCTCCAGGAGATGCATGAGGAAATCGATCTCGCGGAGGGGCCGCTTCCAGTTCTCGGCGCTGAAGGCGTAGAGGGTCAGCCGGCCGACGCCCAGGCGGGAGCATTCGCGGGTGATCTCGCGGACCGTCTCGGCGCCCGACTCGTGGCCCAGGATCCGCTGCAGTCCCTGTTCCTTCGCCCACCGCCCGTTGCCGTCCATGATGATGGCGATATGGGTCGGAATCTTCAGGGCGGCAGAAGCGGTGGTCATTCGGCTGTTACTTCCGATGAATGGTCTTTTCGCGGTCCTTACCCACCGAAACCATCGTCACTTTGACCTTAAGGTAGCGTTCGAGGAAATTCAAATAGATTTTCGCCGCCTTGGGCAGGTCCTCGTACTTCTTCACCTTGGAGAGGTCTTCCTTCCAGCCCTTGAACGTCTTGTACACCGGCCGGCACTGCGCCAGCACTTTCGTGTCAGTCGGCATCCGCTCCGTCTTCGACCCGTTGTGCTGGTACGCGACCGCGAACTTGATCTCGTCCAGCCCGCTCAGGACGTCGAGCTTCGTGATCGCGACCTCGTCGATCCCGTTGATCTGGACCGAGTGGCGCGACGTGACGCCGTCGAACCATCCGCAGCGGCGGGGCCGGCCCGTCGTGGCGCCGTACTCGCCGCCGATTTCGCGGAGCTTCTGGCCGAGGTCGTCGGTCAGCTCCGTCGGGAACGGCCCTTCCCCGACCCGCGTGCAGTACGCCTTCGCGACCCCGAGGATCTTGCCGATCTTCTTGGGCGGCACGCCGGTGCCCGACGAGATGCCGCACGCGTCGGAGTTCGACGACGTGACGAACGGATAGGTGCCGAAGTCGATGTCGAGCAGGCTGCCCTGCGCGCCCTCGAACAGGACCCGGCGGCCCTTGTCGATCGCGCCGTTGACCAGCTCGACCGCGTCGGTGACGAACGGCTGGAGCTTCTGCGCGTAGCCGCGGTACTCGTCCACGATCCGCTGCGGGTCGAGCGGCTCGGCGCCGTAGAGCGCCTGGAGGATCTTGTTCTTCTCCGCGGTGAACGCGAAGACGCGCTCCTTGAAGAACTCCTCGTTGTAGAGGTCGGCGACGCGGAGGCCCTTGCGCGCCGCCTTGTCCGCGTAGCAGGGGCCGATGCCCCGCTGCGTGGTCCCGATCTTCCCGTTCCCCGCGGTGGTCTCGGAGCACTTGTCGAGGAACTTGTGGTACGGCATCACGACGTGGGCCCGGTCGCTCAGGAAGATCCGGCCGTCGAGCTTGATCCCCCGCTTCCGGATCTCCTCCATCTCGTCGAGGAGCTGGATGAGGTCGACGACCACGCCGTTGGCGATGACGCAGACGCTCTTGTGGAGGATGCCGGACGGGATGAGGTGGAGGACGTGCTTCTCGCCGTCGACCACCACCGTGTGGCCGGCGTTGCCGCCGCCCTGGAACCGGACGACGAGGTCGGCCTTCTGGGAGAGGATGTCGACGATCTTGCCCTTCCCTTCGTCGCCCCACTGGACCCCGACGACGCAGCTGGAGGTGTTGAGTTTGCTCATGGCGGCTACTTTTTCGTCTCCATGTTCTTGAGGAACTGCTGGAACAGGTAGCTCGCGTCGTGCGGCCCCGGCGCGGCCTCCGGGTGGTACTGCACCGAGAAGACCGGCATCGACTTGTGGCGCAGGCCCTCGACGGCGCCGTCGTTCAGGTTGACGTGCGTCACCTCGCCGCCGACGGCCTCGAGCGACTTCTGCTCCACGCAGAAGCCGTGGTTCTGGCTGGTGATCTCGACCTTCTTCGTGATCTCGTTCCGGATCGGATGGTTCGCGCCGTGGTGGCCGAACTTGAGCTTGTAGGTCTTCGCGCCGAGCGCGAGGCCCAGGATCTGGTGGCCGAGGCAGATGCCGAAGATCGGCATGTCCTTCTTGAGCAGGTCCTTCACGGTCGCGATCGTGTAGGTGACCGCCTCGGGGTCGCCCGGTCCGTTCGACAGGCAGACGCCGTCGTATTTCTCGAGCTCCTTCGCCGGCGCGTCCGCGGGGTACACCGTGACGTCGCAGCCCAAGTGGACCAGCGACCGGATGATGTTGTACTTCACGCCGCAGTCGACGACCGCGACCTTGTGCTTCAGCGAGCCGTTCTTGCCGTTGCGGTCGTGGGTCACGAACTCCTTCCAGTGGCGCGGCTTGTCGGAGGTGACGAACTTCACCAGGTCCAGGCCGCTCATCTTGGGGATCGCCTTCGCCTTGGCGGCGAGCTTGGCGTCGTCGAGCTCGACATTTGAGAGCACGCCGTTCATCGACCCCGTCAGCCGCAGCTTCCGCGTCAGCGCGCGCGTGTCGATGTCGTCGATCGCGACGATCCCGTGCTCGCGGAAGTATTCGTCCAGCCCGGCGGTGGACCGGAAGTTGCTCACGACCCGCGAGAACTCCCGCGCGACGAACCCTTCCACCCAGACCTTGCTGGACTCCCAGTCTTCGTCGTTCACGCCGTAGTTGCCGATGTGCGGGTACGTCATCGTGACGATCTGCCCCTTGTAGGACGGATCGGTCAGGACCTCCTGGTATCCCGACATCGCGGTGTTGAAGACGACCTCGCCGGACCTCTCCCCGTCCGCGCCGAAAGAGCGCCCGGTGAAGACCGTGCCGTCCTCGAGCGCCAGTTTCGCAAGCTTCATTTATCCTGCTCTCCCTCGATGAGTTTCCCGTTCTTGTCCACCGGCCCCACGACCACGGTCGTGAGCCGGTCCAGGTCGATGTACTTCCGGGCCACGCGGAGGACTTCCGCCGGCGTGACCGACCCCACCGCCTTGTAGTACTTCGCCGCGTAGTCGCTCCCGAGCCCGTACCGCTTCATGCTCAGGAGATAGTCCGCGAGCTCCTCGACCGTCTCCCAGGACGAGACGAACGAGCTGAGCAGATAGGACTTCGCGTCCTTCACTTCCTCCTCGGTGGGCCCGTCCTTGAGGAACTGCCGGATCTCGTTCAGGACCGACGCGAGCCCCTTGTCCTTGTCCTTCGCCTCGACGCCGAGGACGACCTGGAACGCGCCGGCCGCCTGGCCCGACCCGGCGGTGATCGAGCCGTTCACGTCGTACGCCAGCCCCTGCAGCTCGCGCACGTTCCGCGCCAGCCGGTTCGTGAACCCGGGGCTCGTCGAGAGGATCGTTTCCATGACCCTCAGCGCGAAGTAGTCCGGGTTCGCCCGCTCGATCCCGACGTGGCCCAGGTGGATGCGCACCTGCTGGGCCTTGTACGTCTCGAAAACCGGCCGCGCCTCCGTCTGGCGGACCGCCTTCGGGATCTCCGGCGCCTGCCACGGGCCGTCGACCTTCCACGGCGCGAACCGCGTCCGAAGCTCCTTCAGCGCCACGGCGGGATCGACGTCCCCCACCGCGACCACGATCAGGTTCTCCGGCCGGAAGAGCCGGTGGTAGTAGTCCTGCACGTCCTGGAGCGTCAGCGCCTTGACCGTCTTCTCGTAGCCGATCGCGGGCCGATGGTACGGGTGCCCCTTGTAGGCGTTCTCGTAGAAGAGCCGCCGCGCCACCCGCGTCGGATCCTGGTCCATCGACTCGATCTCGGCGAGCTGGTCCTCGCGGAGCTTGTCGAACCGCGCGAGCGGGAACGACGGGAACCGGATCAGGTCGCGCACCAGGTCGTAGGCGACGCCCGCGTGCTCCGAGAGCACCTTCACCGAGACGCCGTTGGTGCTCGTACCGTACTGGCCGCCGACGAACTCGACGCCGTCGGCGATTTCCTCGCCGCTCTTCTTCCGTCCCTGGCCGTCGTCCACCCCCTCGTCCAGCAGCGACCCCACCAGCTCGGCCAGCCCCGCCTTCTCCTCCGGCTCGAACAGCTGGCCGGCGTTGACCAGCGCCTGGACCGAGAGCACCGGGACGTCCGACCGACGCTTCGCCATCAGCAGCACGCCGTTGGGAAGCGTCTCCTCGACGACCTCGCCCAGCGTCGGCACCTGGCCGGCCTGCGTCGGGAGGACGTAACTCGCCGGGATCCGCTTCGGCGGGCCCTTCTTCTCGATCGACGGCGCCGCCGCGCGCTTCGGCTTCGCAAGGCCGATCGCGATCGTCCGGTTCTGCGGCGTGAACGTCTTTTTCGCCACCTCCATGATCTGCTCGGGGGTGATCGACTCGATGCGGTCCATGTAGGTGCGGATGTAGTCGGGCTGCCCCAGCGCCTCGAAGTAGCCCATCTTCGACGTGAGCTCGTTCTGCGACTCCAGATCGAACGCGAACTTCGCCCGCATCAGGTTCTTGGCGCGGCGCAGCTCCCGCTCCTGGACGGGCTTCGTCGTCATCGCCTCGATCTCCTCGATCGCGGCCTGGCGCGCCTTCTGGGGGCTGCCGTCGAGTGCGACCTCGACCTGGACGTAGAAAACGCCCTCGAAGCGGCGGGAGTAGTTGAAGACCTCGACGTTGCCCTCCCCCGCGAGCTCCAGCTGGTGGACGAGCTTCGTCTTCAGCCGGGAGTTCCGGCCTTCGCCGAGGATCGTCGCGGCGAGGTCGAGCGCGAGGTCGGCGTCCGATCCCGCCTTGTCGGTGCGGAACGCCATGATGAAGCGGTCGGAGGGAAGCTCGGTCTTCACCTCGACGGTCCGCTCCGCCGCCTGGGGCGGCTCCGCCCAGTGGGCCTCGTCGGCGTCCTTGCCGCGCGGCAGCCCGCCGAAGAACTTCTCGACCCGCTTGAAGACGTCCGCCTTCTTCACGTCTCCGACGATGACGAGCGACGCGTTGTTGGGCGTGTAGTAGGCCTTGTAGTACTCCATCATCCGGTCGCGGGTGAGCTTCTCGATGTCCTCGCGCCAGCCCAGCACCGGATGGCGGTAGCGGCTCTGCGTGTAGATGGTCTTTTCGAGCGACCGCTCCAGCTCGCCCCACGGCCCGTCAAGCCAGATGTTCATCTCCTGCAGCACCGGCCCGCGTTCGAGGTCGAACTCCTTCGGATCGAGCGTGCTGCTGCCGCAGGTGTCGGCGAGGATGTCGAGGACGTCGTCGAGCCGGCTGGAGTGGACGTGGAACCAGTAGCCGGTCATGTCGTGGGTGGTGTATGCGTTGTTCTCGCCGCCGCAGCGGTACGTGACGAGGTCGATGTCTCCCCGCTTGTACTTCGCGCTGCCCTTGAAGACCATGTGCTCGAAGAAGTGGGAGACGCCGGTGAGCCCTTCGGGCTCGTTCACCGATCCGACGCGGTAGGCGAGCATCGCCGTGAGGGTCGGCAGCCGGTGGTCCTCGCGGACGACGATGGCGAGCCCGTTGGGAAGGACCTGCCGCTCGATCCCGGCGAGGAGGTCGGTCCCGCCGTTCCCCGAGGATTTTCCGGGCGACCCGGAACAGCCGAGCGCGGCCGCAACGAGCAGGCCGAGAAGCCATCTCCAGCTAGTTCTGGACATGTCGGTCCTCGCGCATCTTCACCGAAGCCCGCAGGGCTTCCACTTCCTGGTGGGTCAGCAGCCGGGTCGCGCCCGTCGGCAGATGGCCCAGGGCCAGCGGACCGACCCGAAGCCGCTTCAGGTGCTTGACCTTGAGCCCGAACCTCGCGAAGACGCGCCGGACTTCGCGGTTCATGCCCTCGTGGACGGTGACCTCGACGACGGCGCTTTCGCGGTCCCGCTTCTTGATGAGGATCCGGATGGGCCCCGTCTTGCCCTCCGCGAGCCAGACGCCCCGCTGCAACTTCTCCAGGATCTCGGGGGTGAGCTCTCCCTTCACCACCACGTGATACGTCCGGGCGACGCCGTAGCGAGGATGGGTGAGCAGATTTGCCAGGTCCCCGTCGTTGGTCATGACCAGGAGCCCCTCGGACTCCCAGTCGAGGCGGCCG
>Ga0134121_10000580_pt1 | contig 40671 bp, 23 predicted proteins | sample KB301_FD_96463 | JGI IMG/M metagenome (GOLD analysis project Ga0134121, IMG submission 96463) | Terrestrial soil microbial communities without Nitrogen fertilizer from Kellogg Biological Station, Michigan, USA - KB3-0-1 | ecosystem: Environmental > Terrestrial > Soil > Unclassified ...
AGGGCGCGCTCGATGGCGTTGGCGAGCTCGCGCACGTTGCCCGGCCAGCCGTAGCGCTGGAGGCAGGCGCGGGCCTCGGGGGTGAAGCCGGCGATGCGGCGGCCCAGCCGGCGGCTGAAGAGGGCCGCGAAGTGGCTGGCGAGGAGGGTGATGTCCTCCCGCCGTTCGCGCAGGGCCGGCAGGGTCAGGGTGATGACGTTCAGGCGATAGAAGAGGTCCTCGCGGAAGGTCCCCTCGCGCATCGCTTTTTCCAACTCGCGGTTGGTGGCGGCCACCACCCGCACGTCGGCCTTGAGGGGGCGTGTGCCGCCCACGCGCTCGTACTCCCGCTCCTGGAGCACGCGCAGGAGCTTGGCCTGAAGCTTCGGCGGCAACTCACCCACCTCGTCGAGGAACAGCGTGCCACCCTCGGCCGCCTCGATCTTGCCGGTCTTGCGGTCCACGGCGCCGGTGAAGGCCCCCTTCTCGTGGCCGAAGAGCTCGCTTTCGAGCAGCGTCTCCGAAAGCGTGGCGCAGTTGATGGCCACGAAAGGCCGGCTGGTCCGCCGGCTGCCGCGGTGGAGGGACCGGGCCGCCACCTCCTTGCCCGTGCCGCTCTCGCCGCGCAGCAGGACGGTCGAGTCCGTCGGGGCGACGCGCGCGAGGAGCCGGCCGATCTCCTTCATCCGCGGGCTCTCGCCCACCATGTCCGTGTCGAGCGCGGCCTCGATGCGCTGGTTCTCCTGCCGCAGCCACTCCAGGAGGCGGGCATTGGCCAGGGCCGCCGAGGCGATCCCTGCGACGGCGGTAAGGAGATCCAGGTGGCGCTCGTCGAAGCGGGTGAACAGATCGCGGGTATCCAGATAGAGGACACCCGCCGGCCCCTTGTCTCCGGTCAACTTGTCCCTGGTCAGCGGCGCCGCGATCAGGGACTGCAGCCGGGCGGCCGCCACGCTCTCGACGCCTCTCCAATCCCCCGCACCCTCCGGGACGTCGTTGGCCAGCACGGCCGTGCCCTCGGCCACGATCCTCTCCACGAGCGTACGGGAGACACCGAAGGGCGCCGTCGCTCCTCGGCGGTCCAGTGCAAAGGAGCCGGCGGGCTCGTCGATCTCCGTGTCGAAGAGCAGGACAATGGCTCGCTCGGCGGGAATGGTCTCGAGGGCCAGCTCGAGCAGCCGGCGGGCGATGGGCTCCGTGGAGTGGAGGGCGTGGAGGTCGTTGCCGATCCGCAGCAGCGCCTGGAGGTCGCGGGCGGTGCGTGCCTCGGGAGGCAGGGCCGCCTGGAGGGCCTCGGGCCGCAGATAGCGGGACTCGGCGGGGACGATGTGCGAGGTGCTCCCCGCCGTGAAACTCGCACCGTCGAGAAGGACGGAGTCCGGCCGAGCCGCGGCCTCCTCCTCCCGGGTCTGGAAGAGGAAGAGAGAGGCGCCCAGGGCGATCAGGTCGCCCGGCATCAGATCCCGCTCGCGCACCGGCACGCCGTTGACGAAGGTGCCGTGGCGGCTTTCGAGGTCGCGCAGGCGGAAGCGTCCACCCTCCGCCTCCAGCACGCAGTGTTGCCGCGAGACGGCGAGGTCTCGCAGGTGGACGGTATTGCCGTGGTCGCGGCCGAGCGTCAACCGCTCCGTCCCGAGGGCGAAGGTCTGGCCGGCCAGGGGGCCGGAGACGGCGATCATTCGTGGATTCAACAGGGGCCTCTCTCTTGAAGTGGATACAGTCTATCTGATCGGATACCCGTCTCGCAGCGGCGCCGGCGGTCGAAGTCCTTTGGGAATCAAGGAGTTCGATGAAAATGGGTAGCTTCCGGAGCCTGGCACCGCCCGTGCTATCTCAAGGAATCGGACAGGATCTGGGAAAGGGGACTTCGATGAGCCTGCGAGCTTCAAACGCTGTTCTGACCGAGAGGGAGCTGACGATGTTGCGTGCCGCCAGCACGGGGACCTCTCATACGCTGACGGTGAAGGTGAATGTGACGACGAAGCCCATGACGGTCAGCCTCTCGCAGCGGAGCCTGCTCATCGAGAATGGCGATACGGTCACCTGGAAGCTCGTCGCCCAGCAACGTGGAAACCCGCCGTTGAGCAACCTTGACTTGGAGGTGGTTTTTGACCACCTGCCCAACTCCATCCCCGGCGCTCTGGACATCAACTCCAGGATCAGCGTCGACGTCAGCGAGGTGGAGGCGAGCGAAGGGACAGTGTACGTCGCGAAGTATTCGATCTTGTTGAACGGCGAGCGCCTCGAATCACTTTTGCCTGGGGAAGGGCCTCAGCTCGTGATCGCCAAGATGTGCGTTCCGCCGCCGCGGGGTCCGCGGCGGCTGCGGGAGTGGTTTTCGTGATAGGAAGTTGGTGGTTTAACCAAGAAAGTTACGAGAGAGAAAGGAAATCGCGATGCCATACATAGCCAAGCACCACGCTGCCAAGATTAAAGCAGGCAAGGTCGACCAGGCGCAGATTCATAGCGATGGCCTCGACATTCTGGATTGGGAGATTGACAAGATTGGCAAAAAAAATCATCTCCGTGCCATGAGCGCCAGCTTGGGGTTCAACGTCTTGGGAACGAAAGGAGGCAAGTTTCTCTCCTGCACTCTCAACGCGGCCGGCAAGTTCACGGCGGACTATCAGCTTGTCGAGGAATCCGCTGGCGGCAGCGTCGTTACTCAATTCACCGGTCCCATGGGTGAGGATCTTGAGATCGTGATCGACACCATCGGCGGAATGATGCAGTATCCCGGCGACGACGACGATCATCGGCACCATCACCACGGCGATCGGGCCTGAACAATCCCGGGGCTCAGATTGAGACCCGTTTTGAAAGGAGAAATGCAATGAGTAACCAGGAATCATCCGTGTTGACCGAGCCGGAACCTACCCTTTCGAGGCATCCCTTGACGGGAACCTCCCATGTGCTGACGGTGAACGTGATCGATACGACGACGTTCCAGGCGACGATCTCGGACGACAGCCTAAGGCTCCACAATGGCGATACCGTAGTTTGGAGAATCAACGGCCTGAGCGGCACCCCGGCGTTGGACGTCAAATTCACGAGCACAGCCATGCAGTCCACCGCCACCCACGTTTCCGGAACCTTCAAGGTTAGAGTCGACGTTTCTGAGGAGGACGGCATCAAGACCATGAACGAGCCCTACTCGGTAAAGGTCGGTACCCACGATCTCTCTTTCGTCAGTCTCTTCTTTCTGGGCGATCCGGTGGCTCCGCAGCTCGTGATCGATACCATGGGAGGAATGTGACGGTAGCCGTGGGTCTCAACGGTCGTATCCGTGGGCTGGATCTCACCGCGCCGGAAGGCTCCCCCTCGGGGCTCCCGGCGCTTTGTCGACGAGGCTGCGGAATTCGGGATCGTTGCGCAGGGAATCGAAGGCGGGAAGGAGGAAGAAGCGGGGCTGAATGCCTTTTTTCAGCGCGCTGTCGACATCGACCAGAGCGGTGGCGCGATCTCCTACAAGGGCGGACACCTGGGCGACGGAAAGCAAGATGAAGGGATTTTCGCGCTGCTGCGCCGGCGTCTTCAGGACGATCGCCGCAGCTTCGCGTTTGCGTCCGACGTGCGCCAGCGCTTGCGCGTAGGTCAGATTGTTCTCCTGCGCAGGATTGCGTTCGATCTCCTGAATCGTTTGGCGGAAATAAGCCTCCGCGGCCTGAGCGTGGCCGAGGGCCAGCTCGGCTTCGCCCAGGTTCAGGGTGGCGTCGACGTGATCTGGATCGATCTCCAATGCCTTGTGGAGCGATGTGATCGCATCCTGGTAGCGGCCCAGGAGGATCTGGGTCACTGCAAGGTTGGTGTAGTGGGCGCGCTGGGGCGTCGGGGTCAGGGCGACGAGCTCCTTGTACCGCTGCTCCGCCTGGTTCAGGTCGCCGTAGAAGAGCTCGAGGGTGGCGAGGACGTCGAGGGCCCAGACGTTGTTCGGCGAGCTGGCGAGGATCTGATTGACGTGCTTGCGGGCATCTTCGACGTGGCCGGTCCGGGACTCAAGACCGGCGAGGTTCTTGAGGTTCTCCCAGGTCGGAGAGAGCCTGGCGGCGTTCTTCAGCTCCGCGATCGCTTCGTCCATGCGGCCTTCCCGTTCCGCAAGCTTGGAGCGCAGGGCGAAGACCCGCGGATCACCCGGGACGAGGCTCTCGAAGCGCGCCAGGGTCTTGACGGCGACGCTCGGCTCGTCCCGGGTCAGCTCGATTTTGAACTGAGTGAAGAGGGGACGGGGATCGTCCGGCGCGAGCTTCTGGGCGCCATGCAGGAGGTCCAGGGCTCTCTCGCGCAGTGCGACCTTCCGGGTCGATTGGAAACGTTTCCACAGAATGTCGGCCGCGAGGAGGCGCGCGTCGAGCAGGCCGGGGGACTCGTCCATGACTTTCTGGATCTGGTCCGAATCGTCCTGGGACGGCACGGCTCCCGCGTCGAGCCTCTTCTGGATGGCGAGGAAAGCGGCATAGTCCTCCGTGCGCCCCTCGAGAGCAGGGGTTCCCGGCCGTAGGCGCCGTTCCTTGTATCCCCGGAGGAGACTCCTGTCGACTTCCCTGGCAAGCTGGAGAAGGTCTCCGGCTTGGATGGGAGCGGGGAGCTCCTCGCGCCAGAGGACTTGACCGCTGGGCTTTTGACGGCGCAGGGTGACTCTCGCCTGAGCGCCAGCCGGATCGAGAGTGGCCACCAGGATCTCATCCGCGGCGGCGGCCCGTGCCATCTCCTGGACCGTGGCCGGTTTGCCGACCAGTTGGGTCGGTCCGGTGGCAGCAACACCTTGGAGCGCGCTCAAGGTGCCGAGGCAGGTGGTGAGGACTCCCGAGGCCGCGAGTTGGAGCGGCGCGTCCTTGCCATTCACTTGCGGCTTGAGCACCAGCACCCGCAGGAGAGCCGCGTCCATGGCCGAACCCACGGGTTTCCGGCTGAGGAACTGCCGGCCCACCAGCACGCCGAGCACAGCCAACACTAGCACCGCCACGACGGTCGCGATTCTCATCGTACGGCGGCGGGTGAGGACGGACATCCCCGCCGTCGAGCCGCCGGCTGGAGCGGCAAGGGGAGGTATCGCTATCGCCCACGCCGTGGTGGCCTCGCGGACTCCGGTGGAAAGCTCGCTGACGCTGAGCTCGACGGGCGCGATCGATTCGAGCGTGGGACTGCCGAGGGCGCGGATCACGGCGTCGGCATTCTGCGGCCGCTCTTCCGGAGCCTTGGCGAGCAGCCGGGTGACGAGGGCGCCGAGACCGGGAGGGACGTCCCCCCGGACCGAGGTGACCGGCGGCGGCTGATGGTTCAACACCCGCTGCAGGGTCTCGCGGGGAGTCGTGGCCAGAAAGGGCGAGACGCCCGTCAGCATGTGGTACAGGAGGATGCCGAGCGAGAAGAGGTCGGAGCGCGCGTCGGCCTCGCCGCCGGCCGCCTGCTCGGGTGACATGGCATGGCAGGTGCCGAGGATGAAGCCGTGCTGGGTGAGGATCATCTCGTCGGTCGCGCCCGAGAGCCGGCGCGCGAGGCCGAAGTCGAGCACCCGGGCATGGCCCCCGGGGGTGACGATGACGTTGTCGGCCTTGAGGTCGCGGTGCACGATGCCGGCGGCGTGAGCCGTCGCCAGGCCCTCGGCGATCTCCCGCGCCAGCCGCACCGCCAGGTCGAGCGGCAGGGGGCCCTCGCTCAGCCGCGCGCCGAGGGTGCGGCCCTCGACGTACTCCATGACGATGCAGTCACCCTCGTCGTCCGCGATCAGGTCGTAGACCTGGACGATCGCGGAGTGGTTGAGGCTGGCCGCGGCGCGGGCCTCCCGCAGCAGGCGCTGGCGCAGGGAGGGCGCCATGTCGGAGTCGCCGCGGATGCGCTTGATCGCCACCTTGCGCCGCAGGCGGTCGTCCCACGCGAGAAAGACCTCGCCCATGCCGCCCCGGCCGAGACGCCCCAGAATCCTGTAGGAGCCGATGCGATCGGGCAGATCGCCGGGACCCGCGGTCGCTCCGTGGCCAGGGCCTGGCGTCGGAGGCGTGGGCGGCTCATCCATAAGGACTTCTCCCGGTCTTCCTGGTTCGTGAAGGAGTTGCCGACATTATACGCACAACGGCTACAAGGACCTCAAGGACAACAAGGATGGCAAGGACGGTGTCCCTGGCGTCTTTGCTGTCCTTGTTGTCCCTACTACCGTCTGCGGCGGCCTTAAGGATTCAGCGCATAGGGACGCAGGGCTGCGGCGGCCTGTCCAAGAGTGCGCTCGAAGGCATCGAACCGGATGATGGTCTCGGCGGTCAACCCGTCGTGACAGGCTTGGGCCAGACCTTGCAGCTCGGTGAAGGCGGCGCGCAGGAGCTCCGCGACCTGCGGGTCCGGCGCCTCCAGAGCGACAGGGTCGTTGAGGAGAGGACCGTCGGCGGCCATCAACGCGTCACAGGACTGTGGCAGCGACGAGTCGGTGACGCCCGCGTTGCGCAGGCGCAGGTAGGTGGAGAGCGCCGCCTTGACCGCGCCGACCTTCGCCGTGTAGCGCGGGTACCAGAGCTTCATCGCCTGCCCCCGGTCCTCCGGCGACTGCGGAGGAGTCTTCACCCCCAGCCTTGGCACGGATTCGGGTTGAGGCTCGTCCCGCTTTCCGTAATATTTTTTGACGGCGACCTCGTGCTCGATCTGCTGCTGGCTCTGGAGCTGCTGGGCGGCCTGCCACTCCCGCTGGTCGCTCTCATAGTCCTTGACCGGCACCGCCGCCGCCGGACGGTTCCGGTCGCGGGCCGCCGCCCGGGCCTCTTCCAGGCGCGGACCGTACTTGTGGAGAGCGAACTGGGAGTCCGTCTCACTGACGGTGTACAAGGGACGCAGCTTCTCCTCGGCGGCTCGGTACCCTTTCTCGGCGGTATCCAAGGCTACCCGATACTGCGCCGACGCCCGCGACTGCCGGGCGGCCGCGCAGACCTGATCGTGAGCCAAGGACATCGACTCCACGGCGATCGTAAGGTCGTTCGGCGCCTCGGCCTTGACCTTTGAGAGCAGATCCTGGATGGCGCTTTGGGCCGAGTCCGCCGCCGCCAGCTCCGCGGCGGCCTCCTCGTCCAGATATCTCTTGAAGATCTCCGATGGTTGAGGGAGAGCCTTGGCAGGTTCCGGCGTGAGGCTCGACTCCGTCCCGGGACTGACCGCGGCGGGCACGAAGAGCCTCCCGGTGCGGACGTCCAGCTCCGCGCGCCCATCGGGCCTGCTCCCCTTGGCCTCCCGCGCCCTGGCGGTTTCGCCGGCCATCTCCTCTTCCGCCGCGGCCAGACGATGAAAGCCGTTCTGGCCGATCTTGGAGCAGCGCGCTTCGTTGTCCCGAATGAGGGTGATGGCCTCGGGTGTCGCCTGAAAGAGGTCCGGCGACTTGCCGCGGCCACAGCCCATGGCGAAGATCAATAGAGATATCGCCAGTCCTGGCGGAAGGTTCCGTCGCATGCCCTCTCCTCCTTGGCGTCGGTATGAGCCGTTGATTCTATAATGTCTCGAACCCCGATTGCATTTCGAGGAAGGAACTCAACTGATGCCAAGGACGCCGGCCGCCGTTGCCGCAGCCCTTCTCTGTGCGATGACCGCCGCCGGAGCCGCCCGCGGCGCTCCGGCGCCCGCCGGGCCACGGCCGCTCACCGACGCCGAGCGGCAGGGTGTGATCTTCGCCGCGGAGTACCTGGAGCGGGGGCCCGCCGCCTGGTGGGATCACCTGTCGCGCACGTCGCCGCTGCGCCGGCTGGGGCGCGAGGCCGCGCTGGCCGAGATCGAGGTGCGGGCCGGCTCGCCCGCCGAGGCGCAGTGGGAGCTTCAGGCCACCGCTCCCGAGCTCGCCGCTTCCGGGGCGCTCTTCGCGCTCCAGTTCCCCTCGGGGGTCGACGACACCTTGATCCTCAGCCTGGTGCCGGAGGGCGGCGGGTGGAAGATCGACTCGCTACGGATTTCCGCCGAGCCGGTGGCGGCGAGCGACGAGTCGTTCGCCACCGCCGCCGCCACTGCCGCCGACGGCGCGGCCGGCGAAGCGGAGGCCAGACCGGCGGCATCGTCCCGCCGGCTCGCCGCCCTGCTGCGCTGGCCTCTGTGGCTGATTGGCGGGGTCGCGGCCCTCGGCCTGCTCCTGCTGGGGGCGACGTGGGATCAGCGTCACCGGTGGGGCGTCGCTCTGGGGGTGGGGATCGCCGGATCCTTGATCGTGGCCGTGGCGCTGGCCGCTCTCGTTGTACCGCGGCTGGGCTCTCGGAAGACGGCCGGGGCGGCCAAAGAGCTGGACTCCGCGGAGCTGCGTTCGCTCCTGCCGTTGCGGAGGGCGCTCACCCAGCCGGGAGGGTCCGTGCCCGAGGCGGCGCCGGCCGTCGTGAAGGACCGCGGCGCGACCGGCCGCATCGCCAGGCAGTGGTGGGCACAGCATCTCCTGGGGCGCATGAACGGTCAGGGCGTCGACCAGCTTCTTTTGGGTTTTCCGTCGCCGGGGAGATTCCCGCTGGCCGAGCTGCTGCGGGCGCGCCTGGCGTTTCTGCGTCTCCAGGAGCTGCCTACGGCCACGGCGTACCAGCGGGCCGCCACGGTGGGAGCGCCGCGGGAGGGGCTGCTGTCGGAAAGCGCCCAGGCCTTCCTGGTGCTGGGGTTTCGCGGCCATGCCCAGAAGTTCTTGGAGCAGCTCCGGGAACTCGGATCGCGGCGGGCCGATACCTACTTCGAGCTGGCGGAGATGGCGGTGCGCGACCACCGGCTGGCGGAAGCGGAGGATCTCTTCCGCACCGGCTGGCGGTTGCAGCCGATCGCGCGCTCGGAGGTAATGGACCGGCCGGCGCTGATCGCCCTGTTTCAGGACGCCCAGATCCGGCGGCTCATCCATCTGGACTCGGCGACGGACCCGATCGTGACCTGCGCGGAAGTCTCCCGCCGCGCCCTGGCGCCGCCCGCCGGTTTCGAGGCGCGCCTGCTCGGCGAAACGCTGCGGCTGACTCGCGGCCCGGCGGAGCTGCGCGTGCCCGGGGGCTGTGACCTGGCGCCCCCGGGCACGCGGGTCGATTACGCCGGAGTCTGGAACGACGAGCGGGAAGCGAAGATGCTGGCCGGCCTGCCGGCGCTCCTGGCGGCGGGGCACACTCCGGGAGCCCTGGCCCAGCCGTCGCTGCGCCGCCAGACGGTGGACACCGCGGAGGCCCTGGCGGGAAGGCAGCGGTGGGCCGAGGTGCTGACGCTGACCGACGGCTTGTCCCGGGAGGTCGCGAGCCTGCCGTCCGGCCTCATGCGGTTGCGCGCCGAGGCGCTGCGGCGCGCCGGGCGAACGGGGGAGGCCCGCGATCTGCTGGTGCGCGTGGTCCAGGGCGACAAGGCCGGCCAGCGCATGGACCCCGAAACGCTCTATCAGCTCGCCGATCTGCTGACCGCCGAGGGGAATTTCGACATGGCCCTCAAGCTGGTGGCCAAGGACAACTCGCAGCTTCCCTTCGAGGCCGGCGATGAGCGAGTCCGGCAGCTTCAGATGGAGAAGCGCCTGGCGGTCTCCGCCGAGGTCTATCGCAGCCCGCATTTCGAGATCCACTATCCACCGGGACGCGGAGAAGGTTTCGCCAAGAACGCGGCCCGCATCCTGGAGGCCGAGCGCAGCCGCCTGCAAGCGTGGATCCCCTTGAGCTCGGCGAAGTCCACCGAGGTCCATCTCCTGCATTTCGACGACTTTCAGGCCGGATATTCACCGGGCATGGACATCCTCGGGCTCTATGACGGCAAGATCCGCGTGCCGCTGGGCGATGCCCCGAAGTTCGGGGCCTTCGTCGTCAGCATCCTCACCCACGAGCTGGCCCACGCCATGATCGCCGAGCGGACGGGCAGCCGGGCGCCGCACTGGTTCCAGGAAGGCCTGGCGCAGCACGTCGAGATGTTGCAGGAGGGGGTCAACCCCATCCAGGGCTACCGCGACAAGGACAACCTTCTCGGCTTCCCGCTGCTGGAGCCGGCCATCGGCAGCCTCTCGCCGGCGCTCATCGCGATCGGTTACGACGAGTCGCGCTGGACCCTTCATTACGTCGAGCACCGCTACGGGCGGGAGGGCATCCACCGGCTCCTCAACGCCTTCAACGACGGCAAGACCACCGACGAGGCCATCGCCACCCTTGGCACCACGACCGTGCAGTTCGATCACGACCTCTGGCAATGGGGCGTCACCGAGGCGCCGGGGATCTGGAAGGTGAAGCTGGTGAAGTACGACGAGGAGGACGAGGAGTGAAAACAAGCCCCCGGCCGGGCGGCCGGGGGCTGGGGTGTGGGGTTGTCGTCAGGCCGTGCGGCGGCGGCGCATGAGCAACAGGCCGGCGCCGGCGAGGGCCAGGAAGAGGGCCGCGAGACCCAGGTCGTTGAGCGTCGGGACTTCGGCGATCGCCTGGCAGACCGTGATCGCGGTCGGGTCGGCGGCCACCTGAGTACCCGGGTCGTCGGTGACACCGTTCGTATCGTTGGTGCCGTCGTTATTGGCGTCGAAGGAGATCTGACCCTGGTTGGAGATCGTCGTGCCAGAGGTACCGGGGTTGATGATGGCCTGGAAGGTGATCGTCACCGAGGTGCTGGCGGGAATGGCTCCATTCCAGGTCACCGTGTTGGTGCCGACGTTGGCGGCGACCGTGCCCGAGGAGGCCGTGGGGCCCGGTTGGAGCGTCAGGCTCGGGGGGAGGACGTCGGTGAACTCGTTGCCCGGGTTGTCGGTCTGCCCGGCGGTGCCGTTGTTGGTGAGGACCACCGTGTAGGTGATGGTGCTACCTACCTGGAAGTTGCCGGCCACCGTCTTGGTGCCGGTGACGTTCACGGTCGCCGCCGGCACGAAGGGCGTGCAGGCGAAAGCCGTCGGGGTGACGATGAGCGACCACGAGTTCAGGCTGCCGGTGTCGATGAAGGCCTCGTCGGTGACGTGGACCCTCCAGGTGCCCTGCGTGCTCTGGCCGGCGAGCCGCGTGGCGAGCTGGCCGATCGGGTCCGGACCGAGGTTGGGAATCCCGAACAGGGTCCAGATGGCGGAGTTGAAGGCCGGCGTCCAGCTTCCGGTGTAGGGCGCGTCGACCTCGCCGCTCAGGTTGAGGTCGTTGACGGCAGCTTCGTCGATGACGGTGTTGGAGAAGTCGTCGCCGTCGCCGTCGCCGATGAAGAGACCGCGGACGTAGATGAGGTCGGTGCCGTAGCCGTTCGGCGCCTTGAGCGCGACCGTGAGATCGCCGGTGAAGGTGTGGGTCAGGCTGTCGACGCGGAACTGAAGGTCGTTGATCTCCAGGTCGTCGGTGATGGCGAAGCTGTCGGTCACGCCGTTGAAGTCATCGTCCGGGATGGGGAGGCCGCCCGGGACCGTGCGGGTGTAGGTCACCGGCGCCCCGGGGCCCGTGGGGTCGCCGACGCGGAGCACGAAGTCGAAGCTGGTGGTGCCCATGCCCATGGTGTTGATGGCGGTCAGAGTGAAATGCAGCGACTGGCCGCAGGTCACGGACGGCGCAAGGGTGAAGCCGAAGGTGTCGCCGCCGTTGGCCATGCCCTGGGCCGCGATGGCGGGGTAGGTGGAGGAGCCGTCGGTGATCGTCACGCCCGGGGTCGACGAGGTGAGGGTGGCCGTGAAGCCCGGTACGTTGAAGGCGGTGTTGTGCCAGGGGTTCAACAGTTGGACCGTGAGCTTGATGGGCTCGCCCGGATCGATGGCGCCGTTGTTGTTGCCCATGCTGTCGTCGATGGTGGTGGTCTTGAGGTCGAGGTAGGGCAGCTTGAACGACTCTCCGATCCCGACCTGGGCGCCGATGCCGAGGACGCCGGACTGGCCGAGAGGCGCGATGGCGCCGTAGCCCAGACCGCGGTCGGCGAAACCGGTCCAGATGCACTTCTCGTTGACGCAGGAGTTGGTGACGCAGTCGGCGGCGATCAGCGCGTCGCGGGCGTCGGTGAAGCTGGGGTTGATCGGCGTCATCTTGAGGGCGTCGGTGGTGAGCTGGAGCATGGTGGCGTTACCGGTGGGCACGTCGTTGTTGGCTCCCGCCGGATCCTTGATGATGCAACTGCGCACCTCCCACAGCGTCAGCGCCCAGATCTCGCCGATGTTGTGGACCTCCAGCGCGCCGTTGAAGCCGAAGCCGAGCGGGCTGGAAGGCAGGCCGCCGGACTCGTCGTAGGTGACGTCGTCCACGTCCGCCCAGGTGAGCGGATTGACGGTGTTGTCCGTCGAGTAGGGGAAGCGGCGGATGCCGTAAAGGTAGTTGTCGGTGAGCCCGCCGAGCTGATAGGTGGCGTAGGCTCCCGCCGGATATTCGGCGTCCGGAGGATAGGCGTTGCTGTTGTGGGTCAGCGACAGGGCGTAGAAGTCGCTCCACCCTTCGCCCATGCCGCCCCCTTCGTCCCAGATCAGGCCGTCGGCGTTGCCGATCAACCGGTTGGAAAGGCCGTGCGTCATTTCGTGCAGCACGATGGTGGCGTCGAGAGCGCCGTCGCGCTCCGGGGTCGGGAAGTCGAAGAGGAACATCTGCATGCGGCCGGGGTTGCCGTCCGGCGCGGTGGCGAAGTTGGCGTTGTCGGTGCCCGAGCCGTCCTGCGTCTCGGCGAGCACCGGATCGCCGCCCACACCCATGCCGCTGAAGTTGGTGGTCTGGAAGTTTCCGGCCGCCTCGTCGAAGCCGTAGCCGGCGAGCTGGTCGTGATACCAGTTGGCGAGGTAGAAGAGGTGGGTGACGACGCCGCGCTGATACGGCGCGAGCGTCGGATTGTCGCCCGCGTCCGGATTGCCGCCCAGGGGCGGCGGGCTGTAGGTGTAGTCGCGGGGCGCGGCGCCCAGGAAGTCGCGGTTGTTGGTGCCGGCGTCCGGATTGCCAACGGGCCGCCCGTTGTCGTCCAGGGCTCCGGTGTCCGGGGCGTCGTCGTCGTCAGTGTCGAGATAGGCGTCGACGTTGTTGCCGGTCGTCGTCGTGCCGCCGTCCGGAATCCAGCCGTCGGGGCTGAAGGTGGTGTTCTGCGCCACGGACATGTTGACGATCGCGCGGGCGATCTCCGGGAACTGGGTGCCGTCGCCGGGTGCCACCAGGGTGGGCGAGTGCGGCGCCGGGCTCTCCGCCGGCGTGGTGCCGTCGGCCTGCACGTAGACGCTGAAGCGCGCCTCCTGCGTCGAGACGTGGGCCCGGATGTTCTTGCGCCAGAGGACCGCGCCGGTGGTGGCGTCGGTGACCGTGTACCAGTCGGCGTTGTTGCGGGTGTAGGCGATCTGCCGCCAGGCGGGGACGAGCACGCCCGGTCCCGCGGGGAAGTAGACGAGGTCGCTCGGCACCTTGTCCTTGATCTTGGGATCGTTGGCCACCACCTGGGTGACCGTGCCGGCGGCGTTGGTGCCGGTGACGGCCATGCGCGTTGCGTCGAGGGGAATGCCCACCGTCTGCATCGCCTTGGCCAGGGCCTGGGGAGCGGTCAAACCGCCCGGCACGGGAAGCTGGGCCGCCGCGGCGTTCGGCATGAACAGGCCGAGGGAACGCCAGACGCGGCCGGAGCGGTCGAGGATGAACCGGCTCTCGCTCTGGAAGACGGGACGGTTGTTGAGCAGTTGCTCGACGCGCACCATGCGCATGCCGTTTTTCGGGCTCACGCTCTCGCCGAGGAAGTGGAGGGCGTCGATCTCCGCGTCCGACAGGCCGTAGAGGGCGTGGTTGGCGTGCAGGAAGGCGCGCACGACGTCGAAGCCCGAGCCGGCGGCCGCGACGGAGAGCGGACCGCGCTCACCGGCGACGATCTCGGGGGCCACCGTAACGGGCGAGAAGCGCGCCGTCGCGCCGGGCGAGGCGACCTGGAGCTTTGCCAGGGCACTCTGCATTTCCTTGATCTGCGCTTTAAGCTGCGCTGGTGTGGGCGCCGGCCGGAGTGGTGGCACGGGCGCCCGGGAGACGACCCGGGCGAGGTCGCGCCGCGCGCCGACGCGGATGTCGAAGTTGCCGGCCTGCTGCGGTTTGGCGGTCGAGTTGGCGCCCCACCCCGGCAGGGCGGACAGCGTCAAAAGCATGATTCCTATCAGCGTGGGCGCGAGACGATACTTCATCGCAGATTCTCCGGGCATAGATCTCCCCTTTTCCAAGTCGGTCTGAACGGCAGAAGCCCGGGAAGTCTAGCAAAGTAGAATGGCAAAGTCATTTTAGAAGACTCAAGCACGCTCATCCGGCCTTGCCGGAGGGCGGATGGACTGGATAGAGTCGGGCCATGAACCTCCAAGAGACCCTCGATGCCTTGAAATCGGCCGGTAAGGAGCAGACGCGGAAGACCTATCGCCGGCATGGCGCGAGCGAGGATTGCTACGGCGTCAGCACGCCGGACCTCACGAAGCTGCAGAAGAAGATCAAGCTAGACCATGGGCTGGCGGGAAAGCTGTGGGCCTCCGGCAACCACGAGGCCCGCATCCTGGCGACGACGGTCGCCGATCCGAAGAAGCTCGACGGCGCGACCCTCGACGCCTGGGCGGCGAGCCTCGGCAACTACATCGAGACGGGGTACCTGGGGGGTCTCGCCGCGACGTCCCCGGTGGCGCGGGAGACGATGAAGCGGTGGATCGACTCTCCGGTCGAGCTGACCGCCTCTGCCGGCTGGATCGTCTTCTCCCATCTCGTGGCGGAAGGTGAAATCTCCGATGCCGAAGCCGAGGAGGCTCTCCTGTGCATCGAGCGCGAGCTCCACGGCAGCCAGAACCGGGTGCGCCACCAGATGAACGGCGCCCTCATCTCCATCGGCGGCAGGAAGCCGGCGCTCCAGAAGAAGGCCCTCGCCGCCGCCGCCCGTATCGGCAAGGTGCGGGTCGACCACGGCGACACCGGCTGCAAGACGCCCGACGCGGCGAGCTACATCCTCAAGATGGCCGAGCGGCGGTCCGCGAAGGCGGGCTGAGGGGGGGACCCCGGGTGCCACTACCCCTGGGTCGAGCTGCGCGACCCGTGGCGATAACGGCTCCGTTTCTCGTGAGCGCATTGGACACCGTCTTCTTCTGCTGGAAACTTTGCTGTTGCTGTGGCGTTAGCCCTCATCACCCCGGCCCTCTTCTCCCGGCCTCCCCCCCGCCCGCCGGGAGAAGAGGGAGCGGTGCGACGAGTTGGCGGAGATCTCGTTACTGCTGCCAGTCAATGTAGAGACGCCCACGGGGAACCCCGCGGGGCGTCTCTTCGGAGGTAAGGTCCTCACGAGTACCTGGAAGGTCTGAACACCGACGACAGCGCGCCCCAGACCGTTCCAGAAACGGAGAGGGCGACCCTTCGCCGGAAAGTCTTCTGCGCAACGCTTCACCCTGCCGTCGCCAGCGGGTCTCCGTAGAAGCAATACGCCGCGTAGGTGTCCTCGCCGCCTTCGGCGGCGTACGACTTCGTTCTCAGATCGCGGAGTATGGCGGCGAAGGGAGTTGCGGGCTCGGCCTTGATCCGGCGATAGAACTCCACGGCGATCTCGTGGGCGATTGAGTCCTTGACACTCCAGAGCGGAGCGATGACGGCGCTGGCACCGAGGGCCATGAATTCCTCGGCGAACCCTCCGGTGCCGACCAGCGCGAGTTCCTGCCGGCCGACTTCGCAGGCGTTGAGGAAGACCAGGGGTTTGCCGGCGCCCAAGCCCTTCTCGACGCCCTCCATACCGGAGAGGGAGTCTGCTCGGAGCACCTGCTTCTGGTCCAGAAGCAGCATTTGACAGCCGACGTCGCCACTCCTGCCGTGGCAGACGAAGTGGAGGAGGGCGGGGCCATGCTGCTCGAGTTTCTGATCCAAAGTTCGAGGAGACGCGGGGTCGATTCTTTCGCCGTGGAACTGGCCCAACACCAACGCGGCTTCATCTTCCGCGGCTCCGAGCTTGGAGTCGCGGGGCGCGATGACATAGGCGTCGCTCAACAACAGCCTCTGGGCTGGGAGGACGTGCTGCTGCGAGGTCCATCGGCTGACGAGGAATGTCACGCCGAGAGGATCGAGCTTCTGCACCTTGCCGCTCGGCAGCCGCCGGTTCGGTACCATCAGCTCCCACGGGAGAGAGGGTTCCTCGGTGACGATGGAGATCGTCTCCGGCAGGTTCCCGGAGTCGATCAGCTCCCAAAACACCTTCTGGAAGATCCGTGGCGCTGCCTCGAACAGCTTCATGCCGGCGGCACGGAGAGCCACAGTGCGGCTCCAGTTGTCTATGGCCTTGACGAACTGATCCATCTGCTGCCTGACCACCTCGGCGGCCAGGCTCTTGAGCCCCCACTCCTCGGTGACTCCATCCCGATAGGCCGCAATGAGAGGCGTCTGGACGTTGCACTGGAAGGTTCGCCCGTCCGTGCTCGAGGCGACGATCCGAACGTAGAGGTCAGCCGGTCGGGCAGCCGTTTCCACGCGTACCGTCGGCTCCAGATGCACTGCGGGCGGAGTGTCCGCCGCACCCGCCGCGACGACTGCCACGGCCCGGCTCACCCGGCCGCAGGGGCGGCCCTTAAAGGCGAAGAGGGCGGAGAACAGGGCTGTCGGGGCCGGCCCGACCCCTGTGCGGACCACAGTAAATAGGGCAGGCTCCGAGCGCTCCCGATCGCAGTGGAGAGTCAGCTTCCGGCTGTCCGGTCCCTCGATAGAGAACGGCGCTTCGACGACCAGCCAGACGTTGAGGTCGACGTGATCCTGGCCTGGTGGCAATTCGACAGAGACATCTTCGCCATCCTCGCCTTCGCGGTGGAGACCGGTATCGGTGTAGACGGAGACCTGGATTCTTGCGGCCACTGCGGCCGGAGGCGGGGGATCGAGGTCCATGTGCGGCGTGCGCCGGAGGATCTCGGGTGCTATCGGAACTGGGGCTGAAGCAGATTCATCCTCCGGCTCGGCAGACTGAATGACGCCTAGGCCAGGCTTGTCAGGCGTATCGGGTACACATCCGGGATCAACATACAGGTTGGCCGGCGCCATCGGCAGCGGGTGTTCCATCGGCACCGTCATGCTCAGATCTCTGTCGCGGCGTGGACGAACCACTTGTTCCCCTCGATTACCCTTCGTGACGTCTGTGTCACTCTGTGGCGGGGGCGGCGCGGAGTCTCCACCTCCGATAACGATGCTATTTTCGATAGCGTTATCTCTTTTGTCGCTGGGCGTGCCGGCTCTGCCGGCCTGTTTCCAAATCAGTGCCAAGTACCGTTCGGCATCTGTCCGCCGCTGTCCGTCGAGGTCCACCACTTGCTGGAAGAGAGTGCGTGCCATGTCGAGGTCGCCGGCCTCAAAGGCCAGCACGGCGACCTGAAAAAGCCTCTCCTCGCGATCAGTCGATCCGGTCACGCTAGTTACTCCTCGCCGATGTGGCGCCTGGGCGATCACGGCTCCTTCTTGGATGTCGTCGTACTGTTGCGAGTGTATAGGACACCGTCTTCTGCTGAAGGGTGCGTTGTCGTGGCCGCACCGTTAGCCCTCATCACCCCGACCCTCTTCTCCCGGCCTCCCCCCCGCCCGCCGGGAGAAGAGGGAGAACAGCGAAGCCGGCAGAGCGCTCAGGAGGTGCGTCGTAGGTAGAGGCGCCGAATCGTGTCGAGGAGAGTTTCGGGGTTGTCGGTAGCCTCCTGATTGGTGAACCGGAGCACGCGGAAGCCCAAAGCCTCCAGGTTGGCATCGCGATTCACGTCGTGGGAGATCTGCGACGCCTCTTCGTGGATCGAGCCGTCAAGCTCCAAGACAAGTCTCAGCTCGTAGCAGTAGAAATCCGCAACGTACGGACCGACAGGCACTTGGCGGCGAAATTTGAGACCGAGGAGCTTGCGGTCGCGCAGGTGCTCCCAGATTGCTTCTTCAGAGGGAGTCAAAATCCGCCGTAGCCGCTTCGCGCGAACCAGGGCGCCCTTACTGGGAACGCGCATGGTCTGATGATATCTCTCTGGCTCCTCCTGGCGGCAATAGAGCAAGAATAGCGGATCGCTGTTGGGCTGGTCAGATCCTATTCCGTGCGAGATCCGTAAAGTCGTCTTCGCTTTTCTCCCTCTTCTCCCGGCGGGCGGGGGGGAGGCTGGGAGAAGAGGGCCGGGGTGATGAGGGCTAACGGTGCGGCCACGACAAAGTTTCCATCAGCAGAAGACACCGGGGGTTCCCCCCGGCACGGGGCGTCTCTACGGTGGCAGCCGACGGGTCAAAATTGGCGGATAGCCTTCCGCGTCTCGGCAGCCCTCGGCTCGGCGTCGCCCCCATCTCCGTGATGGCCGGTAACCCAGCGGGGACGAACGCCCGTTTCTTCGGGATGGTGTTCTTTTCCTCCTAGACTGCGTCCAAGGTTCTAAGGAGGAACGACCATGAGACGACCTGAGAAACTCGAGGGCTTCGCCATTCTGCTGATGCTGGTCACTCTGCTGGCCGGGTTGTCCGGCTTGGCAGGAGTGGCTGGAGCGCAGCAGGTGACACTGCCCCTGACGCAGTACGAAGACCTGCGCTCCCGCGCCAATCCGGCGCCGGAGACGCTGACGCCTCCCCCCGCTCCCTTCGCCCTGGAGCTGGCCGACTTCGACGTCACCGCCGGGCCGGTGAGCGCCCGCGTGGCGCAGCGGTTGCGCCTGACGCTTTACGACGACAAATGGCAGGCGGTGCCGCTCGGCGATCCGGGCTCGTTCATCCGCGCCGATCTCGCGGGAGTCGAGGGCCGGGTGGACGCCTCCACCGCTTCGGGCAGTGGCTGGGTCCTGCACGTCCGGGGGCGCGGCCGGCACGAGGTGCGGCTCGAATCCGCCGTGCCCGTGGTACGCGACGAGACGGCCACCCGGCCGACCTGGCGCTTCGGCGTCAGGCTGCCTCCCGCCGCCGTGGTGCGCGGGCGGATCGCCGTGCCGCCGGCGGTGGAGGAGGTGGAGATCGACGGCGCCGGACAGATGAGCCTCCAGGAAGGCAAGGGGAGCGGGAAGCCCTGGAGCTTCGTCGCCCTCCCCGGCGGGGACGCGCACTGGACTCTCTCAGGGAAGGCCACGGTGCCGGCCCGGGCTCTTCTGCCGCTGCGCTGGGCGGCGACGTCCGCCACGGCGGCGGTGCTCTCCCGCACCCGGTTGCGGGTGCTCGGGTGGATCGAGGCGCGCGTGGCCCAGGGACGTCTCGCCGAGCTGCGGGTGCCGATTCCTACGGGGCTGGAGGTCGCCTCGGTGCAGGGGGGAGCGGGCTGGAAGATGGACGGCAGAACACTGGTCGTCACGCCGCAGGCTCCCATTGAGGACACCCTCGCCGTCGAGCTGGAATTGACCGGCGAGCCGAAGGACGCCTTCGCGACGCCGCTGCTCGTGCCCGTGGGCCCCGCCCGCACGACGTTCTTCGCCAAGGCCGTACTCAAGGGCGACGGGCTTCTCAGTCTGGCCGATCCCGGCTCCCTCCGGGCGGCGGGGGACGCCGACGCGGCGCGGCTTCCCGAGTCGCTGCGCTCGGCCGAGGGCAAGCTCTACGCCGTGGCCGACGCGGCCAAGCCTCCGCGCTGGGCGGCGGAGTGGGCCGAGCGCACGGAGGTGCTGGCTTCCCAGATCGACCGCCTGCTGGTGGACGTGGTGATCGGTGAGGCGGGCCGGGCCTCGTACCAGCTCTGGGCCGAGGTGCGAAACCGCGGCGCCCAGCAGCTCACCTTCGCCATGCCGGCGGGCTTCGAGCTCGCCTCCGCCCGGCGGGACGGCGCGGCGGTGACGCCCGGCACGGCGGCCGGCGGCGGCCTCTCCGTTCCCCTCCTCACGGCGGAAGCGGCGCAGATCGTTCACGTGAGCGGCCTGCTCCGCCTCGCCCTCCCGCACGATGACGGCAAGCTGGAGGTGCCGTTGCCGTCCCTCTCGGCGCCGGCCGCCCGCGTCGAGATGCGGGTGATCCTCCCCGGCGGCCATTCCTACAAGCTGGCCGACGCCGCCCGCGCCGGGCTCATCTCCGCGCCGCCGGGCACGGCCGCGCGCAAACCCGTCGCCGGCATGGCCCGGCAGGTGGATGCGCAGGTGAACTCTTCCCTGCCCTACTCCCCCCTGCCGGCTTCCGTCGCCGCTTTCTTCATGCCACCCCCCGGCTTTTCCGAGATCCGCGCCAGTTGGAGCGCCCTCTCGGCCACCCCGGCCCCTCTGGTCCTGCGGGCCGAGGTGGAGAAGGAGAGACCGCAATGGTTCTGAAGATGAGAGTCCTCGCCCTGACGATGATCCTCTTGACGTCCTCCAGGCTGCGGGCCGCGGAGGCCCCACGGCCGGGGGAGGTGTTGCTCCCCCTGAAGGATTACCTTTCGCTGGTCGAGACCGTGGAGCGGATCGACCGCGAGCGCACCCAGCGGCAGGCGCGGCGCGACGAGCCGCTGGCCGAGGTGACCTCCCAGCGCCTGCGGATCCTATTTAAGGGGGATAACGGGGAGGAAGTCGCGGACGTCACCTCCGAGTTCGAGATCCTCGTCCAGGGCGAGCCCAAGGGGCCGGTGTCGCTCCCCATCGCCGGCATGCCGCTGGAGGTGGAGGCGAAGACCCTGGGCGTTGCGGTTCCCGCTGTGGGCTCCGCCCCCGCCGTTACCGCCGGCACCAAGGGGGGCGAGCTGCGGCTCGTCGCCCCCGGGCCCGGGCGCTACGCCGTCAAGGTGAGCGGGCCACTGCTCGTGGGCAAGGGGGTGAGCCGCATCAGCCTGCCGGCGGCCGTCGCTCCCGTGGCGGTGACGGAGATCGACCTGCCGGCCGACCGCGTTTTCGACGCGCCCGGAGCGGTGATCGTCGACGACAAAACGGAGGGTGGGCGGCGCAGGGTTCAGCTCACCACCCGCCGCGGCGAGGCGCAGGTCGTGGAGGTGCGGCGCAAGGTGGACGGCAGCGAGGCCGAGAAGCTGCTGGCGCAGAGCGTCGTTCTCACTCTCGTGCAGCTTCTGCCGGACGGCCCCCGGCGGCACGACGTGGTGCTGTACGAGATCTCCCGCGGCGGCCTGGGGAGCTTCACGGTGGACCTGCCGGCCGGGCTCGCCGTCGAGCAGGCGGGCACGGACGAAGGCGACGTCATTCCGGTGATGGAGTCCCGCCGGCTGACGATCAACCGGCGCAACCAGCTCCGCGGCTCGGGATATCTCGTCCTCACCTCGACGCCGGTCCCGGGCGCCGAAGTGCCGCTGGAACCCGTCGTCCCGGAGACGGAGGTGCGGGCCCGCTATCTCGCTCTGGCCTCGGCGGTGGCGGCCGACGCGCATCCTCTGCCGCAGGCGAGCTGGGCGCGGGTGGACCTGGACGATCTACCTGCGGTGCTGCGCGAAGCTTTGAGCTCCATCGACCTCGCTGCGGCCTGGCGGTTGAGCGGTACGCCCGGCGGCGGCAAGATGGCCGTGTCGGTGCTGCCGCTCGCGCCCTCTCTGCCGCTACTCGTCGAACGGCGGGAAACCACGACGCTGATGACCGTGGACGGCACCCTGCTGCACCGCGACCGGCTGACCCTGCGGCCTCCCGGCGGATTGGGGGCGGTCCTGGACGTCACTCTGCCGGCCACCGCCAAGCTGTGGTCCGCCAAGGTGGACGAGGTGCCGGTGCGGCCTCTGGACCGGGGGAACGGCACGATCTCCATCCCCTTAGGGTACGAGACCGGCAAGGAGCCGGTGATCGAGATCGTTTCCGTGCTGGAGAAGGCCATTCCGGCGGGCCGCTCGGAGCTGGCCCTCACCCTGCCGCAGATCGCCGTGCCCGTGCAGGCCCACGAGTGGCGGGTGCTGCTGCCGGACGGCCCCAAGTACCGCTTCCGCTCGGGCGACCTGCGGCCGACCGTAGCTCCGGTTGTTTATGGGAGAACGGTCAACGTCGGGGGCAACGTTGGGGCTGGCGTGGCGGGTCCGAGCCCCGGCAGCAGCGCCGTGACCACCGGAGGCTCGGCTGTCGTCTACGGCAAGGTCACGGACGACAAGGGGGCGTTCCTGCCGGGAGTGACCGTCACCCTCTCCGGGCAACTGATCGCCGTGACCGATGCCCAGGGCTCCTTCTTCTTCCGCGGGCTGCCCGCCGGCAACTACAGCCTCAAGGCGGAGCTCGAGGGTTTCTCCTCCTCCGACTACCCCAATATTCCGCTCGTCACCGGCCAGAGCGTCCAACTCGAGCTGAAGATGTCGACCGCCGTAGAGGACGTCATCACGGTGACCGCCGAAGCACCCATGCTCGACGAGCGCAGGGTCGGCAACACCACGACCATCTCGACGGACGAGGCCGGCAGGGGTGGTGGCCTCAATCTCGACCTCGGCAAGCACCGGCGGGAGAAGGACCAGGCGGCCGCGGCCGAGGAGTGGAAGGCGAAGGCCCTCTTCGCCCAGGAGGCCCAGGGTCTCCAGCAGGGTCTGGTCGGCGGCGTCAAGCCGCTGCCCATCGCGATTCCGGAGGCGGGGAAGGTGCTGTATCTCACCGGCGTCCTGCCGCCGGCGAAGGTGGGCGTGGAATTGGAGGTGAAGGGGAAGAAGTAGGAGGCTCGGGCGCATTCTCGCCCCTAAAAGGGGGTCTCAAACGGGGAGACTGCGACGTCGCTGCCACCAGGGATTGAAATCCCTGGCGGCATAGGCGTCGTCGTCAACCACTTTTGAGACACCCTCTAAGTCAGGTGTCCACAATCTCCGGGCAAGGCCACAGCCCTCTGGTAGCTGGCTGTTCTCCCTCTTCTCCCGGGGAGGGGGCTGGGGTGGTCGGGAGAAGAGGGCCGGGGTGATGAGGGTCTTCGGGTGGGGGGACCTCCCAGACAAGTAAAGTTAGCGCTCCTGAGCCGGGGACCACCTGCCGTCCTGCGGGGACGAACGACGGTTTCTTGGGGATGTGTTCTTTTCCTCCTAAACTGCGTCCAAAGTTTAAGGAGGAACAACCATGAAACGACCCGAGAGACTCGGGGGACTGGCTATTCTGTTGCTGCTGGTCGCTCTGCTGGCCGGTGTTTCCGGCATGGCAGGCGTAGCCGGAGCGCAGCAGGTGACGCTGCCCCTGACGCAGTACGACGACCTGCGGAGCCGCGCCAATCCGGCTCCGGAGACGCTGGCGCCGGCCCCCGCTCCCTTCGCCCTGGAGCTGGCCGACTTCGACGTCACCGCCGGGCCGGTGAGCGCCCGCGTGGCGCAGCGGTTGCGCCTGACGCTCTACGACGACAAGTGGCAGGCGGTGCCCCTGGGCGAGCCGGGCTCGTTCATCCGCGCCGATCTCGCGGGAGTCGAGGGACGGGTGGAGGCTTCGGCCGCTGCGGGCACCGGCTGGGTCCTGCACGTCCGGGGGCGCGGCCGGCACGAGGTGCGGCTCGAATCCGCCGTGCCCATGCTCCACGACGAGACGGCCACCCGCCCGACCTGGCGTTTCGGCCTGAGGCTGCCGCCCGCCGCCGTGGTGCGGGGGCGAATCGCCGTGCCGCCGGCGGTGGAGGAGGTGGAGATCGACGGCGACGGCCAGGTGAGCCCCCTGGAAGGCAAGGCCGCCGGTAGGTCGTGGAGCTTCGTCGCCGTTCCCGGCGCGGACGCGCACTGGACGCTCTCCGGGAAGGCCACGCTGCCGGCCCGGGCTCTTCTGCCGCTACGCTGGGAGGCGACGTCCGCCACGGCCACCGTGCTCTACGGCAGCCGGCTGCGCGTGCTCGGCTGGATCGAGGCGCGGGTCGCCCAGGGGCGCCTGACGGAGCTGCGGGTGCCGCTCCCCGCAGGGCTGGAGGTTGCTTCCGTGCAGGGAGGCGCCGGCTGGAAAATGGACGGCAAGACGCTCGTGGTCACGCCGCTGGCTCCCGTCGAGGACAGCCTCGCCGTCGAGCTGGAATTGACGGGCGAGCCGCGGGACGCCTTCGCGACGCCGCTGCTCGTGCCCGTGGGCAGCGCCCGCACGTCGCTCTTCGCCAAGGCGGTGCTGAAGGGCGACGGGCTTCTCAGCCTGGCCGATCCTGGCTCTCTGAGGCCGGCGGGCGACGCCGACGCGGCGCGGTTGCCCGAGTCGCTGCGCTCGGCCGGCGGCAAGCTCTACGCCGTGGCCGACGCGGCCAAGCCTCCGCGCTGGGCGGCCGAGTGGGCCGAGCGCACGGAGGTGCTGGCTTCCCAGATCGACCGCCTGCTGGTGGACGTGGTGATCGGCGAGGCGGGGCGGGCCTCCTATCAGCTCTGGGCCGAGGTGCGAAACCGCGGCGCCCAGCAGCTCACCTTCGCCATGCCCGCCGGCTTCGCGCTCGTGGCCGCCCAGCGGGACGGCGCGGCGGTGACGCCCGGCACGGCGGCCGGCGGCGGCCTCACCGTTCCCCTGCTCACGGCGGACGCGGCGCAGATCGTCCACTTGAGCGGCCTCCTGCCGCTCCCTCTCCCCCGCGACGAGGGCAAGCTGGAGGTGCCGCTGCCTTCCCTCTCGGCCCCGGCGGCCCGCGTCGAGGTGCGGGTGATCCTCCCCGGCGGTCACTCCTTCAAGCTGGCGGACGCCGCCCGCGCCGGGCTCGTCTCCGGGCCGCCGGGCACGGCCGCCCGCAAAGCCGTCGCCGGCATGGCCAGGCAGGTGGACGCGCAGGTGAACTCGTCGCTCCCCTACTCGCCGCTGCCGGCTTCCGTCGCCGCCTTCTTTGCCTCGCCCCCCGGCTTTTCCGAGATCCGCGCCAGTTGGAGCGCCCTCTCGGCCACCCCCGCCCCTCTGGTCCTGCGGGCCGAGGTGGAGAAGGAGAGACCGCAATGGTTCTGAAGATGAGAGTCCTCGCCCTGACATTGATCCTATGGATGCCCTCGACGTTGCGGGCCGCGGAAGCCCCTCGGCCGGGAGAGGTGTTGCTCCCCTTGAAGGATTATCTTGCGCTGGTCGAAACCGTGGAGCGGCTCGACCGCGAGCGCGCCCAGCGGCTGGCGCGCCGCGAGGAGCCGCTGGCCGAGGTGATCTCTCAGCGCCTGCGCATCGTCCTGAAGGAGGACACCGCGGACGTGACCTCCGAGTTCGAGGTCCTCGTCCAGGGAGAGCCCAAGGGACCGGTGCCGCTGCCCATCGCCGGTCTTCCCCTGGAGGTGGAGGCGAAGGTCCTGGGCGCCGCGCCTGCCACCGCGGGTCCGGCCGCCGCGGGTCCTGCTGCCTCGGTCGGGGCCGGCGCCAAGGAGGGCGAGCTCCAACTCGTCGCTCCCGGGCCGGGGCGCTACGCCGTCAAGGTGACCGGGCCGCTGCCCGCCGGCAAGGGGGTGAGCCGCCTCACGTTGCCGGCCGTCGTGGCGCCGGTGGCGGTGACGGAGATCGACCTGCCGGCGGATCGTGCTTTCGACGCGCCCGGAGCGGTGATCGTCGACGACCGGACGGAGGGGGGCCGGCGACGGATTCAGCTCACCACGAGCCGTGGCGAGGCGCAGACGGTGGAGGTGCGGCGCAAGGTGGACGGCGGTGAGGCCGACAAGCTGCTGGCGCAGAGCGTCGTCCTCACCCTGGTGCAGCTCCTGCCGGACGGTCCCCGGCGCCACGACGTGGTGCTCTACAAGATCTCCCGCGGCGGCCTGGGGAGCTTCACGGTGGACCTGCCGCCCGGCCTCGTCGTCGAGCAGGCAGGCACGGACGAGGGGAACGTCGTCCCGGTCATGGACTCTCGCCGGTTGACGATCAACCGCACCAACCAGCTTCGGGGTACCGGGTATCTCGTCCTCACCTCGACGCCCGCCCCTGGCGCCGAGGTGCCGCTGGAGCCCATCGTCCCGGTCATGCCGGAAATCGAGGTCCGGACCCGCTATCTCGCTCTCGCCTCGGCGGTGGCGGCCGATGCGCATCCGCTGCCGCAGGCGAGCTGGACCCGGGTGGATCTGGACGATCTGCCTCCGGCCCTGCGCGAAGCCCTGAGCTCCATCGACCTCGCCGCCGCCTGGCGGCTCAGCGGCGCACCCGGCGGCGGCAAGATGGCCGTGGCGCTGCAGCCGCTCGCGCCGTCGCTGCCGTTGCTCATCGAGCGGCGGGAGACCACGACGCTGTTGACGGTCGACGGCACTCTGCTGCACCGCGACCGGCTGACTTTACGGCCGCCGGGTGGATTGGGGGCGGCCCTCGACGTCATTCTGCCGGCCGCCGCCAAGCTGTGGTCCGCCAAGGTGGACGAGGTGCCGGTGCGACCCCTGGTGCGGGGCAACGGCACGATCTCCATTCCCCTGGGCTTCGAGACCGGCAAGGAGCCGGTGATCGAGATCGTCTCCGTGCTGGAGAAGGCCATTCCGGCAGGCCGCTCGGAGCTCGCCCTCACCCTGCCGCAGATCGCCGTCCCCGTGCAGGTTCATGAGTGGCGGGTGCTGCTGCCGGACGGCCCCAAATACCGTTTCCGCTCGGGCGAGCTGCGGCCGGCCGCGGTGAGTAACCCGCCGCAGGCGACCGCGGCGCAGTTGCCTGGGGCGCGTGATCCCTGGGCGGTGCTGCGGTCGGCACCCGGGGTGCTCACCGATCGCATCAACGTGGGAGGCAACGAGTCGGGCCAGCAGAGCTCCTACCGGCCTTCCTATGTCCGGCCTGACTCGGCCGCAATCCTCGGCAAGGTCATGGACGACAAGGGGCAGGCTCTTCCCGGAGCCACCGTGACGCTGACCGGGGCGAAAAATCCATCGGTGCAGGTCACCGACGCTCAGGGTGCTTTCGCCTTCCGGGGGCTGCCCGCCGGCACCTTCAACGTCAAGGCGGAGCTGGAGGGTTTCTCCCCGTTCGAGGCGCGCGACTTCCGGCTCGGCACCGGGCAGACCGCCTCGCCGGAGCTCCGGTTGTCCGCCGCGACGGCGGACGTCATTACCGTCACCGCCGAATCTCCCCTTATCGACCAACGCCGGATCAGCACTGGCGCGACCCTCAGCAACGCCGAGTTGGAGAAGATTACGACGTCTCGCGATCCGTGGAAGGGGCTTCAGCAGGGCCTGGTCGGCGGCGTCAAGCCGCTGCCCGTCGCCATACCGGAGTCGGGGAAGGTGCTATATCTCACCGGCGTCCTGCCGCCGGCGAAAGTGGGCGTGGAATTGGAGGTGAAGGGGAAGCGGTAGAGAAATCAGGGACGAACAGGGACAGCAAGGACAACAGGACGAAAACGGCATTGCCCGAGCCGGTCTTTGTTGTCCCTGTAGTTCTTGATGTCCCTGGAGTCCCTTGTCGTCCTTCTAGCCACCGGGAACATCCCTCACACACCGGAACCCCGCCGCGTCCGAGGAGCTGGCGGGATCGGCGGCGTCGCGGCTGGAGATCCGCACGTCGCGGCTCATCCAGGAGCCGCCCCGCAGGACGCGCGACTTGCCTTGCGCGGGGCCGGTGGGATCGACCGCCGCGCCGCCCGCATAGCTGCCGCTCCAATCCGCGATCCACTCTGAGACGTTCCCCGCCATGTCGTGCAGCGCGAAGCCGTTCGGGGCGAACGCCGTGACCTCGCTGGTGGAACCGGTCGGGTCGCTCAGGCCCATGATCTTGATGAAGGTGCTGAGCCCTTTGCCCAGTAGTTTCTCCTCCTCCCTGGCACTCGCGGTCTCGAAGGTCGAGAAGTTCGCCTTGTCGTGATCGCTCTCGTTTCCCCACGGATACCTCCACCCCTCCGTTCCTCCACGCGCCGCGTACTCCCATTCGGCCTCGGTGGGCAGCCGCCCACCGATCCAGGCGCAGAACGCCCCGGCGTCGTTCCAACTGGCGTTGACGACGGGGTGAGTCGCCTGCTTCTTGTCGGCTTTGCCCCTGCAGACCCTGGCGTCGATGCACCTTTGGTATTGGGCGTTGGTCGTCGGCGTCGTCGCGACGGAGAACGGCCTGCTGATCGTCACCGGGTGGGCCGGCTTCTCCTCGGTCTTGCAGTCCTTGTCGCCGGCCGTGCAGCCCATGACGAAGCTCCCCTTGGGGATCGAGACGAAGGTGACGCCGGACTTCGTCTCGATGAGGGAGCCGCGGGCGATGAGGGCCGACCGCTCCAGGGCGGCCTGGGTCTTCGCCGCGTCCGCCTTCTGCTCCGCCAGCTTCGCCGCGGCGGCGGCCTCCGCCTTGGCCACGTCCTCCGCACGGTCCCTCGCCTGGGCCGGGTCGACGGGCTCCGGCGTCCTCGCCTCCGCCTCGTCGGCGATCCGGTCTTCCAGGAGGCTCAGCGCCTCTTGGTACCTGGGATCCTGCGGCGCCAGCTCGCCGGCCCGGGTGTAGTACTTGCGGGCGGCGTCGAGGTCGCGCAGCGCCTCGCAGACCGCGCCGAGGTTGTACTGGAAGGGCGCCGAGCCGGAGTCTTTCGCCAGGCCCGCCTCCCAGAGCGCGCGGGCGCCGGCGAGGTCTTCATGATCGATCCTGGCGATCCCTTCCTTGGCGAGCGGCGCCTTGTCGTCGATGTCGATCTGCTCCTCCGTGCGGCGGGGCGTGAAGCTGTGGACCAGCTCCCAGGCGGCGTCGTTCATGGCCTCGTCCCAGGCGTCGTCCTCGTTGGCGCCTTTGCCGTTGCCGTCCTCGGAGAACTCGTCGTGGATCAGATGGCCGTCCCGGCCGTCGAGCAGCGTGAGGCCCACCGAGCACGTCGCCGTGTAGTCGTTCTCACCCTTCTTGTCGATCGTGCAACTGTAGGGGCCTTCGACCTGGGCGATGACGTCGGCCGGGTGCTCGCGCCGGAACGACTGGAAGCTCACCGGGTCTTCCTTGCTCCAATCGGCGAGCGAGTGCTCCGCCAGGAAAGGCGGCTCGAAAGCCTTGGCGTCGATGACCTTGTAGGCGCCGGTGCGCCGCAGGTAGTCCAGGAACCGATGGTAGAAGGAGGTCCCGTCTTCTCTCAGGTAGCCGGCGACCACGAGCACGGACTTCGCCGGGGCGACGTTGACGACCGGAGGGATGGTGTGCACGACGGCGACGGATGTCGTGCAGGCGCCGAGGGTCATGAGGGTGAAGAGAGAAGCCGCGAGCTTGCTGCTGGTCCTGCGCATGCTGGGATCCTTTCCTGGATGCTTGCCGCTGCCATCCTTGTACCGGATGATCGCCTGCGGGACGCCTTAGCGGCAGAGCATGAACATGCGCTCCAGTTCCTAGCTCCCCTGCTTGTACAGCCCCGGGCGCGAAATCTCCATGTGCCGCCCGGGCTTTTTGATTTCCGTGAAGCCGAAGGGGCGGTACAGCTCATGGGCGTCGCGGGTGACGAGCGAGAGGCGGCGCAGCCCCTGGAGGTCCGGGTGGGCCAGGACGCACTCCATGAGCCACGTCCCCAGCCCCCGGCCGCGCAACTCGGGGAGGACGTAGACGTCGCAGAGGTAGGTGAAGGTGGCGCGGTCGGTCACCATCCGCGCCAGGCCGACCTGCCGCGCCCCTTCATAGAGGCCGAAGCAGAGAGAATTCGAGAGCGCCCGCGCCACCGTCTCGCGCGGAATCCCCTCGCTCCAGTAGGCGGTGACGAGGAAGGCGTGGATGGCGTCGAGGTCGAGTCTCGCCGGATCGGTAGAGACGGTGAAGCCGTCGCGGTGACGCTCGTAGATCATGAAACGCGAGTCTATCCTCTTGCTGGGCGCTCACGTCGGCTCGGTGGACGCTCACATCGTCTCGATGGGCGCTCATGTCGTCTCGATGGACACTCACTTCGGCACGATGGACACTCACTTTCCCGTGATGGACACGTCCATCGTCGCGATTTACAGGTCCAACGGCTAAAGTGCCGTGTCCATCAGCGCAATGTGTACGTCCATCGGCTGAAATGACGCGTCCATCGGCGCGATGTGTCGGTCCAACGGCTAAAGTGCCATGTCCATCGTCGCGATGTGTGCGTCCATCGGCTGAAATGACACGTCCATCGGCGCGATGTGTCGGTCCAACGGCTAGACCGGATCGGTGGAGACGGTGAAGCCATCGCGGTGGTGGTCAGGGCTCACGGTAGGGTGCCTTTTTACATCCTTTTACAGTCTACCGCCCGAACCTTGGGGCGGCCCCTGCGTAGAAGCTGAAACGGCTTTTCCCAGGAGGAAAATTCATGATCCGCAATCCTGTCCGTTCCTTCGTCCCGCTGGCCGCGGCTCTGCTCCTTGCCGCCGTGCCCGTCCTCGCCCAGGGCGGCCTCACTCTGCCGCCGTCCGGCAACAACCAGTACTCGTCCGTCACCCAGGGCATCGGTCTGGTGAAGGTGACGATCACCTACAACAGCCCTCATGTCCATAGCCCCCAGGGTGAGGACCGCCACGGCAAGATCTGGGGCACTCTCGTTCCCTATGGTATGGCCAACCTCGGCTTCGGCACCTGCGGCGACCAGTGCCCGTGGCGTGGCGGCGCCAACGAGAACACGGTGTTCACCACCTCGCACGACGTCCTGGTCCAGGGCAAGTTCCTGCCGGCGGGCTCCTACGGCGTCCACTTCATTCCCGGTAAGGACGATTGGACGATCGCCTTTTCGAAGAACTCCAGCTCCTGGGGCAGCTTCTTCTACGACGCCAAGGAGGACGCCTTGCGGGTGCAGGCCAAGCCCGAGAAGAGCGACTATCACGAGTGGCTGACGTACGAATTTACCGAGCGCGAGCCGGCCAAGGCCACGGCGGCCCTGAAATGGGAGGACCTGCAAGTCCCCTTCACCATTACGGTGGAGCATCCGGAGGACCTCTACGTGGAGAGCATCCGCCGCGAGCTGCGCACCTCCCCCGGCTTCAACTGGCAGAACTGGGACGCCGCCGCCCAGTACACCCTCACCAGTAAGACCCACCTCGACGAAGGCCTGCGCTGGGCCGAGGCGGCCGCCCACCAGCCGGGCATCGGCCAGGAGAACTTCACCACCCTCGGCACCCTGGCCCAGCTCCAGGCTGCCAACGGCAAGCCGGACGACGCGAAGAAGTCGATGGAGAAGGCGCTGGCCGATCCCACGGCCGGGCCGATCCAGATCCACCAGTACGGCCGCCAGCTCCTGGCGCAGAAGAAGAACGAGGAGGCGATGAAGGTCTTCGAGCTCAACGCCAAGCGTTATCCCAACGTCTGGCCGGTGCACGTCGGCCTCGCCCGCGGCCACATGGCCCTGGGCCACACCAAGGAGGCCCTGGCCGAGGCCAGGCTGGCTGTCAAGCAGGCGCCGGACGAGCTCAACCGCAAGTCGCTGGAAGGGATCATCAAGCAGCTCGAGGAAGGGAAGACGGGCAACTGAGCTCGGGTGACCCCTCTCTCCCAACAGGGAGAGAGGGGGACGAAATCGACTGGCATCTGGGCGAACCTCGCCCAGTGGCTCCGGTACTGGGCGCTTGAGCTAACTGAGCGTCCAGATCGGAGGCTGAGGAACGTCTCAGTCGATCTCGACGCCGTTACGGTCGCGGGTCGACGTGTAGTCGACGCCGCAACTGGACCCTCCGGATCCGATGGTCCGACTGCCGAAGGCGCGCAGGAGCTCGTCCTCGGTGAGCTCCTGGGCCAAGGTGCGACCCAGGAGCCGGTTTCCTCTCGACTTCTTCATGAGTCTCTTCCTCCTTTCAACTGCCCTGCATCATGGCCTGGAAAGGCCCGTCAGGACAGGAAGCTCTGGCGTCGGAGGGGCCTCGCGGCGGGCGGGGCTCCCCTCGGCGACGATCTTGTTGGGCTTCAGCACATGGTTGTCCGGCGCGGCGAGAAACGCCCTCTCCGCCGGCTCCCAGACGTCCCGCAGACGGATGGCCGGCGTGGCGCCGCTCCCGATCAGGAGCTCACAGAACAGGTCCAGCAGCGGGATCTCCGGGCACAGCCGCTCGAGGAAGAGGAACTGGCCCATCGGGTTGATCTCCAGGAACACGTAGCGGCCTTCCGGCGTCACGATGAAATCGAAACAACCGAAGACCAGCCCCAGGCGCTTCATGAGGGTTCTGCACTTCCGCGCCACGTCCTCGGGAAGCTCCGCGGGCTCGACCTCGATGGACACCGTCCGGCGCCAGTCCTCCCGGGCGTCCGGGTTGCCCTGGGTGTGCAGCCGGGCGGTCACGGGGCGCTCGCCGAGGAAGGTCACCCGCAACTCGTGGTCTTTCGGGATGCGCACCTGGAAGATGCCCGGGGCCGCCTGGAGGGTCTCGTCCTCCGGCAGGTCGTCCTCCGTAACCGGAGAGGTGTAGAGCATGGCGACCCCGTCGTCCGTCTTCCAGGACCCGGCGTGGAAGCTCTTGTAGACCGTCTCGCCCTCGTGGGCGCGCAGGAATTCCACGATGCGGCCAGGGTCGTTGCTGCACAGGGTCGGCGGGATTTCCAGACCGGTCTCCCGGGCCAGTTGGAGCTGATACGGCTTGAGGATCGCGGTCGGGATGGGGGAGAGCGGGTTGACCCAGAAGGCTTCGGGAGCGACCAGGTGCCAGAGAGACCAGGCGAAGTGCTGGCAGTCGCGGGCGGCGGGCACCCGGTCCGCCGGGTGGAGGTGGTCCGGCAGCACCGGATCCGTGGGCCGGCGGTTCCAGACGGTGTCGAAGCGGGCCTGCCGCAGCTCGATCTCCGAGCCCGAGATCTCCAGGTCGCAGCCGCTTTCGTCCACCCAGACGGAGGCTCGCTGCCGGCCGGGAAAGTCGGTACCCTGCCACAGGACGGCTTCGACGCCTTTCCGCCGCAGGGCTTCGGCGACGGCATAGGAGTGAAAATCCTGCGGCTCCGTCATGATCAGAACAGAGGTCACGAAGAGATCCTTGTCCTGACTATTCTAAACTTTTATCTCTCGATCTTGAAGCTCTCTGTCGCCGTTCCCTCCACCGGCCCTCCCAACACCGTCCAGAAGTACTCGACGCCCGGCCGCAGGCGCCGTTGCTCCGCCGGCGGGAAGGCGACCCGGCCGGTGAAGGTGGGCTCGCTGGTCCAGGTGTAGCTCTGCGCCGCGTCGGAGACCTTCACCCGCCGCGGTCTGTCGTCCGGACCGGGAAAGACGAACTCGGCCGGCGGCACCTTCAACAGGCCCGAGGGCGACCCGGTCACGGCCGTCTCCCGGCCGCCGCCGCGCTCGACGTCGCTCTCCGGATGGCCTCGCTGCACGATCCAGAGTCCCAGTCCCAGAACGCAGGCCGTCAGCGCCGCCGCCAAGGCGAGAGCCGGTGTCCACCTGGGCTGCCGGCGGAGGACCGGAGCTTCTACGGGCTTGACCTGGTCGAATTTCTGCCAGGCGTACCAGGCGGCGTCGAGGGCGGCGGCCGTCATCGGCTCCGGCTGGTCGAAGGCTTCCTGGCGGGCCATCTCCTCGGAGCATTGGGCGCAGCCGGCGGCGTGGCGCAGCAGCCGCTCGGCGGCGGGGTCGCCCGCGGCGTGGCGGGCGAGGTAGATCTCCTCGGGCGTGGGATGAGGCCCGGAAGCCTTCGGGGGGATGGGTTCGGTCATGGCGGCGGCTCCTCCATCAGGCTTCTCAGGCGTCTCCGGGCGTTCCAGATCTGTACCTTCACGGTGGGGACGGCGAGCGACAGCCGCTCGCCGATCTCCCGGTACGACAGTCCCTTCTGCACGTGCAGCAGCAGGCAGGCGCGCATCCCCGCCGGCAGCTTCGCCAGCGCGTCGAGCGCGCGTCTCAGGTCCTGCCGGTCCGTGGTCTGCGTATCGGCCGAGGGAACTTCGTCGGGGATGGTCTCGCTCAGGGGCTCTTCCTCGCGGTTGCGCCCCTGACGGCGCCACTCGTCCCGCGCCACATTGCGGGCGATGGAGTAGATCCAGGCGTCGAAGCTGCCGTCGCCGCGAAACTGCCCCCTTGACTTATAGACGGTCCATAACGCCGTTTGACTTAGATCCTCGGCGTCGGCGGCCTGAAATCCACAGGATTGGAAGAAACTGCGCGAGCGCGGGAAGAGCTCCTCGAAGAGTGTGCGGAACTCGTCGCGCTCATCCTGGGGCAGGGTCTCGACGGGTCGAAGCACCCTTCGATCTCAGCGCAAGCCGGCCGTGCTGTCAACGGTCTAATACCAGTGCCTCTCGCCGCCGTCTCTCTTCTGACCGGCCCTCGCTCGCCATGGTGGCGAAGAGACCGCCGGTCCATCGAGGCACGACAATGAACGCACGAAAGACGCTCTTTTCATTCCCGGCGCTGGCCTTGCTCGGCTTGCTGGCGCTGCCCGCGGCGGCTCGCGCCGCCAACTCCTGGGTCCCGCTGGGGCCCGACCTGATCAACAACGGCCAGGCCTGGCCCGGCCGCGTGCCGGTGACCGGCCGCATCAACGTCGTGGCGCCCAACCCGTTCAACCCCCTGGGCGACGTGTGGGTGGGCTCGGCCGGCGGCGGCGTCTGGCACGGCACCGTGTGGCCGAACAACTTTTGGGACCCGATGACCGACGGCGAGGCCTCGCTCGCCGTGGGCGCCATCGCCCTCGACTCCTGCAGCGTCAACCTTTGCGGCACGGTCTGGGCCGGAACCGGAGAGGACAGCATCCGGCGCGACACCCAGTACGGCGCCGGCATTCTCAAGGGCACCTGGAACTCCGCCAAGAACGTCTACGACTGGACGCAGCTCGGCGACACCAAGTTCAGCCGCGGCGCCGTCACCAAGATCGTGCTCGACCCCACGACCCCCGACAACGGCGGCAAGGTGCTCTTCGCCGCTCTGTCGACCGGCCAGACCTCGAACTCCACCGAGTCGACGGTGACCACCAGCCCGGCCGGCCACCTGGGCGTCTGGCGCTCCAAGGACGCCGGCCAGACCTGGGCCATCGTGCTCGACCACAAGACGCCGGCCACCGATCTGGAGATCGATCCGCAGAATCACAACATCCTCTTCGCCGGCCTGCGGCGCGACGGCCTCTACCGCTCGACCGACGGCGGCACCAACTGGCAGGCGATCGGCAAGGGCATTCCCGCCGCCGCGCTGACGGGCGCCGACTGGCCGGAGATCGCCGTCTTCCGCAGCGCGAAGATGACCGCGGCAACGGTCTACGCGGTGCTCGGCTCCTGCCCCCATCCGCACGAGAAGGGACCCGTGTTCTGGTGCTCGCCCGCCATCTACCGCTCGCTCGACGGCGGCAGCAACTGGGAGCTGGTGCACTCCGAGGTCTCGCCGCCGCCGGCCTACGGCGATCCGCTGACCGGCTACACCTCCTACACCCACGCGCTGACCATCCATCCGACCAACCCGAACATCCTCTGGTTCGGCGGCATCAACCTCTACAAGTCGACCAACGCCGGCTTCACCTGGACCACGATCGGCAACCAGTTGCTCCACCCCGACCATCACCAGGTCGCGGTCGTCGCCTCGAGCAAGACGAGCACCGGCCTGCTGGCCTTCGACGTCAACGACGGCGGCCTGTTCGTGGGCGATGCCCAGGACGGCTGGAGAGGCGATCTCCAGCAGGGGCTGGCGGTGACGCAGTTCCAGTCCGTCTCCACCACGACCAAGGGCGACTTCGTGTTCGGCGGCACCCAGGACAACGGCACCAACGCCTACCAGGGCACCGAGGTGTGGGAGCACGCGGACGACGGCGACTCCGCTTCGACGCTGGTCGACCTCGACGACGAGAACATCCTCTACGACGTCTACGTCGGAACGGAGCCGCGGCGCTGCAAGGGGCCCGGTTTCTGCCCCTTCAACTGGCCCGACGTCATCTGGGGGCTGCCCCAGGACGCCAACGTCTCCTGGTATCCGCCCCTGGCGCAGAGCGCCACGGCGGTCGGCGGCGTGCACCCGATCTACATCGGCACCACCCTGCTGTTCCAGACCCTGAGCCACGGCGACCTCTGGACGCTGGTGCCGGCGGACCCCTCGCAGCCCTGGCCGCTCGGCGGCACGGGGACGATCGCCGCCCTGAACAACATCCAGAACCCCATCACCGCCGTCGCCGTGGCGCCGAACGACCCCAACCGCATCTACATCGGTTTCTACGGCGGCCAGGTCTTCACCACCGCCAACGGGCAGAGCGCGCTGCCGCAGTGGACGGCGGCGGGCATCGGCCTGCCGGGCCGGCCCGTGACCTCCCTCGCCGTCCACCCGGCCAACGCGAGCACGGTGCTCGCCGCGGTCTCGGGGTTCGGCATCCACAGCGTCTATCGCTCCACCACGGCCGGCGCCTCCTGGGGGGCGCTCGACGACAGCATTGACGGCAGCTTCGCCGCCGCTCCGGTCAACACCCTCGCCATCGCGCCCACCGCTCCCTATGGGGTGTGGGCGGGGACGGACACCGGCGTCTACTCCCGCTCGGACCCCGATTCGTCCGTGGCTCTCTGGTTCAAGTCCGACGGCGGCCTGCCCAACGTCGCCGTCTACGGCCTCGCGATCGTCGACGGCAAGAACGTGTACGCCGCCACCCATGGCCGCGGCGTCTGGCGGCTGTCGCTGGCCCCCCAGCTCTATCCCATCTTCAACGACGTGGCCTGCTGCGGCTACTTCGACCCCTACATGCCGGCGCCCTACGTCACCGTCCAGGTGGAGGGCTTCGACCCGGTGCAGAAGTGCACGATGAGCCTCTACGAGGGGGGACGCCTCTGCTCGACCTCCGCGACGGACGCCGACGGCGGCGCCCTGGCCACCGACGTCCATGGCTTCCTGGTGTCGAGCAAGGACGGCTACTACAGCAACCGCAAAGTGACGTTGGGCTGCGCCGGCGGCAACTGTGCCGGCGGAGTGCCCTGGACGAGCTGCAACGTCAGCGACGTCCAGGTCGACTGCGGCCGCCAGTCGGTGCGGTCGGCCGTGCGCACGGCCCAGGAGACGAAGACGCCCGGCAGCACGCAACTGGGCTTCGTGCCCCAGAGCCGCGAGGGCTCCTTCACCCTGACGCCGACGCTCAAGAGGAACGGCGGGCTCTCGACGCCCCTCTGCTCGGTCGCCGTCAGCTATGCCGCGGGGGACGACGACTCGCGGGTGCTCGCCAAGGCGGCGGACGCGGTCAACTCCGACGCGCGCTGCCAGGAGGCGGGAGTGCAGGCGGCCGTAGCCGGCTCCGGCGCGGCGGGCTCGCATGAGGATCTCGGACCGACGCCCATCCGGCTATCCTTGTCGGCCGCCGGGCAGATCGGGGTGCAACTCGTCACCGAGGTCACCGGCCACGGCGTCGCCTCCTTCACCGTGGGCTCCTATGGCACGCCGCGGACGGGCAGCATGGTGGCACCTCTCGTCGCCCTGGCCGGCGTCGGGTCGGGCGGCCGCGTGGAGGTGACCGAGAGCTCGCCGCTCGGCACCTGCACCTTCGGCGTCGACACCCTCGCGGGCGATGCCCCCGAGGCCGTGGCCGCGGCGCTTCAGCGGGCCTTCCTCGGCCGGCCGGACACCTCCGTCTTCCTGCTCGGCGGCGGCTGCCCGGCGCGGCAGAACGCCCGCGACGCCAACCTCAACGGCGCGGTGCTGCAGTTCGCTCTCGCTCAGCAGGTGTCGGTGCGGAGCACGGATCCGGGTCTCTCCTTCACGGTCGGCAGCGATCGCTAGAGGGGGGTCGTTACTTCCAGTCGCCGTTGAGCTCGAAGGCGGCCCAGGAGTAGGGGTGGGCGAACCGGCCCTGGCGCAGCAGCTCGCGCTGCGCCTCGGCAAGGGCGACGTCCTTCGGGCTGCCGGCCCGCAGCTTGGCGTAGAAGCTGGCCATCAACGCCGCGGTCGAGCGGTCCGAGACGGCCCAGAGCGAGGCCAGCACCGACCGCGCGCCGGCATACTGGAAGGCCCGGGTGAGGCCGATCAGCCCCTCACCGCCGCCGTCGCGTCCCAGGCCCGTGCTGCAGGCCGAGAGGGTGACGAGGTCGGCGTCGATGCGCAGGCGTTCGAAGATCTCCCAGGCCTGGAGCACGCCGTCGTCGTCGCTTTGGGAGGCGGGGGAGGCGGCCAGGGCAAGCGCCGAGTCGAGCGGGAATCGCCGGTCGAGGAGGGCATGACAGGCGAAGTGGAGGTAGCGCGAGCCGGGCGGCAGGTGCTCGGCTCGCGCTTTGGTGGCCGCGGCGCCGAGGTAGGCCTTGGCGTCGCGCCCGTAGAGCGCGGAGAGGGCCTGCACCTCCTCCTGGGCTCCCGGCAGGGGAGGCAGGCCGGCCCGATACCGCCGCAGGGGCGGATCGTCCGCGTCCGCCGTCGCGCCCGGCACGGGCCGGTACACGGGATCGGCGAAAGCCACCAGCTCGCCGCCGCCTCCCGGGCTGGAATCACGCCGCCGGCCCGCCTTGAGCTGAGCGTAGAGCGTCGCCGACAGCACGGTGTGCACCGGCTTCCACTCCACCAGCCACCGCGGCTGGGGCCCCGGGCGCACCAGAGCGGCGAACGGCAGCGTGTGGAGCGGTCCATCCGGCGAGATCAGGATGCGGCCGGCGCGATCGATCCAGGGCGTCGCCGGTGCGATCAGCAGATCGTAGAGCTTTCGCCCTTCGACGAGCAGGGCCGGCTCGATCGTTTTCTCCTCCTTACCGCGCAGGATCAGGCCGCGGAAGACGGCGGCCTCGTCCGCCAGAGCCGTCTCTCCGGCCGCGATCCGGAAGACCTTCAGGCCCTCCGGCTGGCCGTTCGCCGCGGGAGTGACGACGAAGAGAACGGTGCGATTCGCGTCGACGAAGTAGGAGAGCCAGACCGTTCCAGGGTCGAGCGCGCCGCGGGCCGCCGCGAGGTCGAGCGGCTGGGGATGGCGCAGCGAGGCGTAGCGGGGGGAGGCGTGGACGATCGAGTCCTCCAGGGATGACCGCTGGTTGCGCAGGCGCGAAAGTTGGACGAGGTACCCCTCGAGCTCCGCTCGATGCCGCGGGTCGGTCCTGGCGAGCGCCCCTTGAGCTCTTTGGTAGGCCCGGTCGAGCGCCTGCTGCCGGGCCAGCAGCGGTGCCGGAATGTCGGCGCTGAAGGTGAGGTCGCGCTGGGCGATCTGTGCCAGCAGGCCCCGTGCCCGCCAGCGCTCCAGGGTCTGGAAGGCCGCCTCCTCCTCGCCACGGTCGATCTGGAGCGCGGCCAGATGCTTGTAGACCTCCGCCGATCCCGCCTGGAATGCCGTCTGCGTCTCGTTGGTGCCGCCGAGCCGGCCAATCTGGGCTTCGGTCGCCGAGACGGCGGCCCGGAAATAGCCCTCCGCCTCCGCCAGCTCGCCCCGGTTTCGCAGACTGCTGCCCAACAGATCGAGAGCCCGGGCTTCGTCGCGGCTCTGCGGCGACAGCCGGTGGCGAATGGCGAGCGCCTGACGGCCGTAGCGCTCGGCCTCCGCCGGGTGGCCCGCCTCGAGAGCCACGGAGCCGAGAAATTCCAGCAGGTCGCCCTCCAGCGTCGCCCCCGGGGCGATCCGGCGTTGCAGCGCCAGCGCCTGCTCGCCGAGGCTGACCGCCGTGCGGTAGTCCTTGCGGCGCGTGGCGATGGACCCCAGGATCGACAGGCTGATCGCCACCTCCGAGCTGCCGGGTGAGAGGCTGGACCGTATGGCCAGCGCCCGGCGGGCGAAGTCCTCCGCTTCGTCGACGCGGCCGCTCTCCTGCAGCACCCAGGCGAGGTTGCTCAGGCTCAAGGCCTCGTCGAGGGAGTCCGGCGATCGCTTCCTCTGGATCGCAAGGGCCCGGCGAAACAGCGTTTCCGCCTCATCGAAATCGAACCGTTCGCGGGCGATCATGCCGAGGTCGGCGAGGAGATTGGCGACCTCGAGGCCCTCGGGCGCGGTGACCTCGTAATGCCGCAGGGCGGCCTGCTCGTACTCCTCGGAGAGGGCGAAGTCACCCCGGTCCCCGGCCAGCACGCCGAGGTTGGTGAGGTTGCGTGCGAGGAGCTCCCCGTTCGGCTCCAGCCGCTGGAAGATGTGGTTGGCCTGCAGGAAGTAGGTCATCGCCGTGGCGCTGTCGCCCTGGTTGCGAGTCACGAGTCCCAGGTTGTTGAGCACGCGAGCTTCGTCCAGACTGCCTGGCGCCCGGCGGCGAGTCAGGGTCAGGGCTTGGACGTGGAGGGACTTGGCGCGCGCCAGGTTGCCCTGGCTCCAGGCGACGATGCCGAGGTTGTTGAAGCTCGACGCCAGCTCCAGGCTGTCCGGCGCCAGGCGGGCTCTCAGGTCGAGCCCCTGGCGCAAGTACGTCTCGGCGCGGGCGAAGCTCCCCCGGCGCCACTCCAGGCGGCCGAGGAAGTGCCAGGCGGCGGCGGCCTTCAGGCTGCCGGGCGCGGCCGTGCTCAGCAGCCGCAGCGATTCGCGAAGGTCGCTCTCCTCCTCGGCGAACTCGTCGCGGCCGAAGTGGGCGACGCCCCGCTGCTGGAGGACGACCGCCGCGAAGCGCGGCCGGCGGCTGGCGCTTGCCCACCTTGCCGCCGCCGTAAAGCCCTGGATCGCTTCCGCCCAGCGGCTCTCCCGGGCCGCCAGCACCGCCCGGGCGTAGGTCGCGCAGCCGGCGGTCTCCGGGCGCGCGGCACGCCGCGGGCGTACCCCGAGCTGCCATTCGCCGGCCGGAACCTGGACCGTCGAGACGGCGCCTCCGCGCAGCCTGCGGATCTCGACCGGCCCGCGGGGAGCCTCCTCGATCTCCACCTCGGCGACGTCCGAACAGGTTGCCAGGTTGCCTTCGGCCTCGGAGGGGTTGGCCGGCGGCGCCGCCGGCCGGCGCCAGGAGAGCAGGACGTCGCCGGCGCGCAGGCCGGCCCGCGCCCCTGCTCCCTGCGCCCCGAGCGACTCCACCACGACGCCGGGCGAGGGCTTCTGGCCGCCGCGGGAGCAGGCGAGAAGGCCTAGCAGGGTGGTGGTCAGAAGGGCGGTACGGACCGATCGCCAGGGATCTCGGGGTGCGCTCATGAATGAAAGGTGGCCGTCGAAAAGAATCGTGTCGGCGGCTTGAGGAAAGGGGACAGGCGGCCGGTCCGGGCCGAGAAGAGTATTATCCCACGCGGGAATGCCGCCAAAGCTCATTTTCGAAGAGGTGCTCGGGCGCCTGCGGCGGCGGCGGCTCAACCGCCGCGCCGTGCAGGAGCTCAGCCGCTCGCTGGCGCTGATCGTCGACCGCGAGGCCCTGGAGGCCAGCGTCGCGGCCCGCATCCGGGAGCTGTTCAATCCCGGGCGCATGGTCATCCTGGAGCC
>Ga0134121_10000581_pt1 | contig 40644 bp, 34 predicted proteins | sample KB301_FD_96463 | JGI IMG/M metagenome (GOLD analysis project Ga0134121, IMG submission 96463) | Terrestrial soil microbial communities without Nitrogen fertilizer from Kellogg Biological Station, Michigan, USA - KB3-0-1 | ecosystem: Environmental > Terrestrial > Soil > Unclassified ...
CGCGAGCTGCTCAGGAATGATGCGTGAGCCAACGGGGATATCGACTTCGGCGACGACCACGTCGTTGGTGCGACTAAACGCCTGAGCGCTCAGCAGGTATTGTTTGACTGAAACCGCGGCGATTAGGCCGAAGGTTACCGCAGCCAGCAGAGCAATGATTAAACGCTTATTCCGCATGATGATTAATCTCCATTTCGTCTAAAAAACTGCGGCCCTCTGGTTAACGTTAACTAAACCTGAAACACGGCCGTTGCGATCAGGCTGCCAACCATGATGGCTACTCCATAAGGGATCGTATGTTTACGATCGGGAGGTATTGCGAAACGTGGCATCTCCCAGCCGGGCATGATGCCGACGAAGATTCTTAAAACACCGTGTAAGGTTGAAAACATGGTTCCCGAACGCAGCATCGTGTAAACAGCGAGCACTGCGCCCAGCATCACAACCACCACAAAAGTCATCGGGACCATCGAAACTCCAATGACGCTGCCGACAGCGGCGAACAACTTCACGTCGCCCGCGCCCATGGCCCCAAACATGTGGATCAAAAACATCGGTAAAAAAGCGAGCGCAAATCCTTCGAGACTCGTGAGGGCCCCACTGAATCCCCCGAAACAAATATTGAGGGTTAGACCACCAATGAGGAGGCTCAACACGAGCACGTTTGGAATGCGGCGATAGCGAACGTCGTAATAGACGATGAAGATCGCCATCGGGATGAGTAACAAGAGTCTCATGACATCAGGGGGTACCGGCATTTTCACTCCGCAGCAAGAATGGAATCAGGCTGGTTGGACCAGCGCTATTTTTGAACTTCATTTGCTACAGTGCTCATCTTCACGTTGATTGCGTCGCCGAGCACTTTGTAGACAATGATTGCGATGGCAACCAAAATCGCGGTGCCAACCGCGTACTCCGCTAATTCCGCCCCTTGTTCGTCGTTCACAAAACTTCTTAAAAAGTTCATCGGTAATCCTCCGACGAGTAGAAACGGTTCGCCACAAGTTGCGTGGCGAACCTGGTCGACTTTCTGCCCTCAGAAGCCGGCGTCAGTCTTCGCATTTGCTACCTTTGCTGCTGTTCCGCTGTTGCTGTCGTTAATTGAATCCCCCAAAAGCTTGTAGACAATGAGCGCAATCGCTACGAGAAGCGCCACCGCAACTGCGTATTCGGCCAACTCCGCCCCCTGATCGTCCTTAACCAGATTGAAAAATCTCTTTTGCAAGTTCATAACTGTCACCTTTCGAGAGAATGAGAATAGAAGGACGGGAGCCAGCTAAAGGCCAACCGGCTCCCGTTGGCGTGAGCGCTTTCTAGCTACCAAATTTCGCGTTCTTGATGGTGCTTCCAGTGGCACTGTTCGAGTCGTTAATGGCATTGCCGAGCAGCTTGTAAACGATGATGGCGATTGCCACCAGCAGCGCGACGGCGACGGCGTACTCGGCCAATTCAGCGCCGGTCTCGTCCTGCAAAAAATTCTTCAGCATGGGTTTTCTCCTTAGGATTAAAGATTAGGTCTACGCGAGCCGTCGCTTCAGGTAGATGGACCACCGCCCGAAGGACGTAGAAGCACAGGCGTCATCCCAGGAACCCTGAGCTGACCGCTTCCTGCCGATCACGGCAATGCTTCGTGTGCGCTGGTTATGGCAACGGTCATGCCAACTCGGGATTGAGAGTGGTGCTGGTCCAACTCCGCCGCTGAACCCCGCGAAATTGCTGTGTGGGAACGATTGGGCAGGTGTGGTGGAGTCGTAGCAAGGATTCTTGTTTGCGCACGGGCGAGTGCTCGCTGGCGAGCAGTTGCCACAAAAAAGCACAAGCCCCGATCCTGTAAATCATGTGAATCCTGTAATCCTGTCCAGGGACTTACGTCAACGGTAACAGGATTACAGGATTTCACATGATTTACAGGATCGGGGCATAAATGTTGCTCGCTTTTCCGCCGACGAGCCCAGCTTTTTAAGCGCCAAACTTGGTTAAACCCTGTTATCCTGCTTTCGGGGAACACACCGAGACTTCGGGTTTGGGCAAATCAAATGAACATCGATGTTGAGTTAAATCGAGTGAACACTCCGGCGGTGCGCGCGACGGTGCTGGCGCCGGTCTTCGCGCTCGCCCTGTTTACGAGCGCCGCCCTGCTATTCTGGGTGCAGCCACTCATCGCCAAGATGCTGCTGCCGTTGCTCGGCGGCGCGCCGTCGGTCTGGAACACCTGCATGGTCTTCTTCCAGGCGTTGTTGCTTGGCGGCTATGCATATGCGCTCCTGCTTTCACAACGCTTCTCGTTGCGAAACCAGGCCGTTCTCCATGCGATGTTGCTCTTAGCCGCAGGCTTCGTGTTGCCGTTTACTCTTTCGAACCGCGTCCTCGCTTTGCTGCCCACGCAAAGCAGTCCGATTGGCTGGTTGTTGTTGGCGTTGCTGGTGACTGTCGGCCCGCCATTCTTACTCCTGTCCGCGACTGCGCCACTGCTGCAACGCTGGTTTTCACACTCGACCCACAAAGCAGCACGCGATCCCTATTTTCTTTACGCCGTCAGCAACGCGGGCAGCATGCTCGCCCTCCTCGGTTTCCCGTTTCTGCTCGAGCCTGCTTTTGCAGTGCGCACGCAGAGTTGGATCTGGGCGGTCGGCTATGGCGTGCTCGTTGTGCTTGTGATCTCGTGCGCGATACTGCTCAACGGCCGGAAAGCGGAGCACGCTGCGGTTGTGACGGAAGAACCAGCCGTGACAGTTGAACCGGCCCAACGGTTCGAGTGGGTACTGTTTGCCTTCGTGCCGTCGACCTTGATGCTCGGCGTCACGACTTACATCGCCACCGACGTCGCGTCAGTGCCGCTAATCTGGATCATCCCTCTCGCGCTTTACCTTCTGACTTTCATAATCGCGTTCGGAAACAAGCAGTTCATCAAGCTGCCCTGGACGTCGATCCTATTTCCGAGCGCGCTGCTCCTGCTGGGCGCGTTTGTGATCCTCTCGCCACCGATTTCTGTCTGGGTGACGATTAGTTTGCACTTGCTGGTCTTCTTCCTCGCCGCGCTCGTAAGTCATCAACGATTGGCGCAGAGCCGCCCGCACGTGAGCAAGCTTCCCGAGTACTTTCTCTGGATCGCAGTGGGCGGTGTGCTGGGCGGGATTTTCAACGCCTTGATCGCGCCGTTGCTCCTGTCGACACCGCTCGAGTATCCGGCAGCGATCATCCTGGCTTTGCTGGTGCGTCCAGTCACGGATCAGGAACATAAGACCAAATCGTGGATGCGCATCGCGTTTCCGGTGGCCATATTTGTGTTGACGTTTGGCCTCGCGCTGACTGTGACTCACATTACTATGCCCGCGAAACTCGAGAACGGAATCGTGTTGTTGCTCCCGCTCTTTTTGTGCTTTGTGTTTGCTGCCCGGCGACCATTCGTCTTCGCGCTATCGCTGGCGGCGCTCATGCTCGCGTCGATTCCATACATCAATGCTGCGAACCGGACGCTCGTGGCAGAGCGAAATTTCTTCGGTGTCTGGCGCGTGACGACTAATCCGAACGAAGAGTTCCGGCGTCTGTATCACGGCAGCACCGTTCACGGCGTGCAGTTGAACGACCCCGCGCGCAAGTGTGAGGCGACGTCGTACTATCACAAAGATGGACCACTGGGCCAGGTGTTTGCAGTCTATAATAGCAAGCCTTCGATCAAGCCGGTTGCAGCCACCGGACTCGGCGCCGGCACGATCGGAACTTACGCGGCGCAGGGACAGGAGTGGGACTTTTATGATATCGATCCCGCGATCGTTCGCATCGCATCCGACCCGCGCCTTTTCACATTTTTAAGCGACTGCACGAAGGCTTCGTATCGCGTGATCCTTGGCGACGCGCGTTTGCGACTGCGTGAAGCACCGCCGGGGAAATACGGGCTGCTGATCATGGACGCGTTCAGCTCCGACTCGGTGCCCGCGCATCTTTTGACCACCGAGGCGATGAATCTTTATCTCGACAAGTTGTCGACCGATGGTCTACTGGCGTTTCACATCAGTAATCGTTACCTGAATCTCGAACCGTTGTTGTCGGGTCTGTCGCGCCGGGCCGGACTCGTCGGTTACATCCGTCGAGACGAGGAGCACAACGTGGTGGGAAGATATCCATCGCTTTGGGTAGTCATGGCGCGTAACGATTCCGCCGTCGGCGCGATCGCCACGGACAATCGCTGGCGCCGGGTTCAGGGAGACATGGTTTGGACAGACGACTTCTCGAATATTTTGAGTTTACTTAAGTGAGCGTATCTCTGCGTATCTCTGCGTTCTCTGCGTTGAAATAGCCCTTTAACGCAGAGAACGCAGAGATACGCAGAGAGCCGCAGAGAAAAGAGTAGGAGATCTGAGATGAAGCAGTGTCCGGAATGTAACGAGCTTTTCGATGATGAGAAAGCTTTCTGCGACATGGATGGATCCGCGTTGAGCAATGTGACCGTGCCGTCGTCAGGAAACTCGTCGGCCTGGGTCACTGGCGCGATCGGCGCACTCATCGGCGTCATCATTTGCGTTCTGCTGTACATGTTCTTCCTCCTGCCCGGCCGCCAGAGCGATCTCGAACAAGATCGACGCGCCGCTCAGACGAAGGAAACCACTGCGGTTCAACCGACCCGCGCCGCCCTCGTGCCGGCAAACAGCCAGATCCCTGTTACTGAACCGAGCCCGAGTCCGTCGGAAGAAGTACCGAGTCCGAGTCCGGCGGCAGCCCCTCCCGCAACTCCGCCACCGGCCGCACTCAACAATGGTCCAATCGCAACCGGAACAACCCGAGAGCCGGCCGGTAGCGATCGCGCCATCATCAAGATGAAAGACGGTTCGACAGTTGAAGCCGATGCGGCGTGGGAAGACGCGCAGGGCATCTGGTTCAGACGCAGTGGCCTGGTTTCGTTTGTCGAGAAGAGCAGAGTCGAAGCGATCACAGAGCCGCAGCGTAAGCCGGCGACTGAGTCGAAAACTCCTTAACTTCAGAGTTAGACCTGGGAGGCGTTGGTGAGTCGAAAAACGCTGACCATTCTCATAACGATTCTATTCATCCTGCTCGTGTGGGTTTTTTTCGCGTCCGAGCGTGGCGTAGCTGGTACTTTAGAGCAGATAGGCGGTTGGATTTCCAAACTGTTTAGCTGATTAGATGGACACAACGCTCAAACGCATCTTTGAAGTGTATGTGTTTGTCTTTGCTTTCCTCCTTGCCTCGCGTCCACTCAGCGACGGCGATTTCTGGTGGCACTTAAAAACCGGTGAGTACATCGTTCGGAACTTCAGCATTCCGCGCCTCGATTTTTACTCGTTCACGGTTCCCGGCAAAGCGTGGGTCGCGCACGAGTGGCTGTCGGAAGTCATCTTCTATCTCGTCTACTCACGCGCCGGCTTCAACACGCTGATCTTCATCTTCACGGTGTTGACCGTGCTCGCGTTCTGGATCGTCTTCAGAAGGACTAAGGCGCATCCGTTCGTCAAAGGCTTTGCGGTGTTGTTGAGCGTGTGGAGCATTCTGCCGACGATGGGCGTGCGGCCACGAACGTTCACGCTCCTGTTCGCGGCAGTCTACCTGGCACTGCTGCACCGTTTTGTTCGCGAACGAGCGACAAGGGCGATCTGGTGGTTAGTGCCGTTGATGATCGTGTGGGTGAATCTGCACGCCGGTTTCTTGCTTGGTTTGGTTTTGATCGGAGCTGTAATCGCGGGCGTGGTGCTCGATGCGTGGTTTGCAGGCGAGAAGCTAGCATCGCACTGGCCGCAACTGAAGACGCTCGGGCTCGTTTTTATCGCATGTCTGGCCGCGGTGAATCTGAACCCGCAGGGACCGCGGATCTTCGTGTTTCCGTTTGAGTTCTTCCTGTCGCCGGTGCAGCAGGACCAGATTGTTGACTGGCTGTCGCCAAACTTTCATCAACCCGAGCTTTTTCCGCTGCTGCTCTTGATCATGACGGCGAGCGCGTCGCTCGCGTTGTCGCCGAAACGAGTCAGACCGAGTGAGTTGCTGCTCTATTTAGCGACGCTCTACATGACGTTGAAGTCAAACCGTCACATGGCGATCTTCGCGCTCATCGCTGGGCCAATGCTCGCTGACTACCTGCAGCACTGGCTCGAGACGACTCGATTCACGCGCATGTTTGCCTCGTCAAATTCGACCAGCACCGGAAGACGCAAGCTTATCTTCAACCTCATTTTATTGGTGCCGTTAATTGCGTGCCTCGTCAAGTTGAAGTCAGTGATTTATTCGCCACCGACACAGGGACAGATCGGCGTGCCGCTCAACGCCGTCAGTTATCTCAAAGCCAACGGAATCACAGGCAATACGTTTACCGATCCAAACATCTGGGGCGGATACCTGATCTGGGAAACGCCTTCGAACCCCGTCTACATCGACGGCCGCATCGACATGTACGGCGATGAGTTTATACGCGAGTATCTCGGCATCATCCACGGCACGACGCGCTGGCAGGAACCATTTGATAAGTTCGGCGTCCAGGTCGCGATCGTGAGCCCAACCTCGCTGCTTCGCTTTCAACTCGAACAATCTCCGCAGTGGCAACAACTCTACCGCGACGAAATGGCGGTCGTGTTTACACGGCGGAAGTAGGCGAGCCGTTCAGTAATAACCATGGCACGACTCAACAAGCGCAATATCTTTTTTGCTTTGGTGATTTTGAGCCAGGTCTTTCTTTATGGACTGAGATGGCAGACGTCAGATCCGATGACGTCAGACTTCGTCTACTTTTACGTGGTGGGCCGGCTCTACGAATCACGGCAGAATCCGTATGACCTGGAGAAGCAGTGTCGCGCTCAGGCCGAACTGCGACCCGGCGATTGTGCGGGCTATGCTCACACACCAATCCTCTTGCCTTTATTGGCGCTTTTATTCAACGACGATTTTCAGGTCTCGTACTGGCGTTGGGCCGTATTTCAAATCGGGTTACTTGTGATCTGCGTTTGGCTGCTTTACCTGGCTTCGCGAAACTTCTTCGCCTCGCTTCAGTGCTGTGTATTCCCTCCGGTGATAGGCGGGCTACTTCTCGCAAATGACACCATATTTATTCTGACAGCGATCCTGGGTTGGGCTGTCCTGATGCTACGGAAGGCTGATCTTTGGGCCGGGATTGTCCTCGCGCTAGTAATTCTCAAACCACAGTTAGCTCTGCCACTCGCGATACCGTTGCTGTTTGTTCGTCCGAAGGCCTTTGCTGGTTTTTGCATCGGCGCCTGTGTGCTTACTCTCTACAGCCTACTTATCGTCGGCATGGATGGTTTTGCAGGCATTATCGAAGTCACGAGATCGCTCGCACGAGGCGGGACTTTCGGTGGCGTCTCGCATTCGATAATGTTCAATACGACTGGCCTCCTTGCAAGACTCGGCATTAACACACTTTGGGCATGGCCGCTATACGCAGCCGGGATTGCGGGTCTCAGCATTTATCTGAGAAAGCATGGCGTTACCCTGTGCTCGATGTCGGTCGCTGTTCTCATAACCGTTGTAATTTCCCCGCACCTGTTTGCCTATGACCTTTCATATCTCGTCCTTCCTTTGATCGTCGTACATCCGGTCGGAATTTTTGTCGGATCTCTGGTTACCGTATTGCTGGCGATAGGCTCGCCCTGGTGGACCGTCTATCTCATGATGATTGTTGTGGGTTATCTTCTTTTGAAACAACCTGCATGTAGCGAAAGCAGATGAGCCCGCAGACGATCCAGCAAACGAATCCAGCCATATAGCCCGCTGCACTCGAATACGGCGGTCTATGAGACTCGGCGAAATACCATTGGCCCAGGGACCAGTGATGGTAGCTCAGGAATACATACAGGCCGGCGCTCGTGTAATAAGCTAACGACCACCAGAATCCCAACGCCAGAATAAACGGCACGGGCCACGACAAATACTGAACCGCAACACCGGAGCTCAGGAAAAAAAGCGCGAAGAAGATCAGTCCGATTTGATAAACCAGATCGATTTTGCGCCTGTTCAAATAAACAGCGAGCGCCAACGTCAAGACGATAATCAACGTTTGTGTAAGCCTGGCAGCTATCTCGTGGCCGGCCGTGGAAATCTGAAACGCTATTAGAATTCGAGATAGTCCCCACTGGCCGTACATGCCGCGATATCCGAGTGTTGCCTTACCGATCGCCAACGGATTACGCAGAATGTATGGCATCGACAGCGCCAACACGACCACAGCAGCAATGGCTACAAACAGAGCTGCGCTTCTCAGAGATTTCCTGGACCACCAGATATAGATCAGAATCGCGGGAACCAGGAACAACGGCACTATCTTGATATTTATCGCCATTCCAAAAGCCACCGCCGCCCAATTCGCCCGGCCAGTCTTTAATAGATAGACGGTGAGCACTACGAAAAAGATCATCACCGGATCAGTATTGCCGTGAAACCCGGAGACTAAAATCGAAACAGGATTAAGAGCCAGCAACACGAGTAAGCGTGTCGAAATTCTCGGCATCAATCTGGTAACAAGCAGCACCGTGCCGATATCGCCGAGAATTGCCGGAAGTCGCAGCCAAAAAGGAAACCAGGTTGTGCTTGGCCCAATCAACTTGAGGAAGTGAATGATGAAAGGAGGATGATTGAACGGATCGCCGAGCCGGCCAGGAAGCTGGTAAGCACATTCGCCGCACAGCATCGCGTTATCTGCAAAGACTCGCCAGGTCGCCACGTCGTTGGTCCCGATCGTTACGGCGGCGAGTACCAGCTTGACTAACGTTGCAATTCCAAGCGCGATGAGAAGAGGGCGCTTCATGATCTAACTTTCGTATTTCTTCAACCGTTGAATAAAGAGCCACCAAACCAACAGTACGATGATCCAGCAGATACTCATCAACCTTGTCGATTCGTCGTCTTTGATGAAATACAAGTAACCCAATAAAGAACCGCTGGCCAGATAGTAGAGTAGTGCGGGTACAAAACCGAGCACGACTGCGAATGGATCCAGCCACGGCATGTAATTCGTGCCCCAGGCGGGCGTGAACGCGAGGAACAGAAAAGCCGTGAACCCCAGTTGAAACGAAAGCGGTGGTTTCGTTCCGCGATTCATTCGCACAGCGTAATAAACGATGACTGCTAACAAAACGTAAGCCGCGATGCGAGTGATCAATCGAAACACGTCTGTTGGCCCAGCGAAAGAAAACAGCGCCGTTGTCCAACCCCAACGGCCGGGAAATCCTCGATAGCCCAACACTTCTCGCGCTATCAGTATCGGAGCTTCAAACAAGTAGGGGACTGACACGATCAGGAACGTTGCGGCGGCTGTGGCGATAAACCAGCGCCGGTTCCTGCTGAGGTAAAGCAGCAGCACAGGAATAAAAATTATGGGAACAATCTTGATGCTCAAGGCCATTCCAAACGCTACGCCCGCCGCTCGCGGCCTCTCAATCAACAACGCCGTCAGCAGCACGAAGAAGATCATTACCGTATCCGTGTTGCCGTGGTAACCGGAGATGATGATCGATGCGGGCGCCAGGAGGTAGAGAAGAAAGGACCAGGGACGCAACAGTCCATCTCGTTGCAGCAGCTTGTAAAGGACCACTGCACTGCCGATGTCTACTAGTGAGGTAACTACTCGAAATGCTATTTCAAATCGTAGGCCGGTAACCGTTGATACAAAGTCGACGAATCGTAGAAAGTGAATGATGAATGGTGGATGATTGAAAGGATTCAATCTGGTTCCACCCGGGTATTGCATGAGTCCGCCGGTTTGGTAAACACAGACGCCGCACTCTTTCACGTGAGCGAGAAAGTCTTTCCAGACAGAGATGTCTGCAGCCCCGGCCGTCTTGAATGCCATCCAGGATTTGAGTGCAAACACGCCGGCCGCGGTAACGATGAATACAATCAGCCAGACACGGTTAAGAGCTTTTGTCATCTTCTTCGAAAGATCACGGCTTGATCATCTTCGTAGACGTTGGACCATTCCTTATCGTTCCTTAACGCAGTAGACAATGCGACATCGTTGTCGATTATCACGGTCTGAATGCCGTAACGATCGAGTGGTTCCTTCCAGTTTCCCACACCGTCATACACCTGCATGGCCTCAGTGAAAAAGGCGTCGCCATAAACGTCTGCTCTGCCGTCAATGTAGACGCGATATTCGGGGTAAAGCTGGTAAATCAAATAGCCGCCCCAGCCGTAACGGTTGTAAATCGGTCCCGGCAGATGTTGTGACTTGAGAAACTCGACTGCAGCGACGGGGTTCCTGAGCGTTTCGTAGTTTCGCTGGTGCGACGCGAAGTGGTAAATACGCGTCACAGCCAAGACCAGGGGGGCGAGCAGGAGGATGATGTTGATGAGCAACTTCAGGCCGTCGGGGCGCGCTTCTGCACCTGTCAGCAATTCGTCCCAGCCGCGTTCTTTGGCGATGGCCCACAGATGTTTTGCGAGCACCGGCGCCGCGAAGAGGGAAAAGATCGGAATGTGCCTTACTGATCGCAGCGCGCCGAGTGCCGTAATTAGCACGAGAAAGATCTCGCCGGGGCGCGGGCGTTTTGGTGATAACGCCATCGCAGCGAACGTGCTGAGCAGGAGAATTGCGAGCGGCAGGTAAGTGGTTTTATGAAAGTCTGGTGAGGCCCATTCCTGTATGAATGCCGCCATCGATGGCGAGGTGAGCGTTTCGTAAGGATAAGAGAACATGCGAAAGCCGTTCGGGTTGAGCGGCACGACTGCGGCGCAAACAATGAGCGAGATGAGAAGTGGTCGCACCTCGTTCCACTCCCTATCGAGCACCGCGCGCACGAGGTAAAGTCCGATGAGCGCGAGGCCGAGGGCGAACCCGGCGTGAAGATTGACCCAGAGCAGCATGAGTGGCACGAGCCACCAAATCCGCCGCGTATCGAAATGCTCAAGCAGAGCAATGTAAACACTCGCGAGCAGGAGGGTAAGCATTTGCGGGCGCACGCCAAACAACGGCGACGAAGCTGCCGCGGCGAGCACGATTGCGATACTGGCCGCGTATGGTCTGCCTTCGCAACGACGATAAGTAAGCCACAATGCGATGACGATGATCAGTGAGAAGATCGTGACCAGGCCGGTCAAACCTGTGACGCGGTAAATGGCTTGCATGATCACTTCCGAAAGCCACTCATGGGCCACCCACTCGCTCCCCTGCTTTGTGAACGAATAATCATCGGTGTGCGGAATGCTGCGCGTATCGATAATCTGTTGACCGGCTTTGAGGTGCCACCACAGATCAGGATCGATCGACACCGACTGACGCACGGCGAGCACAAACACCATCGAGAAAAGCACGATGGGAATGACGCGGCGGATGCTTAGCTTTGCCATGCGTTTTTAGCCTGCGCAGCTCCTTGCCACGAGGTTTTAGCCTGCGAAGCAGGCGTAAGCATAAAGCCTGGGGCGCAAGCCCCAGGATAGTTGAATATCAAAATTGAGTTGGAGCCCGCGAAGCGGGCGAAAGCGTTTATGGTCCATGAGCGGCTGTCGCCCGCTTCGCGGGCTGCGACGCTTTTTTTGTTTGTCTTCCTGGGGCTTGCGCCCCAGGCTTTATGCTGCCGCCCGCTATCGCGGGCTTCGCAGTGAAAACCCGAACACGCAACTTAAAAGCACGAGCGCCGCGACCGAGCACCACAAAGCCCAGCGATCGTAGCGCGTTCGTTGAAAGTTAAGGCTCGGAGTCTGGTCGAAGAATCCGAACGTAAAAAACGGTGTGGCCGCGTAAAGCGGCCGGTTATCAGAACGCACCCACTTCGGATGAAATGTCTGCGCGATCAGCATGGGCTGTTCGGACGAAGCAACCGTCACTTTCTCTCGATCCAGCGCGCTTCGGATTGCTTTCCATGTATTACGAATCGAGCTCCCGTCATAGTGTTCAGATGGCTCGATCGTCGCAATCCAGTCCCCCGGCCCTTCTCGCGGTCGCTCGATCACGATCGCGCGCGGAATCTCGGATTTGATTCGATTGAAAAGTGGCGCCTCACTGGAAAGCAGGATCAACGGGTGGTTTTGTGCGAAGTTTTTCAACTGGGCCAACGCCTTCGCTTCATCCTGATAGTCGTACGTGTCGAGTATCAACGCGCCAAACTGATCGAGCTGCGGCAGTAAATCGATTCTTCGTTCCGGAGATCGGACCAGCAGAACATCGAACCACGCATCATTAAACTGCTCTTCGGCCAGACGAATAAAGTCGTACTGGTTCCGGCGTCGCATCTTGACAGTAAAATCACTCACGACGAGCGCCGGGCGGTATTGAAGCGTTCTGATGGGAGGAGCGCTCTGTCGCAGCTCGAATATGGTCCAGTCGCCAATATCGTGACGCGCCACGATCTCACTCTCACGACTCAGCGCAGCTTTCGTTTGCGGCGTACCGATGATGAGATAGCGCACGCCGGCAAACTCCAGTCGCTTGATGTGTTGCGCGAACGGTTGATTGATGAAGTCGAGATCTGACAGGAGGGCCGAGCTGATCCCGAAGTTTTCTCGATACGCAGAAAACGCATTCAACTCAGCGTTGAAGAAACTCGAGTTTGGCGATGCTTCACGATAGACGACACTGATTGTTTGATTGCCTTGCGCGCCGAGATAAGCGTTCAGCGCGAGACTGTCCGAACGCACGAGCCCGCTATCGGCAAAGTTGGGCAAGACTTCGACGAGGTAGCGCCCGTCTTTCCGGGTTTTCGCAAACTCCAGCACTTCCGAGATGTGCGGATAAGTCTCCGCCGTGTAGAACGCAAACGCCTTCGTGAGTTTTTTCGAAGACATCGAGAGGGCAAGAGCGATGAGCAGCACGACACCGAGACCAGCGAAGATTGCGAAACCCGCTTGGCCCGGCTGGGCCGTTGAGTTCCAGCGCGCTCTTTTTTCGAGGTAAAGCTGAACGACGTAAGCGAGCGAGATGCCCACAGGTATGCAAAGCAGGAAGTTAATCGTCGAGAAGAAACGAAAGACCTGTAGCGGAAACCATGCCGGCGCGAAGGTTCCGGAGAAGATCAGCATAACGAGAAGAATCAAGCATGCAAGCAGGTATGGCTCCAGCTTGCCGGCCCGGTTTCGCCACCAGATCACCGCGCCCGTCGCAGCCAGAAAATACCAGCACCATAAAGGCGTTGTGATCATCTGGCTCAACGGCCTGATCAATGGACGCGTGACGAGGTACTCGTAAGAGCTAAGCATTGGCGCGAGCCAGAAGGCAGAGAGGGCGACCGCGAGCCACGGTGATAAAAAGTGAAAGAGAAGATTTTTTCGATGCTGTTGGCAATCGGAGCTGCGCAGCCATGCCGCAATGTCGCAAATCAGGACCGACGCGATAAAGATGATTGCCGTGATTGCGTTGAAGAAGTTTGCCAGCACCGTGAGGCTTAAAAGAATAGCTGCGGCAGCAGATGAACGAATGCTTTGTTTTGGCAGTAAGTAAACCAGAATCCACGCGAGCAATAACACGAATCCCAAAGGCTGCGTGTAAAAGCCGTCGAGCAGCGTGCTCGACATGTCTAATCCGGTATTGGGCTGGAAGATCTCACCGAGCGAATAAAGCGTCGCGCAGGCGATCGCCGTCCCGAAAGCTACGTATGCGTTCTTGCCTGACTGGAAATACGCGACGGCCCAGAAGGCCAGGGGCATGATGATGAGCGGCACTCCGACGACGAGCTTGAATGCAGCGCCGTACGAGAACAGGCCCGTGTGATGAAGTAACGAAACAAGCCAAAAGAACAATGGCGGATAGAAATTCGGAAATGACATGCCGCCGAAGTATGCATTGGTCCAACCGAAGGTGTCCGGAAAGATCGATTGGTCGTAAATCTGTCCAATCGCAAAGTGTCCTGACCCATCAATCGCGCGCGACACTACCCCGCGAATCACCTCGAGCCAAACGAAACTCGTCAGCGCCACCGGGAATAGAATTACCAGAGCAAGAGCGAAGGCACGCTTCATGGGCTTTGCACCAAAATTCCTACTCATGGGTTTCTCTGTGCAACCTCTGTGTTCTCTGTGTCTCTGTGGTTATCTAACTTACAGGACTAACTAACCACAGAGACACAGAGAACACAGAGGTTGCACAGAGAAGAGCTACTTGATTCTGAGGACCTCGAAGTCATCGTCACTGTAGACCGGTTCCAGATATCGTTCTTTATAAAATGTGAATGTGGACCAGTTGCGCAAGAGCGGATACTCGGGCGCGACTCCGTCTGCGGGCTTCGCGAGCAAACTCATTCCGCCGGTCCCTTCGACGCCCATTTGAGCAGCAAACGTGAACAGGCCATGACCATAAATAATGTGAGTGAACCCTTGCTGCTTGAGCCTCTCATTCACCGTCTCGAGCGAATCGTTCTCAACCAGCAGACGCCGCCATTTAGTCGTAAACCAACTCTCGTCTGCGTAATAAGGACGGTTCAGCCCGTAATTCATCTGGGCTCCAATCATCATCACTCGCGCTGTCACCGGCAGCTCGCGGTTAACAAACTCGAACGGTTGATAAAATGTCAGTCGAGTCAAAAACTCATGACGAGAGACAGTCCCGGTCACGTAGGAGAGCGAGTGAAAGTATCGAAACAAGAGCACACAGTTTGTGATAACCGGGACGAACGCCAGGACCAGCACGTACACCGGAACGTTTTTCGCAATGCTTAGTCTGAAGCGCGTGGACAACTTATAGAGCGTATCAGCAGCAACGATCGTCAACGCCGGATAAGCAGGCACGAGATAGCGAGATATCCACGTCGTCGCAGTCACGCTAAACACGAACCCCAGGGCCAGAATCAGCAACCACCAGATCCATTTGCCTGGCTTCAGAAACACGATGAGGGGAATGATCAAAAATAAATAGTTCGGGAGTTGATATTGTTCAGCCATCAGGTAAGCCTGCGGCCTGAAAAAGAACTCCCACAACCTCATCGGGTGTCGCTCCACGCGCGTGTTTGCGGCGGTCGCTAGCTCCTGTTGCTGCGCGGCAGCAACATCGGGAATCGCCTTCCGAGCAGCTTCAAAATGCGCATCGAGCTTTCGCTCATCCTCAGCATTGAAGTAGCGAATGCCATTTGGCCCGAACTCGGCGACCTCACCGGTAACAAATGGATAAATCGGATTGTGAAACCAGACGGCGTTCTTGATGTACCACGGTGACGCTACCGCCAGGGCAAGCAACGTGTACATCACGCCATGTTTGAGGACCTTCGGCTCGTGGTTGCGAAGCGTCTCAACCAGGTAAAGTATGCCAACAAAAAATATCCACAGCGCCGCAGTGTGTTTGATTCCCAAACTGAAACCCGCAAAGACTGCGGAAAGCCACAACCACGCACGACTCCGAGTGCTGAGATAATTGATCATCGCGTAAGCGCACGCGAAGCACATTCCCGCGAGGGAAACGTCGATGCGCGTCGTGATTGCAAGCTCCACGATCATGCCCGAAGCAAAGAACGCAAACATGGCAACCGCGCCTGTCCGACGCGTAAGAAACCTGCAGCAAAAAGCATAGAGCAGGACAGCCGTAGCTATTGCGAGAAACAGACTGAATAGCTTTGCCGCCACATCCGATCCTACCAACAAGAAGACGGCATAAATCATGTGGACCAGGAACGGCATGTTACCTAAAGAGTTGTCATAAGACGGAAAGACGCGACCCGCCTGAACAAATTGAAGTGGCACGGGTAAGTGGTAGATGAGCTCATCCGCGACGTGAGGAGGCGTTAATGTCCGCAGCACAAGTAAAACAAAGAAGCCGATGAATACGCCGCTGACGAGCTTCTTTTCAAATGCAGTTTGTGTCGCACGAACGAAGCTTTGCCACAACTGACGAAGATCGCGCGCCGTTAATGCGAGTGTCGCCAGCAGCAGCGCGAGTATGGCCCAACCGCGCAGCAGTCCCAACAACCCCATCAACAAGACCAGTAGACCAACCACTCCCGTGCCGAGGAAAAATGAGAACGCCAAACGTTCTGCTGAATTTACAAACTGAAGCGAGATTCTTCGGGTGAGACTGTAGCCGGCAGAAAGTAAGACGAATGAGACCGCGACTGCCGCGACCAGGTCAAACAGGTGGTCCAAGATCGCCAATGCCCCAGTGGCGTCAGCCGAAGCCGCGAGATAGATGTGGGTTAGAGTCACGCTTTTGGTTGGCATACCAGAATAAACTGGTACCCGAACAGCGTCTTTCTCAGCCTGGCCAAACCCCAATTCAGAATGTGGAGAAAGCTCAGGATCCGGCCTTTGCTGGTTGCCGGCAGGATTAGCGGAAGCGGTATCGGCGTAACACTCGTGCTGAGCACATCCAGACCCGAGTCGTTTGCAATTCGTTTGGAGCTCGCGAGCGTGAAGAAGCGAAGGTGAGTTTCGTCAAGAATGCCCACGCGACTGTAATTGAATCGTCCGCAAAGCAGATTCAAACGCACCCAGATATTCGCCACGTTCGGCAGAGACATCAGAACTTTGCCGCCAGGCTTGAGCTGCTGGGCCATCCTTTGCAGGAACTGTTGCGGATTGCGAAGGTGTTCGACCACGTCTCCCAAAACGATCGCGTCGTATTTTCCCAGACTCGAAGAGTCCAACGCTTCGGCATCGCCAACTATCATTCGCTGGCAATGCTGCTGAGCTACCTTCGCCATCTCCGGATCACTCTCGATACCCGTCACTGCACAGCCACGCTTCGTCATCTCCGCACTGAGATATCCGGTGGCAGTTCCGACTTCCAAAACTTCGACAGGTTTCTCGCGCTCGATCCATTCCAGAATTTGTGAATGACTGCTGTAGGGATCATCGCGCTTGTAGGTGTAATGCGCTCCGTCGATATCGTATTTCGGCTCATACATCAGCTTGGCCTTGTGCAGCCTGTACGTCAGTGCTGCTTTCACGCAGTTGAACGCATAGGAGATTCCGTTCACGTAACAGATTTCATCGCCATAGTAAGTCGGAATCGGCCGTTCGCAAATACGCAGCCCCGCCTCGTGAAACTGGATTAGGATGTCAGTATCGAAGTGCCACTCGTTCGAGTTTTGGCGAAAGGGAACTTGCTTCAATGCCGCACAACTGTACAGGCGATAACCTGAGTGGAATTCAGAGAGACGCATTCCTGTAATCCGGTTCTCGAGCCAGGTGAGAATCTTGTTGCCAATGAATTTGTATTTCGGCATTCCGCCCGCGAGTGGATCGCCACCATCGGCCATGCGAGATCCAAACACCATTTCGGCTTCATCAGCTTCAAGTGGCGCGAGCAACTCGGGCAACACTTCGGGCGCATACTGCCCGTCAGCGTGAAGCATCACGACGATGTCGAGTCCACGAGCGATCGCGTACTCATAGCCGGCTTTTTGATTGCCGCCGTAGCGAAGGTTCTTCGCGTTTCGGTGAATGGTGAGCTTCTCGACTGTCTTGGCGTGCTTGTATCCGATCGCGGCGTAATAGGTGTTGTCGGTCGAGCAGTCGTCGAAGAGAAAGACCTCGTCGACCTTGTCCCAAACCTCCTGGGGAATGCGATCGAGCGTCCAATCGAGTTTGTTAACGGCGTTGTACGCAATGACGAAAATGCCGATTCGCTTCTTGCTCACGAGACACCTCTAGCTGGCAAGTTGAGACTCTGCTCGGCAAGCATTGTGCCGGGAGGAAACGGCTAAATATTGGGGGAATTCGCGGATTCAGAGTGTGCGCTTAGACAACAACTGCTCGCCAGCGCGCACCCTTCTCTGCGGCTCTCTGCGTATCTCTGCGTCCTCTGCGTTGAAATAGCCCTTTAACGCAGAGAACGCAGAGATACGCAGAGGGCCGCAGAGTTAAATCTCCTGTACGCCGCTGTCCCCGACTTTGTACTTTCGGCCGCAGCGCTCACAGGTCGTAACCGGATCTGGTTTTAGCGAACGGGCGCAAAAACACACCCAACCACCATGTCGCGCGGGGTTTCCGTAAACCAGCTCATGAGGACGAACGTCATGAGTCACGACAGCGCCAGCTCCGATGAGGCAGCGTGCGCCGAGCCGAACGCCGCAAACGATCGTCGCATTCGCGCCGATCGTTACTCCCTCTTCGATCCATGTTTCAACGGGCGTCCAGTCCGTGTCGCGACTGCGCGGGGTTAGATCGTTAGTCAGAACCGCATTTGGACCAAAGAATACGTTGTCCGCTACGTGTACGTGCTGCCAAATGCAGACTCCGTTTTTGACGGTCACATTATTGCCGATGCTGACGCCACTCTCGATGAAAGCGTGATCGCCGATGTTGCAATGAGCGCCAATCACCACATTTTTCAATACGTGAGCGAACGCCCAGATACGAGTGCCCGCACCAATCACATCTGTTTCCACGAGTGCTTTCTCGTGGATGAATGGAGCGTCTTTAAGTTCGTCCATACGCGAACTTTTATCAAAAAACTATTTTTTAGACTAATTGCGAACCGGCAAACGCGGGAAATTTGCCGGCGTTGATGCGTTGTTTTGCTTCTCTTTCAGCGACTCCGCGTAGTGATAGATCACGCGATCTTTGTCAGGCACCAGACCCGCAATCTCTATCTCATTCTTGATCACTGCGGCAAACTGTTTACTGCCGCGCACCACTGCGTCGTCCCCTTTTTTGAAGCCCCAGACGAGCGCCGCCGGCGCCGTGTAAGGAAAGATCAGCGCCGAAGTGGCCGCAGCGCCGACTGCCAGCACACCCGTGCGATTGCCACCTTCAGCGGCTGCAGTTAGCTGCACAGGGATCTTTGTGCCGTCGATCGCGACGATGTGTTCCATCTGAAACGTCAGCGCGCCGCCGCGGCCGAAGTTACCGGCTTTCCTCACGCGCACAATCTTCGCGCGCGCGATCGTCCCGCGCGGGATGATCAGCGCACCGTCAACAATCAGCGGACGTGCGACTGTGAACGCGATCGTGTTGTTGATCTTGAAGTCGGCGGACGAGACTGGATAAAGCGTCTCGACCATGACGGCCGTGCCGGGCGGCAATTTGACGGTCTTGATCGGCGATGCATTCGGCTGACCGGCGTCAGGCAGGTTTGGCGGACCGTTCGGCACGACCGACATCACTTGCAACACATCCTCCGGCACGCCGCGTCGCTTCATATCGTCGAGCACAGGGGGAAAGACGTCGAAGTTACATGACGATGTGAGAATGGTGGCGATGATCAGCTCGGACCGCATGCCCTTATGAACCATAGTGAGGACGTCGCGATTGGTCAGGATCCGGACAGAGCGCGTGGGGTTTTTGGTGGTCTGTCCGAAGATCTCCGCGGCGGTTGTTAAAAGCAGAACGAGAGCGATAACCAACCAGTGTTTCCATCTCATAACCGGACTCCTGGTGCCGCACAAACTTATCGGGGGAAACACCAGTCGCAACCAATGTGCCGGGGAAAAAGCCGGAAAACTGAGTGATTTTTAACCAATAGGTGTGCGCCCGGACACAACTGCTCGCCAGCGAGCAGTTCCGTGAGTATGGACTCAGGGTGTAAAGACCTTAGAATGCTAAGCACAGCATGAACATCGTCCTACTCGTAATTCTATTGCTTATCGCCACACCCGTGTTATGGGTGGCGTGGGCCATTTTCTACGTCTCAGTAATAGAGCCATATAAAAAGAAAACCAGCTACCTGGTAAGTCGCGTCGGCCCTCGTGAGCGCGGGGATGGGTTTTCTTTCACTTATTATGAAAAGGGTAAGGAACTCTACTTCTTTGGAGAGGACCCCGAAAACACGATCTGCCTGCCGAATGAAGAGTTGTGGAAAAATACCATGCCGGATTTTTTCAGGGACAGGTACAACGTCGTGGTCCCGAGGTTGAAGAGAAAGATGGGCAGGCGTTTCTCATTCAAAATTGTAGATGACTATAATCAAGGCTGCTCAATCTTGTATGTCGATGAATCTAAAACCGGTGACGAGAGGACAATCAAATTCGGAGGCTTAGAAGATTCTGGCAAAGTTTAATCTGGTCTCCAGCCCGGCCTGGCTCGTCGTGGCCGGAGTCGCCGTTGCCGCCGCAATGGCGATCGCTTCACAACTCGGCACGAGCCCGGGAGACGAGGGACTGCACCTGCTGGCGTCACAACTCCTTAAGCACGGGAAGTGGCCGTACCTCGATTTCGTATATCAACATCCACCCGCATACATCGCCTTGAACGCAGTCTGGATGTTTGCGTTCGGCGAAAGCTGGCGCAGCGTTCACGCGCTCTCGACACTGCTGACGCTCGCGATGATTGCGGTGATCTGCGAGTTCACCTATACACGCTTTCGGGGAACCGGGTGGGAAGTTCCGGCTACGGCGATGACTGCATTACTCGTCGGACTGAACGTCCTCGTGTTGCAGAACGGCGTCTCCGCACAGCCTTTCCCGCTGACCTCACTCTTGAGCGTGGTTGCCTTCCGGCTGGCTGTGGCTGCGCCCCGACGGCCGCACACCTGGCTTCCTTTCTGGTCCGGCCTGTGCGCCGGCATAGCGTGCCTCAGCTCGCTCCTCATCGTTACGATCCCGCTCGTGCTCTTCATCTGGTTGGTTCGGAATTGCGAGGCGAACCGGCGCAAACACGCGGCGATTCAGTTTCTGGCTGGAGCGGCCGTTCCCGCTGCCCTGATGGTTCCGCTTGTCTTGAAATCATTTTCTCAGGTCGTTTTCAACCTTCTGCTCTTTCAGTTGCAGCACAGAACACTCGACGGTCACTGGACCACGCACGACGCGTGGCGGACGCACATTCACACGGTGACTGACTGGCTTGGGATGGGCCAGGGACTGCTCTTCGTGTTGCTCCCGCTGCTCGGCCTCGGTTACCTCGCTGGCCATAAGCCTTTTGACGCGATCAGAAGATCTGAGTTCTATCTCTGTGCCTGGGTCGGTGGATCGCTGTGCGCGTGGGTCTCGGTCCCGAACCCGACGTTTCCCTGGTATTACATGCCTGCCGTTCCGTTTGCGGGCGTGCTGGCGGTGCTTGGATTGTTCGCGGTCCATGCACACGTGTTAAAAAGCGGGCGATTGATCGCTATGCTCCTCGTTACGTGCGTCGTCTTCAGTTATGACACTGCGAAATGGCTATCCACCTTCCTGAATGATCCTGCTGAGCACGAATGGCAGGAGGTTGAGCTTATCGCGGATGAAATCCGGGCAAAGAGTTGCGGCTCTCTCTACGCGTCCGACATGCGCGTTTACTTCGCGTCGCGCTGTCCCCCACAGCCCGGAATGGAGAGCTATGCGGCGAGTTGGTTGTCGTCGTTGTCGCAGACGAAAGCCGATTCTTTGCACATCGTGAGGCAGGACGCGATCAACCAGAAGATTCAGGCCGGAGATTTCTCGATCCTCGTCCTCAATAACTACGACGCGCGGCTCGATGATCCTGCTCTGCTCGCCAACTATGACGAGTTGAGGCGCTTGGACCATCATGCGCTTCTCGTCAGCAAGCGTCGCTAATAAGTTTTGATTGCAGCGCAGAAGAGTCTGGCAAAGTTTGACGTGTTCAGTTTGAGACGTTCTCTGCTTGAGCCTGGGTTTGATGTGCGTTCATCTTTGCAAGTTAAGCCTCGCAGCATGATTGGCTGGGTGGTTTTTAGTTTTGACTTGCACAATCGTGATCGCGTCAAGCCTTTCGAATTGCTTATCAGCTTCGCGACGTACTTGTTAACCTCATTGACGATCACGTCAAATTCGGACGCGCTCACGCTGTGCTCAGTCGCGGACATAACAGAACCGAGCGCGGTAGCGCCGGGTCAATCTCTTCCCGCGTTCGTTTTGGGGGAAATTGACCCGGCGCTACCGCGCTCGGTTCTGTTGAGTTCAGAGCAGCTCGCTTTCGATCGCAGCAATCTGGACGTCAACCATGCCAAAGCAGTTCAACATGAGACGAGAGTTGATCTAACGTTCGCGACTTTCCATCTTCACAAACAAAAACAATTCGATACCAATCAAGAGCCCTAGTACGATGACGAGAAATGGAAGGCGAACAAGGGAGAACGCTAGTAGTTGGAATTGCCAGTTTCTGGCATACGCATCGTAAGGTTCAGGTAGCGACAGGGTGCTAGTGATGTAATAGTATCCGTAGAGTGTGCATCCAATCAGCCATAGGACAATTGTAACTAATAGAACCTTGTTTTTAGTCATAACCATGCGGCATGTTAATGCAGCGCGGAGGACCACCGTTCCAGAGGAAGCTAAATCGTCATCTGTTTCGTCGCCACTGTGTCGAGCTCGGTCAGCAGGCCCTTTTCGAGGTGCATCTGTTCGGAGGCGAAGCTGGCGGCGTGTGGGTCGTGGGTTACGAGCATGATTGTTTTGTTTAGCTCGTGATTCAGAGTCGAGAGTATTTGCAGGATCTCCTCACCCGAGCGTGCGTCGAGGTTGCCGGTCGGCTCGTCAGCCAGAATCAGATCGGGATCGGTGACGATCGCGCGCGCGATTGCCACGCGCTGTTCCTGTCCACCGGAGAGTTGTTTCGGTTGATGATGCATGCGGTCGCTCAAGCCAACGAGGTCGAGTGCGGTCTCCACGTTCTTGCGCCGGTCTGCCTTCGACAGTTTCGTCAACAGTAGCGGCAGCTCGACGTTCTCAAACGCAGTCAGAACGGGCACGAGATTGAATGTCTGAAAGATGTAGCCGATGTGCGCGTTGCGCCAAACTGCGAGCTGGCTTTCCGACATGCGCGTCAGTTGTGTTCCCATCACTTCGACTTCACCCTGCGTCGGGCGATCGATTCCCGCCAGCAGATTCAAGAGCGTCGACTTGCCCGAGCCGCTCGGCCCCATCAGCGCCAGAAAGTCGCCTTCATGCAACTCGAGATCGACGTTGTCCAAAGCGACGACTTCAAAACCGTCGCGATTGAAACGCTTACTCACATTGCGCACTCGCACTATCGCTTCAGACATATTGTCTCCATCCTATTGAACTTTGACACGATCGCCATCGCGTAGCTTATCGACGCCGGCTACCGCGACCGATTCGTTGCCACTCAATCCATCGAGAACTACGTAAGCGTCACCGGATTCGTCACCGGTGCGAATCGTTCGTTGCTCAACCTTGTTACCTTTTACGACGAACACGAACGAAGAGTTGTCTTGTTTCACGACCGCGGTTTTCGGAACGAGCACGCGCGCGATCGACTTGTTCTCAGTTGCAGACGGTTTGTCAGCGAGGAAGTTGACGCGCGCGTTCATCTCCGGTCGCAACTGCTCGTTCGGGCTCTCGACCTTCACCTTCACCTGCACCGTAGACTTCGCGCGGTTTGCTTCGGGCGCGATCTCTTCGATGAAGCCCGTGAAGCGCAGGTTCGGGTAAGCTTCCGGAATGATCTCGGCGCGTTGCTGCGGTTTCAGGCGCGCGAAGTCAGTTTGGCTGATGTCGAGCTCGACTTGTAAGTCGGTCAGATCGGCCAGATCGACGACCGAAGTGCGGGCGCCGGAGCCGCCGAACGCAGATGGACTGACCATCTCACCGCGCTCGACGATTCTCTCCAAGACCGTCCCGGTGACAGGCGCTTTGATCTCCGTGGCCGCGAGCTGCGTGTTAGCGTAGTCGAGCGCCGCGCGCATCTGCTGCACTTCCGCTTCGGCGGCGCGAATCTCTTCTTTGCGTGGTCCAATGTCGGTCATCGCACTCGACTGTCGCGCTGCCTGAAGCTGCGCGGCGGCGCTGTCGCGGTTTGCGAGTGCGCGATCGTATTCGGCTTTCGAAGCGACGCCCGAGCGGTAGAGCGATTCGCTGCGCTGGAATTCAGCTTCGGCGTTCTTCAAGTTTGCCTCGGCTTGGAGGACGGCGGCTTTGTCTTTCAGCTTCTCTTCGGGACGCGAGCCGGTGCGCAGTCGATCGAGTCGTGCCTGAGCGGCGGCGAGATTGGCCTGCGCCTGGTTCACCTGTGCGCGAAACTCGCTGTCTTCGAGACGTACGAGCGTTTGTCCTTCCTGAACGTTGTCGCCTTTCTCGACGCCGATCCACGCGACTCTTCCCATCACTTTCGCGCCCACCGCGATCTTATGATGGGCCACTACATAACCTGACGCCGACAACACGCTCTCGCCTGCCGATGCGCCGCCACTCTCGACGCGCACCGCAGCAACAGAGATCGCTTTCGCGCCCGAAAACAGGAAAATATAGCCGAGCGCGACGAGTGCCAGCAGCACTGCGATTCCGAGCAGCAAAAGCCTGGGTGTGCGATTGCCCGTGGCGGGCGACGGCGCCGGCCCACGATCGATCTTCAAGCTCCGCAGACGCTTGTTGAGATCTTCACTTGATTGCGTGTTCGTTGCCATAAAACCTTTATCCACAGATTACGCAGATTCTGTGTAATCTGTGGATGAACTATGCTCGTAATGCATCAACGATCTTGAATCTTGCTGCGCGAATCGAAGGCAAGAATGATCCGACTAAGCCGATTACGCCGCCGAAGATCAACGCCCATATCATCAAGTCAAACGTCACGCGGAAGTTGAACGCGATCTCACTGAACGTTACAAAGTTTGACGTACCCGTCGAAACAAAATTCAGCGGCAGCGCCAGCACGATTCCGATTGCCGCGCCGATCAATGCGATCGCCACTGACTCCAACAAAAACGCGATCAAAATGCTGAACCGGCTAAACCCAAGCACACGCAGCGTCCCAATCTCTTTCGTGCGTCGCGCCACCGCCGCATACATCGTGTTCATTCCCGCGAAGCCCGCACCGACTGCCATGATGAACGAGATGAAAACCGCCAGCCCCTTGAGCGCGCCCGAAGCCGTGCCCTGCTGATCTTCATAGAACGTGCGCTCTGACACGCCTTTCAAATGCAGTTTCGGATCCTCAGTGATGCGCTTGCTGAGTGCAGACAAAGCGTTTGCGTCCTTCACGCGCATCAACACCGATGAGTAGTTCTCAGTCCGCTTCGTCGAGCTCACGAGCGAGTTGATATCAACCCAGATCTCCGATTCGAAAGCTTTACCCGCCGAGTCAAACAAACCGACCACCGTGTATTCCGTCGTTTGAATTCGAAAACGATCGCCGATATCGAGCCCCTGAAATCTTTCGGCAATACGCTTCGAGACAACTGCTTCCGTCAGTCCGGGTTGGAACAGCCGTCCCGCAACTGTTTGAAATCCCGAGCGCAACTTGAACGACATTGGACCAACACCGCGCACCGTAACATTCGATCCCTGGCTCATGCCTTTTCGAGCTTTGTAGATCAGCGTGACGATCTCACCCGCGGCGAGTGGCTGATCAGCTTCACGCTCGACGCCATCGAGATACATCAGGTCTTTGAAGTTCTCGCGCGTGACTGCGCTATTCAACTCGGCAGTGCTGCCTTCACGCAAAACGATCATGTTCAGCGGCTCGCCACTGCTCGACAAAGTCAGGTCGATGCCGCGCGCGAGCGCCATCACCATCAGGAAGACCGCCACCGTCAATCCGATCGAGAATGCGGTGGCAAGCGTGCTGCCTTTTCTGACAATGATGTTGCGAATGTTGTACTTGAGCGGTAGTGCCATCTTATTCAGTGCTCCGCAATGCTTCGGCGATCGTCAGTCCGGAGACGCGATACGCTGAATAGATCACGCTGACCAGTCCGACCAGAATCGACAACACAAACGCGGCGAGCAGTGTTTCCTTCGTCGGCACGAACGAGACAAAATACGGAAGGACAATACTCAGATCGATTGAGCGGTAAAGCAACGCCGCGGCGCCGATGCCGATCGCGGCCCCAATCACGGCGAGCGTCAGCGCCTCGCCAAGAAACAGCGCCGTGATCGTGCCACGCTGAAAGCCGATCGCTTTCAACGTGCCGACTTCTTTCGTGCGCTCGCGGACCGTCATCGCCATCGTGTTGCCCATCACGAGCAGGAGTGAGAACGTGATCGCGCCCATGATGCCGTAAAGAAACTGTTTGACTCCGCCCATCATCGTCTGAAAGCTCAACGCGAACTCGCGCTCGGTCTCGGTCTTTGTGGGCGCATCGCTGTTGGCAAACATTGAATCGACTGCCTGGCTCACGCGCGGCACGTCTTCGGCCGTGTTGGCGAGAATGCTGAACGTGCTGGCCTGGTCCTTGGCCCACGCCGGCAACAGCTCGTTGACGTAGTCGTAATGAAAGTAGAGTGTCTTTTCGTCGCTGCCGGTGTAAACGCCACGAATGATGAACTCGACGCTCTGGTTGTAGATCGGGCTCTTCAGCGTGATGCGTTGTCCGGGAGTAAAACCGTAAAGCTTGACGAGTTTCGCTCCGACCATCGCGCCCTGACGATCGTTGATGAACGATTGCCAGTCGGCGTCTGACATCTTCAGCTCGGGAACGACCTCGTGCAGCTTCTTAGCATCGACGGCGAAGTTTGCGAAGAAGTTGCGCTCGTCTTTGTAGATGCCGCCGAACCAACTGAATGGCATGGCCTCCTTCACGCCGGGCACCGTCTTGATCTTCTGCAGATGGGCCATCGGGATGACGAATCCGAGCGACACCGCATGGCGCGACACGAGTCGCAGCGGGCTCGCTTCGTCACTGCCGCGGTCAAACTCCGTCAGGATCGTCGCCAGGCTAATGATCAGGAAGAGCGACACCACCAGACTCGAGATCGTGAGCAGAGTGCGGCGCTTATTCCGCAGAATGTTCTTGAAGATCAGCTTCGCATATTTCATACGAGTTCACCTTTTTAAGAACTGCTGGCCGGGGATGTAAACGTTATGAGCGATACGCACGAGCCGCCGAAAGGTTCTGGGTCATTCCTGGGAACGAGCTAACATACGTTTAACCCCCCACATGCGCAAGCGGAAATGTTCCCGAGTACTGACCTATTGTGATTTCTCTGCGGCTCTCTGCGTATCTCCGCGACCTCTGCGTTGAAATACCGCTTAACGCAGAGAACGCAAAGACACGCAGAGAGCCGCAGAGAGTTCGCTGTCATTCTTACGTCGAACGGCGGGCTTCGAAATCGACAGGAAACCTTAAAAGAAATTCCGTTGTCGCCTGCGGGCGACAATTTTAGACCATCTCGACGTCTCGTTCGTCTAAAAACATTGGTCGCAGCGTGAGTCAAAGATGGTATATTGAATTTGCCCTCGACCGATGCGTTACCTCACCCGAAACAACGAGCATTGCCGACAATCGGAGTCCTTCGTTTATGCGAACCGCCTGCTGTGCCGCCCGAACGTTTATCTTCCTTCTTCTTTTGATTTGCCCGCTTGAAGCGGCCACGAATAAAAAGCCCGTGCTGCTCAGCCAGGCGGCAAGCACCCGCGCGATCGCGCTCGAGTCGGTGACGTTCCGGGCCGAACCGTTTTCGCCCACCACCGATCCCGCTTTCAGCGCCGACACCCGAACCCGCATCTGCATATTCGCAATGAATCTCGAGCTGCTCCCGGGCGAAGGTTCGAACGCATTTTCATCCGACGTTCAGGACAGCACCGGCAAGTTGTATCCACTGCGCGTCGAATTCGTCGGCCAGGTTCCAAACTTCCCCGGCATCACGATGATTGTCGTCAGGCTCGCTGACGATCTGGGCGACACCGGCGACGTTTTGTTACGCGTAAATCTACACGGCATGTCGAGCAATCGCGTGCGCGTTGCGATCGGGCATTCCGGTGGTGGACCAGCCGACGATGCCGGTTCAGTCCCAACACCCGCTCCCGACACACCGCCCGGCGCCGATCCGCCGCTCGTTCCGGATCCATTTACCGGCCCGGCTTCAGACGCCGACACCGTGCGTTTTCTCGAACAGGCGAGCTGGGGACCGACAACCGCTGAAATCGCGCGCGTGAAAGCGATGGGTTTCAAGGCTTACCTCGACGAACAGTTCAGCCTCGCGCCGACGAACCCCGGTAAAGGTTCAAACTATCCTGATCTGACATTCCCGCTGGATGATCAGAACCAGCAATGTCCGACCACCAATCCTGCCGATCCCAACTACAATCAGAACGTTTGTACCCGCGATTTCTTCACGATGTATCCGGTGCAGCGAAATTTCTTCAGCAACGCGCTTTATGGCAACGATCAGTTGCGACAACGCGTGGCTTTTGCGCTGCACCAGATTCTGGTGGTGTCAGGAAGCAGCGAGGTCAATCGTCCGAGCTGGATGACGCCGTACCTTCAGGCTCTCGATCGAAACGCTTTCGGCAGCTACAGAACTTTGCTGAACGAGATCACGCTCACTCCCGCGATGGGTGAGTTTCTCGATATGCGTCTAAGCAGCCGAACCAACCCCAACGAGAATTTCGCGCGCGAGGTGTTGCAGCTCTTCTCGGTCGGCACTGATTTGCTCAACCCCGACGGCACACTACAACGCGACGCGCAAGGCAACACGATTCCAACCTACACGCAGGCGGACGTGAATGAGTTTACGCGCGTGTTTACCGGTTGGGGCTTCAATACTGCTTTTACCGCGAACATCACAAACTACCGCGACCCGATGGTTCCTCGTGGGGGTACGCAGCATGATACCGGAGCGAAGACGCTTTTGAATGGATTCACAATCCCTGCCTGCTCGAGCTCAAATGCTACTTGCGCCCAGTCAGACATGACGGCGGTCATGAATCACCTCGCCAACCATCCGAACGTTGGTCCATTCCTCAGTAAGCAGCTCATTCAACACCTCGTGACGAGCAATCCGAGTCCTGCGTACGTCGAGAGGGTGGCGCGAGTTTTCAATAACGATTGCAACGGGCTCTATCCGCAAGGTTGTACGAACACGCGCGGCAACCTGAAATTTGTGGTCCAGGCCATCCTGCTCGATCCGGAAGCGCGCGGTGACGTGAAGACGGATCCAAACTACGGCAAGCTGCGTGAGCCGGCGCAGTACGTCAACGGCTTCCTGCGTGCTTTCAACGTGAAATCGTTTGACAAGACGACGACGAGCGACGGCGTTCTCGGTCAAAGAGGTGGCACCGACTTTACCGGCACGCTGGACCAGGCCATCTTCATGCCGCCGACCGTGTTCAGTTACTACCAACCCGGATACGAAGTCCCCGGCACGAAGCTGCTCGGCCCGGCGTTTGGAATTCTCTCGACCACGACCACGCTTCGTCGCGCCAACGACATCAACACGCTTGTTTACAACGGCGTCACTGCTAACACCACGCCGACGGCCGGAAGTCCCGATCGACCGCGCGGTACTTCGATTGACATCAGCAATCTCGAGGCGCTCGCGGGCAATCCGAGCGATGTAGTCAACGCGCTCGATGCGTTGATGTTTCACGGGACGATGCAGCCGCAGATGCGCACGTCGATAATCACCGCGATGAACACAATCAACGACGCCAACGTCACCACCCGCAACCAGAAGCGCGCGCGCACGGCAGTCTATCTGGCCGCAACTTCTTCGCAGTACGACATTCAGAGATAACGATCATGGCAATCACACGCAGAGACTTTTTACGCAACAGCGCCTGCGCCATCGGCGGCGTCGCGCTGGCTTCCAGTATCGATACATTCAGCGTCGTTCACGCGCTCACCCCGCAGGCTGCGACTGACTACCGGGCGCTTGTGTGTGTTTTTCTGAATGGCGGCAACGACGGTAACAACATGCTCGTCTCGTTGGACCAGTACGATGGACCAGCAGGCAGTCTCGTTGAGGGCTACTCGAACGTGCGCAACGGAGCCGGTCTCGCGATTGCGAAAGCGAGTCTGCTTCCGATTTCACCGGTAAGCGGCGGCTCGTACGGGTTTCATCCGAACATGCCCGAGATGCAGGCGCTGTTCAACCAGGGGAAACTCGCCGTGCTCTGCAACAGCGGTCCGTTAGTTGAGCCACTCACGCGGACCACCTATCAAAACGGCACCGGCAAGAAGCCGCTACAGCTTTTCTCGCATTCGGATCAGGTCGGGCTTTATCAAACCGCGATCGCCAACAATGTGAGCCAGACAGGTTGGGGAGGCCGCCTCGCCGACAAGACTAACGGATTGAACGGCTCGGCGACGTTCCCGAGCAATGTTTCGATCGCTGGTATTAATTTGTTGCTGAGCGGCGTCGATACCAGGCAGCTCGCGGTTGCGGATTCGAGTACGTCGCTGGCGAACGTTCTGCAATTAAGCATGTCTGGTACGACGAGCGAACAGGTGTCGCGAACCGCTTCGTTCAATGAGCTGCGAACGCTCGACAACAATTTCAAGCTCGTGAAAGCTGCGAGTGACATTCGCTCGAGCTCCCTTCAAACCGATAATGCGTTGAGTAGTGTGAGCCCGACATTGTCGACAGTGTTTCCGAACACATCTTTGGGCCGTCAGCTTAAACAGGTCGCGCTATTAATTAAAGCCTGCACGGATCCGCTGGCGGGAATCAACATGAAGCGCCAGATCTTCTTCACGCAGCTCGGTGGCTTCGATACGCATTCAGCGGAGATCGGCGGGCAGGGAGGTTTGTTGACGCAGGTGAGCCAGGCGATCAACGCGTTCTTCGCGGCGACGGTCGAGCTTGGTATACAAAACAAAGTGACGACGTTTACGATGTCGGACTTCGGGCGCACGTTCCAGCCTGCGGGCACGGGCGTTAATGCCGTTGGCACCGATCACGCGTGGGGCAATCATCAATTGATCGCCGGCGGCGCGGTGCTGGGCGGCACGTTTTACGGAACGTACCCGACGCTGCGACTCGGCGGGCCTGATGATACCGACGGCGGCTCGGGTCCGCGTGGACGTTGGATACCGACGACTTCAGTCGAGCAATACGCCGCCACGCTCGCGAACTGGTATGGTCTGTCGAGTGCTGATTTAACAGCGGTGTTCCCGCTGATCGGTCGCTTTGCTACTTCGAACCTCGGATTTCTGAGTTGATTCGCGCAATCCGCGTTAATCTGCGTCTGATACGTTTGCTGCTACTGGGCGCTCTCGTGACCGTGGTGGCAGGATTGCTTCTGACGCACGTGGGCACGCGGCCGGTGCATGCTTTCTCGGCTGGTCCACCCGCAGGTTATACGGGCGCGCCGCAGGAAGAGCCGGAAGCTTGCGCAGAGTGTCACGTGCCACCTGATGCTGGCACCGGCAAGATATCGATCACCGCGCCTCAAACTTACATCCCCGGACAAACCTATCCGATCACCGTCACGCATACGAACCCCGATCAGACTCGGCTTCGCTGGGGTTTTGAGCTGACCGTTCTCGATACTGCCTCAGATGAAAAAGCCGGAAATTTGCAAAGCATTGATGGTCTCACTCAGGTCCTAAACAACGCTGGTCCAGGTTCGGCGCGACAGTACATCGAGCACACGGCTGCGGGAACGTTTATCGGCCAGCAGAATGGCGCGAGTTGGACCTTCAACTGGACCGCACCTGCGATCGATGTTGGTCCAGTTGTTTTCTATGCGGCAGGCAATCAAGCGAACAACGACGGCAACACGTCCGGCGATAACATCTACAAGACGTTTGTCGTCTCAGCGCCTGCGTCGACCACTCCGGATTTTGCGGTTAGTGTCAGTCCGTCTTCGCGCAGTGTTGTGCCGGGCGGCGTAGCCCTTTACACAGTGACGGTGACGCCGCTGGCTGGATTCACCGGACAGGTAAACCTCACCGCCACCAATCTTCCCACCGGCACGACCGCGGGATTTTCTCCCACACCGGTGAACATCACTGACGCGAATTCACAGACGGCGACTCTGACTCTAACCACGAGTTCAAACACGCCCGTAGGCAATCATTCATTCGACATCAATGCCGTGTCGGGCTCAACTTCGCACTCGATACAAGCGACATTGAATGTCGTGAATCCAGCGAGCGCCGACTTGTCTGCGACCAAGACCGCATCGCCAAATCCCGGACAGACCGGAGTGCCGCTTTCGTATCGAATCATCGCAACTAACAACGGCCCCGCCGTGGCCACGAATGTGATCGTTACAGACACGCTGCCGGCCGGCCTCACGTTCGTTTCAGCCACAGCCACTCAGGGCAATTGCAACGGTACGGCAACGGTGAATTGCAATCTCGGTAGTTTGGCTGTCGGGGGTAGTGCAGTCGTCACGATCATCGTCACGCCCACTTCTGCTGGTCAGATAACCAACTCAGCGAACGTCGCCGGTACTGAACCTGATCCTGATGCGACGAACAACACCGCTTCTGCATCGACGCTCATTCAACCCGCCGCGCCCTCACCGACCATGCTTGACGACAACCTCACCGTCAGTACTGTGATCACAGGCCTCGATCAGCCGACCAGCATGACGTTCATTGGCCCAAACGATTTTCTCGTCCTGGAGAAGGCGTCTGGAAAGGTTAAGCGCGTCGTCAACGGCGCGTTGCACAGCACGCCGCTCGATCTCGCCGTCAACAACGCCTCCGAGCGCGGCTTGCTCGGAATCGCCCTGCATCCGAAGTTTTCTCAGAACGGCTACGTCTATCTCTATTGGACCGAGAGCAGCACGGGTGTCGACACCGCAAACATCGACGAGGTAGCGGTGCTCGGCAATCGTGTCGATCGTTACGTGTGGAATGGCACGACGCTCACGTTCGATCGCAATTTGATCAAGCTGCGATCGCTTCAGCAGGACGCCGGCCAGCCATCGCGTGGTAATCATAACGGCGGGGTTCTGCGTTTCGGTCCGGACGGTAAGATCTATATTGTGATCGGCGACAATGGCCGTCGTGGTTTCCTGCAGAATCTTGCGAGTGGTGGTCCATCTCCTGACGATCAATTCGGTGGGCCAGCGCCTGATGACCAGCATCTCACCGGAGTTATCCTGCGGCTCAACGACGACGGCTCCACACCTGCTGACAATCCTTTCTTTCATATTCCTTCGAACCTTTCGGGCGAGGCTGCAGCCAATATCAAGAAAGTGTTTGCTTACGGAATCCGCAACAGCTTCGGGATGGACTTCGATCCGCTGAGCGGCGCGTTGTGGACGCAGGAGAATGGCGACGATGCGTTCGATGAGATTAATCGCGTCACGCCCGGATTTAACGGTGGCTGGATACAGACGATGGGGCCAATCAGCCGCGTCGACGAGTTTCGATCGATTGAGTCAACTTACGGTGCCGGGAACCTGCAACAGCTTCGGTGGCCGCCGAGCAATACTGCGTTGACACCGCAGCAGGCGCTGTCGCGGATGTACATGCTGAATGGTGCGCAGTACGTCGATCCGGAATTCAGTTGGAAGTATGCCCTCGCGCCGTCGCCGATCGGTTTTGTGAAGGGAAGGGGACTGGGGCCGCAGTTTGAAGGTGATCTATTCGTCGGTGCTTCACGCACGACTTTGCTGAACGGCTTCTTGTTCCGGTTCAAGTTGACGGGGGACCGCCAGCATTTTTCGTTTACAGATCCGAGGCTGGTAGATCGGGTGGCTGACAACATTGATAAGTTCGATCAAACAGAAAGTGAAAGCCTGCTGATCGGCAAAGACTTCGGTATCACGACTGATATTCAAAGTGCTCCGAATGGAAACCTGTTTGTGGTTTCGCTTTCCAACGGTGCGGTTTACGAGATCAAATCGAAGCCTTCGCTGTTGTTTGTTGCGAATCTGACGGGGCCGCAGGAAACGCCGCCTAACAACTCGACCGCCACGGGCCGCGCGTCGCTCATTCTCAGTCCTGATGAAAAGACCGCGCGTGTTTCGTTGGTGTTCAGTGGACTTTCAAGCGGCCAGACCGACGCGCACATTCATGGACCAGCCGCGCCGGGCGTGAGCGCGCCGCCAGTCTTCCCGCTGCCATTGGGCCAGTTGAGTGATTTCTCGATCACGTTGACTCCTGCGCAAGTGCAGGATCTGAAGAACGGTCTGTACTACATCAACGTTCACAGCACGAATTTCCCGACTGGTGAGATCCGGGGACAATTCGCTTCATCTGTGTCGGCCGTGAGTATGCAATTCAGCGCGACCGGTTATGTTGTTAATGAGAATGCGGGAAGTGTGACCGTGAGTGTGACGCGCAGTGGTAACACCTCAAACGCCTCGACTATCAACTACGCCACGACCAACGGCAGCGCCACCCAGCCGGCTGACTTCGCGACCACCTCCGGCTCGCTTCAGTTCGCTCCCGGAGAAACTCTAAAGACTTTCATCATCCCCATCGTCGACGACGCTTTGGTCGAAGGTAACGAGACCCTCAACCTCGTTCTTAGTTCACCCGATGGCGCCAGCGTCGAAGGCAGTCCCTTCACCAGCACGATCACCATCCTCGACGACGACAAACCTTTGATCCTGACCGACGAGCTCACCGCGCGCGCGGTAGCATTGGACTCAGTCACGATGGTGGGCGAGCCCTTTCACCTGACGAACATTCACAACCTCAGCTCCGATCAGCGCACCCGCATCATGCTCTTCGCCACCGGCGTCAGCTTGTTGCCCGGTGAATCCATCACCATCCAACTCGAAGACACCGATCATCACATTTACCCTCTCGTCGTCGAAGACATCCGCCCCCTCCCCAACCTCCCGTTCTCCCAAATCACGGTCAAACTCCCCGACACCATCACCCTCGAAGGCGATTTCCAAATCACCCTCACCCTCCACGGCGTCCCCAGCAACAAGCCCCCACTCACCATCGTCCGATAGTTGCCACAAAAAGCACAAAAGAAAAGTTCAGAGTTCAAGCTTTAGCTTGCTCGCGTGAAGCCCGAGACCACAGCCTAAAGGCTGAACTCTGAACTCTCTTTTGTGCTTTCTGTGCTTTTTTGTGGCTATAATCAGTTGCTAACTAAGCGCAATAACAATTGATAAGAGATGAAAAAACACAAACAAAGTGTTGGTCCGACTGATGACGCAAGACCTACCATTGAGTTAAAAGAACGAGTTGACGTCATAAGAGTACTGCGTCGGCGGCTCGCATCACGTGGCCATAAGAAGAGACGAACGCTAGACGCCTTCTTCCGTGAGTTCTTCGCCAAGAACAAAATTTAGCCGCGGATTACACGGATGAAAACCGGATCTGCGTAAATCACTAATCAATCCATGTCCATCCGTGGCCACGGTTGTTGGGTGTTGGAGGTTTTGGGTGGGAGGGAGAATTGAGGCGCTACGATCGGGTCTTCATATGTCAGTGGCGAGGATGAGAGGGCGATGAAGCCGTCTTCCAGGAGTTGGGCCAGGCCGAAGAGGCAGACTTTGTCGGGTGGGATGTCGGTGAAGGACGTATCAAGTAGCGAGAATTCGCGGGTGATGTCCGCTATGGTGCGCTGGCCGTCGCATAGATGTAGGAGGAGTCCGGCGAGTGGGGAGAGTTGCCAGACGTTCAGGTCGTCGCCGGCGTTGCTGAAGATAACAGTGGCGTTGCATGCTGATACTTGATTGAGATCCGTCTTGTTCCGCAAGCTGGAGATTAACTCTTTGTAGTCGACTTCCAGATAGACCACAAATAACGAATCGATCACGTAGGGAACAGTGCTTTCCTCCAACTGGTCCGTTTCTTCGATGAGGCGCTGGCGGTGATCATGCACCGGCGCAGATTCCGCGCGTGCTATTGCCGCAATTGCCACGGGCGCGTTTGCCATCTCCGGCACGTAACATGTCTCGACAAACTCCAGGAATTCGTGTTGGAAGCGGCGATGTGAATAATAGGGAGTCCATCCGGTGTCCTCCTCGGCGCCCGTCAGCTTTCTTTCCGCGCGCCATTGTTTCCAGGCGTCGAAGACCATGAGCAAGTCGCCACTATCCTGAAGCACCGCAACCGGCAGCCAGCGAAACCACGTCGCGAGGTAAGTGACAAAGTCGATCACTTCTTTGACGTAGCTGCGCTCAAGCTGAGCCGGAATCGCGTAGAAGTTTGGAAAGATCTCAGGATGGGCCTTGATCATTTCAATCTCGACCGCATCTTCGCACCAACTCTGGTGAGACATGTCGGAAAAGATCTTGTCGAACACCAGATGATCTTTGTGCTGATCGTAAACCGGCGTCGCGGCGAGGGGCGCGAGCAGCGAACACTGCGGTTCCGCATGATCGAAGCGTAGCGCGTCGATGAAGAAGTGGATCGTGTCGCGCAGATCGTCGCGAGTCTCTTCCGGAAAGCCGGCGATCAGAGCGACCGTTGTCTTGATGCCGTTGCGATCGGCGCAGGCGATACGTTGGACCGCCTCCGCCAGATCGAGTTTCTTGTTGATTACGTGTTGCAGTCGCTGTGAGCCAGTCTCGATGCCGAAGAAGATCCCGGTGCATCCTGCTCGCGCCATCAACTCCAACAGCTCATCATCGATGCAATCAGTGCGCGCGCTGCATCCCCACGTGAACTTTTCTCCACTTTCAATTATGGCTTCACAAAATGCCACGACCTTCTTGCGATCGATGGTGTACATGTCGTGGACCAGGCTGAAATATCCCAGCCCGTACTGGTTTTTCAGTGACGCAATATCGGCGATCATTCGCGACGGAGACTTCAGACGAAAGTTGCGCCTGAAGAAATCGTTTGTCGAACAGAACGTGCAGGCAAACGGACAGCCTCTGCCAATCTCCAGGTGAACTCCACCACGATCTTTGAGCCGGAGATCGAGATCAAACGCAGGCAACGGAAGTCGATCGAGATTCTCGACGACAGGCGCGTTTGGATTTCGAATCACGTGGTCATCACACCGGAACGTGATCCCCGGCATCGTTTGCCAGTCGTTGCTTTCGAAACGTTGCAACAGCCTCGGGAACGTGTCGTCCGCTTCGCCGCGAACAATGACGTCCACGCATGGAAAAGCGTTCAAAGTGGCAACGTCGACGACCGAGGCTTGTGGTCCACCCAAAATGATCTTCGCTTGCGGGTTCGTCCGCCTGATTTCCTGGGCCAGACGCAAGGTCAGCGGGTATGAGCTGCAGATCGTACTCAACCCTACGATGTCGAAACTCTGTTCCGGAAGATGTCTGACGACAAATGAGTAAAACGATTCCGAAGGCTGGAGCGGCGCGATACCCGCGTCGCGATTGATCGAGGGACGAGTGGTATCGAGTCTGACAAATTCGAAGAAGAGATCGTCGAGATTGACGACGCACGGATCGTAAGCTTGCCGGCGGAGCAACGCGGCCAAGGTAAGCACGCCGAGCTGTGCCCCGGTGTTTGAATTCGCCCCGGCCGTCAGATCTGGATCGATAAAGTCGGAAACAGTAAGAGCTGTAACGAGGCAGATGCTCTTCATAAAGCAAAGCCGTCTGTTAAGACTGTCAGACTACCTGGTTCTTCGACTTGGCCACCACGTCGACCACCATTTGCTTTGATTTTGCCTTCGAGGTGGCGGGTTTTGCTTTGAGTGTTTCGACGAGTTGTTTTTGGAAGCTGGCTTTAAGCTCGCTTACCTGGGTGCGAGTGAGGCCAAGGTCTTTCGGGATATTGATTTCAACTTTAGGTCTAGCCATTTGGGAAACACCTCCGCGTGATGAGTATGGACCAGATGTGAAAGGACGGCGGAGTGTATCACTTTTTGCACAACGGCGAATAGGTTCTTTAAAACGCGGTGGGTGGCCGCCGGAGCGACCACCCATGAACGATCGGGGCTGGGGGATCAATGTGAGCGGAGCTGGTGGCCGTCGAGATCTTCTTCCTGCAGGAACCTCACCGCCATCACGCCATATTGCTTCAAACGGCGATAAAGTTTGCTGCGGTCGATGCCGAGTGCGGCTGCGGCCCGCACCTGGTTGCCACCAAACTGCTGTAAGACTGAAAGGATGTAACGCTTCTCGATCTCGGCAAGCGGAACCGAGTCGTTCATGTATGCCTGAAGCACTTGCCTGAAATCGTCCGCGCTGGGTTGCGGTTGGGCAGTCAAAATCTCCGGCGGCAGATCGCCGGTGTCCAACTCGTCGTCGAGACCGATGGCGAGCGCATACTCAATCGTGTTTTCAAGCTCGCGAACGTTCCCGGGCCACGGATATTCGCAAAGCGCGCGCAGCGCATCGAGGGTGAACCTTCGCATCGGCTGACCATTTCTCTCTGACTTCACACGCAGGAAGTGCTCAACTAACAACATCACGTCGTCACCGCGCGTGCAGAGCTCGGGTACGTGCAAAGGCAAAACGCGGAGCCGGTAATAAAGGTCAGGACGAAAACGACCTTCCGCGACCGCCTGTGCGAGATCGCAGTTGGTTGCCGAGATGATGCGCACGTCGATCGCGATGTTGGCGCGTGCTCCGATTCGCCGCACGGTCCGTTCCTGCAAAACGCGCAGCAACTTCGCTTGCGCCGAAAGATTCAACGCGTCCACTTCATCGAGAAACAGCGTGCCACCTGAAGCTTTTTCGAAAAGACCACTGCGGTTCTCGTGCGCGCCGGTGAACGTGCCGCGCTGGTGACCGAAGAGCTCGGCTTCAATAAGCGTTTCTGGAATAGCGGAACAGTTGATATCGACGAAGGCGTGATCGCGTCGCGGGCTCTGATCGTGGATGGCGCGAGCGGCAAGTTCTTTGCCGGTTCCGGTCGCTCCAGTGATCAGCACCGAAGCGTCGGTTGGCGCCACACGCTCGATTACGGAAAAGAGTTTCCTCATCACCGGCGACTGGCCGATGAGAGTGGGAGATTTGGAACCACCTAACCTTGTGTCCTTATGATCATTCGCTATCGCGGTCTGGGCATGGCTGGTCGCATGATTGATGGACCATCCATCGATAGCAGTTGGAGTTACCAGGGGCATTAATAACGAACTCCTTACTGGGTGAATCCTCACTCATCGCGATTGAAGGGGGTGCCTCCAACCGGGATAAGGTGGAACAATCCGACGAAACTGGAATAACAAAACATCGAAACGCCTTGATATTCCGAATCCTTAGCCAACGTCTCAAACACCAAACCCTGTGTGTTCTAAGCGTTTACAAACACTTGTTGGCCCAAGGGGCGAAGGAGCAAACTTTTTCGAAGTTAATAAAGAGAAACTATTCGAGACCTAACGGTTTTGGGTAAAGCTGGAAATTGCTAACTCAAACGGTTTCTTCGTAGCCCAACTTTTAAGACACTTGGATCTGGAGCGCTGCTCGCAACTAAAGGGCCAACGCTAAAGACCGTTATTTTCTTCACAATTAGTCTTGAATAAGCGCGAATTCTTAATGCATCTGTCCAGCATCTGGACGTGGTTTCTAGAATTTGAACAAGAACGAGCGTGGCCGCGCCGGGTCGAATGCAACTAACAAAGTTATCACCCGGAATTTGACCCGGCGCTACCGCGCTCGGTTCTGTGCGCTGTATCGACGCTCGATAGGTTGACTGGAACACGTCGGGAATTATTCCTTTAATTCAGTTGAAGAGAAAATTTGAGGGCACACTATGACGCCAGTTGTGGCGGAGGTCTGTGCGTTGACGAACGTAGAACTTCATTTCTGTGTGGCATTAATATGCTAGCTATCAGGCTTTACATTTCCGCGCTGACACTCATCTTCCTCGGTCTCGTGATTACGCATCGCGGTCCAGGGCTTCTCGAAGGCGTAGTGATCACTTGCGCAATTGTTTACCTGATCCTCGACGTCAGAACTGAACTGCAATCACTCAAACTCGAATTCCGTTTGTTGCAAGAACTCGAGCAACACATCTCCAAACTCCGGCGCCAGATTCCATAAAACATGAACGTCTTGATCATTAACGCCACAGTCAGCTTTTTCGCCGCACTTGTGCTGCATGAGCTCGGACATTACTTCGCTGCGCGCATGTGTGCCGTTCCGATCAAGCAGGCAGCACTCGGTTGGGGACCAAAGCTTTACGGTGTTCGCGTCAGCGAAGTTGATTGCCAGGTGAGATTGCTTCCAGTCGGCGCGTACGTGCAGATGGACATGCTTGCCTTGCAACGTCGACCGCTGATGCAGCAGTTGTTCGTGTTGGGAGCGGGAGTGGGCGTAAATCTTGTGCTTGCTGTTTTGACGTGGGGATCGCTCTTTGGCGTACTCAATCTCGCGCTTGCGATCGGGAACGTGATTCCGTTTTACCAGCTCGACGGATGGAAAAGCGGCATGGTGATTTGCCGAAGGATGTTTGGACGACCGAGCCCGCTGGTTGAATGGATGCTGACGCTCGGTGGTGGAGCGATCGCGCTCGCAGTTTTGATTCGCGCACTTCTCAATTTCTAATGAGCACACCGTTTTGGGGAAACATCGACAGCCGGCGTCTCGCACGTGCTTACATCGCGCTCGCCTTCGCGCAGGACGTTGCGAAAGGCTATGCAAAGGACCATGCGTCGATGCATCCCCTACTGTCCGCGCTCGATATGTCTGCGAAGTTGATTGAAGAGATTCTTGAGGACGTGCTGCCGGAAGAGGAAGAAGAAGCGGATCCACAGATTACGCAGATAATGTAAATCTGCGTAATCTGTGGATAGTTTTGTTTACATGCCCATGCCGCTCATGCCGCCCATACCACCTGGCATTGCGGGGCTGCCCTTGTCGTCTTCGGGAATTTCCGAGACCATCGCTTCAGTCGTCAGCATCAAGCCTGCGATTGAAGCCGCATTCTGAAGAGCAGTACGAGTGACCTTCGCCGGGTCGATGACGCCAGCCTTCACCAGATCCTCGAACGTCTCAGTCGCCGCGTTGAAGCCGATGTTTTCGCTCTTCTCGGAGCGAACACGCTCGACAATGACGGCGCCTTCCTTGCCGGCATTCTGCACGATCTGTCGCAGCGGCTCTTCCAACGCACGACGAACGATGTTGACGCCGATCTGCTCGTCGGGATCGCCTTCGCCGTCTGCATTCGCTTGCCATTTCTCAAGCGCCTTCGCCGCTCTCACTAGCGCGACACCGCCACCGGGAACGATTCCTTCCTCGACAGCCGCGCGAGTCGCGTGCATTGCGTCCTCAACACGAGCCTTCTTCTCTTTCATCTCGGTCTCGGTTGCAGCACCGACTTTGATCACTGCCACGCCACCGACGAGCTTCGCGAGTCGCTCCTGGAGTTTC
>Ga0134121_10000582_pt1 | contig 40603 bp, 64 predicted proteins | sample KB301_FD_96463 | JGI IMG/M metagenome (GOLD analysis project Ga0134121, IMG submission 96463) | Terrestrial soil microbial communities without Nitrogen fertilizer from Kellogg Biological Station, Michigan, USA - KB3-0-1 | ecosystem: Environmental > Terrestrial > Soil > Unclassified ...
GATTTCATCTAATCCCCCTTAATCAGTTGGTGAAGGCCCTCGTAAAAAGGCCGGTGTTTCGTTTGTGTCTTGATCGGACGAAATGTAGTCCACCAAGTCCTTCTCGTATTGAGATTGCCAGTAAGAAGCGAGTTTAAATTCCCGCCTAGATTCCATGATTCTCTGACACACATAATGAACAATCGCCGGATGAAGAAATTCCTCAATATCCGGTTCATCTTCCGCAACTTCCATATTTATCGGGTTTGGAACGTACTCCAATCCCAAAGGCCAAATAGAAGAAGGCCGTAAAAACAATCCAAGGTTGTAACCCCTATTGCCAGCACTTCTTTCAAAGTAATAGCTTTGAGGTAAACCGGGAAGCCTCTGCCACATTACGTTTCTGGAAATTTCGCCAATCCTAGCGTAAGTTGTTGGAATATTATTTACGCTAACCTTGACCATTTCCAAGAAATCGGAGGGCAACGGATAAAGCCTCTGATTCGCAATCGTGGACATCGTGGCATCTTGATTGCCAGCCGGTACTCCGGTAATCGTAAAAGTAACGGCATTTCCCAAAGCGTCTTTCATCGTTATTCCGGTAGTGGTGAATAACGGTATAGTTTGACCGTTAAACACATCGCCCAAAACAATCGTTAGACCGCTTTGAAAATTACCATAAACAGAAACATTCCCCGTCAAAATGGACGAAAGAGATTCTAATTCCTGTTGAATTTCATGCGAAGTGGCGTTCCAAAGTATAGGCGATGTAGTCGGGCCACCAAAAACCAATTGAACCGAACCACTTACAGCCCCAAATGTGGGCTTAATGGTTTGATACTGATTCGCCGCCCATCCACCCCCAGGAAGACTCGGATAGTTGCTCTTTATCCGGTTCTTCGTTTTACGCATGATCTTCTTTTGGGCCTCATTCCCATACAAGGCAACATTCTCCAAAGTGGCAAAGACGGGCAACGAAGGTTGAGGCTCCTTCGTCAGCTTTATCACTTCATCTTGAATATCGCCAAGGTTCATTAGAATTTCACCACAACCCAATCGAAGGGCGTATCTTGAGTAACCGCCGATCCATCAGGAGTAGAAACGGTAAATTGACCGTTTTTCCCAGGAACCCTTTGCGCCACCAATTCAATCGGCAGTCCAACGGCACTCGTGGCCGGTGCGGTTTGCATGACACGAATTACGTCCTTTTCCTCCAAGTCTCCGCAAGCGACATAAGCGAAGGCGTTGGGAACGTAAATCACATCAGACCCGAAAGTGGTCGGCTGTGTATTATGCCCCTGAACGAAGGTTCTAGGCGTGTCAAAAATATTTAACGTCATAAAACCCCCTTAGTTGCGATAGATGCGAACTTCAAAGTTTACGGTAGCGGAAGCCCCCGTAGTTCCATCGGCGTTACCAATGGTAATTTGGCCCTGTCCGGCGTTGGAAGAAACCCTAGAAGCCTTGAGTTCAATAAGCCCCACCAAACCCGTAACGGCCTGTTGCGCTTCCACTTCCACCAAATCACCCGCACTAATGTTTCCAACGAGCAAAGTGGCACTCGTTGTAGAAGCGGGATAAGTGGCCCTTACAATGGAAACAGAACCCTTACCGTTTTGGTTGGGAAGTCCGGTTTGAATCCTGTTGATATTCGTGATAGCCATAAATCTCCTTTACGAAAAAGGTAGTGGGGCGGATTGCTCCGCCCCGACATTCCCTTGTGATTAAGCGGATAAAGCGTTGGTGTACCACCCGCCATGCACACGCCTCAATTCAGACGAGACGATGAAGGACGAGAGGACATACCCCACTTCGGCAACGATGATGTTAAGACCAGAATCGGGCATAACAGGGCTTTTCGTGTCCATGAAGTGAAGCGTTGATTTCTTGAGATGCGTAACGTCCAAGTCCACCAAGGGCATCGCCCCCGCAGGAATGTCATCATCCCAATAAATTTTGCAGACTTTTCCGTTCAACCCGCCACGCATAGAAACGGTATCCAGGCCCATAGTGGCCGACCCGTCTTCTTTCGCTTGGTAAGTCAAACCTTGTCCCATGATAGCCTTCAAACGAGAGAACAAAGCCCTCGTGGTCGGGCCAACGGTGGGCTGTTCACCCAACCAGGCGCAATTGTCCAGCATGGTTTCGATAACGGACGGACCACTCAACACCGTAGCGGCGGTAGTGGAGTTCGGCGTCCAATCGGGATCATTCGCCGGATCAACGGAACCAAAAATTCCGGTGGGGAGAATCATCTGCATAATCCCATCCGGTTGGTTGTTGACACCGTACACGCCGTTAATGAACCCCGTAGCCAGCAAGTCCAAGTGGCGCATTTTGGCGGCGTATTTCGCACGCTCCAAAGCGGTGATTTTCGTGAACGGCGATTGCCCCGCACGAATAGTCTCATCGTAGGTGATGAGAATATCGTTAATCACATGAACCCAATTGAACGTGGCGTTCAAGAGTTCATTGGTCTGCGAAGCGGTCAATACGGCGGAAGTGTTGGTAGCGGCGAAATATCCACCACCAGAGTCCCGCAGAGCGATACGGTTTGGCGCATAATTCAACCCGCCGTCTTGAGTCTCACCTTTGTCCAAAGCCATCTTGGTCGTAGGATGAGCAATATTGACGTTATCCCAAAACTTAGACGGAATATCCGGCAAAGCCTGGGTGGTAATGCTAGGAACTGTGGGCGTACCCATGTGTTACTCCTTTTTATTTAGAACCAGAAATCAGCTTGTGCGCTTTGTCGGGGTCTAATCCGAGTTGGGGCGCATATTCAGCTACAAGCTGTGCAACCTTATCACCATCGCCTTCGATAGAGGCGTAAGCCTTGCGAGCTTTCGCCAAAACGTCAGCGTCTTTTCCGGTAGGAAGCGCAGTTCTCATTCCATCGGGAAGTTGGGGAGCTTTACGCTTCCCGCCGATAATCCATTCATCCCGCTTGTCCAACATTAAGTTCGTGAACAAAACCTTATCGGGGATATTAGCCGCCCTCGATATGGCTTGGTCATAAGCCTGTTGTTGGCTCAACTTAGGATAATTGGCTCGGTACACTTCCTCCGCTTCGGAACGAATCTGTTTTTCAAACCGGATCTCAAACTCTTTCCACGTTTCTTCCGTAGCCCACTCATTTTCTTTCATAATCGCTTGCTTGCTTTTCTCTTGGGCCAATTCAGCTTGACCTGCAGTAAAAGGTTCAAGACGATTTTGAAGGCGGGATTCGACCAACTTCTCGATCTGCTCCGCCGTTAAAGCCTCTTGCTTAGGCTCCTTGGGTGTGCTTGTTTTGTTCTTAGCTTCCTCCCGTTGCTTAATAAGTTCAGCATACGGAACTCCCTTGGTTGCCGATTCAGCGTAAATCCCCAATCGTTCCTTTATTTCAGGATCAGTCTCGATGAATTGATTCGCATTTTTTACGATGCGGTCAGCTTCCTCGTACTTCGATTTGAGTTCGTTAAACTCGGCTTCCGTATAAGAACGTGGACCCTGCGAACCGGCACCTTCCTGGTTATTATTCTGTCCCTCTTGTACTGCTGGTGCGCCCTCTATTTTCTTTTCAACTGTTCCGTTCTCGGCCATTTCATTGTCTCCTGTTTTTTATTATGGTTTATTGTTCCTGCCCTGGTAGATTTGGCATCCCGTTATTTCCAGGTTGTAACGGGGGCTGAACCGCAGGTGCGCTTAAAGCGTCGGCCTGGGTAGCTTGTTCACTTGTCGTTCCAGCGAGTACACGAATTTCATTCATCAATTCGGGCGGTAGTTGTACGCCAGTTGTTTGAGCGTCAACAACTGTTTTGGTAAGGGCTTGAATAACCCAGGCCAAAGATTCTTGCGCCGAAGCACCGGCCTTAACTTCCTCAATATCCAATTTGCGTAACTCGTTCTTATGCTTGAGCGCAATTTCCGCCGCTTGGATTTGACTCTGCATCATTTCTTTACGCACATCTTGTTCTTGCTTGCTCTTAATCGCTTCCTCAAACCGGCGCAAGTAAGTAAACTTCTGCGTAATCGGGGCCTTCTCCAATTGAATCCTAGCCGCCTCAATTGGGGCAAACGGGGCCATGATCTTCGCAATCCCCTGAACTTGGGCAAAAGCCTGTGACGGGGAAGCCGGTTGCGTAATGTTTACGTCAACGAAGTATTTGTAATTCCCCTTGGTAACATCATTTTTAATAACCGGATTTCCACTTTGGTCGGGAACCATTTGGTTCATCTGGATCGTCATAATTTGTTCATCGTCGCTCTGGAACTGTATGACTCTTTCATCGGTGCAATAGTTTCGGATGAACCACAAATATTTTTCACCCAATCCCTTACGGGTACGATTCAAACTTCTTAACCGGATAGCAGTCTTACCTAACGCCGCTTCCATTAGGGCGTTGGTTTGAACGCCAGAATAATTTCCGGTGGGGTTATTCCCGCCCAAGATTGGGTCAAGGCCAGCCGTGTTCTGATATTGCTTAGTCCTGAACGCCACCAAGTTCATAACGTCAGGAGGCGCAACCTGTCCAACGGGGATTGCCATAAGAGGCCCAGGAAACGCCTCGACCGTATTCGGATCGGTGGGAACCTTCTTGGACTTCAACGCCGCAGGGCTATTCGTTTGACAGTAGTAAGAGTTCCTTAAACGATAATCCAGGTTAGCCGCCATACCAGCGGTCATAAGCTGAATGTTCTGCACCGGCTCACGGATGATTTCGATAACGCCCTTGGCCCAAAATTGTTTCGGGCGTTTGTAGCACTTGAACCCATCAAAAGGAAAGAACGGATAGGGGTTCGGCTTATCCATCAGCACCACATCTTTAATCACCATGATCTTGCGACCAAATGGGAACCGCTTGACCGTTAGCTCTCCATCGGCCAACCGCTTCAAGTAAGTTTGCTTGACGGTATCACGAAAGAATTTGCTACCAAAACCAGGGTTAGAATCAATCCATTGTTCCAATTCCGGTTCGGAAGTGATCTTCATTATCTGCGGGTCTTTGTAATAGAACTCCGTCAGGTTTGTTTGGTTCTTTTGATCTTTACCGGAGAAGAAATTTGAAACAGCGTTCATGCCGATATAAGCGGCAGTTCCAAGTCCATCTACCAGAACGGAACCATCGGAACTTGTTTGTCCCTTACCCGAAATTTCCGAAACGTCAATATCAGCTTTAATGACTTCCGCAAATTCCGGGAATTTAACTTTGAGTTCGTAGGTTGGAACGGGGCGTTTCCAAAAGCACCAAGCGGCTTTTTGAATGGTAGATGCACCAGGAGAAATGCCGAATTGACGAGGATCAACCAATTCATGTCCGGGCCAAATGTAACCATCGTCAACTTCAATGGGATCGAAGTAGTAAATACCAACACCCATCTGGCCGCCGATTTGAACTAAGTCTTCCTCTTTTTCTTTCCCGTCATTCAATTCCTCAAAGCAGTAGTTCACGATACGGGCTAATGTTTCTTCCTCAATGGAACCGGCTTCTTCCGTAATTTTTTTGACAGAATCCTTGACTTCAAACTGTGTCAAAAGACTCATGTTAAAATCTACGGCATCACGGTACAAATCTTCTTTGCACTCATGGGGCAACTTTTCCCGTTTGGAATAAAGTTTACCGTTGTAAAGGTCTTCGTATTTGTTTGCGTCTTGAACCCAGGATTTCGATTCGGAGAGGACGGAAAATTTGTTGCGGTAAACATCGGAGTCAATAACGCAGTTGGAAACGAAATTACGGACGGCCTTGGGGTCTTCGGGCGGAACTCTAGCGTCTAATGATTGTTCATTGGTGAAGTGTTCGGATTGGAACATACGCATCCAGTTTGTCCGTGGTTTGCCTTTTCATGTCGGTCTTGTAAAAACCTTCACTCAAAAGCTGAACTCTCTCACGGCCCGCCCTCATCACCTGTCCTTTTGAATGGACGAAGTAGGCAGTACCACGGCATCGGTCAAACTGGCTTAACTCAACTTGATACGCTTCCATACCACATCTAGGGCACCGATGAAAACTTTTTCCAGATACGGTATCCGTTGCTAAAGATTTGTAGTGACAATGCCAACATTCCCTATGGCTTTGCACTAGCAGAAATCCTTTGGAGTAATTCTATTGCCGAGAGTGGTTTTTCGTCAAGATTTTCTTTTTTCTTGTCCACCCAAAGCCCGATCTTCAATTCCCATTTACAATGAGGGCAGTAAGTTTTTTCTACAAACGCCCCTTCCGGTAGATGCGCCCTCAAGATAATCCAACGGGCATCATCGAACCGTCTTTTATCATATTTCACATAGACTTTTTCCTCTTGCCCGTCCTTGATAACCTTTAAAAGTTTACCCCGTCTAAGCCTGGTTACTAGGTGGGAGCAATCGTTATTCATGCACCTATAAGTTTTCAGTTGTGGGTTCTTCGGCTCACTCGTATCCAATGTCTCGCCCTCCTAAATCTCGATCATCCATAACCTGATACGGAGTAGTGATTGACTCAACGTATTCTTCGGCAAAAGTTTTCTTTTTTTCAGGTGGCGGGGTTGGTCTAAAAATGTCTGTATATTTTTCCCTGCGTAAGGAATTGGCGATGTATAACGCAGACACCTTATCATCCAGCTTGCCGGAAGCCCCCTCAAACTTTCCCGTTTTTTTATTCCTAATGAAGTAACCCATTTGCGAAATCGTGTCGGGATTTTTAACATAGACGGCCCGCTTTCTTTCATCGGCTACCCCCGATTTGCTCCACCCAACGTCCTGCTGTAGCCAGTCTATCGCCGTTTGGCGATAACGCCTTGAGTCCCACCCGTACTGATTTGCCCCGCCCTGAAACGCCGTAATGTTTTGGCTATGAAAATAGATATTCGGGTATCCACGTTCTCTTAGATAGTCCACCACCGTTGCACCGTGGAACTCCATTTCAACGCCAATCCAAGCCTCGTTATAAAAATATCCGGCCTTCTCCGATTCAACGGCAAAGTCCCTTGGAATGATCTGCCCCGCAAGAATCGCTACCTGTACTCCCGTATTAACATCAAGAATACAAGCAACCGATTCGTTCCCCCCCATTTTCCCCGAAGCCGTATCGCACCCCATAACGTAATCGTGATCCACAATCGGGAGCTGAATGATCTTCCAACGACCGCCTTTTATCGGCTTCGCTTCTACTCTCAATGGTGAAACTTAGGGGTTCCTCCGGCAACAATTCCGGTAGTCCTAACCTCTTTTTTAGAAACTTTCATAGCTGGTTTTTTGCATTTGTCACAAGCGGGAAGGTTGGAATCGTCAACGGAAAATTCATCTCTCCATTTTAGAATTACGTCTTGCGTATTACCGCACTCGTTACAAAGCAGTTCGCAGTTGCACTCATCCGACTTGCTAACCACTTCGCTCATTTGCTCTTTGAATTTGTCCCGCCCGATGTCCGTTGGGGTTTTGTAATCTTCTTGGAAGTCTTCAAACCACCCTTCGTCATATTCACTCTTATCGAGTATCCCGCCGATGTCTTCACTACGGACACAGACGAAACGAGGGCCAAGAATCTCAAATCTAATCCCACCAAATTGTTCCCAAACAATAACGTCACCAACATTGACCTTACAGGAAATAACTTCCCCTGTGCGTAGAACAAACCCATCGCCAACGGTAATAACTTTTCCGATGTTAATTTTAGCTTCGCCATCTTTTATCGTTCCTTTCGGAATCAAAATACCGCCAGCCGTTTTCTCTGGCATATTCGCCATCTTCACAATCACCCTATCATTCAAGGCCCTCATCAAGCACCCCCGTATTCAAGTTCGGCTTCAAATCCTTCTTCCTGCTCGGCTCGATATTTCTTCAAGGCATCCAAAGAAAAAATTGTAAACCCCGTCAGCGGTATGTACTTCCCATCAAAACGAACCGCCGCTTCTTCGGGACTTCTTAACGCCGTGGCCCTTCTCTGCTCCTGAATCTCGGCGGGGTCTAACATCGGGTTAGACTCCATTGGCAGGTTATGGCCCACCAATTCAATATTGCTGGATGCCGGTTTATTCTCCAAAACCGGAATTATGAACCGATCATAAACCCAAGTTACGCCCTGCTCCCACATCGTTGCCGCTAAAAGAACTTGGCCCCTGGTGTCAATGGTACGGATAACCGCACCGTCAAAAATATCTTCTAATGGTTGCTCATCAAAAGCCAGCCGATGAACCTTGGAACCTTCGTAAGAACCACGCCCCGCTTCTTGGGACTTAATGACAATTTCGCTCCAATTATTCATGCCACACTTGACATAAAAAATGTGCTTATTGCCGTTATACTCCCAATGCCCAGGTCTTAACTTCTCCCTGAACTTTGGCTCAAGAACCTGATCCACCTTGTCATTTTTCTCAACAGAAATCCAAAGCGTACAGTTCTTAGGGGTCTTGAATGTTGGGTGTCTCCCCATCGCCGCTAGTGCGAAGTCCGATGTCAGCCAATCCGTTTTCGACAGGCGGTTGCATCCCACCATCAACAGGTACTTCTTCCGGCTCTGCAATAGGGGCTTGGCGTACTGGAACGGCCTCCACAGGCGTATCGGGTCGGTCGCTTGGACGACTCGTAGGTGTTCCGAAATTGTTACCAGCCGAAGCAGTTTTGCCTTTACTTCCTCTTGCTCCAAGAGGCTCGGTGGCGACTCTAGTAAACCATTGGACGACATCTTCCTTGCCTTTCAACTCTTGAACGATCCTCATGCCTTCTTCTATCGCTTCATCGGTATCGAGTTCGTTGACCGTATCAGCATGGGATATGTCAATTTTCTGAATCCCAAACTTCTCCATCGTGGTTGAAATTAGCTGAATGAACTCCCTTTGCATTTTGGAATCCGCGAGGTCATTCCCATCATCATCCTTCTTGGTAATGTCCTTGGAGAGCTTAATGAGCGTTTCAGAAAGAGGGCCAGCGATGCGGGATAAAGTTCCCTGAATCTTAATTGCCGCCCTCGCCAGCATGAAATTCTGAAACCCAGGAGAGTTCATTTCCTGGTCGTACTTCTCATAAGCCATGTGCAAATGTTTTGAAATTTGATTATCGGAAATATTCTTTTTTCCGACTTCTTTTCGTGCGTCAAGAAACGCCAAAAGTTTTAGGTAAGCCCCCCACCTTTCGGCTTGAGTCTTATAGGGGCCTTCTGGAACCGCCTCCCAAAGTTTTTCCTCGCCAAACTCTTTTGAACTATTCTTCTGACTGAACTGAGGAAGAACCTTTGTTAGTTTTGTATTTTTCATTCCATTCCTCTTGCTTGACTTGCTCGTAAGCGGTAACGATTTTTTGGATCAGGGCGTTAATCGTGGGACACTCAAGCCTTCCCCATTGGGCCACTTCCAGCACCACAGGATTTCTCGCCACAACTTCCGGTATCATCGCAACAGGAAAAATGTTACCAGGATAAACGGGATGGTTATTACAAACTTGCTCGTAAACTTTGTAAATAAACTCATCGGCATTTTCACCGTCAACCAAACTGTTAGTCCACTTGCGGTAGTTGCTCATAAAAACATCGTTAGGATTTCCAGCCATAAAACCACCTCCGGCGTTTTTTAATTACAGGCGTTAAATATCGCTCTTGATAGCCCGTTAATTTAATATCATCGCCAAAATCAACTTCCCAAAGTCCGAGTCTGTCAACGAAATTTACTAGTTTTACAATTGAACCCTTGTGATACCCGTCATTTATCATAACCTCATCGCCGGGGTTCAACCTAATCCTCCATCAGGGACTTAGGCTTCTCCCTGCTATCTAAATTTTGATTGTTATTTTGCGGGTCAATGATGGTAGCAACGGACGAAGGAGGAAGCAGATTCACTTCCTCCCATTTGGATTGTCGGCCAAGTTTCCAGGCGGTATAGGCTATGCAGATGGAATAAATTCCAAACGCAAATCCAACGCCCAATAACTCAAGCGCAATCACGACTTCTTACCGGAACGCTCCAATTGTTTTCGGAGTTCGGCATTTTCCGCTTCAAGAGCAGACTTCATTTCTTGATTGGCCTTGGTCAACTCTTGGATGCGGGTATAGGGGCGGGATTGTTTCTTGTAAGGATCGGGAGCAGAGGCATAAGCGGCGGGGCGCATTTTGGAAAAATAATCCTCCGTCACATCACGCCAAAATTTAGGCACTTTGACTTTCTTAATATCCTGCTGACGCCACTCGATGATCGCACCGTCTTCGTCAAAAACTGGTTCGTGAGTTAAGCCCATGAGGACAACGGTAGGTTGACCGCCAATTTCCCTCTCGGCCCTTCTCAAATCTTCTGGGCCAATAAGCGAGGACGGCATCCCCTGATAACCCTTCCGCACTCCATCTTTTCCGATGCCACCCGTCACGGCCCATGTGCGAGGACCGGCCAAAACTTCCACCTGAACTTCTTTACCGGAAGCATCCCTGGAAATGGTAGAAACTTTTTTATGGTCAACGGCTCCATCTTTGGTGAGGTAGGACATCTTGAACCACGTTGAACCAGCTTGATTATTGCGGGGGTCTTTTTCGGGGTACTCGGACAAATCCCAATCTTGCACATCTTTAACCATGTTCTGCTCGGCCATAAGGCCCTCCGTGATACTTGATTTGGTATATCGTTACAACTGGAACCACAAGCGAAATATAATCCAAGTGAAAACAAAGGTCAAGAAAAAATATTTTGCAGGGGGTATTGGTTTTTTAAAATTTTTGTTGACAGGAAATCGGGCCATGCTTTATAAACATGACAACCTTAGCGAGGGGTTGGTGCCAATGTCACCAGTAGATAGCCTCCCGGTTATCTATCCTCGCAGACCTCTCCTAAGGCCAATTTTTTGCGAGGGAGAATATTTATGACAGAGCAAGAATTTTTAGGTGAAGCCGGAGTCCCGCCGAAATATCAGAAGGCCAGATTAAAAGATCATCCCGAAAAATTAAATTTAGACGGAAGTTATTATTTTTTCAGTCCCAATCCCGGAACAGGAAAAACTCATTTGGCTTGGGCCTTTATGAATGAGAAACTACTTCAACAAGGCACTTTTATACCAGCATATAAATTTACAACCTTTGGCAAGTTACAACTTCGCCTTCGCTCCGCAATCAAAACCGAAATTGAAACCGAAGAAGAAATATTGCGGGAATTGTCCAACGCCAGACTTTTAATTTTAGATGATGTTGGCGGGATGCGCCCCAACGAATCTTCGGACTACTCCCTGTCCATTCTCTTTGAAATTTTAAACGCCCGTTATTCCTGGGAACGTCAAACCATCATAACCTCAAACCAATCCATCGGAGATTTATCAAAAACTTTTGACGAAAGAATTGCGTCCAGAATCGTTGGAATGGCCCAAATAATTAAACTCGATGGAACCGATAGAAGGGTGGACGGAATATGAAATGGCTTCAACACCAAACCAACTCCCGTAACGACAGGCGTTTAAAGCGTGTTATCGCAAAATTCGGGGCTACCGGCTACGGCGTTTATTGGGCCGTCAACGAGATCATAGCCGAGAACTTGGACAAAAACATCGACTGCATCCTCGAACACACGCCGGAGGACTTGGCTTTCGAGTTGAACCTAGATGTTAAACTTGTCACAGAAATTCTCGATTTTTTGGTGGAAGTAGAGGCTTTCAAAAAACACGATAAAACTATTGCAAACAAAAAGGTTTTGAACTTTGCCGATGAATGGACTAAGAAAAAACTACGGATTCACTCCGTAGCAACTCCAGAGCCACTCCAGAGTAACTCCGGCCAGAAGGGAAGTGAAGTGAAGGTAAGGGAAGGTAAGAGAAGTGAAGTGAAGGTAAGTAAAACATCTGTTTCGGATTCTCCGAAACGAGCCTTCACGGATTGGTTCGTCCAAGAATTTGAAAAATCTTTCGGACGCAAGTATCACTTCCAGGGGGCCAAAGATGGAAAAGCCGCAGACGCACTTATTAAATCTTATGCCCTGGATGAATTAAAAAAATTAGTTCTAGCTGGATGGAAAGATCAATCACGATTCATTCAAGAAAATTGTATGTCAATTGCTGGTTTTTCATCACAAGTAAACAAAATAACGGTCCAAACTCCAACGTCAACAAAAAGTATTTACGACACCGTTACGAAAATTCAAAAAACATGATCCAAATTAAAACCCAAAAATTTCACTATTTCACGTTAAATTTCCAATTTTTTTAAAACTCACCAGCCATCTCCCAAAATCATCACCCCCACTTTGGGTTTAATATTGTCAAACTAGATTATATTCAGAATCCAAAGTTTTCTGGCTGACATGAGGACTTAAATATATACCCACGGCCTGGATTTGGGGGCGGGCCTTTGGTAGCTACAATGTTTGGAAATCATTACAGGCTAACATTTTTGAGAGAATGGGCCACAAAGCAAGAGTTTAAAATCTAGTCAAGGTTGGCGAATAGGCCAGTTCCGCAAATAATCGGCATCAAGCATTAAGTTTTTGACCATCAATGCTGGATCACCACAAAGCCGTCAACCCAACCAATTCGCAAAACCCAATTAAATCAATGCGTTTAAGCCATTTCTTAATGCAGTAATACTAATTATTGCATCAATTTGGTTATATTCAAATGCGCTCACATGGCAAATCATTAACCGACCGGTTGGCAGGGAGATGAATACTAACACTAATCCAATTGAGAACGGTTCTCAGTTGATAATGGTTTTCAATTGAGAATGATTCTCAACTAGCCGTGAAGTTAGAACGAGTGTGAAAATGCGGTTGTGAAGCTCTGCCCATGTGGTCAATTTCGGTGTACTTTGCGGTGAAGATTTTAACGATGAGCAAGAGTACCATCCAATGACTCAAGCGGAAAATAATCGTCTAAATTTGGGCTTGTTCTGTGCAATAAAAAGGCATATAAGTGCTAGAAGTGGCCTTAAATATAGGATTTAAGCATTTAATGGCACATTGTAGCCTAGATAAATAATTCGTTGAATTAAACCTAGTTTAAACGTAAGATTTTCGATGATAAAGAGTTTTTTATTCTTTTTCCCTCCTTTTACCTCTTATCTCTTGTCATTGGTCAATCATTCAAAATAATTTAAAATAATTGCTTGACGGAAAATTAATTATTTAGTAAAGTGTCCTCGTTGGTGAAGTTGTTGGATACCCCGAAAGGGGAATAAATTAAACTGAACGAAAGGCAGGACACAATGAAAAAAGATCAGTTGGAATTTGTGGCGGTGTTAGCTCAAGACTATCCGAAACAAGGAGCCTATTTAATTGGATTGAGTGCATCCCGTTTAATGGCCCTGGCTCGTAAAGCACAAAATGACGCTACGGCACTTTGCAACGGTTACATTCAGCAAGACGAATATGACAAGAGGCACACCAAGACCAGCCAAAAGGTTTTTAGTGTCCTGTCTGCCTTGGCCGAATCCGTACCGGCCAAGTTTGAGGTTGGAGGCGATCCGAGGGGTTATTGTCTCAAGGTGTTTATGCCTTCGGGCCGATACAACACTTTCGGCGGTAAAGAATCGGGTTATGGAGTGCCTTGCTGATAACCCATTTCAACCCTTAGCCCTCTTATGGAGGGCCTGGGGTTGAGATGGTTAAAAACGAGAGGAGGGGCATAGATGATTAAGGTGATAGCCATAGTCAACGGGATAAGGGAAGCTCGTTACACTTTCCACACCAAGAAAGAAGCTCAAAAGTTTTTCGAGAATTACGAGTATCCAGATGATGGCATTTTGCCGAAATGGGAAGTAGTGGACGAGGGAGAGACTTTAATTCCGGTTTGAGTCCGACACTTGGAGCGAAAAATTTAAGGAGGGTTGAACGATGATTAAATTAAAGATTGATAAAACTCCGTTGGGTCTTTGGTTCGTTTATGAAAGCTCAATTTATGAATCCATTTGGGCGTTATCCAGAAAACTGTTTTGTTCGTCTTATGACATTGTGAGCTTTGACAAAAAAGAATTACAAGAAAGGTTTAAATCCAATTTAGTTTAGTTGGATAACATCAGTTATTGGGGGTAAGTATGTTGCCACAAGTCAAGGTTATAAAATCGGGGTGTTGGGTTGAATTTCATACCAGGGAGAGGGCATTAGATGTGGCTCGCTTTTTGGTTGCAAATAGAATCGGTTACGAAATGGATGAAAATAAGATTCGGATTATTGAGTGCGAAGTTAAGTCCGATCTTTAAATCAGTTATTAACAGGAGGGCGAAAGATGTATAGATTCAGATATGAGCCTCGCTGGTTTAAGTTGTTTTATAAGATTCCGTTTTGGGTGAATACACATTATTGCATTTGGATTGGGCCATTTGGATTTATCAAGCGGTTTTAGCAGTTAAAACTCAATTCAAGGAGGGGCGACGATGGAAGATTCCATAGACCAAGGATATAACCCCAAGGAAGCAACGCATTTGGTAATTGACGGACTGTTTCAACGAGCAATTGTAAAAATAATCTGCATTGGTTCCGATAGCGTTACGGTTCAAGCTCCAAGCGGGTTAGTTTTTAGCTTGGATGAAAAAAAGCTAGTTAAATTAGTTTAAGACTAACCCCAACGGGGCGGGAGGTTCATTTGTTCATCGTTCTTTTTTGCGCCGTTCTGATAATTTTTGTCGGGGTGAAGTTGTACAAATTCTTTTGAGGGGGTGAAAAGTTGCGTCACTTTAATATCGCTTGCATAGTCCTTTTACTGTTTAAGGTTATTGGTATAGCTTTTGGTTTATTACTTCTTTTTGCTTTGGGTTTTTCGTTGGTGTGTGCTTGGCCCACAATTGAATGGTTAAATGTTGCCGTTGGATTGTGCGAAGTCGTGGCCGTGGTTTGTTTTATGGGCTTCTTTTTTATTTTGTTCATTTGGGCAGAATAAAATTGCTGATAGCTATATCGCAATAATTGGAAATATTGAATTAGGGAGGTGAGGGAATGAAAAGGAAATGGTATTCAGTTGGGGCCGATTGTGTGTCTTTGAGTTTTGCAATTATATTGGCTGGTGTTGTGTTCATTAAGGTTGTGGACATGGCAACGAAAAAGGCTTTAGAACGTGATTATGTGGCTCAAAAGTTTTTGGAGGACATACCACATAACACCGAAAAAGCAAAATCAGAATTTGATGGATTAAAATTTTTTTCGGTGGGTACGAGTGGACTGTATATGGATGATGGACATGAAAAATCATCCATTGACACAAATGAAGAACTAAATAACGGAATGGAAGTCAATCCTGACGGTTCAATTCAATTTTGGCATTGGCATGGGGATTGGACTCTAACTGCCACCGATGAACAACCCGTAACACTTTCATTTGTTGGTCATGAAGGAGTTACCATTTTAGTTTCCAAAAGCAGACTAAAAATAATTGATAAAAGGAATAAAAAATGAACCTCTTAAAATTGCTTAACCTTCGGCTGGTCAAGTTTGGCGATATGGTGGGAGTGACGGATAGCGAGGGCGGGAGCTATAGCCGGTCATGGTTTACTTGGGATCACGATTGCCCCGCTTTTATGCGTAAAGCCAAGAGAGAAGCGGACTTAGCAAACGTCAAAATTAGCTGATTATTTGGTTGACATTTTTTTAGTTAAAAATTATTATTCCGAATGTATCCCAATTAAGGAGAATTAAAACGATGGCGAAAGACAAAAGAAAAAGTAGCTCGGTGAGTTTAAATTTTAGCCCCGATGAACTGGCTAAGTATGAAGCGGAGAGGCAAAAGGAGATCAAGAAAAAGGGCCTCAACGTAACTTGGAAAGAGTTTTTCATTATCCTGTTATCGGAAAGGGAGGCTCAATGAGTTTCCTAAATCAAGTCACGGAAGGCAAAATCTCGGAGCCGATTTTCGCCCTGCTTTATGGAGTGCCGGGTATCGGAAAATCCACCACAGTTTCAGAGGCTTCTAACCCGCTGTTCTTTGGGGATGCAAAAGAATCATCTCATTTGAAGGTGGCGAGGTTGCCGGAGCCTAAAACTTTCCTTGAGTGCAAAGAGCAGATCAAGGAACTAATCGAAGCCAAGGGCCTCAAGTTTAAAACTTTGGCGGTTGACAATTTGGCGTGGCTCGAAACTCTCATTTGGAAAGAGGTTTGTGCCGAATGGAACAAGCTCACCATCGAGTCAATTGGATATGGGAAGGGGTACAAGGAGGCGGTCAACAAGCACGTTGAATTTGCTTCTCTCCTTTCGGACCTTCGCCAAAAGCAGGGGATGGATATTGTCATCATCGGACATTCCAAAATTAAAACCTTTCAAGACCCGACCTTAACCAGCGGTTATGATCGCTACCAGCTTTCTATCAATGAGGAAGCGGCGAGTGTTTGGTATCGCTCGGTTGATGCGGTCTTGTTTATGAATTATGAGGTCTTGAAGGTATCGGATGATGATAAGAGGGCGCAAGGCTCCGGCGTTAGGGTGATGTACACCCAGGAGAGGCCATCATTCCAAGCCAAGAACCGCTATGGCCTTCCTTTCCGTATGGTGATGCCCAAGGGCGAAGCGTGGAAAGCTCTCAAGGATGCCATTAAGTCGGGTGAGCCAGAGGGGGCCGAAACCCTGATTAACGAGATCGAGGGCTTGAAGATCAACGTTAAAGACCCGGCGATTCTCGAAAAGGTTTCCAAAAGCGTTTTGGATGCAAAAAAAGATACCGTTAAACTCACGGCGATTAAAGACCGCCTTATCAATCTAATCGGAGGAATGAAATAATGGAGGACAAGCGAGTTATCCAAGCGGGGCATTATATCGGGGCGATTGACGATTATGGAATTTCCACGAACCAAAAGGGGGATGCCCAGGTTTTTATCAAGTTCAAGATCAATAAAGGAGAGGGCCAAGGCTACGCCGATTTGATTTGGTTCGGAAGCTTGTCAGACAAGAAGAAGCCGGAAGCGAAGAAGTCACCAGCCCAATACACCATTTCAACACTCTTGGATTGCGATTTTTCGGGCCAAGAGGTCGAGGATATGGCGGGGGGGCCAGCCAATGAGGTCTTGCGCCTGGGTAAAGAAATGGCCTTGGAGATTGAGGACAACCAATACAACGACAAGTTGACCAGCCGAATTAAGTGGGTCAACATCATTGGGGCTGGTGGAGTCAAGCGGGTCAGCAAGGAAGAATTGACGGGTAAAACCAATACTTCCGCTTTAAGGGCGATGCTCTTGAAGGAAAAAGAAACCCGCCCCCCCACCGAGGACGTTGGGTTTTGAGGTTCATTCAATTAGAGCAGGGAACCGATGAGTGGCACAAGTGGCGCAAGGAGGGCATAGGGGCCAGCGAAGCCCCTATGATCCTTGGGATAAGCAAGTACAAAACAGCGCACAAACTTTGGCAAGAAAAGTCCGGCATCATCGAGGACAAGAACGAAACTAATTTTATCTTTGAGAAGGGCAAGGAGATCGAAGCGAAGGCCAGGGCATACTTTGAACTTATGAACGACAAAGATTGCCCTCCCGTATGCGTGGAAATGGATGAATTTCCATTTATACGGGCCTCCTTGGATGGTTACAACGCCCAAGAGAACTTCGCTCTAGAGATCAAATATGTGGGTAAGGATGCGATGGAGGATGCAATTCCACCGCACCACATAGCCCAACTTCAACATCAAATGATGGTTTGTAATGCCAAGGACATAATTTACATTCGATCAAATGATGGGAAGGTTTTTAAAAACGATGTTGTGAAGCGGGATGATGAGTACATTAAGAATTTGCTAATGGATGAACAGGCTTTTTGGAATATGGTTCAAGAGGGTATTGAACCCCCCTTGCCAGAAAAGAAGCCCAGGAAAAAGAGAGAAGCAAAGCCTAAAAAGTAGTTCTTTAAATAACCTTTGCGGGGGTTATATGACACAAATCCAGTTGGACTTTTCAAATATCAATAAGACTATGACGCAAGAGGAATGGTGTCTTTTCCAATTAAGCAAAGGGGTTGAATTGACCCCAATGCTTGCGTTGGAAGGGTGCGGGTGTTTTAGGCTGTCGGAGCGCATACGCCGCCTAAAACTCAAGGGCCATGTAATTGATAACGTCCAAGAGGAAAGGGGGACGGTTTATGCGGTGTATGTGTTGAGGGAAGGATTTAACGATTAGGGGGAAGGTATGTACTTAAAGACGGAGTTTTCAAATGATGATTTGGGAACGTGCATGGAGAACAATTCAACCGATTTGTTCAAGTACGAAGATGTGGAGGCTTTGATTGCGGAGATACCAGGCCACAATGACGAAGATGAATGGTTTTGGATCGGGAAGCTCAAGGATGGCCGCTTCTTTGGGGCCAGAGGCGGTTGCGACTATACCGGATGGGACTGCCAATCACATTGTAGCTATTGGGTTGCTCCGACAGCCGAGGAAGCCCTAAAGGGCTTTGAAAAAGTGGCCGATTGGCAACGTATACCAGCCGGAGAAATTGTCCAACTGCGGGCGCAATTAGACGAAAAACAACCGTTTGGGATGGGCGTAACCGTTACGCCTTAATAAAGTAATGGTCATTATGCAATTAAGGGGGATGCGTTGAAAACAAAAGTTAAATTCGTAAACGAAATTACGGGCAGAGAGTTCGACAACGAAAAAGACGCTCTTATGTCGGAAGCATCCAGTATTTCGATTGCCTCAATTTTTAGGTTTTGGAAACAACCCAAAGAGGCAAAACATTCGTGCGATTTTGACAATTGGAACTGGTGCTATCAAAGAACAAAAGAAGACCTGGATGCCCTAACCACGGCCATTATACGGGCCGTTAACCTTCACGAACCCTGGATAGCGGAGCAGTACAAAAAAGAAGGTGGAATCAAGCCCGAACACGTCAACGCCCTATTTATGTTGGGGCGTTATTTGGATGATGGTAACTCCGAAATCAGGAAGTGGCTTTCGATCCACACTTGTATTTGCCCAACGTGTTTTCGTCAATACGGCCAAATTTATTACGCCACACATTGTGCGCACGATGGGAAGATTCACACTAGGGTGATATAGCAGTAATCCAACTTATCGAATGTGAGGCAGAATGAAGCCAATTTTAGATGTGGCTTGTGGTAGTCGAATGTTTTGGTTTGATCGCCAAAATCCAAATGCCGTATTTGGTGACATTCGGAAAGAAAGTCATGTTTTGTGTGACGGTAGGGCATTGGAAATAAGCCCCGATTTGGTCATGGACTTCAAGAACATTCCGTTTGCCGATGGCACTTTTAAGTTGGTGGTGTTTGACCCGCCACACCTAAAAGCGGCCGGAAAGAATGGCTGGCAAGCCAAAAAGTACGGGGTCTTGGGTTTTGATTGGAAGAACGACTTAAAGCGTGGAGTTGATGAATGTTTTAGGGTTTTGGACAATCATGGCGTTTTGATTTTCAAGTGGAATGAACACTCTTTGAAGGTGTTCGAGATATTAAACGCCATTCAAAGAACACCGCTTTTTGGGCATAGGACAACGCAGAACGGAAAGACGGTTTGGCTGACGTTTATGAAGTGTGCATAAGAGCGTATATCGCTGGTCTGGGGGCGGTGAATATCAGGGGTTATAACCCTGTTAGTGTGCCTCATAAGCAACTACTCAACCTTGTGGCCCTAAGCCTCAAGCTCTTGGTTCATCGCTCCGAGGCCAGCTTATCGCTAGTCATCGTTACCAAAAATTGAAGGAGGGAATATGGCGGCCAAGGTCAAGAATGAGATTGAGAAGTTAGTCGAATGGCTGGAACTGGAAGCTAGACGCTACACAGTAAAAAATCCATACGGTCTCAAAGTGAAAATGGATCAAAGCCAAGTGCGCCGAAGGCTTCGGAAGCTGGTGAGGGTTAGTTACGCTTTGGCTAGGTTATATAATCCGCAACAAGGGGCGATTGAGTTTAAAGATAGATATGGGATTTTGCCATGACCCACTCGGAACTGTCCATCGTGAAGGAAGCAAGGGAACTGCTGTTGGATGTTAGGGCCTATGGGGAAAACGATAAATGGCGAGACCGTTGGGATGCTTGGTTAGAGTCCGCCGAGTCCCTTCTGGCCCAGGAGGAAGGGAAGGAAAAATGTGAAGAATGTAATGGCGCAAAAGGTCAATGGCTTGAGTCTGCCAGTAATATAAACGCCACATGGTGCGAGTGTAAAACTTGCCACGGTACGGGCCTCAAGCCCTAGCCACGATTGCGGCGAGGGTGTAAAGAATAGCGATTACTGCGATAAGGAGAGTCACTTGAAAAAGGAATCAAAGACTCACTTTGTAAAAATTTACATGAGTGGGCCAATAGAAGAAGCGAAGCAGATTATCAGAAAAGAATGTCTAGAAGAAGGGCTTTGCGTGAATGTCCGAAAAACGGACTATGTTTATACGGGCGGCGAGGAAACCGGATTCGTAGTTGAACTTTTAAACTATCCGAGATTTCCGATAACTCCAAAAGCACTAGAGGACAGGGCGTCTAAATTAGCAATCAAGCTGTTAGATGGCACTTTTCAACATTCCGTTCTTTTGATGGGGCCTATTAAAACAACTTGGATTTCAAAGAGGAGACAATGAAAGTCCTAAGTTTCGGTGGTGGTATGCAGACCGTGACACTCGCAACCATGTGTTGCCTGGGTGATTTTGAAATGCCGGATTTTGCGGTATTCGCTGACACCCAATGGGAAACAAAGTCAACCTACGATTATTTGAAGTGGTTTATTCCTTGGGCAGAAGAAAAGGGCTTGAAAATTTTAAACAAAACGAAGGGAGACATTCGAGCTGATGCCCTGTCTACATCGAAGCGATTCGCTTCGATGCCTTTGTGGACTAAAAACGGGCTTCAAAAAGGAGCCTTGCGCCGTCAATGTACCAATGAATACAAAATCCAGGTGGTTCAAAGGGCCATTCGGGATATGGCGGGAGTGGAAAAAGGCAAGCGGTGGAAAGGTGATCCCGCCGAGGTGTGGATTGGAATATCCACCAACGAAGCTCAACGCATGAGCGAAAGCCAAGATAAGTGGGTGGTTCATCGTTGGCCGTTAATTGAGAAGCGCATGAACCGCCACGATTGCCAGCGGTATTTAGAAGCCCATGACGTTCCCATACCGCCCAAAAGTGCGTGTATTGGATGTCCGTTTCACGATAACACCTACTGGCGCAGATTGAAGCAGGAAGCCCCCGAAGAATGGAAAAACGCTGTGGACTTCGATGAGAAGGTGCGTAAAACCAGGGCGGCGATTAAATCACCCGTATTTCTTCATCCGTCTTTAGTTCCGTTGGGTGAGGCGAACATTGGCGAGGATCAGGTGGACTTGTTTATGAACGATTGCAAGGGGTTTTGTGGAGTTTAATTGCATAACGTAATTTATCGAAAGGTTAGCCCTTGGTGGTTTGGGTGAAAAGAAACGGCGGATAGGGTATCCACTCCCGATTCCAACACTCACGGATTAGACGGGGAATTGTTGCTGACGCAAGCCCAACGCTGTCAGACAGGCCGACCGGTGGCCTTAGCGAAACACGACTCAAGCGACTTGGGCAGGAAGCCGTCCTAATTCATCTGAACCACCAAGGGTTCACTTAAGTAATTTATTGGGGGTATCGAGATGGCGGACTTCGTTTTAAGAAAACTGTTTGAAACACTCAAAAGTATCGACAAGGTTCCGCACTCTCATTTTTATACTTCTGCCATACCTTTTGAGGATGGTTGTCCGGCGTGTCAATCCAAGTTAGCAGTTTATGAACAAATAGAATTTAGGCTTGGCCCCGAAAAACAACCACAAAGCCTAGAGCAGTTTGAAAAGTTGATAAATAACAACCCACTAGACCACATGATTTTTATGATGGGGCGAAAGGCTGAAAGGGAAAAGATTAACAGGGAGCAAAATCGCTTAAATTTGATTTAAGGTTTAATTGCATAAGACTTGTTATCGAAAGGTTGGAAATGACAGATAAAGAAACCGCAGATTATTTGAGGGAATACATTAAAAGCGGAAAGCGTGGCGGTCCTTTTGGTTGGCCCACCGACCCATGCGGTTACGACCAACATATTAAGTTTGTGGAGTACAGAAATAAGGAGTGGGCTGATTGTGGTTTAACATGGGACAAGTTTGTTCTTAATTGGGCCGATAGACTCGACCCGAAGTAATTCATATTCTCGAAAGCCCGATAGGAGGGACGGATGGCCCGAAGTGAGAAGCCGTTCACAAACGATAAAATTCACCATGTCAACTGCCCGAAAATACAGGCTTGGGATTGTGGCGAAGAAGAAGGGATTAGGTGTCAATGTCCTCAAGGATGGCCCAAAAGCGCAAGGGCTTGGAAAGAGTGGTATCTGAAAAAGAAGCCGATCTATGAACCTTATGACGGTGGTTTAGGTGATTTCGTAAAAGATTAACCTAATTCGGGAGGGCGGGATGGCGAACAAGTCCGAAAGCATACCTGACATTTTAGATTGGAGTAAGAAATGAGCGAAAAGAATGAACTGTTGCCTTGCCCGTTTTGTGGCGGTCCAGCACATTCGGGAAGTGATTTTGTTGAGTGTACTAAGTGCGGAGCTTATTTTGGAGGCGAAGAAAAATCAGATGAGGCAAAACTTGAACGCCTTCTGGCTTGGAACCGCCGAACTCCCGCCCACTCGCCCACGGGAACCATCGGAGCCATTGACGGGGATAAGTTGAAGTCGGAATTAGAATCCATGTGGAAAGAATACGGCGAAGCTAATGCCAATTATCATCAACGGGCCATTAGTGCTGTGATTGAGAAAATTGAATCAGGCCAATTTTCCGCCCACTCGCACGAAGGGGATTTAACGCCGAAAATCAGTCCACGAATACAGGGCGAAGTCGAAGGGGCAATCGAAGTTCTTTGTACCCATAAGGCCGTCAAGGACACCCTTTGGATGCCGGGAAGCGGTTCTGAAACGATGGTTGATTGGCTCATTAACCTTGAAGGCGAACTTGGATTTGATACCAAGTCCATCGAGGAAAAAGTTTTGAATTGTGATTTCGGCGTGAAGCAGTAACCTTTCGGTAACTTTCAAGAATCTGGCTTATTGAATGTGGGGTAATTCATGTGTACCATTTTGGTTGAGGCATTAAAAGATTTTAAAAATTATCAAATATATTTAAATTCCATTTGTGGGCCAAGTGAATACTTGTCATTTGTGGCTCGGCACTCCACACTCGGCATCAATCGAGAGGTATAAATGCACCCAATAGTAAATAAAGCCCCCTGGTCGGCGTTTTTAAGCAAATATTCAAGTGAAGATACCATCAATAGCTATGCCAGCGATCTAGGGCTATTTGAGGCTCACCTTGCAGGGAAGAACCCAATGGAGGCAAGTAAAGCCGATTTAGAGGGCTTCATTACCCAAATGCAGACCAAGGGCCTCTCGGATCGTACCGCCAGAAGGCGTATGGCTACACTCAAAAAATTCTACCGAAGGCTTGTAAGCCTTGAGCTAATCACCAAAGACCCCACGACCATATTCGATGAAATCAAAACGAGGGTTCCGGTAAGAAATCCCAAGGCCCTAACCAAAGAGCAACGCAAGCACCTAGTGTCCAGCCTCAAATGGGATACAGATCACCATTGGCACGTCGGCATGAGCGTTTTATTGGGCTACTATTGCGGGTTAAGGCTCAATGAAGTAAGGCTTTTGAAGTGGGCCGATATAGACTTTGAAAAGAAGCGGTTAAGAACCATTGGCAAGGGCGATAAAGAGGCTTATTTGCCAATTGAGAAAAAACTATGTGAAATCTTGGAAACCTTCAAAGAGAAAAAGCCCGATACCACATTCGTTTTTGAGGGTAAAAAAGGAAAGCCATTAAGCAGGGGTTGGATAGGTGCGTTTTCCAAAGAGGTCAAAAAGTGGTGTGGGTGGACAAGCGATTTTAAGTTCTCATCCCACGTCAACCGACACTCCGGCATAACCCAATTCTACGAGAAAACTAGGGACATTATGCTTACTTCAAAGTTTGCCCGTCACTCTGGAATTGCTGTAACTCAAGGCTATACGAGGCTGGTAGATGGGGAGATGGAGGCCGCCGCTAGGAAGGTATTCTAGTGAGGCGTCCCGATATTTTCTATCCACTAGACCCGGTGGAATTGGAGGTAGATGATGAGTGATCCTTGGTACTCCGCAAGCGATAAAGCCTTTATAAGAGCGCAAAATTACTACGAAAATATGACTCCACAAGACGAAGAAGATGATGAAATTATTGACCAAAACCTAGATAATGAGGACGAGGAATGAGCCTCAAATATAAAGACACTTACCCAAAACCAAAGCCGATTTTATATCAGGGGCGATGTGGATGCGGTAATGAAATTTGGTCAAAACACGAAGACGCAAAACAATGTTGGCAACCGGGGTGTTCTGAAATACAAAGAATCAAAAAATTGGGAAGGTCAAAAAATGCCAAATCTCGATTATCAAAAGTGGCTACCGCAGATATGGAAACAGGAGAGATTGACAGGATTTGAGGCCGAATTTAAATTTCATCCCACAAGAAAATGGCGTTTCGATTGGGCTTGGCCCGATATAAAGCTGGCCCTAGAATGTGAGGGGTCGGTGTGGGCTAATGGCCGCCATACCAGGGGAAGCGGTTATTTAAAAGATTTAGAAAAATACAATATGGCTATTGAGTATGGCTGGTCAGTTCTCCGCTACGATACCGAAACAGTTCAAGATTTATCCTTCCTGCCTCAACTCAAGTTTGTCTACAACCGGAGAAAAGATGAAAAAAACAAAAGTTAAAACCATTCATCTAGGAAACGTTTTGGGAGTTCTAAAAAGATCAGGATACAAAGTTAAACCTCACGAAAAAAAGATGCTTCAAGTTATGAAAGACCAATTAAAACGAGAAATGAATGACAAGCAAGCGGTTGAAAGAGGCCGGTTGGATATATTTTGATGGCTCATGGCACGATACGAGCGGAAAGTGGCCCTACGAGGACGATCTCACGGAAGAAGAAGCTCTTAAAATCCAAGAAGCAAGAGAAAACGCTTCCAAAGAATACTAATCTTGGTAAGATGTGCCGTGGCGGTTGTGGGAGAATATTGGATGATCGAAATTCTGGAAAAGAATACCGCCGAGGCCGTGTTTATATTAAGCCAATTTGTAAAATGTGCAGATCAACAAAAGAACGTGAAATTTATGTGAATGGACGTTGGATTTATTTTCGTAATTATCGCTTGGCACATTTGGATAAGTACAATTTTTTAAAGAGGGCTTGGGGTTCCAGGAATAGAGCTAAGAAAAATTTAGAGTCCACATATCGGAGGGCCGCAATTGGGACTTAGACAATTCTCTACGCACACTTGGGTATGGTTTCCCGATATGCACTTCGCTTTCGTTCCCCCTGGGAGTCCCAAGCCGATTGATCGTCATGATCCAAAAGCCATTTCCGTTGCGATGCAAATTTTAGCCGATATTCGCCCAGATAGTTTTGGACAGGTTGGAGACTTGGCCCACCTGGGCTACCTTTCCCATTGGGCTGTGGGGCGGGATATGCAGGGCAAAGTTCCGGCCCAAGATGGCGAATCCGTTGCCATGAATATCGAGAACGATAACAATGGCATTAACCGTTGGCTAGATCAGACCGAAAGAATCCTACCCAAGAAGTGCGAGAAGTATCAACTAGAAGGCAACCACGAAGAAATCCTACGCAATTCCCGCCAGATGAATAAATTCCAAGGATGGGTAACGAAAGACTGGTATCCCGAAAAGGCGTGGGTGTTAGACGAGCGAAAGATTAAGTGGGTTCCATATCAAAGCTACAATGCGGTTGGTGGTAAAAATTGGGTAGATTGTGGAAGGCTAAAGATTTTCCACGGTCACTATGCCTCAAGCAATCATCTTAAAAAACACTTTGAAGATCACGGTGGGTCTGGTGGATATGGTCATCTGCATACCGTGGCCGAAGAAACATTTAAACATGGTCAATTTCCAGCAACTGTATTTACTTTTGGTTGTTTATGTGCCAGGGAAGCCTCATACCACAGGGGCCGAAATAACGCTTGGGCGCAAGCCATGTTAGAGGTATATGTCCAGCCAAGCGGTCAATTCAATCATCAAATTATACGCATAATCAATGGTCAAGCGATTCGTAATGGAAAAGTCTATAACGCTAAGCCTTTAAAGGGGTTGGAATGAATCGAATACCAGCTTTTACATTTGGCTCTCCGTGTTCAAATAAAGCCACATACCAAAGAAACGAGAATAATACTTGGAAACAATCCATGTTCGTTATATACGTTGAATCCAATGGCAAGTTCAACCATTCCATAATCCACGTTATTGACGGGCAAGCCATGTGGAACGGGAAACTGTATTCAGCCAAGTCATTGAAAGGACTAGAATGAGCTATTCATGCGGTCACTCTAAAAAACATCATAAGGGCCAGCTTGGTTGCCAATGTAAAGTAGACTTGACACCGGCTTATGACGGTAGGCAACGATGGGGATTATGCCCTTGCATGGGAACGGGTGATGGAAAGTGCGTGAAGGTAACGGAAGGTAAAATGAAGGTCAACAAAGATGGATGGACACAAGATAATGGCGGTAACATAGCCCCAAGGTTTATTTTACAGTTGATTTAAGGTATTACAGAGACTTGAACGCCCAATAGAGGGGCATCCCAAGGGGTAAAGAAGTCGGTCCATTTAAGCGGTTGCCAGATACCAGTCCCCATTACCACGTTATCAAACAAATTCCAATCCACGTTTACCCCCGCACCGTACCCACTCACACCAGCATCTAATCCGAAATCGAATAAATAAAACCACCTTAGACCGGCATAAAACGATGGCTTGCTTATCCCGATCATCGAAGCCCCCAACAATGGGTCATGCGAGAAACCAATGTTAAAAACTTGAGGCTCCCAGGTCGGTAATTGGGCGTACCACGAAGCGGAATGATTCAGCTTTGTAGTAGATTTACTACCATCGCCATATCCAACTGTTAAATTTCGATAATGCCCCGACAGTTGGGTTATTGGAATATCGGAATGTTTAAAAGCGGGAGAGGCACACCCCGAAAGGAGGGCGGTGGACAGGGCAAATCCCATCCACCGCAGAGAGGGCATGAATATCAAACGGTAGGAGGCGGGGGAGGAACGGCGGAGGGTTCCGTAACGTCAGGCTGATACGGGATACCAACCAATTTAGTGATGGCCCCAAGCAAGGTATTGACCCAAGGCGTGTGTTCAAATAGGGAGGCCACAGCCCCAAGCACCAATCCGGCAGAGGCTTTATCCATCGTGCCAGCCGTACTCGCATCAAACAGAAATCCATTCTGCCAGAGCGCATACAACCCGCCGAGAATTGCCAGCATCTTTCCAACAACATACATCGGAGTCTGCTTATTCATTGAATCTCCCCCTCTTTGAATTTTCCTTTAAACCACTCTAACTTATTGCCAACTTCTTCTAGGTAATCATCGGCAATCTCACGCTTTTCCCCATTCGTGCGCCAATGACAGCCTATCCGCCACGTTTTTACCGCTTCTTCAATAGAACTAGATTTTACCATGTGACAAAAACGTTGGGCAAGCCATTTGTTTAGAACTTGAGGATGGTGCATTACCCACGCTTCTGGGTAGGCTATAACGCCATGCTCCCGCAATAATCGTCTAATTAAAGGCCAATAGCCCCCGCAATATCCTGCCCCAAAGTCGTTATCTATGAAGTTTAGGCTTGTTTCTTGGATGCAGATGGCCGTATAGACTTCCATCATGCCCTCATCGTGACCACACCCCTCCCACGTTGACCAGCAGAAATCAAGCACTTCCGCTTGGGGTATACCCGGATTAAGATGATGGGAGGCCCGCCACACGGCATGAGAATAGATGCCGAATTGGTCTATTTCTAGATTCTGATTGGCTGAAACTGGGATTGCCAGTAGGAACACCAGCAGTAGGAACTTCAAACGGATAGGTGCGCCAGGAAGATCACGAAAAGCATAAGGCCCACACATCCAGCACAGATTAAGAAGGTCTGCCAATATACGCTCATGCGGTCACTCCATCCAAAGCGTGATCGTAATTCCCATCCCAAACGGAACTATCGGTAGCCGGTGCGGAACTCGGAACGAATATCCTATGACCCGATTTAGGCGGTGCGGCTTGGAAATGAACCCATCCAATCGTCCACCTGAAATCCTCAAACCAGAACCCTATTCTAGCCAGATCGTCCAAATGGTCAAGAACCCATTGGCGCAAAGCCCCGTCATGGTCAGCTATATCGGCGGCTAAACCCAACAGATGCTTGGATTTGGGCGCACTTGGATTGATACGGGCTTGATCGGCTTGAGAACGAAGGCCAGAAGTGACGGTAACAACCGCTTTATAAAGCAATTCAAATTTATTAAGGCGATTTAAAAGGAAGTTAAGATTGGCGGTTTGCTCTTGAGTCTCGGCATATCCATTGGGATTGAGTTCGTCCCTGGTTATCAATGCCTTCTCCGAACCTTGTGCTTAATCTTGTGCCAAGCCTTCGCCACTTTGGACCATTCTAAGGCCACTTGCGCCGCTTGAAGTAACCACGTTAGGGCGATAAACACTACCGCTTGCTCGTTTTAGCCATCGCCAGGGCATTACCCATAGCCTTGTGAAAAACGGCGGAATGGTTCCACCCATTGAGCTTTAGGATAAAATAGATTAGGGCAACCAAAGCGGCGGCGGCAATAGTCATGGCTGACCATTTGCCAAATTCAGCAAACTTATTGTCCAGCCACTCTTTTGCCGCTTCCTTAAATGCCGCTTTAATCAGTTCCTTTTCATCATCGTGGCGGAGGGACATTTCCGATCCTTTAAGTGTGAATAACCATTATTACTTAGGGCTTCAAAATGTAACGAATGGGTCCGGCTTCCAAAATGTTCGTTGAAGTGATAGTGGCCGAACCACTCCCGTAAGCCACAGCAAGCCATCCGATATTGGTTCCAATGGAATCGGGAGAAGGAACCAAGACGGATGAGGTGGTAATGGCCCCATCCGTTACCACCACTGAACCACCCGTCATTGTCACCACGCCCGAAAGAACGGCATCGGCAATAGCGGTTTGCATCTGCCCCAAGTTCACCGCATCAGTAAGCGTGACACCCGCCGCAAGTTCTTTAATGGGCTTATCGTTCATAATGATTGTTGCGGGAGAGGTCATTTCGATATTGCCATCGGCTTCTTCCCACAAAGAACCCGTATCAAACTCCGCCGAATCCACATAGGCTTTCGTGGCGGCATCCTGGGGGTCAACGGGGTCATGTAATGCCTTGATATAATTTCCGCTCATATCAAATGATAGTGTGGCTAAAATACCGTCCAACCCCATTCCGAAATGATTGGCATAAATGCTTAATTCGCCATTGTTAGTAAAAATTCCGACATTGGCTTCATCTGCAAAAATCCCAACATCGTCATTAACCGTAACCTGGATACCCGTTTCGGAATTTACTCTAATATTTCCACCCGAGTTGAGATCAATGGGTCCCGTCACCGAAGCGGACAATGTACCGGTAGTCACTCCAATACTACCGGCAACGGAAACGGACGCATCACCACCGGAGGTAATGCCTAAATTTCCAGTTACATTCAAATCATATTTTCCACCAACAGTTAAAGCCCCGTTTGCGCTAATGGTTGAGGTTGTATTTCCTCCCCAGTTAAAATTGCCACTAGCGTCAACATTAACATTCGTATTGAAGTCGAATAATCCACCATAGGAAAATGAAACGCCGCCACTTGGCGCACTTACGGCATATTCACCACCCGCCGTCACTCCCATATCTCCGCCAACGGAGACGGACATATTGCCGGTTTGTTCAATATTAGCAAGGTTTAGAATAGCCCCTTGGTTTAAATCTAAATTGGGTTCGCCATCGTTATTGAATAGATAGGCCGATGCTCCGCCCATATCCCATTGGTATTGCTTATCACTCGGGACAACGGAATGAACACCCAATGCCCCGTTTAATCGGATAAATCCATTTACTGCATCAATGGAAACGCCTTCCGCACCTTCGTTCCTAATAGATGAAATGCGGGGCGTCCCGTCCGAATTGAAATTCTGATAGTCCGTTTGGGCAAAGGCTACACCCGAACCGATCCAACTAAGAGCGGTTAAAATCCTTAAAAGTTTTTTCATTTCAAGTACTCCCTGGCGGAGTAGAAGTACACGACATTGGTATTACCGTGGGCCTCTACCGTATCGCCCTCATCCAAGTCAAAAGGAACCATGAGTTTAAAAGTTCCACCAGCCACAATCGTGGCGGGCTGATCCATAACCCCGTCTATCAAAACACTCACGCCCTCTGAAACCGCATTGGGGTTGTACTCTCTCATGGCCGTAAAGATTGAGCGATAACCAGCCGTTACCGTATAAGTGACGGGCAACGTTCCGGTTCCATTTATTACAACCGCTTGCTCGTAATTTTGTACTTGAGGCGTGGCCGTGAATTGTATTTTCAAACTAACGATTGTCGCCCCACTCGAAAGAGCGTCAATACCGGACACCACTTTTTGAAGTGTGTTTTCCAGGGCTAAACCAGGATAAGTGGGAGCCACGGTAGCCGTAGATGTGGGGGTGTTGGTCGGAGAATCCGTAGGAACTAAAGTATTGACAGGCGTTTTAGTCGGCGTTTTAGTCGGCGTTAAAGTAACCGTGAAGGTCGCCGTATTGGTCGGAGTGCGAGTTTTTGTAACCGTTGGGGTATTCGTGGCAGTTCTTGTCGCAGTATTAGTTCTGGTAACGGTTGCGGTAAAAGTGGCCGTTTTTGTCGGAGTCTTAGTGGCGGTCCACACGGCAAGCGGAGTAAAAGTCTTTGTCGGCGTTACCGATGCCGTATTCGTCTTGGTCGGCGTAGGCGAATTGGTTTTGGTGGGAGTGCTGGTGAATGTAGGCGTAAAAGTTGGAGTGGAAGTGGGCGTATCAGTCGGGGTGTTTGTCGGCGTATTAGTCGCCATCCCCACATAAGGTATACCGCACAGGATTAACGCTATCAGTAGTCTTTTCACTTGAAGTCTCCTTTGATTATTAAACATTCTACTAATTTTTACGGAATAAGCAACCATCCAATGCGTCCCGAATCACCACCGCTAGACGATTTCAAATCGAATGTACCAGCCCCAGGTATAGCCCTTATAGCCCCCGTTGCGCTATCATCTTGTGAAGAAACTAATATAATTGACGTACTTTTGCACTTCGCATTTACCACCGTAACACTACCGCTAATCATTGTAGATTCACCAAATACCAGCGATTGAGTCAGACTGTCCATCATTTGATAAATTTCAGTTTGGTGCTTCTGAAATAATAGCTTATCAATCGGATCAACGAGTGGTGTATTAACTAGCTTTTTATAGGTTAATCCCATTATGGCCTGTACGCTTGTTCATTTAATTGTTCCATCAATTTTTGAATATCTTCGCTCGGTTTACCCTTTTGCTCTTGACGCTTCTTAGCCATCTTCAAATTAGATAGCTGTTTCAAGTAGGCAAAACGTGCGCTCTCGGTGGATTTATTCATATCAATTGGAATAAGGGATAACCCACTCATTCTAATAGCTTGTTCTGGCGCACCAAGAATGGGACGTTCGCCAGGGATAAGCCTATTCACTTCGCTTAACGGCCTGATATTTCGCAGGGTGTTGATAGTCTTACGGCCCATGTCCATTCCAAGGAATTTACCCGTTTGTCCTGGATAGTTTTCAATGGGCGAACGTTCACCGCCCGCCGATCTAAAGAATAAACTTTGGTTAAACAAGTTTTCCAATGGGGTCTTGATATAAGGCGTTAAACTGGAAGTCATTAAATCCATGAACTTAGTCATGCCAGTAATATCTTCAAGGTCGGCAATCGGGATTGTGTTCTTTAGGCGAAGGTAAGTGTATTTGCCCGTCTTTTCATCTTGCCAAAGACGGATATGAAAATCACCCTTCACGAACTCATCCAACGCCCTTTCATCCGGCTTGCCTTGGCTAGTAGAGCCTAAAGTATTCTCGATGTTTTCCTTGAACCTATAAGGAATCTCCACTTTCGCAGGGTGCTTAATCATGTGTTCAACCATGATCGGCAAGTTAAAACGAGTCCAAGATAGAAACGGGAATATGGCTTTTGCCCCTTGCAATTGCGGAGATAATCCACCCGCATAATCGTAAAGATATTTCCTCACATCAGCAATTGCCGCTTCGGGAGTCCATCCTTGCCCAATGCGGGTCATGTAATGCTGGATGCGCCCAAAGTCCTCAGCGTAAGCGTTCCACTTACCAGCCAAATCAATACCGATAGCCTTCTCAAACTTTTGTAATGGGCGTTTACCCTGGAATAAATCTTGAGAAAAGGTTTCCCCAAACAAGTTAGAGTCGTGCATGATTTTAAGGTGTTCACCAAGGGGCCCTAATTTCTCGGCCTCTTGAGCCAGTCTTTCGGGATTGCCCGCACCCTTAATCAGCGCAGGAATCATCTTAAAAGCCTTGGCAACTCCACTCGCACTCCACGCCCCCGCCAATGCAGACTGAATATTGTTGGAGGTTATATTCCTCATCCCATAGGGAACAGTTCCAGGGAAAGAGAGTAGGGTCATGCGGGAGAATAGCCTAGTCCAGCCCATGAGCGTTCCCTGGATACCACCGATCATCTTCTGCATCTTGTCGGTGTCGGTTAAAACGCCAACTAGATTCTGCAATTCATGGGCAGTTTCGGGGGTAACGTACATATGGCCCATATTTATCTTGGCCCCATCTTTACGCAAATCACCAATCATCTTTTGGAATTGTTTTGGTATCTCCCATTTAACAGCGTGTTCTCCACCCCAATCGGATAGCTTGGTTTTGGCGATGGACTGATTTTTTAGAATATCGCCCAAGCCCTCCCACAATGAAATCTCACGGCTAGAGCCTTCAACTTCCTTGCCAAAGGCTTTCATGCCGTCCGTTTCGTAGATGGTCGCACCAGGGGGGTCAATCAACTTTAACTTTTCAAGTAATTGCGGGTTTTCTTTCATGGCCTTGTTACCCAACATTTTGCCGTAAAAGTTTGCCCTGATTCGTGCCGATTGTGCGGATATGGCTTGTTGAGCTTCCGGCGTTTTAGCCAAAGGTCCAAGGATATTTTCGGCCTTGGCGATGGCTTCCGCTTGTTGCATGGTAAAGTCTTTGATTGAACGCTCAGCCTTTTCTCTCGGAACGCCAATCGAATCAAGAGTTTTAAATAACGAGTCAGAACCAATCCTTGGAGCAAAACCTTCCAACTGGCCCTCAATTCCAAGTTTCGATTTCTTCTCGCCTAAAATATCAAGCGGAGATTTCCTTAAATTTTGGATCTGTTTGATTTCATCCAGGGTGTCGCCGGAAGTTGGAACCTTACCCAAAAACTCTTTCATATAAGCTGGAATCTTAGCCCCGCCAGACTTCTCCGCAATTGGCATTTCTGCCAATCGGTTCACTTCGGCCCAAACCTTTTGCTTCGGTGTCAACTTCATCTTGTCCCAATGTGCGCTTACATCGGGATTTATTTCACCCAACTTACCAGCTTTAATCTTTTCAATGGCTGATTTTTCAAGGTCTTTAATTTTAGAAGGCGTTGCAAGATTAGCCATTTTTTCAAACAAATCAGTCGCATTGACTTTGGCTCGATTGGTATATCCAGCCAGCTTGACGAATTGTGGCTTGAAAAAGTCCACAACCTTACCACCACCCAACGCCTTACCAACGTCACCAAGACCACGCAAAGCACCACCCGCCGCCTCATCCACGAATTTAGGGGTATGTACCGCCAATTCTGGTAAATACTTGCCTATAACGGGGGCATTTTTAAGAGATAAAGTTCCAAAGGCTCTACCGCCTTGTTCCAATCCCTCGATAACGCCGGGGGCTTTACCAAGAGCCTCTAGCCCCTTAGCCCCACCCTTGAGTTCTCCAATGCCTAGCCAGTTCAGAGGATCGGCGGGATTAAGAACGTCAACGGCAATACCCGCAATAGCTTGAGCCGCCTTACCCGTTTTAGAAGTGGGGGAAGCACCGCCCCTCAATTCTTGCACAAGGTCCGAACCGGAAGGCGGTCTAACGCTTTCGGGTTCGGCCTTAAATAAGTTCACCACATTTTTCGGGATGGATTCATTCGGCTTGATATTCAGAATATTTAAAACGTTCTCGCCAACGGGTTTACCTTGGTGAAGGTTTATTAAGGCTTGGCGTTCAACGTCACCAGGCTTGGAAAGAACCCGAAATATCTTTTCGAGATTGGAGCCTTCCGTTTCCAAAGCGGGGCCATCAGCCGGTTTCCTGGTTCTGTTGCCAGGAATACGACCAAACGCACCAAGCCCGAAAGATGGAAACTTAAAAGGATCGGCCACTTTTACCCCTATTTCCTATCGTATTGCTGTTCGGCCATTTGAACCGCCAAAGAGCCGGAATCCTTATTCTGCTTGCCTGTCATTTTATTCTTGAGACGTTGGGCCATTACGTCCCTAAACGCTTTTTTACCGTCCAACTTGGCGTTGCCCCAAGAAGTCTGATACGCCGGATTTGAAATTGACGGGTCTATTTGCATTGAATTATCTCCCTTGTAAATATTCTTCAACTGTAGGGGTTGGCTGATAACCGCCTTGAACCCTTCTTTTCGCCAAATCACCAAACCCACGTTGCTGATTGTTTAAATATTCATTCAGGAATTGAACGTTTTGGTTTGGATCGCCTTCTTGCGGTGCGGGGGCAGTACCCAATACGGGTCCACTCACATTAGCGTTTGGAATCATTCGGGGGCCAAATGCCGGTTGTGCTTGTGCTGGTTTTTGTCCAGGTTCTTGACCGCCAAAATAAGAGCCAAACGCAGACGGAAGTTTGGCCCTATCAGCAGGACTCAATTTGGCCCAAATGTTTTTACCCGCCACATAAGTTCCAAGCGGTTGTTTAGTTATCGGGTCAATTCGATTTGATTCAACTCCAACAATTTCGTTGAAATCCCTAAGTGCCTTTTCCGCTTCTGGATTGCGGGCAGAACCACGACCAGGACCAGCCCCATATTTTTTCAACTTTTCTTCCGCCAGCTTGTAATACTTTTCTCCAAGCGCACTTCGTTTAAGGGCCTCACCCTCTCCAAACTTTTGAGCCTCGCCCGCACGTTGACTAGCCAATTCTTGTAACGCTTGAACTTTATTGGCCCGATCATTGGCAATAGAGGCTTGCGTATCGGACCGCATCTGATTACCGAATTGGCCCAACGATTGTTGCAATAATCTTACGGACGGAAGAAAGAACGCCATTTAAAACTCCTTTATTCAGCCGGATATTCGTCCGGCGCATAATCTAAAAGGCTAGGAAGCGGAGGGGCTTGTGGCCCTTGTTGCCCAGGTAAATAGCCAAACTTCTTGTAAAAGTCACGCTGGTCAAGGCCCTTAATGGCCCCCACCCCCGATAACCCCAAACCGATATAATCCAACGGGCCAGCTTGTAGGCTCTCAAGATAATCGTTCGTGGAACGCTCTTGTAATCCCATGCCAGCTTTACTCTGCGCCCTACCGCTTCTCATGCGGGCCAGTTGAAGGGCTTGCATGGCGTTCATGGCCCTATCGGACGCTTTGGCCGATGGAGCATATTGGGCCAATGCGCCAGAACCAATGTTCTTAGTTGCCCCGATATTAAACATTTGAGATAAAGCTGAATCGTTCACGAAATCCTCCTAGAGAAGTGAAGCCAAAGAGACAAGAGGCGAAACCATGCTGAAAAAGTTGGGTGAATTAGCTTCTTCTTGTGCGCTCAATTTACGATCATCCATTCCTAACCGTTGGTAGTAGTCATTCAGCGCACCAGCACCGCCCGTTAGTTGATTATTCAATTCATTGGCCCGTTGAGTGTAGCCCTGGCGCAGAGCATTACGGCCTTGTAATCTTTGCATGGCTAAGTTTTGTAAGGCCCCACTACCTTGACCTGAAATTACGTTATCGCCAAACTTAGTCCCAAGAAGCGAGTTCCCCAATCCCCTTGAATTGAGGCTCCCAACTAAGCGATTTTTCATCATCCCGCTTTGTTGTCCGTACAATTGCTCTTGAGCTTGTTCTTCTGGCAAGAGGCTCTTAAATACATCTCCATAGGCCCCGTATTCATCCCGTAAAGAGCTTTCCGCTTGACTGCCGTACTTCGTTCCTCTAACCGGATTTAGATAAGAAGATACCTTGGTCCAATCCAATTTAGCCGGTAGGGTGTACTCGTTAGCCATCTATTTCCTCCATCGCTTGCCAGTAGGCCAAATATCCAGACAATTCGTGAACGTCAGTTCCAAGTCTTAAACCAGCTATCGTAAATGCAACGCCAAGATTGTCACCAGACACGCCATTTACGAATGTATCCAGTTTCCCATTAGATGATTGTAACCCGACAAGCGTTTGTCGTGGTGTAGAATCGTTCCCATTAGAAAAAAAATACATACTTATTTGGCTCGAAGTTAAAGAACCAACTTTCCTCACATTCAAAATGTACCGCATAAAATCCTTTTGAATCGAAGGACTTTTCATGTGATTAAAGGCCAATTGAAGTAAAGAGGATCGGGTAATAGTTTCTTCACCCGCCGCACAATCCCACTCCAAAACATTATTCCCGAACTGGAAAAACACTGTCCTCGATTCGCTACCATCCGAAGGCATATTAAGCCCGCAAATCATGGCGGAAGTTGGACCGCCATCCACAATTTTCGTAATGGTAATCGTTATGGGGCTTCCGTTCTTTTTAAGACTGTTAGAAAACACGGTTATCAATGGTTGTTTAACACCACCAAGATACCCCTTGAAAGAAACTATGATCGGAGCAAATGGCCCAACCTCGGTAAGGGTTGCATTTCCGGCCCCGATGGTGGAAAGGTTTTCAAGATAAGTGGGTGCAATACCGTAATTGTTGTAGGGAATCGTAGGAGTTGTTTGTCCCTTAAAGGTGTACCGCACACTTCCCTCATCGGGGTTATCGCTTAATGAAATTTGCTGAATATCACTAATGCTCGTAGGTTCAATCTCGCCCCACGCCCGATATTTCAAGCTGTACGTCAAGGTAATCCAGTAATTGTTTGCATCCACGCTCGGTTGAGAAGAAGGTTGGGGCAGTTGAACCAATAGGACGTTTCTCTCAAGGTTGTACGTCATTGTAACTGCCCGTCTTAATCCCTCTGGCACATTATCCAAATACTGTTGAATTTTGGAATCCGTAATTGAAATAGAATCAACCCCATTATAAGCGTAAATATCCTCGCCAGAATAGAAGTAAAGCCCCGGTCCAATGCGAACTGCCGCCGCTTGTTCAATAACTCCAACTTTACTCTTGGATCGCTTGAGATCAAAGTCACCAGTAGCGGAATCGGAATTAGAACCAAAAAGGTTATAAATGTCGGTATCCGTAGAAATAATGCAATAATCGTCCATGTCCCATCCACCCGTCACATGGGTAGAAGTGGCCGATTTAACAACAATAATATTTTGAGCCAAGAAGATTGTGAAATCATCCACATTTGAGGGGGCAACGGAAAAAGGTTGCAAAGGATTTCCCGCAAAGAAAAGCATATTCTTATAAGTCCATTGGTAACGGTAGGTCGGTCCGGGATCGCCTTTGGTGGTTTCAACGATAGTCACGGTAACACCAGAACCGGCACCATCCATCGTATTGTTTTGTACCGAAATGTATCTAGTGGATGCCGCCGCACCCGTATTAACCATGTGTGAGATAACATAATCCGCAAGGTAAATTGTGAAGCCTGTAGCTATGTCACCCGTAACCGTCACATTTAAGTTACCATTTCCCGCATCCGGCAAAGCGTTTAAGGCAGTTTGAATGTCAGAAGCAGATGCATTGTACGGAAGTACGGAAGTTAAATTTCCACGGTAACTTAATTGGAAGTCTCCGCTAATCGCTGGTTGGTTCGGAATAAATGTTTGAACTTGTGGGGGTATTGAACCGCCATAAGTGATTGAAAATGTTACAGCAGTTCCGGTAATGAGAAGCGCATTATCCGTAACCGCGATAATTGGCTGGTCAACGTTTCCAAGAGTTCCGGCGAAAGTTATGACAATGGACGTTGCCAAAGAACCAGTTACAACGACATTTCCAGTTCCAATTGTAGACAAGGCTTCTAGGGCCGTTTGAATGTCGGATGCCGATGCGTTATAAGCAATCGTTCCCGTAGTTTGCCCGATAAATGTTAGTTTAAAATCTCCACTTGTGGGCGTTCCAGCAAGTGTCAAAGTTTGAACTTCACTCAATCCAGCCAACACCCTAGACAGTTGCGGGTTAGTATTCGGTTTAAATTGATAAACCAAGTCGGCCCCACTCATCAATGTTGCAAAGTTTTGGGCCGGATCATTCGGGTTTGGATATTGGGCAAAATAATAGTTTGTTCCAGTAGGTGAATCCAAAATGGATGTCTGCGTGAAACCTACCATTATTTTAAGCCAATATGAAAACGGATAAGTACCAACCAGAACCATGTCCTGGCATCCCGCAATAACGCTTATGCCGGTGGTGTTGGCAAAAGATTGACCGCCAGGAGCAGATGCTGTTGCGCCCTGCCCGAACTGCAAAACATTTGTAATAAATCCGCTTTCCGAAACGTGTTCAAATCGTAAGTCGGAAAACCTTAAAATTGTTCCGCCAATCGGAAAAGTAAATTCAATTGAAGTAACCGCAGTTGGATCAAACGAACCGCCAGTTGTGTCAAATACAAAATTTCTAACCAAGCTGAACGGCATTGCAAAAGTTTGAAGGATATAATTTGCAAAATTAGCCGAATTAGAGTTTAAAAATTTAACGTTCGGAGATGTCCCGCCCGTCCAATAAGTATCCAATTTTAATACCCAATCAGAATTGCTGTATTGCCCAGAAATATCCAACGGCGAAGCAAAAATAAGCGTTGCCGTATTTGGTGAACCAACTTGAATGTCAACGTTAATGCAATCGTTATATTGAGAAATTGGATTGTTTTTAAAATAAACTGTCGAGTCAGAAAAATCCCAATTTTCCCTTGAGTCACAATGGGCAATAGCAAATCTTTTCGGAATTGAAGAAGGATAGGAATAAACGGGCCTTGAATTATCAACCGGAGGGTTACGCATTGGAGGGGCAGTAACCGCCGCACCAGCCCACGAAGGATTTCCAGAGACATCCCCGCCTGGACGGCCAACCATGAAGTTCTTCGCAACGCTCCATGCGTTAGGGCGTGTTTTGAAAATATCCGTGGTTACGTCAAGCCCACCAGATAAATCCGGTTGAAATGTAAGTTGCGTTTTACCCACACTTCAACCCCTTTTTTGAGCCTTCACCATTCCACGATGCGCCCATGCGCTCATTTTCTGCGCCCCATATTTTCTACGACCAGCAACGGCCATAATCGCAGAGGCCCGATCTTTGCTTAAGCCCTCTTTTTCTTCAATCTTCTTAACCCCCGAAGCAAACCTTCCGCCATGTCCAAGTCTCATGTCCATTTGATAACTCCTTAAATGACGGGTACGGCGGTACGGTAAACATCGTTAGTGGCGTTACCGTCATTCCCGCCGATTAAATAGATTGAACCATTGAAAACGGAGGCGGTAGAATCAACTCTTGCGCTCCAAGAAGGAGTCGCTTCGGCACTCCAATTTCCGCCGTCAACCGTTCCCTGGATTTCGTTTACGTCATTAGTCCCGTTATATCCACCCAGGAAAAATAATTTCCCGTTCTGGTTTTGGTGGAATACCACGGACGCATAATCTCGCTTTTTAGCCGCATCGGAATTTGGAATAGCCTCTACCCATTGTTCCCCATCCTTGGAACTCCAAACATTGGGAAGCGTATCTCCCGATGAATTTTCTCCACCACCAATAAAAATCTTGCCCTGGAAGTAATTGGCGTTAAAGCTATCCCTCGCTTCAAACTCCGCATTGGCTTTAACCAAAGTCCAAGTCACTCCATCGGCGGAACTCCAAACATCATTCAAAGAAGTGGAACCATCCCACCCTCCAATGATCCATATTTTCCCAAAAGCCACACAAGCCCCGAACCAAGCCCTTGCGGTGAATCCGGCAGACGGGCTTTCTTGAACCCATGTATCTCCATCAACGCTAGACCACACATCATTGTAGTAAGCATTATTGGCACTATTAAATCCACCGATAACCCACATCTTCCCGGCAAAGTTTAAGAATCCAAAATTTTCCCTGGCATCCCAGGCCCCCGAAACGGCGTTTTGATTCCAAGTTAGACCATCGGAGGTGTTCCACACATCATCAAAATCCGTAGCTCCAACTCCACCGGCTACATAAAGTTTGTTCCCAAAAATAAGCGAACCCGCACTACTTCTGGCACCGAATCCCGGCGTGGGCTGTTTGAGCCAAACCAAATTGTCATTCTTGACCCGATGAACCCCAACCTCAATATCCGCAAAGGTCGTGGAACCGCCAGAAACAACGGCGTTTAAAGGAAGCTGATCGGGATTAGACACGCCCGCACTAGGGAGGCGGAAGTCGGCATCAAAGACTTCCTTGAATTGGGCCACCATAGGGGAATCAGCATTAGGCCCGTACCCAATGGTAAGGGTTTGACCAGCGGGAAGGGCGTGAATGGTAACATGCAACGAGTCCAAATCCCAACGCTGTTCCGCATCCAGAATTTGAACGGTAGCCCCGTTCACAACCTTATTATAAAATTCAGTCCCGTAATTCGATTTCATCTAATCCCCCTTAATCAGTTGGTGAAGGCCCTCGTAAAAAGGCCGGTGTTTCGTTTGTGTCTTGATCGGACGAAATGTAGTCCACCAAGTCCTTCTCGTATTGAGATTGCCAGTA
>Ga0134121_10000583_pt1 | contig 40568 bp, 25 predicted proteins | sample KB301_FD_96463 | JGI IMG/M metagenome (GOLD analysis project Ga0134121, IMG submission 96463) | Terrestrial soil microbial communities without Nitrogen fertilizer from Kellogg Biological Station, Michigan, USA - KB3-0-1 | ecosystem: Environmental > Terrestrial > Soil > Unclassified ...
CCCTACGAGGAGATCGTCCTCTGGTTCGAGCACGACCTGTTCGACCAGCTCCTGCTCATCCGCGCCCTCCACGGCTTCGCCGGCCGCAACCTCGGCGGCACCGAGCTGTCGCTGATCTGCATCGGCGAGATGCCGGGCATCGTCCCCTTCCATGGCCTGGGGCAGCTCTCGCCTCAGCAGATGGCGAGCCTCATCGATCGGCGGCAGCGGGTCAACGAGGGGCAGAAGCTCCTCGGCCGCGACGCCTGGCGGGCCTTCTGCGCCCCCGATCCCCAGGGGCTCGAAGCGCTGCTGCGGCAGGACCTCTCGCCGCTGCCCTTCCTGGCCGGCGCCCTGCGCCGCCACCTGGAGGAGTTCCCCTCGACCTTCAACGGCCTCTCCCGCGGCGAGCGGCAGATCCTCCGCGTCCTGGCGGAGGGCGCCGCGACCTTCGAGGAGGTCTTCCGCGGCACCCAGCGCCTGGAGGAGAGGGTCTACATGGGCGACTCCTCCGTCCTGCGGATGCTGCGCGAGCTCGCCTCGTCCCCCCGGCCGCTGGTCCGCCTGGAGCCCGCCGTCAACGGCTCGCCGTACCCCCAGCGGATCGCCGTCACCACCACGGGCCGCGACGTCCTCGACGGCCGCGACGACTGGGTGCGCATCCGCGGCATCGACCGCTGGCTGGGCGGCGTCCATCTCGAAGGGCACGAGGCCGCTTGGCGGTGGTACGAGGCCGGCCGCCGGCTGGTGCGCACGGCGGCGCAGCCCTCCGCGTAGGCTCGATCGGGCCGACCGTCATACACAGAGGACGGGGCGTCCGCCCAAGCGTTCACTTCAGAGGTCGGGCCTCGCGTCAAAAGGCCCATTTTACGGGCTTTTGGCCATGGCATCCCCTTTGCTCTCCAGGTGGATTGGACACGGTTTTCACCACCCCACCCGCGGCAGTCCGCAGTGCGCCGCGCGGTCCCCCGGGGGAAGCCGGGCTTCACCTCCCGGCTTCCCTTCCCTCCTCCCTCTTCAGGCTAGAATCACCGCCATGAGCTCATCGTCCGATCCCTTGTCCGCCCTGCGGGACTCCATCGCCGAGGTGGACCGCGCCCTGCTGGAGCTGCTGCGCCGCCGCATGGACCTCGCCGCCGAGGTGGGGCGCGTCAAGGCCGCCTCCAACATTCCGGTGGTGGTGCGCGACGTGGAGGACCGGGTTCTCACCCGCGCCCGCCAGCAAGCAGAGTCGTGCGGCGTCTCCGAGGAGGTGATGGCGGGGGTGTTCCAGGCCATCATGGACGGCTCGGTGGAGCGGCAGTACCGCGTCGGCATCGAGCTTCGCGAGCAGCGCGGCGGCCGGGTGCTGATCGTCGGCGGCGCCGGCGGCATGGGCAACTGGTTCCGCGGCTTCCTGGAGCTCGCCGGCCACAGCGTGGAGGTGGTCGACCCCTCTCTCGCCACCCTCCCCGCCGCCCCCGGCCGTTTCTCGCGGCTGGACGACGTGAAGGACCTCGACGCCTACATGGCAGTGATCGTGGCCGTGCCTCTGAGCCGCACGCCGCAGGTGCTGGAGGAAGTGGTGGCGCGCTCGCCCAAGGGGCTGGTGGTGGAGATCGCCTCGATCAAGGACCCGCAGTCGGGCGCCATCGCCCGCGCCCGGGAGCGCGGCGTCAAGGCCCACGCGCTGCACCCCATGTTCGGTCCGGGTAAATCGTTCTACGAGCCGTTGACCTTCGTCCTGGCGGCGCACGGCGATCCGGCGGTCGAAAAACACGATCTCGCGTCCCTGCTCTCCCATCCTTACACGCGGCTGGTGGCCGTGCCCTTCGCCCACCACGACCGGCTGATGGGCTGGCTGCTGGGCCTCGCCCACTTGACCAACATCCTCTTCGGCTCGGCTCTCACCCGCTCGGGGATCGATCCGGAGGAGCTGCACGCCTGCGCCTCGACGACCTTCAAGCGCCAAGCCACCACCGCCCTCTCCGTGCTGGGAGAGGACCCCGATCTCTACCTCGACATCCAGCACCTGAACCCGCACCGCCACGAGGTCTACGCCGCCACCCGCGAAGCGCTGGATCAGCTCGAGAGACTGGTGGAGGAGCGCGAGCGGGAGGGTTTCCGCGACACGCTCACGGCGGCCCGGCGGGCGCTGATGGAGGAGTAGGAAAGACCCTCATCACCCCGGCCCTCTTCTCCCATCCTCCCCCCCGCCGGCCGGGAGAAGAGGGAGAACAGCCAAGACCCCCTTATCAGCCACCACAACCCCGTCTTTTTTGGCGCTCCCCTCTCTCCCGGTCGGCGGGGGGGAGGATGGGAGAGAGGGGTCGGGGGAGTGAGGGTCTTCGGGCGGGGGGACCTCCCAGTCCACGTTAAGTTAGCGCCTATGGGGCCAGGGGGTGAGGGTCCGCCCCGGAGGGGCGCTCTTCCTTGTTTACCCCCCCAGCGCCTGCGTCAAATCCCCAATCAGATCCTCCGCGTGCTCCAGGCCGATCGAGATCCGCAGGAGATCCTGGGGCGTGCGCGAGGTGGGGCCCTCGCTGCTGGCGCGGTGCTCGATGAGGCTCTCGACGCCGCCCAGGGAGGTGGCGCGGGTGAAGAGATTCACGCGGCTCACCGCCCGCAGGGCCGCCTCCCGGCCGCCGGCGGCGCGCACGGAGAGCATGGCCCCGTAGCCTGCTGACATCTGGCGCCGGGCGATGTCGTGCCCGGGGTGAGATTGGAGCCCCGGATAATGGACCGCGGCGACCGCCGGCGAGGCCTCCAGCGCCCGCGCCACCGCCAGCGCCGTGGCGCTCTGCGCCGCCACCCGGCAGGCCATGGTCCGCAGGCCCCGCAGCACCAGCCAGGAGTTGAAGGGCGAGGCCACGGCGCCCAGGATGTGACGCTGATGATGGACCTTGTCGAAGAGCTCGCCGCGGCGGGCGAAGATCAGCGCGCCGCCCTGCACGTCGCTGTGGCCGCCCAGGTACTTGGTCGTCGAGTGGAGGACGACGTCCGCCCCCAGCTCCAGCGGGCGCTGCAACGCCGGGGTGGCGAAGGTGTTGTCCACCACGGTCAGGGCGCCGGCCCGGCGGGCGAGGTCCGCCGCCGCCGCCAGGTCCACGATCTTGAGCAGGGGGTTCGAGGGGCTCTCCAGCCAGACGACGCGGGTCTCGGGACGGATCGCCGCCGCCAGGGCGTCGAGGTCGTCCATCGCCACGAAATCGGAACGGATCCCCCAGTTGGGGAGGATCTCATCGGCGGCAGCCCGGAAGCCGTAGTAGATGTCGTCGGGATAAACCACGTGGGAGCCCGGCGGCAGCGTCTGCAGCACGCCGATGCCCGCCGCCATCCCGGAGGCGAAGACGAGGGCCGCCTCGCCGCTTTCGAGCGGAGCGAGAGCCGCCTCGAGCTGATCCTGGTTGGGGTTCGACTCGCGGATGTAGGTATGGCCGCCGAGCGCGGTGCCCTCGGGGTCCCGGGCGAAGGTGGTGGAAAGGACGATCGGAGGGGCCACCGCACCCGTGTCGGGATCGATACGGTGCCCCGCATGGACGACGCGGGTCTCGAATTTCATCCCCGGAGACTATCTGAAAAAAACGCTGAGAAAAGCGCCGGAAAAGAACGACGAAAAAGGGGCCGGCGCCTTTCGGTGCCGGCCCCTTGATTCCGGCGGCGGGCCCATCCCGCCCCGGAGATCGATTCCGTTCTTACCGTCTGGACTTGTTGGCGACCACGACTTCGACCGGCGCGGGGGGCTGCCGGCGGGCGGCGTCCTGGCGGGCGCGCACCAGCAGAGCGTCGGCGAGCTGGGCGCGCACCTCGGAAGCCATCCGGGCGTCCAGGGCCACGGCCTTGCGGAAAGCCTCCTCGGACTCGGCGGCCTTGGCACCGCTGCGCACCAGGAGCGAGCCGAGCTGCACGTAAGCCTTCGCCTGATCCGTGGGCGAGGAGGCGAGCAGCGGAATGGCCATGCGCGTCACCTGGAGGGCCGAGGCGAGCTGGCCGGCTCCGGCGTAGGCGCGGGCCACACCCAGCAAGCACTCGGGGCAGGGACCTTCGGCGAGCTGGCTGGCGCGGTCGCAGAGGGCGGCGGCCTCTTTGTAGTTTCCGGACTCGATGAGCTGCTCGGCTCTTCGCAGCACGGCGGCGGTGTCCTCGGAAGAAGCAGCGGCGGCTTGAGCAACGCAGCTCAGGGCCATGGCGCCGGCGATGGGCAGTGCGAAGAGTAGGGCTCGTGATCTCATGGTGCTGCTCCTTCGTAGGAAGAGCCTCTGGTTTCTCTTAAAGCTATTCAATTCAATAGGTTCCGTCGACCTTGCCCGGGAGGCTGCTGGCGGACGATTGGATATAGAGCAAGGTGCGTGCCAAGAACCTGCCGCGGCTCGCGGATCTGGCTCCGCGAGTTGGAGGACGTCTGGGAGTGGCACTCCTTTTGCTCCTATCCCTAGGCAGAGCGCGCGAGGCCTCCTCGGGTGCTCTCCCCCAACACAGGATGTTCGACGCACTTCAAGGAGATATACGCATCATGAAGAAAGCAGTCATCACGACCCTTGCGCTCAGTCTTCTGGCGCTGGCTCCGGCCTTCGCCCAGGGCACCTCGACGAGCACCACCACCACCGCCAAGAAGAAGACCACCGCCACCACCACGGCCAGCACCTCGACCCTCAGCCCGGCCGACCGCAAGTTCTTCACCGATGCCTCCCAGGGCGGCATGCTGGAGGTCGAGCTCGGCAAGATCGCGGCCGCCAAGGGCTCCAATCCGGACGTCAAGACCTTCGGTCAGCGCATGGTGGACGACCACTCCAAGGCCAACGACCAGCTCAAGGACCTCGCCGCGAAGAAGGACGTAAAGCTCCTGGGCAAGCTTTCGCCCGCCAAGCAGAAGATGGTCGACAAGTACAACAAGCTCTCCGGCGCCGCTTTCGACAGCTCCTACATGAGCCACATGGTGACCGACCACAAAGAGGACGTGGCCGAGTTCAAGAAAGAGGCCAAGAACGGCAAGGACGCGGACCTGAAGTCCTGGGCCGGGACCACCCTGCCCACCCTCGAGGACCATCTCAAGATGGCCCAGGAGACCAACTCGAAGCTCCACGCCAGGAAGAAGTAAGCTCCCGCCGACCGCCCGGGGCTGAAGACCCGGGCTACCCACGGTAGTCCCTACGGGACCCAAGAGAACGAACTGCGGTCCCGGAGGGGACCACCGTAGGTAGCCCAGGATTTCAATCCCGGGCGCCAGCCGAGTCGCTGACGCCATCTTTCGAGACAGCCTCCAAGGCAATTTCCCACCATACAATCCCACCATGAGCCTGGAGAAGCTGCCCCGCAAACTCCCCCGTACCTGCGAGGCGATCGAGGAGGGCATCCGCGACCGGCTTCACCTCGGAGCCCAGCTCTACGTCTCCCTCCATGGAGAGCCCCAGGCGGACGGCGCGGTGGGCGAGAACCGGCCGGGCGAGCCGCTGACGGCGGATCACCTGATGCTCTGGCTCTCCTCCACCAAGCCGGTGACGGCGGTGGCGCTGGCGATTCTCTGGGAGCGCGGCCGGCTGGACCTCGACGACCCGGTGGCCGCCCACGTCCCGGAGTTCGGCGTCCACGGCAAGGAGGGGATCACCCTGCGCCACCTCCTCACCCACACGGCGGGAATCCGCATGCTGGACGTCGGCTGGCCCGACCACTCCTGGGAGGAGATCCTGGCGCGGATCTGCGGCATGCGGCCCGAGCCGCGCTGGGTGCCGGGCGAGAAGGCCGGCTACCACACGATGTCGAGCTGGTTCGTGCTGGGTGAGGTCATCCGGCGGCTGGACGGCCGGCCGTTCGACCGTTTCGTGCGCGAAGAGGTCTTCGAGCCGCTCGATTTGCACGGCTCCTGGGTGGGGATGCCCCAGGAATGTTACATATTTTACAAATCAGCCGGCCGCATCGGGGCGCTCTGGAACAGCGAAGGACCCGAGATCAAGGATCACGGCTGGGACAGCGAGGTGCGCTGCGTGCGCCCGAACCCCGGCGGGAACGGCTACGGCCCGATGCGCGAGTTGGGCCGCTTCTACGAGATGCTGCTGGCGCGGGGGTCGCTCGGGGGACGTCGCATCCTCTCGCCGCAGACCGTGGAAGCGATGACGGCGCGCCACCGGACGGGGATGATGGACTTGACCTTCAAGCACGTCCTGGATTGGGGATTGGGCTTCATCGTCAACTCCGCCCGCTATGGCGAGGAGACCGTGCCCTACGGCTACGGCCACCACGCCTCGCCCCGCACCTTCGGCCACAGCGGCTACCGCTCCTCGGTGGGCTTTGCGGACCCGGAGCGGGGGCTCGCCGTGGCCTTGGGCTTCAACGGGACGCCCAGCAACGAGCGGCACGAACAGCGTGTCCGCTCGGTGCTCGACGCGATCTACGAGGACCTGGGGCTGGCGGGCTCCTGAGTACTCCCCACCGTAAGTACGGTGAGTGGGCCGGAGATCCAGCCTGTCAGCAAGCAGTCATCCGCCCCCGGCATCGACACCGATGGACCGACACGATACCGGTCCGTAGAGACGCCCCAGACCCGATACGATTCCCTCTCATCCACCACAACGTCGGGGCGTCTCCCCCTTTCGAGGCCACGGCCGCTTCCTTCCCGGGACGGTAGGGGCGACCTGGATCCTGCTGGGGAACGGTCCCACCAGGTAGGAACCCGTATCGGCCGGCGGGAGACGCCCCGACGTTGTGGTATCTGAAAGGATGTCGTATCGGGTCTGGGGCGTCTCTACGGACCATTGTCGAGAGGGCGGTCCGGTATGGGTTCGCGGAAACCCCTTCCACCCCCGCATCGACATCGATGGGCCGACACGATATCGGTCACGGCACCCTGCGATCCGCTCCATCGCCCATCCTCCTTGGCCCGATCGTCAGCACCGCGCGCCCACGCCGCCACGAAGGCCGCAAGGAGAGCGTTCTACGAGATCTACGCCGCCTTCGTCGGTGCCTTCCGGGAGGCCTCCGAGCGTCTGAGGCGTGGCGACCGCAACGCGCCCTTCCCCGCCGGCAGCTTCCCGCCAGCCCTACCGTTCGTCGCCGGATAGCAGCATCGCCAACGCTCTTTGACAGTCTCACAGCCCGCCGGAGGGCTATTCCTTCGAGCTGATTCGCTCGCTTGGGAGAGGTGCGCCCTCCTCAGCGCCAAAAGGTCTGTCCTCGACGCTGCCAACCCGAAAAATTCCATGACCAACTCTCGAACAAGTCGCTCAAGCGCTTCCGGGCTTCCGATTTTCAAAAGAAGCCTGGCTCCTGTTTGGCGCTTCAGCGGCGGGGCGAAGCCCCGTCCGACTGCAGGCGCGGGTTAGCTGACGGTCCGGCGCCTCTCGATGTGCGAATGAGATCACCGATGAGCGAAAACTTCGCCCAGAGGCGCCAGAAGAACCAGGTGAGCAGTCCTGCGTTCGCAACCGGCCAAAAGGCCAAGCTGGTCTTCAGCGAGGGAACGACGATCCGGATTGGTATGAAGACTCCGAGCCCGAGTGCGAACATTTGAAACGTGAGCGGAACAGAAAGTATCACCACGCGCTCGATAAAACGCCGATCGTCCGCCACCTTGTTTACGTCAAAGCAGGCAAGGTAGCCGAAGATTGTAATGGGTACAGAGAGAAGACGGATGTTGTCGTACGCCGTCCAAGGCTTCGCGTTCCGTATCAAAGGCACGAGGGCCAAGAGGCATGCCGTGAACAGGAAGTAAGTGAGCTTCTGCCGCTCCGTAAGAAGATCGGCGGCCAGCTCCTCAGCAACCTTGCTTGCTTTCCAAATTCTCATGGACTCGTCTGGCTAACCTTTCGATTGAACGGATAATCACTCCAACCCGCACCCAGCCATCGCGACAACTTCGGGGCTTGGCCAGATCATGGCGAGCTGTGGCTAGTGTCTCTATCTCCTTCTTTTGATGTAGCTTACCGCTGAGCTGTATTCGCGTCAATGCCATGCGGAATGTCGCATAAGCAAGTGGGCGGATGACGCTTCCGACCTGAAAGGATGCAACGATTCTCTCCACCCATGCCCACGGTATCGCGGCCCTTCAGGCCGCACTCGTACCGCCCTGGAACCCGGGGCGATGCCCCGGGCTTAAGAATCACGACCCTTTGGGCCGTCCTGACTCCGACGCCTGCGCGATTCGCTGACCCGCGACGGAACGCCCAGCAACGAGCGGCACGAACAGCGTGTCCGCTCGGTGCTGGGCGCGATCTACGAGGACCTGGGGCTGGCGGCGGTCAGATCCCCTTCATGAACCTCTTGATGAACGCGAAGTACCTGGGGTCTTCGTTCTCGAAAATCTCCTTGCCTCCTCCCATGTAGGCACGGGCCAGCTCGTCCTTGGCCCGCTCCTGGTTGCCCAGCTCGAGCTGGACCTCCCCCAGCCGCAGGTGAATGAACGGATTGCCGATGGCGTCCGGGCAGTACATCGCCTGCGTCAGGTGGCGATGGGCGGCCTGGAAATCGCCGAGCAGGTAGTGGCAGTCGCCCAGCGCCGCGAGGACCCAGGTGGAAGCCTCCCAGTCCTCGACCGGCTGCGGAATCAGCGCGAGCGCCTGCTCGTAGTCCTGGATGGCCTCGCGGTAGCGTTCCTCCCCGCACTTTTGTTCGCCGTGCTCGCAGAGGGACGTGATCCGCTTGTAGGTGGCGCCATCCATCTTTCTCGGTTTTTTCTTCATCGCCTCTCCGTAGCTCAATTTATGTACGGCATGAAGGCTGGGTTAGCCGCCACAGCGGCCTGAGCGGCCGCGGACACGGCTGGAGGCAGATACTTCTTCTTGAGGCTCGCCCCGTTGCTGCTGTTGCTGGGCCCATGCTCCAACCGATAGTTGTCGGGGTCGGTCATGAACCTTCTCACCATCTTGGAGCGCGCCCCGAAGAACCGCCCCGCTTCGTTCCAGAAGGCCACGGCATCCAGGATATGCCCCATGTGGATGTTACGGTCGAGCGGCTTCCACTTCCATACTTTCGACCCGATTTGGACCTTAACACGCTCGTTGGACTTGCCATAGCGCTCCACAATGCCTAGCACTTTTCCCCTCTGGCGCACGATGCGCCCCACCCTGCTGTGCTTGCCTGGCGTGGAACCCATGTACTTGCGCCGGAGGTCCACCTTCTTTTTCTTGGCCGTCTTCAGCTTTGCCCCCAGCCCGTCGGGGTCGACCATGCTGGTAGGCCGGTTGCTGGCGTAGCCATAGACGTTGCCGGGCAAGACGAAGGCGTTCTCCGAGAGGTCGGGGCGCTCCAGTCGCTCGGTGTCCAGCATGTCGTCCAGGACGGGATCGGCGCTGATCCACTGCTCCTGGCGCGGCTCGTAGTAGCGGGCTCCGAAGTAGGAGAGCCCGGTCTCGTCGTCGATTTCCTTGCCGCTGAAGAGGAAGGGCAGGTTCAGGGTGTCGGAGTGCTCGTCCACCCAGATCTCCCCCGAAGGGAAGTACTCCAGGTGCGCGTAGGCCGTACCCTGCTCGTCGGTGATGAACTGCGCCGAGCCCAGGTGATCCGGCTGGTAGAAGAAGAGGAACTCCGCCGTCGTCGTGACCTTGGTGGCGACGCGGAGGTCGTCCGCGAAGACGTGCTTGCTCACCGTGCCGCCGTTGCGCAGCGAGAACCAGCGGGTGATGTAGAGCGTCTCGCCGTGCCCACCCAGCTTGTTGGTGCGCACCCCCTCGGCGTCGTAGAGGAAGCGGGTGGGGGTCGCCTGGTTGTCGGTCACCGAGAGAGGCCGGTTCTCCTCGTCCCAGGCGATCGTGCGGCGGGTGCCGCCGTCGCTCTCCCAGCCGGTCTGGTTGCCGTTCAGGTCGTAGTGGAAGGTGCGGTCGCCGATACGGGTCGGCGCGTGCGGCTGCGGGCCGCCATAGCTGTAGGCCCAGTTGTAGGAGGTCTTGGTCTGAGTGGTCGGCGTGCCGCCAAAGGGAGCGGTCTGGTGGAGCTGGTTTTTGGCGACGACGTCACCCACCTCGTCGTAGGCCATCGCCAGGCTGTAGGACGAGGTCTTGCCCTGAGCCTGCCGATAGCTGCCGGTGGCGCCGGTAAGCTGAGAGAGCGCGTCATACTGGAAGCTCAGCACGCTCGGGCCGCCGTAGAGCGACGGTACCGCCGACACCGCCACGTTGTTCTGAATGCCCAGCACCGTGCCGGCCGGATCATATTGGTAGGCCAGGTTCTGCAGGTCGCGCGCGGGAGCGATGCAGCGTAGCTGGGTGAGGAAGCGCGACTGCGGATCGAAGGCGTAGCGGGTCTCCACGTTGTTGCCATAGACCAGGCGCACCCGCTCGCCGAACTCGTCGTAGCCGATGTGCCGCAGGTAGTCGTAGCGCGCCTTCCGCAACGTGCCGGTGGCCGTCTTCACGTGCCCGCCGGCGTCGAAGCCATAGGTGATCTGCTCGCCGTCGGGATAGGTGAGGGAGAGCAGGCGGCCGAAGCTGTCGTACTGGAAGCGGGAGGTGTAGGGACCCTTCGGTGAAGAGTTGTTGATCGAGATCGTCGTCTTGAGAGCCAGGACGACGTTGCCGAGCTTGTCGTAGGAGCGTTGCTCGGTGCCGGACTCGTCGGTCACCGTGACGACGCGGTTGGCACCGTTGGCGGGCGCACCCGGAGCGCCGTAGGTGTAGACGACGGCCGGGCTCGACGGATAGTCGACGCGGCTGAGACGGCCGAAGGTATAGGAGTAGCGGATCTGTTGGCCGCGTGCCGCGAGGTTGGCGGTGATCTCCGCTCCCAGGTTGCCCGCCGGATCGTAGCGGCGCTCGGTGCGGCCGGCGTCGGGGTTGTCGAGCACGGTGTTACGGCCGAGGGTGTCCCACTCCAGCCGGGTCGCGCTGCCCTTGGCGTCGGCCACCGAAAGGAGCTGGGAGAGGGCGTCGTAGGCGTAGCGGGTGGTCAGCGTCGTGCCGGCGCGACCGACCGTGTTGGTCTGCTCGGCGCCGCGCACGTTCTCCCGCACGTCGCGGTAGAAGCGGGTGGCCCGGTTGTTGGGGTCGGTGCGGGTGGTGAGCAGCCGCGAGACGCCGTCCAGCGTGCCGAAGCCGTAGTCGACGCGGGTGGAACCCCCCTGAGGGAAACGAACCTCACGGATGCGGTCGAGCGCGTCGTAGGAGAGGAACGTGGGGTTCTTGGCGGGCATTACCACGAACTGGCTTGCCGGGCTGCTGTCGAAGACCGGCTGCCCCTGGGAGGCGATGCGCCCCTTGGCGTCGAAGGCGATGCCACCGCTGACGCGCATGCCGGTGCGGGTCGAGGTGCCCGAGCCGAGGTCGAGCTCGGCGTCCTCCTTGGTCTGAAGCACCCGCTCCAGGGAGTCGACGAAGGTGGCCGAGTCGATCGGATCGGGGCGGGTGACGTCCTTGTGGTGGACGACGGCCCAGGAGACGGGTGCGGCGGGGTGGTACTCGAAGACGAGCGCCGGCGAGGCGTCGCTGTCGTTGGGACCCACCACGCGCAGGAGCCGGCCGAAGGGATCGTAGGCGCGGCGCAGGACGTTGCCGTTCTCGTCCGTCGTGGAGGTCAGCTCGCCGTACTTGAGCTCGTAGGCATGAGTGGTGACGTAGCCGAAGGAGTCGCGGACCTGGACGGGATAGCTGCGGGTCTGCGGGTCGTAGGTCTCCGTCGTCGTGTAGCCGGTGGGATCGACGAACGAGACGAGGTTGCCCGCGTCGTCGTAGGAGAGGGTCCAGACGGCGTTCTTCGAGCCGCTGTAGGGAGCGCCGGTCTGCGGGTCGCGACCGCCGGAGAGCGTCTTCTCCAGGCGGGTCAGCTCGCCAGCGGCGTCGTAGGTGGCCGTGAAACGGCGCAGCAGGTTGCCGCCGCCATCGCGCACCTCGACGAGTTGGGGCTTGAACACCCAGGCGTTGGGGTCGGCCGTATAGGCGATCGTCTCGTTGACGTCGTCGGCCGGCCCGTCGTCCCCGGTGTCGGTCATGGCGACCACGTTGCCCAGGTCGTCATACTGCCAGCTCTGGGACGTGGACTTGCCCGCCGTGGCCGAGCCCTCGTAGAAGAGGGTCGTCTCCTGCACCTTGGCCGGGAAGCTGGCCTGGGAGCCGAGAGGGACCTCGGTGTAGGCCGTCGTCTCGGCGCGGAAAAGATTGCCGGAGGCGTCGGCGATGGCCGTCTTGAGCGGCAGGTGACGGCTGGCGAGGTCGTGGTTGTCGAACCAGCGCTCCACCGTGGAGCCGTCGGGAAGAATCGTCTTCAGGTGCGGGAAGCCGTAGCTCTCCCGCTCGGCGCGGTCGTAGTGAGCGTCGTTGCCGTACTGGTGGGTCGTGGTGTAGGCGTTGCCGCGGCCGTCGCGCACGGTGGTGCCGGCGAGCACCCACTGGCTCGACGGCATGTCGGGGGTGTTGCCCCGCCGCTCGTAGGTGAGCTCGATCGTGCTGCCCAGCGGCCGGTGGACGGCCGAGAGCAGGTTGACCCGCTCGGCCTGGTTGCGCTTGACGTAGACGTTGGAATCGCCGGCCTTCTTGAGAACGTGGTCGGCAAGGCCGTCGCCGTCGAGGTCCTCGAGGAAGAGCTGCATGCCGCCCTGACCATCGAAGACCTGGCCGGAGATCTCGATCTGCAGACCCACCACCGGAATGGGGGGAATCAGCGGGATGCAGATCGGGGCGCCCACCGAGCCCTCCGTCTCGACGTTGCCGTTGAACGAGACGGCGTCGAGGCAACGGAAGATCCCTAGCGGGTTGTAGCCGTCGCCGATGGAGGTGGACCAGTCGGGGGCGTACCAGCGGCGCTCGGTGTCCCAGCGGTCGCCGAGGTTGAGCTGGACGCGGAAGAAGTCCTCCCCCTGATCCTTGGAGACGCGGTCGGCCAGGCCGTCGACGTTGACGTCAGCCATCTCGACCAGGGTGCGGGCGAGAGTGCTGACGACGCTGGCGCCGAACGGTCCGAACGAGCCGCCGACGTGCACGGCCGAGCTGCGGGTGAAGTTGAAGGAATCGAGGGTGTCGAGCGAGGAGAGTCCGCCGAGCGCGGAGCTCAGCGAGTCGATGACGTCCTGACAGCGGCCGGAGCCGCCGTTGTTCCAGGAGGGCAGCGGCCAGATCTCGGCGGCGCCGAAGCGGTAGCCGAGGTTGAGCTGCACCGTCATGGCGCCGGAGCCGGGGTCCATGGAGACGCGGTCCGGTAGGCCGTCGCCGTTGACGTCGATCAGGTCGCTCTTCACCTGCGAGAGCGCGACCGTCGAGCCGCCGGAAGGCAGGGAGCTCAAGACCGCCGAGGCCTTGCCGCCGCCGTCCTTCTTGACGAAGTTGACCCCCAGGCCGATCGAGGTGCTGGCCGTGGCGTCGTCGGTCTTGCGCACCACGGAGTCGAGACCGCCGAAAGCCTGCAGCGGTCCGAAGCCGTCGCGGCCGTTGGAGAAGCGCACGCCGGAGGACGACACCTGGTCGGGGTAGCCGTCGCCGTTCATGTCGAGGAGATCCAGCTCCGTCTCGCTCGTCCCCTGGCTCGCACCGATGCCGGCGATGGCTCCGGCCGAGACGCCCTCGGTGCGGGTCGAGGTCTTGCGCAGCACGGAGAGGCCGCCGCCGGGAGTGCCCGCCGACTGGTCGAGCAGGCCGGCCGCATTGGCGCCCCGCCGCGAGGGTTTCATCCCTTCACCGGCGAGGTAGAGATCGAACCCCGATCCCTTCCAGACCGGAGCGGCGAGCGCGTCGGTCCCCTCCCAACTCGGCAGGCCGGGAGTGAAGCTCGCCGAGCCGCCCGCGTCCGGAGTGGTAAGCGCCGACGGATCGAACGGCGAGTTGCCGTTCCAGTCGCCGTAGAACCAACCGTGATAGCCGCCGGAGAGCACGCTCGCCGGGGTGCCGTCGTCGCGCAGCCGCACGTTGACGGGAACGGACCCGCCGTTGATGCGCAGGATGCCGGCGTCCTCCGGCCGGTCCACGAGCAGAGTGAAGAACAGGGGCTCTCCGGCGGCGGCCGGCACCGGCAGAGAGAAATCGCTGACGCCGGTCAGCTCCTGCTTGGAGATCAGCCGGTCGATCCCCTGGGCGTAGAGGACCACCCGGTTGCCGGTCGAAGGCAGCCAGGAGACCTGAACGGAGTCGCCATCCGCCGGCCAGACCTGAGTCGGCTGGCCGAGAGGAGCGACGGGCGGCGCGGCGATCGAGACGCGGGCGGTCTGGGTTTTGATGGAGTCCGGCAGGGAGGCCGGCACGGTGTCGCCCTCGAAGGTGACCGAGGGGGTCCAAGTGACGCGGGCCGGGTTGATGGGCGTGTCGGAGGCGACGCGGAGGAACAGGACGTCGCCCCCCTGCACCGCGAGCGTGGGGATCTCGTCGAAGCTACCCACCTCGGCGGCACCGAAGGTGCGGGAGTAGAAGGGGGGCTCCTCGCTGCCGCCGTGGCCGCGGGAGACGGTGACCGTCACGTCGTCCGCCGTCGCCTGCTTGACGAACGGACCCACGACCCGGACGGTGCCGGCGGCCGAGGCGCTCCAGGCGGCGCCGCGATAGCCGGCGAGGCTGAAGTCCGCGCCGGCGTCGAACACGTAGACCCGGGCTCCCCAGGGCTCGAGCGCCTGGGGATCGCCGCCCTCGTAGGCGACGATCGGCGCCCAGAGCAGGGCGTCGCCGCTCGTCTCGCGTATCGAATCGGCAAGGAAGTAGAGACTCTGGCCCGCCTGCACGTCGAGACCCAGGCCCCCGCTGCAGGAGTCGCCGGGCCCGGGAACGCAGCCTGCGGTCTCGTCGGCCGCAAAGCGGTGGCTCCAGACCCGGCTGCCTCCCTGGTAAATGGACGCCGTGGCACCGTCACCTCCCGTCACCTTCTTCTGCACCGCGCCGTTGACGTAAACATGGCCGGCGAAGGGGAGCCGGAGCTGGCGCAGGGCATCGGCGAGCGGGAAGCCCCCCAGCACCTCCGACGACTCGCCCGGAGGCGAGAGGCTTAAGCCCTCGCCGCCGAAGCCGCCCCAGTTGGAGCGGGGGTTGAAGGAGCTGCCGTCGTTGATGCGCACCCCGAAGCCGTCCGCGGTGCTCACCAGGTCCGGCCGCCCGTCGCCGTTGACGTCGATCACCGCGTGGTCGTCGTTGCTGTGCGACCAGATCCAGTTGGTATCGAGCGAGATGGGGATGCCGAGCTCGTTGTGCAGCCCCAGACCGAAGTCGAGGTTCCACTCCGAGGTGTGACCGAGGGAGTCGACGCCCGAGAAGCGCGTCGAGACGAAGTTGCCCGGAGCCGTGGCGGCGACGTCGGCGGCCGGATCGTAGCGGTTGAGGTCCACGCCGCCGCCCTGGTCGATGCGGTCGGGCAGGCCGTCGCCGTTGACGTCGAGGAAGCTCACCTGCTGGGTGGTGTCGGAGCCGCCGCCGCCGAACTGGGCGCCGCCGTGGGGGTAACAATCGGGCGGTCCCGCGCCGACGAAACCGTGCGCGCCGCCGCCCGAGCTGGACGAAGCGGAGGCGTCTCCCCCGCCGCCCATGCCGCTCCAGGGCTGGGGAGCGCCGAAGCCGGCGTAGCCGTCAGCCTGCACGGCCATGGGGATGTAGTCGAAGCCGTGGCGGTAGAGCTCGGTCGTGCCGTCCTCGCCCGTTGCCGCGATCGAGTCGAGAAGGCTCTTGCGGAAGTCGCCTTCCCGGTAGTTGAAGAGGTAGCGCCGCACCAGGGCGCCGCCCGCGAGCACGTCCACCGACGCCAGCCGCCGGCGGGTGACCGTCTTGAACCCCTGGCGTCCCGAAGAAAGCCGGTCCGCCCGCTGGTTGCCGTCGTCGAGGGTGAAAACGACTCGGTAGAAGGCCCCCGCGCCGTTGCTCCCCGTGTAGGCGATGGCCGCGGGGTAGACCTGCACCCAGGGCTCGCCGTTGCCGCCGACATCGCCGACGTCCGTCGTATAGGAGTAGTCGACCGTGTTGCCGTGGAGGTCGATCGTCCGCTCGAGATACCAGCGGAAGGTGTTGCCCGAGATGGGGTCGCGCAGGCGGGCCTGGGGAGAGAGCCCGTAGAGGTGGCGGGTGCCGTTCTTGTCCGTCACCTCCCAGGAGTAGCCGGCGGGAGCGCTCCCCCGGCGGACGATGCGCTCGAAGCTCCCTTCGCTGCGCCGCACGTAGCCGCGGTCGGCCGTGCGGTCCTGGTCCGGGTTCGCCAGCGGCGCGAGCTGCTCGCCGTCGAACACGTAGCTCTCGCTCTCCTTGGCGGCTTCGTAGCGAGGAACGCCGAACAGCGTGGAGACCTCGATGCTCGGCAGCCGCAGGTCCCAGCCCAGGCCGAGCCAGCCGTTGCCGCCGGAGCTGTCGTAGCCGACGGCGAGCGCCGGCGCGAGACCGTGGCGGCCCGGCGGCACGACGAGCGGAAACTCGAGCATCGCGTCGCCGGTCGGTCCGCCCTCGGGAGGAGCGATCTGAACGATCTCGGAGGCCGGATCGGCCTTGGCCAGATTCTGGAGGGAGTTGGAGCTCAGGTTGGTGCCCGCCGGCTCGTCCGGCATGGCCATCGTGGCGTTGATGAAATCGGTGAAGTGATCGGTAAGGCTGACGACGGCGTCGCCGGCGGCCTTCTCCGGGGACCGTGGCAGCGGCACCCAGCGGCCGGCCGCCTCGTCGAGGAAGTAGGTGTGCACGTCGTCCGCCGTCATTCCCTTGGGGAGCAGCGCCGGGTCATACGGCACGGTCAGATGGACGGGCTTCTTGAACTTGAGACCGTGGGGTCCCATGCGCAGGCCACCCTTGAGAGCGGTGACGTTGGTCATGCCGCTGTCGAGCGCCGGCACCTCGCCCGCGGCCAGACGGCGCATGGAGAGCTTGACCGGGCCGGACAGAGCGCCGGCCGGGACCTCCAGCCGAGCCCCGCCGAGGGCCAGCACCTTGGCCTCGCCGGTCTTGGCGTCCGCCTCGGCCTTCTCGGTTTTTTCGGCCGGTTGATCGCCATCCTCCTCGCCGGGTTTTTGTCCCCGCAGATGGACCGTCTGGCGCAACCGGGTGCCGTCGGGATAGACCACCTCCACCGGCACGTCCCAGGCCTCGCCCTCGGGGGACGTGCGGGGAACGAAGACGGCGAACGTGCCATCCGCCACGCGAATACCGCCAGGGATATGGCTGTCGCCGGCGAACAGCTCGGCCGGCCCGGCGGCCGTGCCGGAGGGATCGACGAAGCCACGGACGAACGCGCCATCGGCCTCGCTCTCGCCGTGGACCGGATAGGTGATGCGCAGGCGCGGCGCCGTGGAGCGGGAGCCGTGGGTGAAGACGACCAGCCGGAGGTTGCGGACGGTATAGGGAACCGGCTCGCCGGCCGAGGCGCTCCCCTCCTCCACCTTGGCGACGCCGATCGGCGGCCGCTCGCCGGCTCCCACCGGCAGGAACATCACCTCGTTGTTGCCCCCGCGCAGCCAGTGGGGATTGATCTCCTCGACCTGCAAAGCCATCCCCGAGGCGGGGACACTGCCGAAGCCGCCCTGGACAGGCAGGCCATTGATCGAGCGCACGGTGGCCGTCCAGTGCGGCACGCCGGCCAGCTCATAAGAGAGGAACGCCCGGGTGACGGTCTCGACCGGCACGCCGAGCTCGACCTGGAAAGTGCCCGGGACGGCCGGCGCCTCCCCGATCCCGGCGCCGACGCGACGCACCCGCGGCGAGGCCTCGAAGATCAGGCTTTTGTCCGCGGTGCTCGCGGCGTCCGCGGCGGCTGGAGCTTCGGTAGAGGGTGGGGGTGGACCGGTGTCCGGGTCCCTGGGCGGAGCGGTGCCCGCGAAGCCCAGCAGGGTGATCAACAGCAGTGCGATTCCGAGCAGAGGGACAGCTACGAAACGTTTTTCTCGCATTGTCAACGTGCCTCCTATGGGTTTGACAACTCGGCCCATAGCAAGGCTGAAGCCAACCCGTTCGGAGGCGCTAACTATCTATAAATCAGATGTTTGCGCGATTTTTGCGAAAAGTCGGAGATCCGGAGCCCCCGCCGCCGACACGCTTGGACGCGTGTCAGACGACAGAGCGTTTGGTGTCGGACAGGGGGTCGCTGCCCTACTCCACCGGCCGGGCGCCCTTCCGGTAGAGAGCCTCGTAAAACGGCTTGCCCCTGCGGATGCAGTGGATGCGTTTCTCGGCCCCCATGCGGCGCAGGACCTCACCCGCCGCCCGGCTTTCGATGGGCCGGCGCAACTGGTCGGCGAAGCGCTTGTTGGCCTCGTCGGCGATGTCGGACCCGCCAAAGGGCTCGCCCCCGGCGGCCTGGCTCTCGACCACGACGCGGATCATCCGGCTGACCATCAGCCGGCCCCATCCGGACTCGATCTCGATCGAAGGGGCGGGAGGCTCCGGGGCGGGAGCCTGAGCGGCGAGGTCCACGGCTGTCGCCGCCACCGACCGGAAGGCCTCCAGATTCGCCTGCACCTTCTCGAGCTCCGCCTCATGCAACGCCCGCTGCTCGCGGTGATGCGCCTCCTGCTGGGTATGGAACGCCTGCTGCTCCCGGTGATGCGAGGCGCGAGCCTCCAACTTGGCCAAGACTCCTGCAACGGACATCTCCGAGCTCATAACACCTCCTCCGAGTACCGCAACGTCCCGGTACTACGCAGTAATAGACCTACCGAATACGACGAGTGGCGAACTCGTCGCCGCAATCGGCCTCCAGGTCGCTGTGACTGACTTCCCTGGCCCGAGAGTATCACGGCTGCTTGCGGTAATGTGCCTGCCCGATGGGTCAACGGCCGTGCCAGTTGCTGCATTCGGTCCGCCCGGTGAAGCGTGGGACGCGTCCGATGACGGAAAAGCCAGGCCCGATCTGACACCGGACATGGACGATGCCGTGATTGACGGCCACGACGCCGCGATCGCCACGCACCATGCAGCGAATGACGAAGAGAGCGCGGCGACCGGCAGAACCGGTGCAGCGACTGGCAGACTGAATACTGCAAGATACCGACCTTATGCCGCGAGAGACTATGCCCTTCGTTTGTCCACGCGTGCCACTTGCAGCAAGAATCGTGGCCGGCGAAAGGTCTGGCACGGCCATCGCGGCAATCCCTCCGCCATTCACTGCAAAGTCTCTGGCATTCCTAGCAAATGGCGTGTCCGATGCAGCAACTGACATGGCTGACGTAGCGAATGACGTGCCACTCGCCGCGATGGGCGTGTCCGGTGCGGCGACTGCCACGTTGTTTGCGTTGAGGAGGAGATCCTATGCGGCGACTAGGATGCCCGGTATCGGGCCGGAGATGTCCGGTGTCGCGTCGTACGTCCTGAGATCTCGATATCGATTCCAACCAATGTAGAGACGCCCGCAGGGTAGCGCCAGCTACCCCGTGGGGCGTCTCAGGCGAAGGGTCGCATGCAACGTTCCAGGAAGGGTCTGGAAGGGTGGTTTGTTGGGTCTTCAGGAATTCCGGTTGATTTCAGGATCGTCGCTCCGAAGAGAGACGCCCCACGGGGGTAGCTGGCGCTACCCTGCGGGCGTCTCTACATTGGCTGGGACCGGCATCGAGACATCAGGCTGTACTCAATGGCCCGGCTCACCCCCAGAGCTCCGGATCGACCCTGCGCTGCTCGGCTAGAGCGGCGTCGAAGGACGCGGCCTCTTCGTCGGTCCAGGTTCCTGCAAGGTGGTCGAGGTCATGGTGGAGCTCGCGGCCCGTGGTGGCCCGTTGCCCCGCGGCCTCCTCCAACATGCGGATGACCGTTTTGTTGGGCCGTCCTTGTTGGCGGTCACGGCAGGCTCCTTCCTCGTGTTCAGCAGGCGCTGCGCCCCCGCGCGAAGCAGATCACATATTACGAGATTGCCGCCTTGCACCGGCTGCTCGCTCGCAACCCGGACGCCCAGATCTGGTTCCGGTGGATCGGTACTCCCTATACCCGCCGCTTCGGCCCACACCCCGCCGGCCCAACGGGTCGGGAGATCCCAGCCCAGGGCATCTGAGGCCGAAGGCCATGCCCTGGGGAAAAAGGGACTCTACGCTTTGCGGCCTGAAGGGCCGCGAGAACCTTGCACGCCTTGTTTCTCCCGCACGGACCGAGGCGCTGAGAGTCGTCGCCGGCCACCTCCAAAAAGAACTCGAACGACTGGCTGCAACCGCACCCTCAAACGTCGGGCCAACGGTCTCGCGACCTTTCAGGCCGCACCGCGTTGTCAATCTCTCCACCCAGGGCGTCGGCCTCCGGCCTCGGCCCTGGGCTCCGTTCTCCCGGCCCCTTGGGCCGGCGGGACGGCCACTCACGTCATGTTTTGTCGAAGGGCGAGTGCCGGCGAGCAGGTGCGGCTTCGCACTACCCCGCCTTTCCAGACACCTTCCTATCTCGGTCGAGCCCCCGGCGAGCGCCTCCCATCGCCGACCGCTCCCTCCGGCCCTCCCGGCAAGTCCACCGCCGGCACCGGCCTCATCTGCTCGTCAAAGGTCAGCCCCAAGAGGCTCTTCCATTTTTCGAGAAGCTCTTTCGGATCTCCCTTGATAGGAGGATCAATGGGCTCGTCTAGGCGAACGGTTTCGAGGTGCAGAGATTTGTCCATACCCCCCAACACTACCTGCAAGCATTGCTCGCAGCCGATGGGGAAGCGGAATCCCTCTTCCCAGAATCCGTGAAGCAACTGGCTGCTTTGAAGAGCAGCTTTCCTGCCGTCCCACGAGTAGGTGTTTAGCCAATGAACGGTGGCCACGACAAAGGATCTTCCGTTCGGGCTGAAGACTAAAGTCCGAGCTCGCTCTTGAATCGTCAGAGGGGTGGTGAGGGGTTTGCCGGTGGCTGCGCCCCATAGGTGAACAGTACTGCTTTCAAACTCTGCCGTCGCAAGGGCCCGGCCGTCGCGACTGAACGCCACGGCGACGACCCCATTCTCATGCTGCAAGGGAGGCGTGAGAGTCTGTCCGGTGTGAGTGTCCCAGAGCCGGGCGGTGCTATCGATGGAACCCGTGGCGAGGCACCGGCCATCGGGACTAAAGGCCAGCGTGTCGATCCCAGCCTCGTGCTGCCGGAAAAATAGAAGGAGCTTGCCAGTCTGAGTGTCCCAGAGCCGGCCGATGTTGTCCGTGGACCCAGTGGCGAGGGTCCTGCCATCAGGACTGAACGCCATGGTGTAAACCACACTCTGATTTTGAAAGGGAGGCGCGAGTTGCTTACCAGTCGCCGCGTCCCAGAGCCGGACGGTTTTGTCCCCGTATCCCATCGCGAGGGTTCGACCATCAGGGCTGAAGGCTACGGCCCGGATGTTAGCCTCTGGGTGAAAGCGAGGAGAGAGAACCCTTCCTCCGGCGCGAGTGTCTAAGAGCCAAACAGTCTTGTCATTGTACCCCATCGCAAGGGCACGCCCATCGGAGCTAAAAGCCACGATAGCGGCGAAGGCCTTCTGCTGCAAAGAAGGTGCGAGGGCCTTTCCTGTGCGAGCCTCCCAGAGCCGGGCGGTCTTATCCCGGTATCCGATGGCGAGGGTCCGGCCATCGGGACTAAAAGCCACCGAGTAGACGGAATCTCCATGCTGCAAAGGAAGGGCGATGAGCGTTCCCGTCCGAGCGTCAAAGAGCTGAGCGTTGCCGTCAGATGCCCCTATGGCGAGCACCCGGCCATCAGCACTGAAGGCCAGAGCTTCGACGGAACTGTGATTCTGCCAAGTGGACAAGAGCTTTCCAGTGCGAGTGTCAAAGAACTGAAGGCTGCCCTTTGATGACCCAATAGCGACAGTCAAGCTATCCGGGCTGAAGGCTACGGCCCGGGCGAACTCCTGATCCTGCAAATTAAACACAAGTTTACCCGTGCGAGCGTCAAGCAGCCGAACGCTACCAAATTCGAAAGGACCAGTTAGAATCGCGACGGTCCTTCCATCGGGGCTGAAGGCCAAAGCGTGGACGGCCATCTCATTTTTCAAGAGAGGCGCGAGAGGCTTTCCGGTGCGAACATCCCAGAGTTGGGCACCGCCCGACCAGAGATCCTCTTCAGTCCCGGTCGCGATGGCCCTTCCATCAGGGCTAAAGGCAACAGCCTGGACTCGATGAGTCTTTAAGATATACCTTAGCATTTTCCCGGTAACCACATCCCAAAGATAGGTACCGTCTTCGGTCCCCGTGACAAAAATTCGGCCTTCAGGATCTAAGGCCACAGCGTTGACGCCTTCTCGATGGCGAAAGGGAAGTCCTAAGGGTTTGCTGGTGACCACGTCCCAGAGGCGGGCAGTACGGTCTTTGGATCCCGTAACAAGAAAACGACCATCGCGGCTAAAGGACACGGCACTTACTTCGTCAGAATGTCGATAAGTAGCCTGGAGCCTTTCGTAGTCCGACCCAATCAGGTTTCCAGCCTCCCGTCTGAGCCTTTCGCTTTCCTTCAAACTCAATCCCTGAAGGTAACTGAGAAGGCTCTCATCCCGTTTCCCAAATTGGGCATAACGTAAGGCTCGCTGTTCCCAGAATAGCTGCATCAAATCGGTCGCCCGGGACCGAGAGAAGGGGTTGGCGCGCAGGGCTGTGTAGGCTGAATTTGCGCTGTTGTAGGCGTCACCGTTGTTGGCTTCGTCCTGGATGGCCGCTAGAAACGCTCTCTCGTTGGGGCGCGGCTGAAAGGCAGCGTACCAGACGAAAACGCCCGCCAAAGTCGTCGCCAGCGTGGCTGCCGCGAGCTGCCGCCCACGGTCCGCAGGCATCGCGGACTTTGCCCATTCCGGCGTGAAGACCGACTCGTAGATACGGTTGCGCACTGCGAGTCGCCCTTCGTCCGTGGCCTTGCCGACTCCAGCAAGCTTGAGCTGGGCGAAGAGGGGCGAGGTTGGCTGGTCCCGAACCGGCTTTCCCTGGCGCACACGGAGATAGAGTTGCAGGAGACGGCGCCCTTCCGAACCGGGCCTCTCGAGGCGAGCCCGCACGTGTTTGAGGTTCGTCTCTTCCCGTTGTGCCCGGGAGGTGAGGAAAAGCTCGTTGATCTGAGGATCAACGGCCTCGTCCGTCTTTCCGCTGTCCGCGCCCTTCTCCCGAACGGCCCGGCAGAGGGCCTGGGTCAAATAAGGATGGCCTCCGGTCCAGTCGAGAATGCGCTCCAGCCTCCGCTCCGCCTCGCCGGGTTCAGCGTGCAGCCCGGGCGCAAGCGTCCGGGCTTCGTCCGGGCTGAAGTCGGTAAGATCGATCCTCTTCCCGATATTGAACGGCGTACGCGTCGGGTCCTGGATGAGCTGGTCTGGCGTCGCCACGCCGAGCAACACGAAGGTCAGGCGCTCGAATTCGGGTTCGGTGGCCCGGGCGTTGAAACAGGCGCGGAGGGCCGCAAAGAAATCATCTGCGAAAGGGAGCCCGATCGTCGAATCGATCTCGTCCACGAAGATCACGACGCGGCCGGAGCAATGCGCCAGAACGAGCTCGCGGAAGAAGCCGGTGAGGCGCTGGGCTGGCGGCAGGTCGGATCGCTCCTGCCACCAGGAACGCAAGGGCTCGGTGATCTTGAGGCGCCGGTGGATTTCGTTGGCGATTCCGAAATACCACTGCGCCGCTCCCTGCGCTCCCCGCTCGCTCCCGATCTGGGTGAGATCCACGATGGCCGAGGCGACGCCGGCCTGCTCCAGCCGCGTCGCGGTCCGGGCCATCAGGCTGGACTTCCCCATCTGCCGCGCGGTAAGGACGTAGCAGAATTCCCCGGCCAGAATGCTTTCGAAGAGATCCGTATCGGCCCGCCGCTCGACGTAGCTGGGCTCCCCGGGCTTCAGCGTGCCCCCGGTGACGTAAAACGGACGGGCGGGAGTCGCGGACTCGCTCACACGAAAAGATGCCGCGAGAAATATTGCTGATAGAGCGCGCAGCGCAGGCGCGCCGTGGAGCAAGTCTCCCCGGCGACCAGACCTGAGGCCGAGAGACGCTGGAAGAGCCCTTCGTCGTCGCAGCCTTCGCCGTTCGCGAGCCGGGCGACCGCGGCGCGCAGGCGTTCGCTCTGGAGCAGGGCCCAGAGATGCCTCCGGAGGTGATCCCCGAACGGGCCGGTGTCCTTGCTGGCCTCTTCGCAGAGCCGAGCCAGGGACCAGCGTTCGGTTGCCAGGACGTAGAGCGCCTGCCGGACGAGGTAAGGATGCCCGCCGACCAGTTCCATCAGGCCGGCAATCTCCTCAGAGCTATGCAACGGGCTCCCGTGACGTTTGTTGAGGTCCGCTATCTGATCGCTGTTGAAGTCTCCCAGGCGGAGACGGTCACCGACGTTGAAGGGCGACTGGTTCAGGTCCTCGATCCACAGTGTCGGGTCGGTGGCATGGCCGAGGACGAGGTGGAGATTGTCCCAGGCATCTTCCGTCGCCCGGTTGTTGTGCCAGCCGCGGACGGCGGCGAAAAAGTCCCCGCGATAGGTGCGATCGAACAGGCGGTCCACCTCGTCGAGAATGAGAACGACTGGGGAAGAAGACCCATCGAGCACGGCCCTGACCAGGAACTCCGAGAAGCTCCCCTTTTCTCCGAGAAACTCCGAATCCCACACCTCCTTGGGCTGCAGGACTGTCTTGAGCGAGAGCGAGATCCTCCCGGCGAGGGTCAGGAGGACGGTGTGCAGGCTGGCGAGTTGGGACTCGTCGAAAGTCTGGAAATCCAGGTAGACCGAGCGCCGCTCCGCCTTCTTCGACAACGCGTGGACCCGGGCGAGAAGCGAGCTCTTCCCGCTCTGCCGAGGGCCCTTGACGATGATCGTGCTCCCCCGCTGTTCGAGGCAGCCTTCCGCGATCCCGTCCTCGCGCCGCCGAACATAGAACGGCGAGTCGAGACGAATCGTCCCCGTCTCCATGACGACCCGGGGGTCGGCCGCCGGGAGAGGTGCCCCTCTCGTCTCGGCCGCCACCGAGAGATCTGTGGCCGAGATGACTGCCGGATCCTCAGAAGAATCGACCGGGAGAGCAGGGCCACCCCTGATCGCGGCGTGAAGGAGAGCGAACAGCTCCGCCTCCGAATCCCCCGGTTTCCACAGGGCGTACTGGATGCGGTTCAGATAGGAACCGAGGTCGTAAGGCAGCTTCTCCTGGAATCCCAGCCGGACGGGGAAAATCGCCATTTTCCCTTCCTGCCGGAGCTCGTAGGCGGTCTGCACCTCCTGCCGCACCATGTCGCTGAGGATCGAGTCCTCGGAGAGGAGGACAACGAAGGAATCGGACGCGCGAAGCTGGCGATCGATCTCCTCCACCCAATCGCTGCCGACGAGGATCTGCTTGTCGAGGAACACGCGGAGCCCGCGCTCCTGGAGGAAGGCGCAAAGCCCCTCCGCGAGCTGCTCGTCCGGGGGGACGTGGCGGTAACTCAGGAAGACCTGGCTCACAGTTTCATCAACTGTACCATGCGGGAACACCTGCTGCTCCCTGGCCGCTATGCTGCCCTGCTACGATGTCCATGTTTGAGGAGCACCATGAACTGGAACATCGCCGACGCCAAGCAGAAGTTTTCCGAGCTCGTCCGGGCGGCCCAGGACGAGCCACAGTGGATCTACAATCGGGACAAGCGGGTGGCTGCCGTGATTCCGGCGGCGACTTTCGAGGAGTTTCTGGCCTCACGGAACGAACGGGTGCGTCCGTCGCTCGGGGAGGCCTTCGCCGAGTTGCGCCGGATTTGTGAAGAGGAAGAGTACACGTTCGAGAATCCGCCGAGACAGGAGCGGCTGAATCCCTTTCGGGAGGAGTGAGACTCGCCGGCGAGGAAGTCTCCTGCGGCGGCCCGACGAGGTCTCAGGGTGTGTCTCAAAAGGAGCGACAGCCACGCCTACGTCGCCAGGGATTGAAATCGCCTGGCTACCGACTCTTGTCCCCTCCGGGACTGCCATTCGTTCTTCCCATGTCCCGTAGGGACTACAGAGGGTAGCCAAGTGATTTCAATCCCTGGCGCCATAGGCGTTGTCGGCAACCCTTTGAGACACCCTCTCAGGGTTCTTCGGTGGCGAGGCAGGGGCGCCCGTCCGGGCGCCCCTTAGAGACTGACCGTTACGGCGTCTTGGGGCACTCGCCCTGCGACTTCAGGGAGACGCCCGCCGACATGCGCTTGCAGTCGTTGGGGTAGGTCTTGCCGTCGCAGCCGCAGACGGGCTTGAAGATCTCGGGGCAGACTTCGGGCTTGACCGTGCACTTGCCGGGAGGCGCGCAGGCTCCGGCCTTGTCCTGACAGAACTGCTTGTCGTTCTTGCAGTCCGCGTCCGTCTTGCAGGCGCCGTAGACCGTCTTGCAGGCGCCCTTGTGGGCTTCCCGGACGCCGGCCTTCAGCAACTCACACTCGTTGTCGTAGGTCTTGTCGTCGCAGCCGCAGACGGGAGCATGGTGCTTGGGGCAGGCTTCCGGCACCTTCACGCAGATGCCCGAGAGGTCCGCGACGTTGCACTTGTTCACCGGGTACTTGCAGGCCTGACCGTCCGGGCACTTCAAGCCTGCGATGCCGCCGCACATGGCCGGTGCGGGCTTGACCACCGTCTTGGTGGTCGTCTTCTTGGTCTCGGTCGTCGAGGTCGTCTGGGCATTCCCCGCTCCCGCAGCGAGCAGGAGCAGAGCGAAGCACGTACACACGCAGATCAGCGTTCTACGGACCATGGTTCAACTCCTTTGTGTCTGCGCCGCGCGGACCCCCGCGGCAAGGTTGAGACTCAAAGTCTAAAGCAATTCGCAGGCCAGGAGCAATTACTGCTTGAGCACATACACAAGTCCCTGCCAGATCCACCACAACCCCACCAGGCGGAAGATCCAGAGGAGGATGCGCACGCCCAGGAGGAAGAAGTTATGGACCGGGAAGGGGACGTCAAGCCGGCTGTCCTCCCGGGAGAAGAAGTAGCCCAGGGCCGCGAGGTTGACGGTGAGTCCCACCACCAGCTTGAACCAGGCGGTGGCAAGCTCGACGGGTGCCGGCTGCCCCGCCGCCGCCGCGGCAAGGGACGCGAGCAGAAAAAGGAGGGGCACGAAGATCCCCAGCCGCAATGGCCAGCGCCAAGTGTGAAGAAAGGTGAAAAACCTCGCCGCTGACCGGCGGTGGACGGCGCAGCACCAAGCCTCGACGATCTGATCGCCGGAGTGCAGCTCCAGGATGGAGACCTCCCCCGCCCGCTTGCCCTCCGGAGCGCCGGCGAGCACCCTGTTGCACCACACGCACTTCACCGGTGCCACCCGCGCCATGTACGGCCGGGCCAGGAACCTGTGCCCCACGATCAGCAGCACCCCCGCCCCCAGGCTCACCCCCAACGGCGCCGGATGGCGCACGAAGAGAAAGAGCACGAGCGGAATGAACAGGAACAGAACCACGCCCGTCGCCAGGAGGAGGAAACGGTTCGGGGGGGCCCCGCTCAATTCTCCTCCTCCGGCTCCAGCCCCAGCCGGATCATCAGGTTTTGCAGAATCCGCGCGGTCAATCCCCAGATCCTCCGGTTGCCGATGTGGTAGATGCGCAGGTTGCGGCGGACGCCGTTGATCAGCACGTCCTGCTCTTCCACCAGCTTGGGATTGGAGAAGGAGGAAAGGGGGAGGCTGAAGATCTCGGCGATCTCGGCGGCGTTGCGCTCCACTTTGTAGGGGTAGGGGATCGCTCCCACGCAGGGGATCACCCGGAAGCCGGCGGGGCTCTCGACCTCGTCGAGCTCTCCGAGGCGCAGCACCCGCTTCGGATCGAGTCCGATCTCCTCGCGCGTCTCTCGCAGCGCGGCGGCCCAGGCGTCCTCCTTGAGCTCCTTGCCGCCGCCGGGAAAGGCGATCTGGCTGCGGTGGCTCGGCAGATTGTCCGTGCGCACGGTGAGCACGGTCCACAGCTCTCCGGCGTCGACGTAGAGCGGCACCAGCACTGAAGCCTGCCGCAGGTCGCTCGCCGCCAGGCGCCGGGGCGGCGGCGAGGCGAGTCGCTCCCGCAGGGCGAGGATCCAACTATGGAGCGCTCTTTCCTGGTTCTCACTGTCCTGGCTTTCGATATCCATCAATTTCCTCGGTGAAGTCGGATCAGGTCGCCTCGCGGCCGGATGCGCAGCCCGATGGGCTCGGTCCGCGCGCCGGGGAGGTAGAAGTGCAGCGCGTAAAAGTGGACGTCGTAGGGCGTCCACCACAGGGGGTGCACGGCCCGCTCCGTCCCCAGCCGCACCTCGAAGATCTCGGAGCCGTTGGCGAGCAGCATCAAGGGCCGCAGATCGTCGTCGCCGATGCGAAGCTGGGTGGGCGCCTTGCCGTCGAGCTCGAAGTCGACGGCGTCCAGCGGCTGCGGGCTGCCCAGGAGCAGGTCGACCGGCGCGCCGCCCGCGATCCGCAGGCTCTTGCCGCGTCCGGCGTGCCAGGCGTTGTGGTTGAGCAGCTTCACCCACAGCCCGCCCTCCATCGCCACCTGATCGCCCGGCAGGCTGCTCTGGGTGGTCTCGAAGGGGAGCCAGCGCTGCGCCACGGCCGAGACGTAACGCGGCTGGCCGTCCGGCGCCAGGGGGTAGCCCGTGGGATCGTTCCACAGCGGCCCCAGGAAGGGTGAGGCCAGCAGCACCACGAGCAGCCCCCACGCTGCCCGCATAGCCCGCACCGGGCGAGCGGCGAGGAACCACAGGGCTGGATAGAGCGGCAGGAAGTAGCGGTTGGCCAGCGCTCCCCCGCCATAGAAGTTGAAGGGGAGGAGCACCAGGAAGGCGGCGAGGGCGGCGCCCACGGCGAGCGGGATGGCCCAGCGCCCGCGGTCCTGCTGAAAGGCCAGGAAGCCGAGGAGCAACGGCAGGAAGTAGGGCAGGATTCCCACGTTGCGGCCGATGAGCAGGTAGACCAGGTTCCAGCCCGTGAGGCTCAGGGAGAGCTGCGGCCGCAGGGCCTGCTTCTGGAGCCACGAGGCGTTGCCGTGCTGCGCCACCCGCTGCGACCAGCCGGCGGCTGGATACTCCACCTCCGGATAGCCCTGATGGCCATAGACGCCCTGGCGCTGGCCGCCGTAGGCCGTGGGATCGCCGCCGGCCAGCCACTGGATGCCCATCGACAGGGCCGCCACGCCCAGGGCTCCGAGGACGAGCCCGGCCACCGCGGCGCGGCGGCGGCGAGGCGCTCCCTCCCACGCCGCCACGATCGCCGGCAGGAACAGCGTCACATAGACCGGCCGGTAGACGACCGTCACGCCGAGCAGCGCTCCGGCCCCGCACCACCGCGCGATGGAGGCGACGGGGCCGCGCTCGGGCTCCAGGTCGTCGCCGCCATAGATCTGCGGCGCCGGCTCGTTCCCCGGCAGGAACCGCCGGTCGTCCCAGTAGACGAGAGCGAACCCGGCCGCCGTGCACGCCAGGAGGAAGAGATCGGCGTCCCCCCAGAAGACGTAGGCGAAGGCGGTGGAGGCGAAGACGAAGGCCGCCGTCCAAATGGGAGCCGCGCCGCCCAGGCAGCGGCGCAGGGTGAGAGCGGCGAGAAGGACCGCCGCCGCCAGCAGCAGGGCGTTGGCCACCACCGGCCCGCGCACCGGCGCCACCCGCACGAAGGGTGCAAGGATCAGGGCGTAGAGCGGCGGCTTGGCATAGGTCAGCCGGTCGCTCCCCGGACGGCTCTGGAGGACGAGCCCGTCCGGCGGCACGCCCCACTGCGCGACGAAGCGGTCGTAATCCTTCCGGCCATAGGAGAGATCGAAGTCCCAGGCGAGGCTCGCCGCCTGCATGGCGTAGGTGGTCTCGTCGCCGATCAAGGGGTGGCGGGAGCGGTCGAGACGCACGGCGCCGACCAGGGTCAGGACGAGGAGGCCAATCAGGATGGCCCAGCCTCCCGCCTCCAGCGGATGGCGTCTCAGATCCACCGGTCCCAGTCCGGGCCGCCGAGGTTGGAGAGGCTTACGCCGCCGAAGAGATGGGGCTCGATCCACAGCCGGGCATGTCCCGGCGGCCGCCGCACGTCGGTCTCCAGCACCACCTCCTCGCCGGGCGCCAGGTCGCGCGGCAGGGGCAGCCAGTGGCCGCCTTCGAACAGGTCCGTTCCCCACAGGCGATCCTCGCCGCCGTCGATCAGCAGCTTGACCACCACGCTCAGCCCCCCCGGCCCCCGCTCGCCGGCCAGCCAGCGCGCATCGCCGGTGTTACGCAGGCGGATGCGCAGCCGCCGCCGCTCGCCCTCGGGCCACGGCAGATTGGCCCCATCCACCTCGAGCTCCCCGGGCAGAGGCTCCCAGATGAGGCTCGACGGGCGCGACACCTCGCGGCGGTTGTGTTGTTCAGCGGGATCGTCGCCCACCGGCGGCAGCTCTGCCCACTCCTCGCAGGCCGCGACGACAGCCGCCGCCGAGCGCGCCGGATCGTGGTTCCGGCGCACGTGCTCGCGAGCGGCCCGGCCCATCGCCGCAAGGCGGCCCGGATCGGCCAGCAGCTCCCGCAGCAGCGCCGCGAGGGCCGCCGGCTCCTCGTCACCCAGCGGCACCCGCAGGGCGATCTCGGGTGGCAGATCCCCGAACTGCGCGTAGTCCGAGACGATCGCCGGCCGGCCGGCGGCCAGCACCCGCAGCAGGGAGGCCGAGGTCTCCCCCGCCGTGGGATAGCGCAGGTTGAGGCAGAGGTCCACGGCGGCGATGGAGGCCTCGAAATCCTCGAAGGGCAGGAAGCCCAGGACGTGGACGCGCTCGGCGACCCCGATCCGGCGCGCCTCGCCTTCGAGGTCCATGGCGGGCGACGCCTCCCCGACGATGACGAGGTGGACCCGCTCCAGCCCCGGCGCGGCCAGCGCCCGCACGGCGGAGAGGGTGCGCTTGATCGGCGTCTGGAAGCCGAAGGAGCCGATCACCGGTCCCTCTTCGGGCAGGCCGAACCGGCGGCGCAGGGATCGCCCCGCCGCCTCGTCCGCCGCCGGGGGCAGCGGCACGCCCATGGGGATGGCGCGCACGGGCACGCCCACCTCTTCGTCCGCCAGATGCTCCGCCGCCCAGCGGCTGTGCACCAGCACGCCCCGCTGGCGGCGCAGCAGGGTGCGGTGCGCGGGCAGCGAGAAGAGCGGCGCCTCGCCCCAGGCGTTCCAGCGCTTGGCCAGCGCCGCGGCCTCGCCGATCCAGCCGTGGTCGCGGGTCAGCGCCTCCTTGTAGTCCGGAAAGCCCTGGGGATCGTGGCGGCCGAGGGTGATGTCCTGCAAGAGGTGATGGAGGACGACGTCGTGCAGGGTGAGCACGCCGGGAATCCGTAGCGCGAGGTCCCGCACACCCAGGTGATAGCGGTTGTTCCCCATCTGGTAGAGCGGCAGCCGGCCGCCCGCGCCCGTCTCCTCCGCCGGAGCCAAAGGCCAAGCCCGCTCGATCTCCGGCGACACCGGCAGGTCCGGCAGGCGGATCAGCCGCACGTCCGCCAGCGCCGCCAGCGCCGGCAGCAGGTCGACGCTGTAGTCGGCGATGCCGGAGCGGACGGGCGGCAGGGGGGAGACGTAGTCGAGCTTCATGGCTCGCCTCCCCTACTCCAGATCGTCCTTGTCCGTCGCCATCTGGCCCTTGAGGTAGGCCTCGATGAAGGGATCGATGTTGCCGTCGAGCACCTCGTCGGCGTCGCCCACGGAGGCGCCGGTGCGGTGGTCCTTCACCAGACGGTACGGGTGGAGGACGTAGCTGCGGATCTGGCTGCCCCAGGAGTTGTCCATCTTCTTGCCCTCGCGCTCCGCCTGCTCGGCCGCCCGCTTCTGCATCTCCCGGTCGTAGAGGCGCGAGCGCAGCACCTTCATCGCCATGGCGCGGTTCTTGATCTGGCTGCGCTCGTTCTGGCAGGAGACCACGATGCCGCTCGGCAGGTGGGTCAGGCGCACCGCCGACTCCGTCTTGTTGACGTGCTGGCCACCAGCCCCCGAGGAGCGGAAGACGTCGACCCTCAAATCCTTGTCGTTGATCTCGATCACCACGTCGTCGTCGATCTCGGGGAGCACGTCCACCGAGGCGAACGAGGTGTGGCGCCGGGCCTGGAAATCGTAGGGGCTGATGCGCACCAGCCGGTGCACGCCGGCCTCGCTCTTGAGGTAGCCGTAGGCGTGGGGGCCGCGCACGGCGAGGGTGGCGCTCTTGAGGCCCGCCTCCTCGCCGTCCTGCCGGTCGAGCAGCTCGATCTCGAAGCCGTGCTGCTCGGCGTAGCGCAGGTACATGCGCAGCAGCATCTCGGCCCAGTCCTGCGACTCGGTGCCGCCGGCGCCGGGATGGATCGCCAGCAGGGCGTTCTTGTCGTCGTCCGGCCCGGAGAGCTTGAAGTCGAGCTCGAGCTTGCCGAGCTCCGCCGTGATGCGGTCCATGAAGCGGTCGAACTCGGGATCGGCTTCGCCTTCGTCCAGCAGCTCGCGCCAGGTGGCGAGCTCGTCGGCGTCGGCGCGGAGGCGGTTCAGGGTTTCGAGGCGCCGCTCGATGTCGCGGCGTTTTTGCAGGAGCGGGGCGTTCTTGCCCGGGTTGTCCCAGAAACCGGGCGCCTGCATCTGGTGGTCGATCTCGGACAGCTCGCGCTCCAGCTCTCCCTGCTCAAAGATACCCCCGGAGGTTGGCGAGCTGGTCGGCGAGGGTATCGATTCGTTGCTGCACTTCGTAAGCGATCATTGAACACTCCTTTTCTCTCGGGTCGCAGTGTATCCAACTACCCAGGCGAGCGCCACGAGAGCCACGAGCGTCGAGAGCAGCGGCACCAGCCACGGCGCGCGGCTGAAGAGGGTGAGGCGCCGCTCGCCCAGCACGCGGGCGCGCAGAATGCCCTCGTGGAACGGGCCAATCTCGGCGAGGACAGAGCCGTCGGGAGCCACGAAGGCGGTGACGCCCGTGATCGCCGAGCGCAGCAGCGGCCGGCGATTCTCGGCGGCGCGGAAGCGGGCGGCCCGGAAGTGCTGCCATGGGGCCGAGGTGTCCCCGTACCAGGCGTCGTTGGTGATCGTCACCAGCACCGTCGCTCCCTGGCGGACGAGCGCCGCCACCTCGGAAGGAAAAACCACTTCGTAGCAGATGGACATTCCAATCTTCTCGCCGTTCCACGGCAGTAGCACCGTCTCGTCCGCCGGCCGGAACTCGCCGGCGTCGCGGGCGAGCTTGTCCATCCAGCCGAAAACGCCGCGGAAGGGCACGTACTCGCCGAACGGCACGAGGTGGCGCTTGTCGTAGCGCGGAATCGGCTGAGAGGCCGTCGACGGCTGCGAGGGAGAGAGCAGGAACGCCGAGTTGTAGAACGACTTGCCCACCGGCGTGCCGGAGTTGAAGATCACCGTGCAGCCGCGCTCGACCATGGCCTGCAGGTCCTGATCGAACCACGGATCGCGGTGGAACTCGAAGGGCCATGCCGCACTCTCCGGCCACACCACGAGCGAGCCCGGCTGGCAGGCCTCCCGCGACTGGTCGAGCACCTTGCGGTAGTTGCGGGCCACCATCACCGGATCGTAGGCGACGAGATTGGGGATGTTGGGCTGCAACAGGCGCACCGGCTTGCCGAAGCCGCCGGCCTCGCCGATCTCGCGGGCCATTTCGCGCAGGCTCCAGCGCGCGGCGAGGGGCAGGAGCAGCAGCGGGATCATGAGGCCCACGACGGCCGGTTCCCAGCGCCGCTCCAGCACGGCGGCGGCCAGCGCGACGCTGGTGAGCACCACGAGGAACGAGAGGCCATAGGCGCCGAGGAACGCCAAGAGCGGCAGCGCGCCCGGCACGTCCACCCAGGCGTAGCCCGCGAGGTTCCAGGGGAAGCCGCCGCCGAGGTAGGTGCGCACCCACTCCAGGGACACCCACAGGGCCGGCAGCGTCAGCAGGCGGATGAGGCCGCCACGGCGCCACATCTTCGACCCCAGCCAGGCGAACACGCCATGGAAGAGAGCGAGATAGCCGGCGAGCAGGCCGGTGAGGAAGATCCCCAGCGGCACGGCGATGTGGCCATAGGTCCGAAGGGTCGGAACGATCCAGTAGAGCCCTGTCATCCACGCCGCGAGGCCGTGCAGCCACCCCAGCCGGCCGGCCTTGGGCCAGGAGAGCATCGCGGCCAGCGGCGCGAGGGCGCACCACGACGCGATGGACAGCGACTCGTGGCTGAAGCAGAGGCCCCAGAGGATGCCGCCGGCGACGGCGAAGAGGACCCTCATCACCCCGGCCCTCTTCTCCCGTCCCCCCCGTCCGCCGGGAGAAGAGGGAGTGGTTTGTCTAGGACGAAGCAAAGACAAGGCTCTTCAAGCCCCCTCTCTCCCGGCCGGCGGGGGGGGGAGGCTGGGAGAGAGGGGTTGGGGGAGTGAGGGTCCGCCCCGAAGGGGCGCCAGGCTCGATGCACCCTCACTCCGTCACCCAGGTGTCGTACTTGAACTCCTTCTGCACCTTCACCGCCACCTTCTGGGCGTCCGCGCGGGAGGTGAAAGGACCGATGCGCACCCTGTACATAGTGTGGCCCGCCACGTCCACGGGCGAGAGGAAGGCCTTCTGGCCGCCGCCCGTGAGCTTCTTGCGGATGCGGTCCGCCTGTGCCCGGTCCTGCGAGGAGAAGACCTGGATGACCACCGCGCCCTTGGGAACAGCCGGCTCGATCTCCGACGGCTTGACGGGCCGGGCGGGCGTGTTCTCCGCAACGGCGGCCGGCGTCGCGGCGCCCTTGCGTCCACTGCCCTTGCGGTCCGGCGCCGGAACGGGAGTTGGTAGGGGAGGCGCGGGGGACGGCACGGGAGCGGCCTTGACGGGGGACGGCTCGGGTGCCGGGGGCTCGGGCTCCGGTACCGGGGGGGGCTTGGGCGAGGCTTGAGGCGGCGCCTCCTCCGAGGCCCCCTTCCCCGGCTTCTTGCCGGCCTTGTTCTCCTTCGAGTCGAAGAACTCGAGGTTCTCCAGGCTCTGCCCCTCCTTCTTGGTCTCAGGCTCAGGCGGCGGCGCGTTGCGGGCGAGCTGATCCTGGGCTCGGACCGTGCTCTCGCGGCCGATCCAGACTCCCGAGAAGAACGCCGACAGCAGGCAGACGAGGAGGATCACGAACGCGACGACCACCTGGCGGTTGGTCAGCGCGATCTCGTAATAGCTGGGCTCGTGCGGTTCTGACACTTCGTTTCAGACCTCTACAGATTCTTGGTGAACGCTTTGACGAGATCGATCGGGAACGGGAAGATGATGGTGGAGTTCTTCTCCGCCGAAATCTCGGTCAGCGTCTGCAGATAGCGGAGCTGCAAGGTCACCGGATTCGTCGAGACGATCTCGCCTGCTTCGGCCAGCTTCACCGAGGCCTGCAGCTCGCCTTCGGCGTGGATGATCTTAGCGCGCTTTTCGCGCTCCGCCTCGGCCTGCTTGGCCATCGCCCGCTGCATCTCCTGCGGCAAGTCGATGTTCTTGAGCTCCACCATCGACACCTTGATGCCCCAGGGCTCGGTGTGCTGATCGATGATGGCCTGGAGCTGGGCGTTGAGCTTGTCGCGCTCGGCGAGCAGGTCGTCGAGCTCCGCCTGGCCGAGCACCGAGCGCAGGGTCGTCTGGGCGAGCTGGCTGGTCGCGAGCAGGTAGTTCTGCACCTTGACGATGGCGCGCTGCGGATCGACCACTCGAAAGTAGACGATGGCGTTGACCTTCACCGAGACGTTGTCGCGGGTGATGATGTCCTGCGGCGGCACGTCGTGGACGATGGTCTGCATCGACACCTTCACCATGGTTTCGAACGGCCAGAAGATGAGCACGAGACCCGGCCCCTTCGGCCTTTGCCCCAGCCGGCCGAGCCAGAAGGTGACGGCGCGCTCGTACTCCTTGAGGATGTTCACCCAGCGGGAGAACAGGAAGATGGCGATGAGGACGATGAAAAAGAGTCCGATTCCGAATGGCATGGGTTTCACCCCTTCCCTAGATGTTTAAGTTGCTCTCCGGCGGTGCGGACGCACCGTCAGCAGGAGATGCTTCACGGCCACGATCTCGACCTCTTCGCCCAAGGCCACGGCCTCGTCCGACACGGCGTCCCAAAGCTCGCCGTGGACGAACACCTTGCCCCGCGGCGCCAGCTCCGAGCGGGCCACGCCGGTCTCCTTGATCAGCCCTTCCACGCCCGTGCGCACCGGCAGCCGCCGGGCGAGCAGCGACATCCAGACGAGGAAGCCGATGACCAGAATCGTGAAGGCCGTCAGCATGGCGATGAGCTGCACGCTCACCCGCAACGCCGGCTCCGGGGTGTTGAACAGCATCAGCGATCCCAGAACGAGGCAGACCACGCCGGCCACGGCGAGGCCGCCGTAGCTCGTGACCTTGATCTCCAGGATGAAGAAGATCATCGCCAGCAACAGCAGGGCGAGCCCCGCGTAGCTGACCGGCAGCACCGAGAGGCCATAGAACGAGAGGATCAGGCAGATCGCTCCCACCACGCCCGGCAGGATGGCTCCCGGATGCATCAGCTCGAACAGCATGCCGAGCGAGCCCAAACCCAGCAGCAGGTAGGTGATGTTGGGATCGGCCAGGACGCCCAGGAACGAGCGCATGGGCGAGATCTCGAAATTCCGCACCGTGGCGCCGGCCGTGTGCAGGGTCACCGTCGTCGCTCCCCGCTTGACGGCGCGGCCGTCGAGGGCCTTCACCAGGGCGGTACGGTCGGGGGCCACGAGGTCGATGAGCTTGCCGTCCAGCGCCTCCTGGGCCGAGAACGAGCGGCTCTGCACCACCGCGGCCTCGGCGAGCTTGAGGTCGCGGCCGTTGCGCAGCGCGAGGGAGCGGATGTTCGCCGCCGAGTCCTCCTCCACCTTCTTACCCAGGATGCCGGGGATGTCCTCGCCCTGCCCGCCCACCGGGTGGGCGGCGCCGGTGTTGGTGCCGGGAGCCATGGCGGCCACGTCGGCGGACATCAGGATGTAGAACCCGGCCGAGGCCGCCCGCGCGCCGCTGGGGGCCACGTAGACCACTACGGGAGTGCGGGCGCCAAGGATGGCGGTCGTGATGTCGCGCGTCGAGGACATCAGGCCGCCCGCGGTGTCCAGCTCGACGATCACCGCCGCGGCGCCGGCGCGGTCCGCCTCCTTGATGGCGTCCGCGATGAGCTCCGCCGACACCGGTTGGATCGCCGACTTCACCGTCACCACCAGTACTTCGGCGGCGGGCTTGGCCGGAGCCGCCGCTCCTGCCGACATTGCGCTCACCAGCGGCGCCAGAAGCGCCAGCAGAGTCAGGACGAGGATCGGGACCGCCGCGGAGCGGCTGGGACGATGGAGAGAGGTTGGCCGGAGCATAGTAATTTCAGGAGTATAGCAGGGGGATGAATCGCCCCCATAGGCGCTAACATTGGCCCGGAGCGTCCGCCGGGTATAGGGTGTACACGTCACCCCACCCTCTACCGTCGGCGTCCCCTGCCCAATGTAGAGACGCCCCGTTCCGGGGAGAACCCCCGGTGGGGGCGTCTCCGAGGCGGGGATAACCCCTGATCCCTCGAAGACTGTCCGCGGGCACAGGGCCACCCTGGATTTGCCCAGGTGCCGCCGGGACGATCCCTTCCGGTTTGAGCCGTTGTTTCCGCTTCGGAGACGCCCCCACCGGAGGTTCCCTCCGGCACGGGGCGTCTCTACATTGGGGAGGTCACCAGATGGTAGAGGAGATAGTGAACCTGGAAACCTGGGGCCGGGCGGCAAAGGCTTCGTCACCCGGTCCCAGGCACGCGGTTGATTCTTCAATCAATCCACAACAGCCGCTTGTCCACCGAGGCGCCGACCTCGCGGTTCCGCACGACCTTCCTCCAGCCGTCCAGGTGGAGAGCGCGATGGTCGGGATGGATCACGGTCCCCTGCGCGTACACCTCGGGACGCCGAGACTCCCGGTACCGGGTCTTGACGCGCCGGTCGATCATGACGAGCCCGTCGGCCACGTGAGGACGGCCGCCGGCCCCGACGGCGCGGCGGTGCTTCAAGGAACGCGGCCAGGCTCCCAGGTGGACCGCGAGACGTTCCGCCTCGTCCGCCGAAAGCGGCAGGAAGAACCACTCGCCCTGCCGCTGGATTTGCCCCGGCCAGAGAGTCTCCGCCTCGCGGACGGCCCGTGGTTTGAGCGACTTGTGCGCCTGGGCGACCGTATCCCCCTCCTGAACCTGTGCCACGAAGAGGTGGAGGTCATCCATCCCGCACAGGAACCTTCGTTCCTCGGCGGGCGTCCAGAGCTCGAGACGAAAATCGTAGCGGGTCTCGGAGACGACACGGCCGCCGGAGGCGCGAGCCCGCTCCTCGACGTCCGCCCGGTGGGTCCAGGGCGATTTCGGCACGACCTGGAGGAACCGGCGGCGGGTCTCTTTCACACGCAGCACGAGCTGCCGTAGAGACCCGTCGAACGACAGCACTTCGATCTCGTTGTCGCGGGCTCCCGGCCAGATCCGGAAATACTCGCCGAACCGCGGGCTGGGCTGGATGTCCATCTGGAAGATGAACCGGCTCCTGGAATCGATCGGGCTAGCGAGCAGCTTGAACCCGAGGGGAACACGGGAAAACGACTTCTTCAACAGATCGCGCCGCAGCGCGCCGTCCGCACTTCGCACTGACATAGATCCCCCTTTCCGTCGAGACGACGGATTGGTCCTGGGTTTCGGAATGAAGGGAAACCGAAGGGTGGGATGCTTACGAGAGTGCGAAGTGGAACATCATAGCGGAGGGATCATAGCATGTCTTCGCTGCTTGATTCAGTCCCCATCCAGCACCCGCACGAGAAGGTTTCAGATAGGCGGCGCCCCGCTCGGCAACGCCAACCAGATCTGCCCCAAGTGATGCGCATTATGCGAGGCGACTTTGTCGAATTCATCTTTGAGCGTCCGCACCCCGGTCACGCTGTGCACGAACTCGCGGCGGCCTTGGCTTTCGTAGTATGCACCGGCGTAGTAGAGGACGGCATTGCGAGCTGATTCGAAGAGCTGGCGCGAGATGTCGAGGGGCACCTGAGAATAGTCGAGCCCCTTGGCCCAGGCGTCCTGATCGAAGACCCAGAGGACCGGCCGCGGCTCGCTGAGAGTTCGGCGAATGCGCTCGAAGAGAACCGTCTCGCTATCCGCAAGGTGGTGGAGGATGAATCGGACGGACCACTTGCCTGGCGCGTAGGTGCGCGCCAGATCGTCCTCGGCGAGCGAAAAGTATTTCAGCGTCTCGTCTCTAGTTGCTTCAAGGTCTCGGATGAGTTGCATGGATCCATCCTCTATCCAGAAGCCAGGGTCCGCTCCACCGGCGGCAGGCACCGCGTGTCGTCACAAGCTTGATACGTAACCACCAGTTGCGCCGTCCCGGAGGCCTCGCCCCGGATCTCCACCCGGCCGGTGTAGACCGACAGCGGCTCGTGGGCGAAGGCGGCCGTCACCGGCTGGCCGGGGGGGTAACCCAGGTTCCGCAGCTCGCCGCCTTCCGCCGTCACTGCGGTCGGCACCAGGTACGCCTCCGACGCCGGGTTCGCCTGGAGGTGCCAGCCGGCGGCGATCTCCAGGGTGAGCCGGAACGATCGCCAGCCTCCGGAGTCGGGACCCAGCGCGAGATGCGTCTTCACCAGCCGCTCCGCCTCGTGCTCCAGCTTGACGACGCCGGCCGCCCCCGCGTCCCGCTCGTGACCCGCGCGCTCCTCGCTGTACTCGGCTTCCACCTCCTCGGGAATGCCGCCCTTCTCGTGATAGCGCCGGGCGGCGATGGTCAGCATCCGCACGGCCTCGGGGAACCCCTCAGCCACGGGAGTGAAGGCGCAGAGCGCCTTGCGGGCCTCGCGGCGCCAGAGGATGTCCCCCGTGCGGTCCGCGAGGTCGAGGAGGTTGAGCACGGCGACGGCGTTGCCGGCGGGGGTGGCGCCGTCGAAGATGTCCTTGCTGCGGAAGAGGACGTCCGGGCTGGCGCCGCCCACGAAGTAGCCGCCGGTCCGATCGCGCAGCCGCCGGCTCTGCTCGCGGGTGAGCTCCACGGCCGCGTTCAGCCAGCGCTTCTCCTCCGTGGCGTCGTGCAGAGCCAGGAGACCGCGGACGAGGAAGACGTAGTCGCCCAGATAGGCGGCGATCCTGCCCTTACCCGAGCGCCAGGAATGAAGCAGCGTCGTCCCCCCGGGGCCTTCCGGGCGCATCGTGTCCAGAATGAAGTCCGCGGCCCGGGCCGCCCGCTCCACGAACGACGGCTCCTTCAGACGCTGGCCGGCCACCGCGAGGCCGCGGATGACCATGCCGTTCCAGTCCGCCAGGATCTTGTCGTCCGTCAGCGGCCGCTCCCGGCCCGCGCGGGCGGCGAAGAGCTTCGCCCGGCCGGCGTCCACGTCGCGCAGCAGGTCCGCGGCGGGCAGACGGCGGCGCTGCGCCGCCGTCTCCAGCGGCTCCGGGAGGTGGAGCACGTAGTGGCTGCCCTCGAAGAAGGGAGGGCCGGCGAAGCCGAGGAGGGGCGCGAGGAAGGTGAAGTCCTCCTCGCCCAGGGTCGCCATCAGCTCCTCCCGGCTCCAGACGTAAAAGGCCCCCTCGTGGCCGTGGGTCTCGGCGTCGATGGCGCTCCAGAAGGCCCCCTCGGGCGAGGTCATCTCCCGCGCGATCCACTCCGCCGTCTGCCGCACCACGCGGGCCGCCTGGGCATTGCCGGTGCGGGCGTGCTCCTCGGCGTAGAGCTCGAGCAGGAAGCCGTTGTCGTAGAGCATCTTCTCGAAGTGGGGGATCTTCCACTCGCTGTCCGTGGCGTAGCGGTGGAAGCCGCCGCCGAGCTGATCGTAGATGCCGCCGCGGGCCATGGCGTCGAGCGAGGAGGTGAGCATCTCGCCGGCGTCCTGTCGTTCGGCTGCCATCTCCAAAAGGAGGTAGAGATTGGAGGGCGTGGGGAACTTGGGAGCGCCGCCGAAGCCGCCGTGCTGGCGGTCGAGCCGGCGGGCGAGCGCGTCCACGGCCCGCGAGGCCACGGCGCCG
>Ga0134121_10000584_pt1 | contig 40520 bp, 28 predicted proteins | sample KB301_FD_96463 | JGI IMG/M metagenome (GOLD analysis project Ga0134121, IMG submission 96463) | Terrestrial soil microbial communities without Nitrogen fertilizer from Kellogg Biological Station, Michigan, USA - KB3-0-1 | ecosystem: Environmental > Terrestrial > Soil > Unclassified ...
AGTCTGAGTTGGGGTTTCCGCGCGCCAACGCTCAACGAGTTGTATCGCCAGTTCCGTGTGGGTACCGTGCTGACACTCGCGAACGAAAAGCTTGGCCCGGAGCGCCTGGTTGCGGGCGAATGGGGCGTCAATTACTCCCCTTTGCGTAATCTGACGTGGCGTTCAACCGGATTCGTCAACCGCTTTACGAATCCCGTGTCGAACGTGACGCAAAGCGTAGCCGGGGCGAACATCACCCGCAAACGGCAAAACCTGAGCCGCACGCGCATCTGGGGAATCCAGAGCGAGGCGGACTATCGCTGGAGAACGAACTTCAAGTTCGGGCTGTCCTACCTGTACAACATCGCAAAGGTTCGGGCTTCGATTCCCGATGCCTCGGGCGCGAACATCACGGGCAACTACCTGCCTGAAGTGCCGCGGCATCGCGCAACCGCGGAGATCTCCTATTCGAATCCGAAGATCGTGACCGCGTCGGCATCCATGCAGATTGTCGGTGGACAATACGACGACGATCTCAACACACTTTGGCTGCCGTACTACAACACTGTGGACATCAACCTCATGCGCAAGGTGGGGCGAAACATGGAAGCATTCGTCGGCGTCCAGAATGTTTTAGACCGGACGTATTACGTTCAGCGCGTTCCCACCAGCGTTGCCGCGCCTCGCTTCTTTACCGGCGGTCTGGAGATCAGCTGGAATGGGAAATGAGCGGCTGCGAATGCAAGCCCGATAGGGCGCAGCCATCAAGATAATGAAGTCGTACCGTGAAGAACTGACGTTTGAAACCAGAACCAGGCGGGCGTACCTCAACATCACGCCGCAAGTCGAAACGGCCCTGAAGAAAAGCGGCGTGAAAGAGGGGCTCTGCCTGGTGAACCCCATGCATATCAGCGCCAGCGTCTATATCAACGACGATGAGTCCGGCCTCCTGAAGGATTATGACGATTTCCTCGAGAGGCTGGTCCCTCACGAACCTACCAGCCAATACCGCCACAACGACACCGGAGAAGACAATGCCGACGCCCATATCAAGCGTCAGGTCATGGGGCGCGAGGTTGTGGTCGCGATTACGAACGGCAAGCTGGATTTCGGTCCATGGGAACAGATCTTCTACGGGGAATTCGACGGGCGGCGAAAGAAACGCGTGCTGATCAAGATCATCGGGGAGTGAGAACTTCAGTAAATACGGTGATGCAATCGAGCGGGTGTCCCCTCCTGAAGTCAGGAGGGGTGGCTGCGGCACTAAGAAAAAGGCGCGATAGCCACCATAGAGCCGCAGACGGGGTGGTTCCCGAACCGTAATCTTTCAAGATGCATTCTGGAAGCGTTTCGGCTTTGGAACCACCCCGTCCGCTCCGCTCGATGCTTCGCGATATCTCTTTTGGTCGCGGCCACCCCTCCTGACTCAGGAGGGGACAACCGCGCGACTTCAACCGTTGTACAATTCGCGGAAACAGATAAGGAGCGCCATGAGAATCCGCACTGCTCTGACCTTCGCTATTCTCTTCGTCACGCAGCTGAATTCCGCGCGGCCTTTCACCGTCGAGCAGGTTCTCGGATTCCCTTCTCCGGAAAACCTTGTCGCGTCGCCTGCAGGATCGATGGTCGCGTGGACGTTCAATGAGCGAGGCGTTCGCAATATTTACATCGCCGAGGCTCCGGGATTCGAAGCGCGCAAAATCAGCGCGTACACACAGGACGACGGGCAGGAACTCACCCAACTGGCATTTTCAAAAGACGGCAAAACGATCGTCTATGTTCGCGGCGGCGACCATGGAGGCCGTGCCGGCGATGCAGCGCCGAATCCCGCAGGCAGTCCCATTCAACCCAGGGTCCAGGTATGGTCTATGGCCATAGGGGGCGGGGCGCCAAGGCTGATTGCCGAGGGCGACAACCCTTCCATTTCACCCGACAACGCGCGCATTGCATTCACGAGGGACCGCAGGATCTGGATGGCTCCGCTCGATGGCTCGAAGCCGGCAGAGCAGGCTTTCTACGTGCGCGGCACAAGTGACTCGCCGGTGTGGTCGCCCGACGGCAAGACGCTGGCGTTCGTCTCGGACCGCACGGATCACAGCTTCATTGGGCTGTTTAGCCCGGGACAGGCCATTCGATTTATCGCCCCATCGACTTCGCGCGATTCCCAGCCGGCATGGTCCTCCGATGGACAACGCCTTGCTTTCCTGCGTCAGCCAGGAATCGGCGGCACGCCGCAATCGCCACTCGCGCAATCCCCTGCACCGTGGGAAATCCTGGTCGCCGACGTCAACGGAAGCGGCGACCTGCCCGCCATGCCGATCGTCAACAGCGGGAGCAAACCCGTGGATCGGATCCTTCAGAATCCCACAGGCATCGCGATGCGTTGGGTTGGAAACACCCTGGTCTTCATGTCCTATCGCGACGGTTTTCCTCATGTGTATTCCATCGAGCGTCCGAGCGCCGGCAAACAGCCGAGGTTGCTGACTCCGGGATCTTTCATGGTGGAACAGATGGCGCTGTCTCCGGACGGGGCATTCCTTGTTTACAGCGCGAATTCGGGACCCAGTCACGATGACGTCGATCGGCGCCATCTGTTCAAAGTTCCACTCCTGGGAGATAAATCGCCGGTCGCATTGACCGCGGGCACAGGAATCGAGTGGAGTCCCCTCATCACGGCTGACGGACAGTCCGTGGTTTTTCTCCAGTCCACCGCGCAGCGGCCTCCCGCTCCTGCGGTGATCTCTGTCTCGGGCGGAACGCCGCGACCCATCGCGTCCGACAGACTGGCAGCCGATTTTCCAGCGCCGCAGCTTGTGACGCCGGAACTGGCTTCTTTCCGCGCAAGTGACGGCGTCGAAGCCTACGGCCAGCTCTTCAAGCCCGTCGGCGGCCCCGCTCGAAAACCGGCGGTCGTCTACATTCATGGTGGAGGACCGCGGCAAATGCTGCTGGGCTTTCACACCCGGTGGGAATACGCGAACGATTACGCCGCGAATCAATATCTAGTGAGCCGCGGCTTCATTGTCCTGTCGGTGGATTACAGGTTGAGCGTGGGCTATGGCCAGCAGTTTCAATTCGCAGAAAATACGGGAGCGCGCGGCGCATCGGAATACCGCGATGTCCTTGCCGCCGGCCGCTACCTTCAGGGTCGGCCTGATGTCGATCGACGCAGAATCGGAGTCTGGGGTGCCTCGCTCGGAGGCTACCTGACGGCGCTCGCGCTGGGCCGCAACTCCGACGTCTTCGCTTCCGGGGTCGATATCCATGGCGTGCACGATCGGCTGCCTGCGATCAACACCACACAAATGGCCCATGCTCTCGTCGGAGACGGAATCACGGAAGCGGACCTCCGGCAGTCGCTGAAGGTGGAATTCGAATCATCGCCGATCGCCGCGGTGGCGACATGGAAATCTCCGGTTCTGCTGATACACGGCGACGACGATCGGGTTGTCGAGTTCAAGCAGTCCATCGATTTGAAGCGGCGTCTTGAAGAAAAGGGCATTCACGTTGAAGAACTCGTCCTGCCCGACGACATCCACGATTCCCTGCTCTGGCGCAATTGGGTTGCGTCGATTAAGGCAATGTCGAAGTTCTTCGAAAAGACTCTCCAGCCGATCCCCTGAGGTTTTGAAGAATGACGAAATCAAAATGGCTCGCACTGTTTCTGGGAATCGCGATCGTCGCAACGTCAACTTCGGCCCTTCCTCCGTCGTTGCGTCTGTATGTCTTCGATTGCGGACAGCTCAATTACAACAATGCCACCGCGTATCAGCTCAAGAATGAAGAAGTGGCCAATACCGATATGTCCATCGCCTGTTTCCTGATTGCCCACCCCAAAGGGACGCTGATGTGGGATGTAGGGGCGATCCGCGATGACAGTTGGAAACCGACGGGTTCGGCAGTACGCTTGCATTTCGTGCTGCCGGACAATACGGAACGCGACGTCTCGATCACCCAACCCTTGAAGGCTCAACTCGCCGCATCCGGTTACTCCGCCAAGGAGATCAAGTACCTCGCCTTGTCCCACTATCACTGGGATCATATTGCCAACGCGAACGACTTCGCGGATGCCACATGGATCGCACGGAAGTCCGAACACGACATCATGTTTTCTACCGCAGAACCCGAACGCACAGTACGAGCCAATTACAACAAGCTCGCCAAGGCGAAGACGGTCCTCATCAACAACGATGACTACGACGTCTTCGGCGACGGCAAAGTGGTGCTGAAATCCGCGCCGGGACACACACCCGGCCACCAGGTGCTTTTTCTGGATCTGCCTAAAACCGGGAAGGTTGTGCTTGGCGGAGACCTGTACCACTATCCTGAAGAACGGACGCTCAACCGCGTCCCGCCACGCGACTTTAACCCGCAGCAGACTGCCGCCTCGCGGGTTGCATTGGAAGCCTTCCTGAAGCAAACCGGCGCCGCGCTTTGGATCCAGCACGACATCGCAGCCAACCGGAAACTCAAGAAAGCGCCGGCATTCTACGAGTAGGTGGGCCGCGGATTAATTTGGGGTCAGACTACTCGAACCCCAAACTCGTATTACAGAATTTGGGGTTCGAGTAGTCTGACCCCAAATTAATCTCCAGATTAATCCACGGCTGGTTACCCCCTGCGGATTTCCGATCCCTGAAACCGGATCTGAATTCGGTAAACCTTCTTCATGCGGGATTGGATTTCCCCCGTCGCGAGATCGATCCGCTCCGGAACATCAATCCGATGGATGTCGACGGTAGCGTGATAGCCGCGTTCCGAAAACACGTCAATGAGTATTGCAGGTGCGAGAGGATCTTCGAGAACGAGGTCTTCGGTGTTGATGTGGGCGACTCCCGAGATCGCATGACGCAGAATGATGGGCATCATCTTCGTTTCAATGACCGTGAGAACCTTTGAGAACAGCTCGGTGTGTTCCAATGCATAGCTGTCGAGCCGCTGTACCAGCTCCTGACGGGCATGCACGATGATGGCACTGGCCACGGGAATGCTGCGGAGCTTATCCACCGTGCGCGGGTCGAGTTCGAGAGTACTCTGATAGCGAAGCTCCTTGAGGATGTTCTGTTCGACTGCCTCGAAGGATCCCTGGGCGCTGATGAAGTGGTAATGAAAAATTTCCTTCAGCGACTGCAACGCTTCCCAGGTCTGCTCTCTGAACGCCTCATAGCGCCGGCGCGCAAGGGATTCGTCATGGTCCGTGGGCCGGTCCTCGCGTAACTGTCCCATTCCCGTGCGCAACACCTTCTCGTTGTGGAGGAGCGTTTCGCGACCGCGCTTCAACTGGCGTGCTATGGACTCCGCTTCATCCACAAAGAGGACCATGATGTGCACGGTAGGATGCCGGAAATGAATACTGAGCGGTGTCGTGTAAAACTCACGACGCAGCTCGTGCATCTTATCGACAAGAAGTTTCAGGCACTCCACCTGGACGTTCGTCCGGGGGAACCCGTCGATAATCGCGCCGTGACGATACTCATCACGCAGGAGTCTGCGGAGCAGGAGGCTCACCACTTCGCGATCCCCGGCAAGGTGCCCTGCATCCTTCATCGCCCTGGCTTCCGGCGAATCGAGCAGCGCACTGATGACGATCGGGGCGCACGTCAGGCCGCGAGCCCGGCTGATGAACGCCGTATTGGTACCTTTACCGGCGCCCGGAGCTCCTCCGAGAAGAATGAGTTCCTTGGGGAAACGAAGGTTTGCGCGGCCGTACTCCGCCTCAAGGTCCTGCCAAACCGACTCGAATATCAGCGGCTGCATAGTTCGTCCTGCGGATGTACGTAGTAGGACTTGTAGTTGGATGCCTTGGGATCCATACAGCCGGACAGGTTCAGCAATTCGATCTTCCGGAACTCCGTGGGGTGACTCTCGCCCTGAATCGTGATGTAGCCTTCGCTCAACAGAGTCCCGTCTTTCTTCACGGAGGGGTCGAAATTCGTGACATTGCCCCCGCCGATTTGCGGCAAGTCGTACTCGAGCACCGTCTGACCTTCCACGGTGTGCTTGATGTGCTCCGATCCGTGCACTTCAACTTCCACGTGCACCCATTGATCACCTCGGTAAGTCGCCGATGTGGAGTTCGTGCAGTGTCCGCGCACCATCGCTCCGTTTCGGAAGATCTCCGTTCCCGGCGTGCAGACACTCAGTGTAGGACGATCGCCAGTCGCTGCTCCGCCAAGAAGTTGCGCTTCGATCGAGATGGGAAAGTCCTGATCCTTTCCCATCGTTTCCGGCGCCTGGCTGTGCAGCATCAGGCCGTTATTGCGCAACGCCCAGGACGGCCCTCCCTTAGCCTGCTCGCCGACGAAGCGGTATTCCGCCACGAGAATGTAGTAAGAGAACTTCTTATTGTAGAAGAGGTGTCCGAACTTGTCGGCGAACTCCGGGTACTTGTCATAGCTGACTTTGAGAATGCCGCCCTCGACGCGGAAAGTATCGGCATAATTCTCGCCGAGTGGATATCCGGCAATCTTGGGGATCCACCCATCAAGGTTCTTCCCGTTGAACAGAGGGATCCAGTCCTTCGTATCCGCTTTGCTTTGAGCCATGCAGGGCAGGGACACAGCTAGCGCAAGTAACCAAACGGGCAGTTTCATGGGGATATCTTACACCGGCCCTCAAATTCCTATCCTAATCAGATCTTGCGTTTCGGCGGGCGTTTCGGATTCCTCAACGCCCTGTTGCCGGCAGGTTCAGTCTTTGGGGGTGCGCTCGAAACAGCTCCATCTTTGGACGGCACAGAACCGGGTTCGCTCTCTTTCAATCTGTCGAGAACGTGATCCTTGATCCACTTCTCATCCCACCATTCCGTGGGATTCACCGGAACGCCCTGCAGGAAAAGGCCGAAGTGGAGGTGATCGCCGGCGGCAAGGCCGGTATCTCCGCTCTTTCCCAAAACTTGCTTCTTCTTGACCGAATCTCCTGCCTTAACGTCAATCGAACTCATGTGGCCATATAAGGACAGGAGACCCGCACCGTGATCGAGGATGACCGCATTGCCGTAAATCCCGAAATATTCGGCGAGCACTACCGTGCCGTCATTTCCAGCTTCGATCGGATAGTGCATCACGACGGACAGATCGAATCCCACGTGATCCTGCTGATCCACCGGTTTTCCCTGGTACACATACGTCCGCCGATCGGCAAAAAACGACTCGACCTTTGAATTGCTCAGCTGCAGGAACGCGCCATTCCAAAGAAATCGTCCAGGCGAACTTTCCGACAACTTTGCAATCGTTGCATGATTCTCCTGGCGCAGCTTGCTGTTGATCTCGACGAATGTCTTCACGAGATCGTCCTGCGGCTTTATGGACGGTGTATGCGACAGGATTTCCGGGACGACTTTCTGTACAAAGGCGTCCTCCAAGGGGATATCGCGGCTCCGGAATTTTTTCGGGAAGACCTTCTGCCAGAAGGTCGCCGTTGTTTCATTGCCGGCGACGTCGCGGGCAATGACACGCGCCGGCGTGTCCGCAGGCAGATCGTATTTCAGAGCAAAAAGCGCGAATCGCAGCTTCGGGTTGGCCGGATCGACAGGGTATCCCGGAAAGAACATCGGGCCTACCTGAACGCCCGAGGTTTGAACGTCGTCAGAAACGCGGTAGACGACACACTCGGAGCCGCCCTGATTGATGTAGTGCTGCCCGGAGAGGACTTCCAGTTGTGGCGGAGTAATGTCGAAGGCGAAAGATTGTGAGGCATGCGCCGGATTGCCCTTGAGGAGACTGCGCAGGGAGTAGTCCCTCGCATCGACATCCAGCGTTGCGGGGCCTTCTTCGACTTGAGCTTTCGTCGCGAACAGCATCCCCAGATCGTAAACTTTCGATTTTTCTGCCCCCGCCTTTGGAAACGAATCCTCGGCGAGAATCGTGTCCTTATCCTTCTGTTTCAGATGAATCGTCACCTGCCTTAACCCGGTGCCGGCATCTTCGACCTTCACGTGTAGCGAAGGCGTCCGGCCGAGCGAAGTGAAGGTCTTGTCGAACGCGATTTGAGGCGGCTGACCTTCCCATCGTCTGTAGGTCAGCGCGATAAAGAGAAGAAGGGCGAGAAGAACAAAAGCGACGAGCAGTTTTTTCACGATCTGATTCTAGCAAAGAATCCGGAGGGGAATTCAGCCACGGACTGCACGGACGCCGCACTTCCTGTCCGCGAAATCTGTCGATAGTTTCGGTCGCGAAACTCAGTTTGTTTGGTCATCTGCCGCACCGCGGAGGGTGCCGGTAAAGTAGCCAGGAGTACGCGTTCTTCGTGTACCCCTGGAATAGGCATGCAAGAAACCCGCGGAGGGCTTATCGATCCAGGGGTAGCTCTGCGCTTACCCCCTGGCTTACTTCCTGGCACCCCTTCGGGATGAGTTTTCGCTAATTTCCCGCTACCAGGCTTTCTTCTTCGAGCAGGCCAGCACTCCTTCGACGTAGTCCGCTCGAATCGATTGAATCATCCCCAGCGCGGCCAACTGGTCTTCCGCGGAGATTTGCCTGGCCAGGAATTGCTTCACTATTGGCTCAAGGAAGCGCCCGTAGGGCTCCATCATCTTCCTGTCGTATCTGGATATCGCCGTCCGAACTTCTTCCTCCGTCGCGGGAGTGATCACTTCCATACGCCCGACGAAAGCGCGCGCAATGTTCAATGGCTTCGGTGTGACGCTGAGCGGAAGAATGGAATCCACCGCAGCCGTCGGAACGATGTAGAAAACCCGCGTTCCCTGTTCGAACCAGGTGTCTTTCCACGTCTCAACCATGGCCCGGGCTTCCCGCGGGAACATGCCCTCCGCGCGCAGGATGTCTTCAAGGTCCTGTTGCAGCGACTTAAAGGTGGCCGTCAATTCTGGCCGAGCCAGCGTCACGGAATTCCCGATATCGTTGGACAAGCGATAACCGATCTTTCCGCCTCGATTCTCAAAAAGAATCAGTCTTGGAATCCGATGGCCCGAGAGACCTGTTACCGTGACGCTTCCGTCGTGCGTGGCCTTTGCGGAAATCGGGGGATCAAAGCTCGCCACACCGCGGTAGAACAGGAACTTCTCAAATTGTCCATCGACGCTGATCGGTGCGGAGTTCGTCTGGCGAGCGGCATAGTAATGACTCGGGGTAGCGTCCATCGGGAAATCGGCCGTAACTCCCGGCATCACCTTGACATTGCTCCAAAGAATGTTTTCCGTCGCGTTGGGAAAGGCTTTTTGAGCCTCATACCAACCGGGAATTAGTCTGCCACCCGCCGGATACCACTCCGTCATCAAGCCATGCGGGAAGCTGACCTGAACATCCACGGCCTGTTCTTTCGGAGAATAAAAATAAAGAACCGGCGTCTCCATACGAACCTTGGCGACGTTCGCCCGTCCGCCTTGTTCAGAGACACTGAGCCCTTTCGGTCCCGCACCCGAAACAGATACAAAGCAGGGCAGGTCGGTTGGGCCACCCGCGGGCAGCCAATCGACCGCCGTCCCGTCGGGCCCGGCCACCGAGGTGAATGTGCCCCATTCATGAACCGTGAGTCCTTTGACATTTGCTTCGCCGCCATCGGCAAGGGGAGGCAGATCCACAGGACCGCCAGCGGGCTGCCACGTCACCACGGTTTCAGCCAGACCCGCGGCGACTACCAGCGGGGCCGCGAGCAAGAGAGAGATCAGCGCAAGACGTTTCATGGTTTGCTCCTTCAAGATGAAATGAACCAGACGATATCGTCGGCGCATTCCTGTTTTAATTGTTATTTTTCTACACCATAAGTTATAAACATAACATTATGAAAACGACGCTGTCGATTGCGATTATTTCCCTTGGGACCGTTATCGTTTTCGGTCAGGCGGGAAACTGGAGAGAGCATCCGGCAATTCAGTATTCCACCAGCCCGGTCCACGATCCGGTTGCGGAATTAAACCAGAAGCTTGCCGGCGGTGCAGCGACCCTCAGCTTTGACAGCACGTTCGGCTATCTCAAATCCGTCCTCAGCGCCTTGAAGGTTCCTGTGGAATCGCAGCTCCTGGTATTTTCCAAGACGAGTCTGCAGTCGATACTGATCAGCCCTGATAACCCTCGCGCGATCTTCTTCAACGACAGCGTCGCTGTAGGGTGGGTGCGAGGGAGCCCGCTGCTGGAACTCGCAGTCCAGGATCCGCAGCAGGGCATGATCTTCTATACCCTGGCTCAGACCCCTCAAACACGCCCCGTCCTGGCGGCTGAAGAAACGGGGGTATGTCTGGGCTGTCATCAAACACCGGCAAGTCTGGACGTTCCCGGTGGAGTCGTGCGGAGCGTCTTCCCGGGGGCCGCGGGAACGATAGTGGCGGAACTCGCCGGAGTGGAAGCCGATCACCGCACACCGTTTGACAACCGCTGGGGTGGCTGGTACGTCAGTGGAAAACTGGGACCGCTAGGTCATCTTGCCAATGCCACGGTGAGCGGCGTTCGCGAGGGCGCCGATGGCAAGGAGTCGCGAATCGCCAACCGGGAACCTTTACCGGAGAAGTTTGCGACTTCAACGTACCTGACTCCTTACAGCGATGTCGTCGCCCTCGCAGTGTTCGAACATCAGATGCACATGATGAATCTGATTACCCGCCTAAGATGGGAAGCACGAACCGGTTCCACTCCATCGGCCTTGAGGAACTCTGCCGCGGAGTTCGTGGCCTACCTTCTGTTCATCGATGAAGCGCCTCTGACAGGCCGGCTCGAAGGGACATCCGGATTCACGGCGAAGTTCGCGGCCATGGGGCCTTTCGATGGAAAGGGCCGCTCGCTGCGGCAGTTCGACCTTGCCAACCGGCTGATGCGTTATCCCTGCAGCTACATGATCTATTCGGACGCGTTCAATGCCTTGCCGCGGAAGGCAAAGGATGCAATCTACGAAAGGATGTGGGAGGTGCTTTCCGGGCAGGAGAAGGATTCCAAGTACAAGCGGCTGTCTGCGACCGACCGGCAGGCCGTTGTCGAGATTCTAAAGGACACGCTGCCGGAGTTTGCGGCCGGGCAATAGACAAATCAACCAACAATTCGGGGCCAACAATTCGGGGCCGTGCTACTCGAACCCCGAATTCGAATTTCAGAATTCGGGGTTCGAGTAGCACGGCCCCGAATTGTTGAGATCCTAAAGGACACGTTAGTAGAGTTTGACCCAAGGCACTTATGACGGATTAGCGGGAACACTACCGATACGGGCCTTCTCCCTCCGGGAGAAGGTGGCCAAAGGCCGGATGAGGGTAGTTCGCGGCCCTCACCCGGCCTTCGCCCATCCTCTCCCGAGGGAGAGGGGCCGCACGACAACCTGGTGCCAGCCTTCCCCTACAGCAGCGACACCGGATCGACGTCCACCATCACGCGCGTGCCGCCGAGCTTCTTGCCATCGAGGTGTTCGCGGAGGGCCGTCAACAGGCGGTGGAGCGCGGAGCGCGAGCTGGCTTTGATGAGGAGTTGATAGCGGTGCAGGCGCTTGACGCGTTCAAGCGGGGCAGGGGCGGGGCCAAGAATCCGCACGGTATCTCCGCGGACGCTGTCGAGGAATTCGCTCACGGCACGGGCCTCGACGGCGGCGCGTTCCTTGTCGCGATCTGTGACGACGATTCCTGCCAGCGCCGTAAAGGGCGGATAAAACATCGCTTTGCGATACCGGGACTCTCTCGCGTAAAAATCCTCGAAGCGCTGCGTGATCGCAAGCTGGAACGTATAGTGATCCGGAAAGAAGCTTTGGATGATCACTTCACCCGGGCGATCGCCGCGCCCAGAACGTCCTGCCACTTGAGTCAGCAGCTGGAAGGTTCGTTCGGCCGCGCGAAAATCCGGCATCGATAAAGCGGCGTCCGCGGCCAGTACGCCCACCAGCGTGACCTGCGGAAAGTCATGGCCTTTGGCGATCATCTGCGTGCCTACAAGAATATCGATTTCGCCTTTTCGGAACCCGCCCAGAACGCGGTCGAAATCCCGGAGATGCTTCATCGTGTCGCGGTCGATGCGGCCGATGCGGGCATCGCCAAACAATTCCTTCAAGTCCGCTTCGATGCGCTCCGTGCCCTCGCCCACGTAGTGGATATATTCGCTCTTGCAGTCGGGACACGCCTTGGGCGGACGCCTCTGCCCGCCGCAGTAATGGCATAACAACCGGTCGATACTCCGGTGATACGTCATCGAAACGCTGCACGACGTGCATTGAAACGTGAAGCCGCATTTGCGGCACAACAGGAACGCTGCGAAACCACGACGATTCAGAAGCACCATCGTCTGTTCGCGGCGCTCGAGTCTTTCCCCGATCGCCTGCAGAAGCCTGCGCGAAAACACCGTCTGCTTCCCTTCCGCGGCGTACTCTTCGCGCATGTTGACGATCTCGACTTCCGGAAGCGGCCGGTCTTCCACGCGGCTGGTCAGGTGAACGTACTCGAATTTCTTCGCCTCTGCGTTTCGGAAGGATTCCATCGAGGGCGTGGCCGAACCCAGCACCACCGTGGCTCCCAGTCGCTGCGCCCGAACGATTGCGGTGTCGCGCGCGTGATATCGCGGAGTTTCCTCCTGTTTGTAAGTGGTCTCGTGCTCTTCATCCACAAGGATCAGTCCAAGACTGCGCAGTGGCGCAAACACCGCCGACCGCGTTCCCACGACGACAGGGGCCATCCCGTGAAAAATGCGGAGCCATTCGTCGATGCGCTGCTTGCGCGTCAGGGAGCTGTGGAGGACGGCGACGCGACCGGGGAATCGCCCCGCGAAGCGCTCGGTAAGCTGGGGTGTCAGTCCTATCTCGGGAACCAGGACAAGACAGGTTTTGCCGCGCGAGAGCGCATATTCTGCAGCCTGAATGTAGATTTCGGTTTTGCCGCTGCCGGTAACGCCGTGGAGAAGGACGGTAGAGAAGCCCTCTGCTTTTTCAATGGCGTACAGAGCCGTCAACTGATCGGTCGTGAGCTGGAAAGGCGTGGTAGGCCGGGGTTGGTCCGACTCCCCAGCGGCGTCGAACCGATCGAGATGCTTCTGCGTGATTGCCGGCGGAAGCGCCGACTTCAACACCTCGCCGAGCGGCGCGAGATAGTAATCCGAGATCCATCGGCAGAGCTCAAGAACGTCTGGCAGGAGAAGCGGGGCGCGATCGAGGACTTCGCGAACGGGATGGACGGTAATGCCCTCCGGCGGAGTTTTGTGGAGCCCAACGACGAAGCCATCGACTTCGGTGGTACGGAACTTCACCCGAACGCGGCAGCCGATGGCGACCGGCTCGGTGAGCTCGTAGACGAAAGTGCGGGAAAGGGGCAGACAGACAGCGATATCGGCGTAGGAGTGCACTACTTCGCCCACTGGAATCGCCCCATCTTTGCAGTCCAACGATGACGCCTGTCGGCGGGGGTATCCCCTCCTGACTTGGGAGGGGACACCCTCGCCGGGCTCAATGACATCAAGATCCTAAAATTTCAGCCGGAACAGTTCGGCGCGGATCTGCTTCATGTCTTCCCAGACTTCGCGCTTCTTCTCGGGAGACCGAAGAAGATATGCCGGATGGAACGTCGCGATCACGCGCATGCCATCGATGTCGTGGAACCGCCCGCGGAGCCTGGTAATGGAATCGGAGCTCTGCAGCAAATTCTGGGCGGCAAATTTCCCAAGGCAGCAGACGATCTTCGGTTTGATGGACGCAAGCTGGCGCTTGAGAAAGGGACTGCACTGCAGAACTTCGTCGGGTTCGGGGTTGCGGTTGTCCGGAGGGCGGCACTTGAGGATGTTGCAAATGTAAGTATCCTCGCGCAGCACTCCCGTAGACTCGATGATCTTTGTCAGAAGCTGACCGGCGGCGCCGACGAAGGGAAGTCCCTGCTGGTCTTCATCGAAACCCGGCGCCTCACCGACGAAGACGAGATCCGCGTTCGGGTTGCCCGAACCGAAGACGATGTTTGTGCGCGTGGGCGCGAGCTTGCAGCGCTGGCAGTCGCCCAGATCGGCGCGGATGGAGGAAAGCGTCTCGGATGAATCCGAGGGCTCGGCAAGTGCGGGGGCTTCTTCGATTACGGCGATCGATGCCCGGCCGAGATCCAGCCGGTCAACGCCGATGTCTCGCAGGAACTCCAACTGTTGAATAATTTCTTCGTAGGGCATAAGGCATTGTCCCCTCCTCTTGAGGCAGGAGTGGATGCGAAGAGTTCAACCGCCAAGACGCCGAGAACGCCAAGGGAACCCTCTTGGCGACCCTGGCGTCTTGGCGGTTGAGCCCTCCGGGCCGCTCCTCCTCAAGACGAGGGGTGGCCCAGCAGCTTCACTACACGATCCAGAATCACTTCCGCCATCTCGCACTTACTCGTGAGGAGAATTTCTTGCACGCCGCCGGCAGAATCGATAATTGAAGCTCGATTTGTATCACTGTCGAATCCCGAATCAGGACCACCCACAGGATTCACCACAATGAAGTCGAGATTCTTGGATTTCAGCTTCGCGCTGGCATTCTTCGCAAAGTCTTCCGTCTCCGCAGCGAATCCCACAAGGATCTTGCCATTCTTTCGCGCGCCGAGTTCCAGGAGGATATCCGGCGTGGGTTCCAGCTCGAGCGATCCACCGGCCTTGCTCTTCTTGATTTTCTGACTCGCCACATTCTTCGGACGGAAGTCCAGCGGCGCGGCAGCCTTGATCACAACGTCTGCCTGATCGAAGCGCGCCACGACCGCTTGACGCATCTCTTCCGTCGACCGCACCCGCACGGTGCCGGGAAAAACGAGTTCCGTCGGCCCGGAAACCAGCGTCACCTCCGCGCCACGATCTCGCGCGGCTTGCGCAATAGCCACGCCCATCTTGCCCGACGAACGATTGCTGATGAATCGCACCGGATCGATATCCTCTACTGTCGGCCCCGCCGTCACCAAAACGCGCCGGCCTTTCAAATCCTGCTCGCGCGCCAGCATGCCCGCCGAGTACTCCACGATAGTCTCGACTTCGGCGAGCCGCCCCGGTCCGTAGGTCGCGCAGGCCATGCGTCCGGTATCCGGTGGAATCACGCGCACGCCTCTCGCTTCCAGCGTCCGCAAGTTTGCCTGCACCGACGCGTGTTCCCACATACGCGTGTTCATCGCCGGCGCGACAACGATGGGGGCTTTCACGGCCAGATGAAACGTCGTCAGGAAATCGTCGGCGATGCCGGCTGCCATTTTCGCGATGCAGTCGGCGGTAGCGGGAGCGACGAGAAACAAATCGATGGATTGGGCGAGGAAAATATGGTCGTAGGCGCTCGCCGGATCGGCATCCGACGCAGCGCCTTCGAAGATATCCATGTAAACCTTGTTACCGGAGAGAGCGCGAAACGTAAGAGGTGTGACAAACTGCGCCGCGCCCTTCGTCATCACGACGACAACATCGAAGCCGCGATCCTGTAAACGGCGGAGGATTTCAGCGGCTTTGTAACACGCGATGCCGCCGCTGACCCCAAGCGCAATTTTCATGCTTCACCAGAGTTATTCGGCCGGGGTCTCTTCTTCTTTCTTCTTTTTCTCGATGATATGGAACTTCACCAGGCCCAACTGCAGTTCCTTCCGGGCCAACTGCGTCGCCTTGTGGCTGGGTTCCTTCACCAGCGGCATGCTTCCGCCCTGAAGCTGGCGGGCGCGCAAAGCGGAAAGAATAACGAACCGATACTTGCTATCGACGTTGTCTGGAATATGAATCAAGCTGTACCTCCGAATGATGCGATGATCTCCTCGATTTTTGCCTGTTGCCGCGTCGAACGGGCGCGAGTCGCGCGAACAATGGCTTCGAGGGTCTGAATGGAATTGTCGAGAATGTCGTTCACTACGATGTAGTCATAGTCGCGATAAGAAGGGATCTCGCTTTTGGCGATCTCCAGCCGCCGGTGAATCGCCTCGTCGGACTCCAGCCGCCGCGCACGCAACCGCCTTTCAAGTTCGGCAAACGACGGCGGTAAAATGAAAACCGCGATCGCTTCCCGGATCCTGGACTTCACCTGGCGCGCTCCGCTGACGTCGATATCGAGAATCACGTCACAACCTGCCACCAGATGCTCCTCCACAAAAACGCGCGACGTGCCATAAAGCTGGCCGTAATATTCCGCCCACTCCAGAAACTCCCCACGGGCCGCCATTTCCTTAAACTTCTCACGATCAGTGAAGAAGTAATCGACACCATCCCGCTCGCCAGCACGAGGCTGACGCGTCGTATGGGAGACCGAAAATCTCAAATCCTGAAACGTCCGGAGAAGATTATGTAACAGCGTGGTTTTCCCCGAACCCGATGGGGCGGAGACGATGTAGACGTTGGCACGCATCCGACAAACCACCCATTCTACTCGATATTCTGGACTTGCTCTCTTAACTTTTCGATTTCCATCTTGATCTCGATCGCCGCCTGGCCGATAGAGGCCCCCCGCTCGTTAAGTCCGGAGGTCTTGGAAAGCGTCGTGGTGACCTCGCGATTCATCTCCTGGAGAATGAAATCCATGCGCTTTCCGGCCTCATCCTTCAGATCTTTCAGGCTCCCAAACTGTTCGAGATGGCTCCGCAGTCGGGTCAATTCCTCCGTCACATCGGCCCGCTCGGCATACAGAAGTGCTTCTGTTTCAAGACGATGCCCACTATCGGCAACAAGTTGCGGTGCTAGTTCCTGAATGCGGGCGACCAACTGAGCGCGATAGTGTTCGACAAATCCGTGTGCGCCGGCGGCGATGATCTCGGTATACCGCGCGATGGAAGCGAGGCGGGACTCGAGGTCACGCAGCAGCGCCTGCCCCTCGATCACGCGCATCTCGGAAAGTTTCCGGCAGGCTTCGCTGGTCGCACTATCCAGCGCCACACTAATAGTCGCGAGTTCTTCGGGCTTGAGGTCCGTGCCGGAAATGGAAATCAGGCCGGGAATGCGGGAGAGCATCTCCATCGTGAGATCTCCCTGAACTGGAAACTGTGTCTTCACCCGATCCTGAAGCTCCACGTACGCACGAATCAACCCTTCGTTCACGTCAAGCTTGACCGCCTCACGCCTGTAGTCGATGCGGACAAATGCGTCGAAGCGTCCTCGCTTGAACGTGCTCGAGATCTTCTGGCGAATCTGATTCTCGAAGCCCTGAAACTCTCCGGGAATCTTGATGTGGACGTCCATGTAACGGTGGTTCACGCTCTTGATTTCGACAAGAACCGTCAGGTTTTGGCCTTCTGCCCGGGACGAGCCGAAACCCGTCATGCTGGTGATCATGTAGAGAAACTCCTCAAGTTATGAAGCGGATTTAGCCACGTAATTCGGGGCCGTGCTACTCGAACCCCGAATTCTGAAATGCGAATTCGGGGTTCGAATAGCACGGCCCCGAATTACGTGGCTAAATCCCCACTGCCGATTCCTGAACGCTGTGCAATCGCCAATACACTCCACGTTTCGCGATCAGATCCTCATGCCGGCCGATTTCCTGAATCCGCCCATCCTGGAGCACAACGATTTTGTCGGCTCGGCGGACGGTCGAAAGGCGGTGCGCAATAACGATGGTGGTGCGGCCTTCCATCAGGTTCTGCAGCGCGCGCTGCACATAAACCTCGGATTCCGAATCCAGCGACGACGTGGCTTCATCGAGAATCAGGATCGGCGCATTCTTCAGCAAGGCGCGCGCGATCGAGATGCGCTGGCGTTCACCGCCCGAAAGGCGCAATCCGCGTTCGCCGATCCGCGTGTCGTACTTCAGGGGCAGGACGGAAACGAAGTCGTCCACGAGAGCTGCCTCTGCCGCGGCGATCACGCGATCCCGCGGCGCCGCAGGATTGCCGTATGCAATGTTTCCCCAGATCGTGTCATCGAACAGGATGACGTCCTGCGTCACGATCGCGAGCTGACGCCGCAGCGACTGCAACGTGCAATCTCGAACCTCGACGCCATCGATCCGGATGCTCCCGCCCGAAACGTCGAAAAAACGCGGCACGAGATTCACCAGGGTGGATTTTCCCGAACCGCTCGCGCCCACGATGGCGACAACCTCGCCCTTGCCGACTTCGAAATCCACGCGCTGCAGCACTGGCGAGCCCGGGTTGTAGCTGAACTGAACATCGCGGAATTCGATGGCGCTCGAGAAGCCGGCGAGTTCTTTGCGGCCGGTATCTTGTTCCTCAGGCAACGCCAGGATTTCAAAGATCCGCGACGACGCGCCGAAAGCCTGCTGAAAGGAGTTGTTGATGCCGCTCATTCGCCTGACAGCATCGTAGAGCTTGATCAGCCCGAGAATGAAACCCATCAATAACCCGGGATTCATCTGGCGCTCGTGGGCATAAAGAACAAAGCCTACTACTGCGAAAATCCCCAGTGTCTCCATCATGGGCGACGACAGGGCGTGCGTCATCTTCTGCTTCAGGTTGGTCCTGAACAGACGCCGGGTAATATCCTGAAACCGGCGTCCCTCCACCTCTTCCATCGAAAATGCTTTCACGATGCGATTGCCCGAAAACGCCTCATTGATGACGTTCGCCATCTCCCCCAGTTCCTGCTGATTGGAGCGGCTCAGGGTACGCAGTCTTTTGCCAAACCACACGGTCGGATAGAACACCAGGGGGATCAGCACCAGCGATCCCAGCGCCAGCCGCCAGTCGATGACAAAGATCGCCACTGTGAGGAACACCAGGATCGCGGACTGCTTCAGGAATTCCGCCAGTGTTTCCGAGGCCGCGGTCTGCACTCGTTCGATATCCGTGGATACACGCGAGATGAGCTCGCCGGTCGAGCTCTGAAGAAAGAACTGAAGGGGCTGGCGGAGGATGCGTCCGAAGACGTCATTGCGAAGATCGCGCACTACGGCCTGTCCCAGCCAAGCTGTCACGGTGACCGAACCGTATTCGGACGCGGTCTTCAGGATCGTGATCGCAATGAGCAGGGTTAGAAGAGTCGTGCCGCCGAGGTAGGACAGGTCAAGATTGAGCCCCAGCACGGAAGGCGGACGCGTGACCGTTGCGCTGCCTCCAAGCCATGTGAACACTCCGCTGATGAGAAAGGGCGTGGCAGCCTCGAGCAGCCCGACGCCGCAAGCGAGAACCAGCGCGGCCCAGAGGGCTCCCTGATGTTTTCGAATGTAGCCGAGAAGTTGGGTGCGGATTTGATTCATGGTTTAGGTTCGGGCAGGAGGGCTAATTCAGGGACGGTCACTAAATTCGCGCGGAAAGTTTCCGTTTTTGGAAAATGTTCGGCGCGAATTTAGTGACCGTCCCCGAATTAGCCCTCCTGCCCGAGTGGGTCATCCAATCGTCGACCTTACCCGATCTTCGATGCTTTTCGGACTCTCCATCTTCATGATCTCGCCGGCAAGCTCGCGAAGTTTTCCCAGGTTGAGCCCCCCGATCGTGTCTCTCATTCGCGGGTACGCCGCCAGGCTCACCGAGAGCGACGTGAATCCCAGGCCCAGCAGAACTGCGGCTGCAGCAGGATCGGCAGCCATTTCGCCGCAGACGGTCACCGGTCTTCCCGAATACTGCAGGAGAGTGTACACCTGATGGAGACACCGCAGGATTGCCGGATGGAACGGCGTGTAATGCAACGCCGCAGACTGATCCGAACGATCGATCACGAGGTAGTACTGAATCAGGTCGTTCGTCCCGAGGCAGAAGAAATCCACGCGCGAAGCCATCAGATCACAGGTTTGCGCGGCAGCCGGCGTTTCGATCATCACGCCTACCGGAACCTCACGATCAAACTTGTGATGATGCCGCGTCAGATCCTTTTTGACCCCGGCAATGATCCCAATCGCCGCATCCAGGTCGTCAATAGTCGACACAAACGGAAGAAGGATCCGCATACCGCCATGGTGGGACGCGCGCAGAAGCGACCGCAGTTGCAGTTTGAAGAGATCCTGATTCTCCAGGCTGAATCGAAGACCGCGGCTGGCGAGGCTCGAACCGGTGCCGTCTCCGCTCTTCCAATCCGGTCCGACGTCGACGGTTCTGAAGGTTACCGGCGCGGGCCGGAGAGCTTCCAACACTCGAGTGTACTTGGCTGTGAGCTCTTCCTCGGAAGGCTTCCCGTCCTCCTTGAAGAAATCGAACTCGGTTCGATAGAGTCCGATGAACTCCATGCCATGAGCCGCGGCCGATTGCGATTCCTCGCAGAAGTTGATGTTGGCGCCCAGGGAAATCCTCACGCCGTCCTGCGTTGTGCAGGGCTCATGATCCGAAGAACGGGGAACAGTGCTCCGCTGCTGCTTCACCTTCTGGCGATACTCTGTCAGCGTCGCTCGATCCGGATCGCAGATCACGAACCCGCGCGTGCCATTGACGATAAGCTGATCTCCTGAAGATATACCCGACAGATCGTGAATCCCCACAACGGCTGGCAATCCCAGCGAGCGGGCCACGATTGCCGTGTGCGATAAGGGGCTGCCCGTTTCCGTAACGAGGCCCGCGACGCGCGTCGAGCGCAATTCGAAAAGCGTCGAAGGCGGGATGCTCTTGCCCACCAGTACGGCGTCATACGGAAGCGAAGGAACCGTCGAACTCGATTTGGACCGCAGGTTGTGCAGCATCCGCCGGACGATATCCTCGAGATCGATGCGCCGTTCCCGCAGATAGTCGTCATGCAGCCGATCGTAGGCTTCGTAAAGTTCGCCGCTCACCTGCTGAATTGCCCACTCGGCATTCACGGCTTCCGCCTGGATCTTGTCGATGATACGGTCCACAAAAAGCTTGTCCTTCAGAATCAAGAGGTGCGCGTCGACAAAGTAGGACGATTCCGGAATGCTGCTGCCGCGTAACTCCGCCTGCATGCGTTCGAGCTGTTTGCGGCATTTCTCCACCGAATCACGGAACCGCGAGACTTCCTTGACCGTGTCGGCCGACTCGATATGAAAATTGTAGGAGATCAACAGAGGGTCGAAAATACGGATAGCCCTGCCGATGGCGACTCCACTTGACGCCATGACACCGCGAATAATGCGTTCTTCGGTCATCCTTTGCTCACTCATCCTCGCAGGTACTCGCAGATGCTGCTGGCAGCGTCGGTCTCATCAGAGCCGTCTGCGCGCACGATCAGAGTCGATCCGTGCGCCGCAGCAAGAAACAGAATACTCAAAATGCTGCGCGCATCGGCCTCAAGCTCCTTCCCATGATCGTTTCGGAACAAGGTGATGGACGATTGAAACTGGCTCGCAAGCTGAACGACCCGGGCTGCGGCCCGGGCATGCAACCCCAGCCGGTGCCCGACGACCACCTCGCGTTCGGTCATGAATTCTTGGGCGCCAACAGTTCACCCGCTCTGTAGATGCTGCTCTGGCCGCTCTCCCGCACTTGCCGCGCTACCGTGGGAAGATCGTTTCCCAACTCCCCCTGCGCCTGCGCAAGCTTAATCAACATCGGAAGGTTCACGCCCGTGACGATCTCCACATTCTCCTGACCGAGAAAAGTCGATGCGATATTGGTCGGCGTTCCGCCAAACATGTCGGTGAGAATCAATACGCCGTCCGGCGTCTGGACCCGTTCGAGCGCATTGCGGACCATGGTCGCCGCGGTATCGACATCGTCGTGCCAACCCAGGGAAACAGCGGTCACACCGTGGATTTCGCCCACAATCATCTCCGCCGCATTGAGCAACTCGATCGCAAGTCGCCCATGAGTTACGATAAGTCCGCCAATCATGTGAAGATTCTATAGGAAAATCAGCCACGGACTACACGGACGAAGGCGCAAAAATGCCTTGTGGAGCACCGAGTCCACGCCGTAGTTACAGAACGTGGACTCGTATGTCCAGATTGGCGCCTCCGTTGATTCCGGTGGCGAGGGCTTTGTTGCAGTTCTCGCACGTCGGCCTCAGTTCAAGCAAGGAGGGGTCTTCCTCTCGTCTTGAGAAACGCTGCAATGAAGAGAATGCCGAGGACAAAATCCGGACCGGCGACGGCAAACTGACCGAACTGCAATTGCCCCCGAGCGTACAGCGCGGCGAGTGTCGCAATGTAACCGAACTTCTCAACGAGAGCCGCCGCCATGATTGTCCTGTATCGAAGGGGATCTGTCGAGATCACGAGGAAGACGACCTGCCAGGCAAACGTGATCGAGACAAACCCATAGTAGAAATCCGGGTGAGTAACTGGCGGTGGGTACTGACGGCCCACGACATCGAACAGAAAATACATCAATGTCATCAGGAGCACGCCCCAGAGACCAGCGATTCGAAACACAATCTTCGCGAACTTCATCGAACCTCCAAAATGACACAAGCATTCCCTGCTTCCGTCGACATGAGATGCCCGGGTCGGCACAAGCAGATTGCTTCGCAGTTGCACACCTCGAAGTACGTATCCGGCACACGCCACGGTTCTGGCTTCTTCATGGCCACTCGCTGTCCACTCCTGCAAAGGATATGTGTCCGCCACGCGAGCGAGTCTCCGAATTACAAGAATGAAGATTCCCTCGCGTGGCGAACCGTTTCATTGGAAGAAATGTCACCGGCCCAGGGTCAGACGAATGCGGTGCAGGTGATGCCAGCTGTGGCGCAATGCGTGGTCCTCTATGACAAACTGCGCAGTTACAGGCGCGCCATAGCTCAGCGAGAAAGGTGCCGCGGTATCCAGTTCGTGATCCGTGAGTGCTCGTACGGCATCGGCTGCCTCGCGACTGTTCCGGCGCAGGAGGTCGAGCGTCGGGGCCTTCGTGACTCCAGCCTGTTCGTGGGCGTGCTTCGCATTCAGCTGCGCGACAACTGCCCACGTAACATCCGTCACAGCCTTGCCGCTGGCGATTGCCAGGGCGGCATCAACCTCAATAGGGTACATGCTGGCAACGTGATGCACGATGACGCCGATCGCACGGGTGTCATTCCCCACCGATACCGGAGTGGTCCACTCCTTTTCTGAAAGTCCTTCAGCGAAACCAGCCAGTTCCTTCGCACCTTCCTCGATACGATCCGCCAGTAATTTGGCGCGGTGGCTCGTGGAGCTTCCCGATTCTTGAAGATTCCCGGCGCGTGTCGCAATAACTTCCAGGTACTCGGCGTCGACGGAGGTCGTCTTCCCTTCGGACTTGTTATGTGCATCCCACAGGCGCACCAGTTCGTTTCGCAGTTGCGCTTGCCCATTCTCGTCGAGAGATGCAAACGCACGCGTCATTGGACCGTAGTTGGTGCGAAAGAACTCGACGACCGCATCCGGCGGGAAGGGATATTCAAAATGATAAACGCGGACTGTGAATTTCAGATCCGCAATGCCTTCGCGAAGACGAGTGCGAACCGTGCCTTCATCCCCCCAAAGCACAGGCGAGGGCATGCCGGACGGCGCTATATGCCTCGAAATTGTTTTGAACATATGTCCGACAAAACCACCGGGCGTCCAGTTCGCCATGGCAATAATGCCGCCTGGCCTGCACACGCGAGTGAGTTCACGAGCGACCAGTTCGGGACGAGGCGCGAACATCGCTCCGATCAGGCTTGTAACAACATCGAACCGTCCATCCTCATACGGCAGCGATTCGGCATCTCCCTCCTCAAAGGTAATATCCAGCCCCTCGGCGGCCGCCCGGGAGCGGGCTTTCTCAATCCAGTTCGTGGCAATGTCGCAACCCGTCACCTTAGCGCCTGCTCTCGCCGCTATCAGAGCGAGTTGCCCGGCGCCGCAGGCGACATCGAGAAAACGGGTTCCCGGAGTGACGCCGAGCCTCCGGAAGAACTGCTCCGCGTCCTTCTCCATAAAACGAGAAAAAAGGTCGTAGTCTCCAGTCATCCATGTCGCCTTAAGGCGAGCCTTAAGCTGGTTAAAGTTGTCCGCTGTTTGTTCGTCCATAGTAGTTGAACTCATTCTTTCTATCTCCTGGGGTTATTTGAATCTCAGCTCGGGTCCTGAACTCTGATGGGAATCTCCTGTCGTCGAGTTGGAAGAATAGCTATGGCGATTGATGGAAGTCATAACCCTCCCGTAAATGTGCGGTAACGTTTCGGTAATTCCGGTGAAGTACAAGCCCGTTGGGTTCAACCTGACGCCCCTTTTCGATTGCCGCGCTTTGTTGCCATTCGGCAATGCACAGCGGACAATAGTTCGTCCTTGTGCTGTCATTCATCACCTTGCCGGAAGCTTCCGTGAAGATTGGGAACTGAAGTGGGCCTTGAAAAACAAATAGTATTTGAGCCGTTTCGTCTGGATATTGCCAACGAGTGCCTTAGGAAAGGCACGCAGGCAATCAAGCTCAGGCCGAAAGCCTTCGCGGTGCTCGCCCACCTGCTCGGACATCCGGGACGGCTCGTTACAAAGGAGGAACTTCTCAACGCGGTATGGCCGGGAACGTTCGTCGGTGAAGCCGTTCTTAAAGTCGCCATTCGTCAGATTCGAGAGACTCTCGCCGATGATCCAGCATCCCCACGTTTTATTGAAACGGCACATCGCCGAGGCTATCGATTTATCGGTACGATTACAGGAAGCGGCCCCACTCCCGCAAGAGACCCGGGGTTCCGAACCCATAGCGCTGAGTCCAGTGGGACGGCGCGTGCCGCAGATTCCCTCCAGAGCGTTGTAGGGCGAGAAGCCTCGCTTGTGCGAATGCGAGGCTGGATCGAGAAGATGCTTGGAGGAGACCGTCAGATCGTATTTGTCACTAGAGAAGCCGGCATTGGCAAGACTTCCCTGGTCGATACGTTTGTGCGAAGCATCGCTTCGGATCGAAGTCTTCGGATTGTTCGAGGGCAATGCCTGGAACAGTACGGGACGAGCGAGGCCTATCTGCCGTTCCTCGAAGCGATCGGGAGTTTATGCAGGGAACATCAACAGGTTGTAGATGTCCTGCGCGCTCACGCGCCAATGTGGCTGCTGCAGATGCCGTCATTGGTAAGTGCCTCAGATCGCGAATTGTTGAGCCGGGAAGTATTTGGAGCGACCCGCGAACGGATGTTAAGGGAAATGGGTGAAGCTCTGGAGGCGATTACGGCAGATATGCCGCTGGTGCTCATCCTCGAAGATTTGCACTGGAGCGATTACTCAACTCTGGATCTGATCTCATACCTCGCAAGACAGCGGCAGCCGTCACAACTGATGGTGATTGGGACTTATCGGCCGGTGGAACTGATTGTCAGCGGTCATCCGCTCAAAGCAGTCAAGCGGGAACTGCTTGCCAGACAGCAATGCGAGGAACTGCCGCTGGAATACCTCAATAGAAGTGCTGTTGCCGAATACCTGTCGATTCGATTCCCCACCAATCGGTTTCCGGAAGATCTTGTCGGATTGATTCACGAACGAACCGAGGGCAACCCTCTATTCATGGTCAACGCGGTCGACTACCTTGAGGCCGAGGGGCTGGTTGGACACTCCCGGCAGAGTTGGGAATTGCTCGTTGCGATCGAAAACGTTCAGGTCGGCGTGCCCGACAGCATCCGGCAAATGATCGAAAAACAGATCGAGCATCTCGATGAGAACGAACAACGAACGCTTGAGGCAGCAAGCATAGCCGGCGCTGAGTTTTCAACGCTCGCATTGGTGGCTGGATTGGAGGAGGAACGAGCAATTGTCGAGAGTCGGTGCGATGAGCTGGCTCGCCAACACCAGTTCATCCAGGATCGCGGTGTTCAGGTACTACCAAACGGGGAAGCGGTCACGCAATACAGTTTCATACACGCCTTGTATCAGAACGTGCTGTACGATCGAGTTTCCGCTTCCCGGCGAGTTCAACTGCACCGGCGGATCGGAGAGTGCGGAGAGGCGCTCTATGGCGAGCGGGCCGGGGAAATTGCGTCAGAACTGGCGATGCACTTTGAGCGGGGGGCAAACTATCGGCAAGCCATCCGCTATGTTCACCTGGCTGCAGAAAACGTTCTTCGCCGATTTGCGTATCGCGAGGCAGTTGCGCTCTCGCGACGCGGACTGGGGTTGATCGAGAAGCTACCGGACACGCCCGATCGCGCCAAACAGGAACTTGAGCTGCACATCACTCTCGGGGCACCACTGATTGCCACGGAAGGTTATGCAGCTTCGAGTGTTGGAAGCACTTACACACGGGCCCGAGAGCTGTGCCGGCAACTGGGGGAGACGCAGGAAATCTCCCAGGCACTCTGGGGGCTGTGGACGTTCTATTTGGTCAGGGCGGAATTGGGAACGGCACGGGAGATTGCCGGAGAGTTTTTGCACTTGGCGGAGGACAACCCGTACTCCGGGCTTGCCATGGAGGTCACTCTCATGCATCTGGGAGAGTTTGAGCTCGCGATGGCCCACTTCAGGAAAGCGATGTCGCTTTATGATCCGCAGCGCCATCGCGATGATGCGTTCCGCTACTCCCAGAACTCCGGAGTCGGGTCTCAGTCCCATGCCTCATGGACACTGTGGTTTCTTGGCCATCCCGATCAGGCCTTGGACATGGTTGCGAAAGCCCTGGCTCTGGCCCGCGAGTTGTCCGAACCTCACGGTCTTGCGCACGCCTTGTTTTTCGAGGCTCTCCTTCACCATTTTCGCCGGGACGAACAGAAAGCGCTGGAGCTCGCGGACAGCGTCATCGCAATCTCCCTCGAACATGGGCTGGCACTCTATCAATCGATGGCGATGATCACGCGGGGATGGGCGCTGATCGAACTGGGGCAGCCGAACGAGGCGATTGATCAAATAAGCCGGGGGCTTGATGCCCATCGGGCAACCGGAACGGAGCTGCTGCGCCCGCATTTTTTGGCTCTGCTCGCTGAAGCCCTGGGAAAAGCACGCCGGGCCGAAGAGGGACTCCGCGTTTTGGAGGAGGCACTGGCGATGGCTATTCGCAACAGCGAACGGTATTACGTGTCCGAGCTCTATCGCCTCAAAGGCGAGCTGTTACTCCTGTCATCCAACGGACGAGATTCTACTTATAAGGCAACCCCGCGAAAAACTGCGACTGAAGCCAATGGCCACACAACGAACGCGGAAAGTTGCTTTGTTGAAGCCCTCGAAGTTTCCAGGACCCTGAAAACGAAGTCGTTGGAGATTCGAGCGGCCATGAGCCTTTCCCGTCTCTATCAACATCAGAAACGGCGCAAGAAAGCGCGGGAACTTGTCTCACAGGTCTACAATCGCTTCACGGAAGGATTCGATACCAGGGATCTTCGGGAAGCGAAAGTCCTGCTCGAAGAATTGTCGTAGCACGGTGCGACCGGTTGAGGCGGCTACCCCGGATTCGTCGGGCTCTATTCTGGAAAGAAGCGATTCAACTCGGGAGTGAGCATGGCTCGATTGACAAAGCTAAACGTCCCTGTTTCCCGTGCTTCCCTTGCAGCGTCCGCCAGCGCCGTCATAGCCGCACGATAGAATGACGCGGCGAAACTGATGCGCTTCACTCCCGCCTCGGCCAGTTCCGCGACACTGAACGATTTGCCCCGGCCACCGACCGCGAAATTCACCGGTTTCGACACGGCCGAGCACACCGCGCGCACGGACGCCAAGTCTGGCAATCCGGGCGCGAAGAGCACATCCGCGCCGGCTCTTTCGTAGGCGACAACACGCTTGATCGTGTCGTCCAGGTTTGGATTGCCCCGCACAAAATTCTCCGCGCGCGCCGCCAGCGTGAAGGGGAACGGCAATGACCGCGCTGCCTGCACGGCAGCCGCAACACGCTCCGTCGCGAGCGCAATGTCGTAAATCGGCTTTTCGCGGACCGCTCGCGCGTCTTCGATTGAACCGCCCACCAGTCCGATGCCGGCTGCGATCAGGATTGTCTTTGCCGCGGCAGCCGGGCTGTCGCCGAAGCCGTGCTCCAGGTCTGCCGCCACGGGCAGATCTGTTGCCTCGACAATAATTCGCGCATTCGCAAGAGATTCCTTCCGTGTCATCCGGCCGTCGCGCCGTCCAAGCACGCCGGCCGCCGCGGCGCTCGACGTGGCCAATGCCTCGAAGCCCAGGGCGGCCAGCAGCCGGGCGGAGCCGGCATCCCACGGATTGGGAATCAGGAACGCGCCAGGCTTTCGATGCAGTTCCTGAAGTTGGTTGGCCTTTTCAAGTTGTGTTGTAGTCATAGTCTGTATTGAAGCACTGGCAAATCCGTTAGCAACAAGGCAGCGCTTTCTCAACGCTGTGTCCAAACAAAAATGCCGCGGCCTCCGGTTAAGAGCAAACGGAACATCCCGTATACGGCATCAAGAGAATAAGACACAGCGCAAAAGACGCGTGAATTATTGACCAGGATCCCGCGAACTCTAGGGAGTGCAAGTAAGCTGCTTTTCATTTTTATCTCTTGTCTCGAATTCCTCAGGTTCCCAAACGGTGAGGGCGTTGCAGCGAGGACAACGCGAAAACATCTGCCCTTCAAGGAAGTGGCGTTCCTTCAGGCAGCATTCTGAGACATACAATCCCGAACGAATCGCATCGCGTCCTGTCTTCATCTTTCTCTCTCCTTCTTTTGTGTAAAATTTTGACAATCACCGGGCGGGGCAATTTCTGCGACCCGCGGCCACCATGCAGACCAACCCTTCGGGTCCGTCGTGAAAACCAAGACTAGCCAGCCATCTCAGGCAAGTCATAAGACTGCTGTAAATGTGCGGTAACGTTTCGGTAATGCGCGAGACACCAGGCGGGGTTGATCGCTGTAATGCGGCGGGCGGAGGCAGGAAAATTCCACGGCTGTTCGAATCGATCGATTCATCAATGCTCAAGATTGCATTGACTACTGTTCATTAGAGTCGCGGAGTTCCTTCAGAATCGCGGCAATGAATTGCAGCAAATCGTCGAGCGAGTTAAAGCGCTTCGCCCGCGTGGATGCGACGTGCTCGACCCTGCCCTCGAGTCGCCCGGCTTCGATATCGGTCCCGGCGCGGAACTGGACCACAAAGGCTGCCGTGTGCTGCCATTCTTCCATGCAGAGCACACGATAGCTCCGACCCCGTTTTAAGTCATAAGCCTCCCGTTACGTTTCGGTAACGTTTGGTGATTCCGTCGGCCCGGATCTGGCACGTGAGCAAGTCTGCTGAAACGACGAAATGCGAGGTCATTGAGGGAGGGATCGGTGACTTCAATACGGTCGGAAACCGTGCGATCAGGACAATTGTACAAGGAGCGCTTTCGCTTCCTGCAGGTCCCTGGTATCGAATCCCTCTGTGAAACTGTCGTAGGTTTGCCCCAAAAGCATCCGTGCTTCTTTCTGTTTGCCCTGGCCGCGATACAGGCGGGACAGGCTCATCGCCCCCCGCAGTTCAAAGGACTTTGCATTTTGCCGCTGGGCAATTTTGATCGACTCATTGAAACACTCCTCCGCAGGAGCGAGCCCTTGACTCGTCGAATGCTTCAGTAGCCACTCTCCCTTAAGGCGATAGATCTCGGCCAGATAGGAACCCTCACCGGTGCGATGAGCCAACTCCATTGCCTTCTCCAGCACCTCGAACTGCTCCTCGGAGCGGCCGGTCTTGCTCAAGCCCTCGGCCAACAGCGCCAGGAAATGCGGACGCATGAGGTTGGCCCCTGTTGCCTCATGTCCAGCAAGCCCCTGGCACATCTCTTGAATCGCGTCTTCCGCCCTTCCCTGCTGGATCTGCGCCCAACCCCGCGTAATCGTGGCCACCGCCTGATACATCACCAGTCCATGATCGCTGGAAACTGCAATGACGGCATCGGCATATTCCTGCGCCATACGCTCTTCGCGACGAAGCTGGTGCAGGATCGCTGCGAAGAACAAGGCGTGCGCCAAACCGTGAGGTTCGGATAACTCTCGCGCCAGAGCCAGGACTTCCCGCATCATGCCCAAAGCCTGATCCGATTGTCCGAGAAACCACAACGACCAGGCCGCAAAACACCGCATCGCAACTCCCGCGTTCAGCGCATACAGGAACGCATCGTCGCGATGGTGCTCCGGATCGTAAAGCAGCAGCGCTTTTTCAAAGTGCTCTACCGCCCGCGCATATCCGCCGAGATGCGTGAAACTGATTTCCATCGCCAGGTGACCCCGCATCGCAAGTCCGGGGTATGGAAGACGCTCCGCCAGCCGCAGGATTTCGCCCGCGATCTCGCGCCCTGTGCTTAATTCTGCCCGCAACACATAGAAGGTCCAGAGCCCCCAGAGTACCTGGGAAATTTCCGGCGTCTCGCCCAGTTCCTCACATAACGCTCGCGCTCTCATGTATACGCTGCCCACATCCGGAGCCGCATAGCCCTCGGTCGCAATCAGAGGTATGCCGAGAGTGAGTTGCAATCGCAGCTCCTGCTCGGCGCGTTCCCGCGAATGTGGCAGCCTCTCGATCAAATCCAATCCCCGGCGAGCCAACCCGATTGCTCCTTGATAGGCAAACCGGCGGACTTCGTTTTCCGCTGCGAACTGAAGGTGCTTTGCCGCCTGCTTGAAACTCGCCCCCCGCTCGAAGTGCATTGCAAGTTCTGCCGCTACCTCTCTGGTACGGTCGCCATAGAGTTCTTCTCCCTGCTCGCCAATTCGCCTGTGGAGTTGAACGCGACGGGATGCAGGCACACGCTCGTACAGCACGTTCTGATACAAGGTGTGGATGAAACCGTATCGCGTCACCATGTCTCCATTCGGGAATTCCTGGACCCCGCAATCCTGAATAAAATGACGGTGCCGGGCCAGTTCATCACACTGCGCCTCTATAGCCGATCGATCCATTCCCAACCCCACTGCCACGGCAAGAGCAGAGAACTCCGTTCCCGCCACGCTTGCCGCTTCAAGCGTCCGCTGCTCTTCCGCACGGAGATGGTCGACCTGTTTTTCGATCATCTGTTTGATGCTGACTGGCACTCCGACATCCACTTTCTCGATTCCGACCGCAAGTTCCCAGCTCCCTTCAGTAACGTCAATCGATCCTTCTGCCACCAGGTAGTCGACCGCGTTGACCATGAAGAGAGAATTTCCTTCGGTTCGCTTGTGAATCAATCTCGCAAGCTCTGCTGGAAATCGATTGACGGGGAATCGAGCCGACAAGTACAGGGCAACGGCATCTTCGCTGAGGTACTCGAGCGGCAACTCTTCACACTGTCGCTTGGCCAGCAGCTCCCGTTTAACGGCCTTCAGCGGATGACCGCTGACGATCAAGTCCACAGGCCGATAAGTCCCAATCAGCATCAGCCGCGCAGACTGCCGCTGCCGTGCCAGGTAGGAGATCAGGTCCAGCGTCGAATAGTCACTCCAATGCAAGTCTTCAAGGATTAGTACAAGGGGCAGATCTGCCGAGAGTGCCGCCAATGCACCGCTCATCTCCCGGAGCATTCGTTCGCGGGTCGCTCCGGACACTTCCCGAATCAGCAATTCGCGATCCGAAGCGCTCACGAGAGACGGCATTTGGAGCAGCCACATCGGCGCGTGTGCACGTATCAACTCGACAACCTCTTCCTGCTCCCGGCACATCCGCCCGATCGCTTCGAGAACGGGCATATACGCTTCGCTGGTTCCGTACTGTTCCAAACACTGTCCTCGGCCGATCCGGAGGCTCTGATCTGAAGGGATACTGCGGGCGAACGTGTCGACCAGGACGGTCTTGCCGATGCCGGCTTCGCCGGTAACAAATACGATCTGGCGTTCTCCTCCAAGCATCCTGTCCAGCCAGGTTCTCATGCGCGACAGCGCTTCATCGCGCCCGACTACTTTCGGAGTGGAAGGCGTAAACGGTAGCGGCGCGCCCGAATCGGCCTTAGGGCTCCGGAGTTCCTGCTCCTGTGCCTGCGCCTGACCACCGGATGTTACCGGACCGACGAATCGATAGCCGCGGCGATGTGCGGTTTCAATGAAACGTGGAGACTGCGGGTCGTCGCCAAGAGCTTCGCGAATCTGACGAACGGCGACTTTCAGGACGGCTTCGCCGACAAAGGTTCCCGGCCAGACGATATTGAGAAGTTCCTCCTTTGTCACGAGTTGCCCGGGCCGACCGAGCAGGTAGTCGAGTACAGCGAAAGCTTTCGGCCGAAGCTTTATGACTTGAGCTCCCTTCCAGAGGCGCTCGTTGTCCAAATCCAGCGCAAAGGGATCGAAGACTATTCGCTTGTCATTCGCCACTTCAATTACCAAACGTTACCGAAGTTTACCCGAGAGGTTCTGACTTTCAACACAAGGCCGAACTATTGTCCGCTCAGCATGATGGAATGGCAATACATGGCGGCTCTCGGTACCTACTTTCAGCCGGAAGCCGATATTGAAGCCGGCTGCTTCGAGGACAAATCGAGCACATTACCGAAACGTTACCGCACATTTACCCCGTCTTTATGACTTGCGGGAGCTGCGAGTTCTAACCTTTTTACTCGATGGAAGGATGCTGTCGCTGCAGTCGCCGATTGCATTGAACAAACCAACAAATCAATCAAAGGAGATATTAAGACCAATGCTTAAGTCGCATTTCAATAAAGCCGGAACTCGAATAGCCGTCGGAGTTCTGGCGCTCGTCCTGCTCGCCATGTTCGCCGTTTCGTCGCCGGTATGGGCACAGGACGGTTACTCCGATAGCTCCCTGGCATCACAGGAACCGGCCTACCCCGGAATTCCACCAAAGGGCAAAGTTGAAACCTCCGTGGGCAGCCAGAAACTTCGCCTTTACGGAACATTTCTCATGAACATTTCGGCCTCGGATTCTGTCAGCGTCGGCCAGGATCTTGTTCTTTGGGCCTTCCCTGGGGGAACCACGTCGTTTCCCGACGGGACGACGAAGCCGAATTCACGAATCCATGACCTCGTTTTCACTGCGCGGCAAAGTGTGTTCGGCTTTCAACTGAGCCCCGCCGACCCTTCAGCGAGCGGGTGGCATGCTTCAGGCACTCTTGAATTCGATTTCTTTGGCGGAAGACCGTTTGACGCGAATCAGCCACAAGGAAGGGTTTTGAACGAACCTCGACTTCGCCTGGGATATCTTCAATTTCAGAAACGGAATTGGAGAATCGTCGCGGGGCAGGACCGGATGATTATCGCCCCGCTGGATCCCGTATCGCTGTCGCATGTCGCTGCGCCGCTGGGCTCAACGGCCGGAAATCTGTGGGGATGGCAGCCGCAACTGCGTGCCGAGTACACGCAAACGATTGGCAGCGCGTCAACGCTGCTGCAGTTTGGGGTCGTCCGACCGCAGTTTGCCGATGCGCGGCTGGAAGCTCTCCCCGCAAGCGGCAGCGCTCTCGATGCCACTTCGTCCGGATTAGGCGAACGAACAACCACGCCGTTCTACCAGGCCCGCTATTCGGCAACCATTCCGATGATGGGGGCCAAGGCAACGTTTGGCGCCGGAGGTCACTACGGCCGCGAACGGATCGGCGCCGCTCGGGATATCGATTCCTGGGCGTTCGCATACGATTTCAGTGTGCCCCTTCATTCGCGCGTTCGACTTCGCGGCGAAGGCTTCGTCGGCAGCAACCTGATTCCGTTTCAGGGTGGTGTACTGCAAGGAGTTGCGGTTTTTAATCCGGGCAGTGGAGCGCCGATCCGGTTCAACAAGATCGGAAGTGGAGGCGGATGGAGTGAACTGATCGTAAAACTGACCAGCGACAACAAGAATGTCCTCTATTTCGGAGCCGGGACGGATGATCCGAAAGATCGCAATCTGCTTGCAGGCTCTGGCAGGTCGAAGAACACATTTGCATGGGCCAGCTATTTTCACAAACTGACCGACAACGTGACCACGGCAATCGAATGGTCCAATTGGCAGTTCAGAACCAGGAATTTTGCTGGCGGCGTTCCGACCACAAACGGAGCTACAGGTCGCTCCAACATATTCAATCTTGCCTTGGCCTATCAGTTCTAAATCGAGACGTTCAAGGTCATCACTCGTTCCTCAAAGTGCACTGAAATTTCGGGGAACGAGTGATTCGCCCTCTAGCGCCGGTGATTGTCCAACCAGAGAATTGGAAATCGTTGCAGGACGTCCCCGCCATAGATGACGATTCGATATTGTTCGCGGTCGCCAATCCAGACATCGCCCCTTATGGGTCTGAATCCACGCCCTCCCATTCCTCCGGGGTACAGCCTGCAACTTTGCTTTTGACCTGCTTTTCCCGTTTGACACCTGTTTCCCGGCGGTATATACGTGACGCGTCGAAACCCAGTAGAAATTGATATATCAAAGAACAGGGTGTTTCCGTTGGTGTTGGGGCGGACTCCCTGGTGAGAATGAAGGGAGAATGAAATTGCGCACTCATCCACTGACAGCTGTTTTGGCCATCCTCTTCCTTGCGGGCACCGCCTTTGGGCAGAACGCCCGGTTGGCCGGCATCGTGACAGATCCAACTGGAGCGCTGATTCCGGGCGTTACGATTACAGCACTCAACACCGATACGGGCGTTGCGACGACAACGATCACGAATGAATCCGGCTCTTATTCGTATCCAAGCCTTCAGCCCGGACGGTCCTATTCGGTCAGCGCCTCGCTTCCGGGATTTCAGACGAAGACGTTCACCAACATCGACCTCGGTCCGACCTCGGTGCGTCAGAACTTCCAGTTGCAAGTGAGCACGACTCAAACCACAGTCGAAGTATCTGCGGATCGCGTGAGCGCGATCTCCGCAAGCTCCGCGTCCGTCGGCGACGTTCTGACCGAATCCCGAATCAGCAATCTGCCGAATGTGGGAAACAACGTGCTCAACCTTCTGACCACTCTTCCGGGCCTTCGGCTCAGCACTTCGTCGGGAGGCGGCCTGATGGGAGCGCAGTTCGATACGGTTGGCGGTCTGGACCTCACCACGGTCAACGTGACGAGAGACGGCATGACCACGAACGATACGCGATTCAGTTCAGCCGGCGACATCTCGGCCGGGCCGAACGGCGGGGCTATCGCCATTCCTCATGGCGGCGGCACGGGTGTGATGTCACCGACCACGATGAACCCCGATCTGGTTGGTGAGATCCGGCTCATTCTGTCGCCCGTCGACGCCGAGTTTGGGCGCGGCAACGCGCAAATCCAGGTGCAGACGCGATCCGGAACGAACAAGTACACGGGCGCAGCAACGTGGAACGTGCAGAACACGGCATTGAACTCGAACACCTGGGCCGGCAACAGACAAGTCAACCCCCAGACCGGCGCGTGGTCTCCTACAAAACCGGACTGGAGAAACGTCCATGAGTATTCGGTGAGCTATGGCGGTCCTATTGTGAAGAACAAGACGTTCTTCTTTGCCTTATGGGACCAGAACATCGGGTACTTGCGCCAAACAGTTAATGCTCGTGTGCTGACGAAGGAAGCACGCCAGGGAATTTTCCGTTACTGGGAAGGCTGGGTCGGCCGCAACGCGGATCCCACCAACGATCCCACAAGCTTCACCACGGCGGTCGCACAGGCTAACCCCACCATCAGGTCTGTCGATGTCCTGGGGAACCCGCTTCGGCCGGCTTCATGGCCTGATGGTACGCCCTACACTGGCCGTCTGATTTGTTTCAGCGTCTTTGGAGCGGTGAAAACGGACGGAAGCCCGTTCACGCAAGCGGATTGCGCCGGCGGCACGGCCATGTTTCCAACCGGCAATCTGGGTTGGGATCCCAAGCGGCCGACGCAATTCGACAAGGCGGGATACTTCTCCAAAATTCTGGCTCAAATGCCGTTGCCGAACAACTTTTTCGCGGGAAATGGCGATGGCCTGACGATGGGCGTCTACCAGTGGGCCCGGACGAAACGATTTGGCGATCCCACTTTTTATAACGAGACCCTGATCGGAAACGACCCTTACTCCAATCGCAAACAGTTCAACATCAAGATCGATCACAACCTGCAGAAAACCCGCATCAACGGCAGCTGGACCATGCAGAGGGACGATAATGTCGTTCTGCCCGGTGACTGGCCTGACGGAGTTCAGGGCCTGTCCTACCGCCGGCCGCAGATCGTAAACGTCGGCGTGACATCGACATTGAGTTCCACACTGCTCAACGAAGCGCGGTTCGGATACCACATCAACAAGGGCTCACAGATCCCGCCCTGGGAAATGAAGGATAGCAAGAACCAGACGAGCGCAAAAAATTACATTGCACAAGTAGGCGCAAGAGCCGGAGGCTCCACGCCCTATCCCGTGGTGGTCCGTCCGCAAAGCGGATGTGTCTTGAACACTGTAGAGGCGGTGTTCTCCAACGGCCCCACCGCAATGAATTTGAATTGCAACCTTATCGTTCCGAACCTGTTGAACGATCCTCTGTACGAATACTCGGACAGCCTCAGCTGGAGCCACGGGAAGCACGCGCTCAAGTTTGGCGGCGACGTGCGGCTCCCCCGGACAAACGGATATGGGTTTCAACCCTACATTGACACCACGTACGGCAACATTGGCGGCACTCCCACACAGAGCACCCTGGCTACGGAGACTGCAGGTACGGGCACGCCTTCACTGGGTGCGACAACGGTGACGCTGGCGGCGGGGCAAACTTATCAGAGTGTCTACAACGGCACCCCCACGCAGGCTTTCAATTTTCGGGGGACGTCCCGGACTCTCGCCGCGAACCTGGCGTATCTTCTGACCGATTCCCTCGGCACCGTGAACACGCCGTATTGGATCGAAAGTCAGGCCGACAAGAATGCAGGCCTCGCGGGCTGGCAGGACATCACGACGCGATCCAACCGATACCGGTCGACCGCCGCAACGGAATATGCGTTTTTCGCAAAAGACGACTACAAGCTCACCAAGAGCGTTACGCTGAATTTGGGATTGCGCTATGAGTATTATTCCCCTCCGCATCTCGGATCGGGATTGACGGTGGCCCCTGCCGATCTCGGAAGCGGGCTGTTCGGCGCAAGCCGGGGCGCCGGAGGAAAACTGTTCGATAATTGGTTGCAGCCGGGAAGCCTGTTCCTCACCAACTACGGCAATCAACTGGCTGCAGGCGCAACACCGCTGGATTGCCGCTCGGGAGTGCAACAGTCGTCATTACTTCCGGTATCTACATGCGATCCCAAAACGCTGACGACTCTCGAATTCATCGGCCCTGACACCACGAATCCCAACAAGACCGTCATTCCTCATGATCGCAACAATTTCGGTCCGGCAATCGGGTTCGCGTGGAACGTTCCCTGGTTCGGTGTGGGGAAGACTACTGTACGAGGAGGTTATTCGATTCAGTACCAGCGCATTTCGGTTCGGGACGACATTCTCGCGCCTCTGGATGGCGGTAACACCCGAAATCAGGTGGCGAGCGTCTTTGATCCGGACATCGCCTCAATTATCAACGGCACTTCGGGGCGCGCCGTCCGTTATACGGATCTAGCTGCGCTCGTTCCCCGGAAACCCGACGTTTTGCCTGGAGCAGCGACTCCGGTGTATGCCCGGGGCGCTTCCTTCGGCGCCTATGACCCCGGTCTGTCGAATCCCTACGTGCAGAACATCACTCTGTCTGTCGCACGCAGCCTGACGAGGAACCAATCTCTGGACGTTCGCTATGTCGGAACGCTCGCGCGAAAAGGCCTGGGCAGCCTGCCTCTCAACACGAGCACAGTGATGTATAACCCCGAACTGTTCAATGCCCTGGCAGTGACACGCGCCGGCGGAAACGATCCGCTGTTCGATCAGATGTTCGCCGGTATCCGCATAAGCGGTGTTGCCGCAACGGTCCCCGTTGTGAATGGAACGACGAGCAGGGGATCGGACCAGTTGCGTCTAAGCACGGCCACGCAAGCCAACCTTGCCAACGGCAATTTCGTCGCGGTGGCGACCTCCTTGATCACCGGCACGATCGCTGCCGGCGCTTCCGGCGCGACTGGCCTCACTCCGGGCCCCGCGTTCACGATTCTGCACAACGGTTGCGATCGCCTCGCAAACGGTAACACGAGTATTCCGACGCGTTGCTTTCCGGAGAACTACCTGACCAACAATCCGCAACTCTCCAACGCTCTGTACTACGGCAATCTCGCCCGCAGCAACTACCATGCGTTGCAGGTCTCCTACACCCTGCGGCCGACTGCGGGTTTTTCAGTCCAAACCACCTACAGCTACGCGAAGTCCATGCAGCTGGGATCGGGCGGAGGTGCCGGGCTTGCCGACGCAGGCACCGCTGGCGCAGGCTTCGGAACGGCTGCTTACACGGACCCATTACAGCGGGACCTGGACCGCATGCGTGGCGCCGAGCCCCTGCACAGCCTGCGCACCAACGGCACGATCGAACTGCCGATCGGGCCGAACAAGCTCCTCTTCAGCGGCGCCTCCGGCTGGCTTGCCCGTGTCATCGAACGATGGCAGACGAGTTTCATCCTCAATTTGGCTACCGGTCAGCCCGTCAGCATCGGCGGAGCCGGAACCATGCGATATGGCAACCCTCGATATGTGGTGGCGAGCCCGCTTTTTGAAATCCCGGACGGAAAACTCAAATGGGATGGTCCGGGTAACAACTCCGGAACGTTTTTTGGCGACAAGTTCGTAACCCAAAAAGACCCCCAGTGTCTGGATACAACGCAGGTGGCCTCGTCGATCGCTGGATTCTGTAGCCTTAACGCTCTGGCCGTAAAAGTTCCGGCGGGCACGGCGGGGGCCGTGGTGTTGCCGGACGGATCATCCATAGTCAATGTCCTGGTCAATCCCAGGCCTGGACAAATCGGAACGCTGGGGAACCGGACGCTGGACTCGTTCGGAACTTACTTCCTGGATGGAAACATCCAGAAGTCTTTCCGGCTCTCGGAGAGCAAGACGCTTTCGGTCCGAGTGGATGCCACGAACATCCTGAATCACCCGCAACCGGCTGCTCCCAATTTCACCGTTGGCGGTGCAGCGTTCGGTTCAGTCACGAGCAAGGGCCCAACGATTTTCGGTCAGGCCACTCCGGTACAGCGGAACTTTCAGGGGCAGCTTCGGTTGACTTTCTAGCTCTCAGGCCCCCCTCTTCGAGGCTTCGGGGAGGGGGGCTGCGCCGCGGCAGTTAGGCCTTGTTCGCCCGGATGTATTCCTCGACGTTTTTTGCGAGCACATCGAGCGGCACGTTCCCGCCGAGCACGACGGTGTCATTGAAGGCCTTCAGGTCAAACTTCGGCCCGAGGGCTTTCTGTGCATTCTCGCGCTGCCGGTTAATCTCGCTGTGACCGACCTTGTAGCCGCACGCTTGTCCGGGCCAGGAGCAGTAGCGATCGACTTCGCTAGCGACTTCCAGGGGATTCGATCCGTTCACGTCCACGAAAACCTGCACGCCTTGTTCACGGGTCCATCGCTTGGCGTGGATGCCGGTGTCGACCACCAGCCGGCACGCGCGGAACGCGATGGACTGCAGATATCCAACACGTCCCACGGGATCGGTGGAGTACGCGCCGAGTTCGTCGGCGAGCTGCTCGGCATAGAGTCCCCAGCCTTCGGAATACGCGTTGAACGCGAGCATTTGCCGGATCAGCGGCATGCCATGCGTGTATTCACCCTGCCAGATGTGGCCGGGAATGGATTCATGAAACGCGAGATCGGCGAGGCTGTACTTGCTGTGCAGACTTGTCGTGCGCAGATTGATCCAGAATTTTCCGGGGATCTTGCCGTCGATCGAGCCCGCTCCGCCATATGCGGCGGGCGCGCCGGGCTCCTCTTCAGGAGGCAAGCGCTTCACCTCCATGTTGGGATTCACAAGTTTAGTGAATGCGTTCGGCATCTGCGACCGGACCCAGTCGAGGCGATTCTGAATGAACGCCATGATCTCGACGCGCCCCTTGTCGCCTTCCGCGAACCGGTAGCGCGGATCCTTCGCCAGCGCCTTCATGCGTTCGCCGACGCTTCCTTTCGAGTAGCCGAGCTGCTTCAGGATTTCGTCCATCCGCGCATGCAGCCGCTGCAGTTCGCTGCGGCCCATTTCGTGGACTTCGCCGGGCGACATGTTCGTCGTGGTGGATGTCTTGAGCGCCCAGCGGTAATACTCGTCGCCGCGCGGCCGTGCCCAGATGCCCGCGTCGTTCGTTGCGACCGCGCGCTGGGCCTGCAATTCCTGAAGCTGCCGTTCGAGTGCGGGAGCGACCTCCTGCTTCGCGATCGTCCGCGCGCGCTCGGTCCAATTGCCGGGAATATCCTTCGTTCGCCGTTCGATCGATTCGACGAGTGAGCCGCCCTCCCGAGCCGCCTTCGCGGAGACACCCACTTGGGCGAGCGCTTTGTCGATCAGGAACGCGGGTGGCACCAGGCCTGCCGCGCGCGCAGCCTGCATGCGTCCGCGTTCACCGTCGAGCTGTTTGGGATACGACTGCAGCCGGGCGAGATACGCCTCGGCGTCGGCTGCGTTTTCGATGGGATGATCGCTGTCGAGAAACCGCGGGACGTCAAGGTAGGCGCCCACGTTCTGAATCACGACATACGGGGTATTGCGCCAACCGCCCACCGAGACATCGCCGTAGGGCAGCATTAATCCTTCGAGCGCCCTGGCGTACGCGCTGCGGATGACATCGAAGCTGGTTCGCGTCTCCTTCGAGAGCGCGGACGTGTTGAACGCATTCACGCGCTGTAGATCGCTGCGAAGCTGGTCGGCGATTTTCTGCTGTCCCTGCGCAGAGCGGTCGCCAAGCTGAGAACGCAGATCCGATCGTGCGCCGGTGTCGATACCCAGTGATGTCGCACTCTCCGGAGACAGGCGCAGAAGATTGTTCGCAACCTCGTCCGACAATGCGAGCGCTTCGGCTTCAGCCTTGTTGGCGGGCATGTGTTCCGGCTCCCGGCTGCAAGCGGACATCATCGGCAGAGCTGCTGCAGATGCGAGCACTGCGATGGCTTCACGACGATTCATAAAGTCTTCCATTGACGCCGGAGCTTAGACGTTTCCTGAGCCGGCTTGCAAGCGGCTGCGCGTTGGGAGGGAAACT
>Ga0134121_10000585_pt1 | contig 40481 bp, 64 predicted proteins | sample KB301_FD_96463 | JGI IMG/M metagenome (GOLD analysis project Ga0134121, IMG submission 96463) | Terrestrial soil microbial communities without Nitrogen fertilizer from Kellogg Biological Station, Michigan, USA - KB3-0-1 | ecosystem: Environmental > Terrestrial > Soil > Unclassified ...
AGAAATTTTTTATTCTCGTTTCTTTATATGTCCCTCTATGTTCGCTTGCAAAGACTTGCCCGCTCTCCGAGAGAAAGTCTCTATTGTGTGCGCTGTATTCGACCGTTACAATAAAGGCGTCCTCAAAGATACTCCCGCAATAAGTACATTTAATATGTTTAAGGTCAACGTCCTCAAAATCATTTTGCGCGCAATTGGGACAACCCTTTAATTTAACCGACGGTATATCGACCAAGAAAGAGTCTTTAAATCTTTCTATTGGTTTGCTGTTTTTAATTATACTCATTCATACACTCCGATAAATTGCTCTCCAAACCAATCTTGGCGGACGCCTCTAATATACAATCCGACGAGCTTTAATTGTTTATAAAAAGTAAATCTATAAAAGCCTTTAAATAATTCTTTAGAACTAAAATATATTTCACAATCGACCGGACGTTTTTCTTGCAAGCAAGCGACGTCATAAAATATAATGTCGTTATCCTTGAGGCCTGTTATAAGCTCTCCGGTTTCGTCGCGGATAATTAACTCGAGATATTTAAAGAACTTTATTTGTTGAGCTTGCTCCGCTCTTATTGGAAAGTATTTGTATAATATAAAAGCCATTAAAAGAAAAAGCCAGATATAGAAAAGTATATAAATAGTTTTTTTCATTTCTTTTTCTTAAGTAAAAGTTCAACATACCTTTTAGTTGTAAGAGGTTTTTCGCAATCCTCGAGAGGATTACCTCTCGTTACGTCTCCCAATGGCGTCTTTATTCTATGCGTTTTGACCTTATAACCGAGAGCACAATCTCCATTTTCAAAGGCCTTACATTCTTTGCAAGTCTTTTTTTTCATTCGGTCTCGTCCTCCCAATGTTTAGGATTTTCGAGTATGAATTTAATTATTAGTTCCCTGTCTATATCGTCCCAAGTTGCGGGTCGCGTTCCGCCGGTGTGTCTTTCATGTTGGCCAAAGCCGGAGTCCTCGTAATATTCGACCTCTCCGCGAAACTCGAGGATTTCCGCCTCCGTAAATTTTATAATTTTTGGTTTGTTGTCATATATGAAAAGAGCGTACTCGTCCGTATATTCCGAGAGGTCGATTATTGTTTTGTCGTTGCTCCGGCCAAAAGTAACGCAACCGAGAGAGCGCGTCGAGGTTTTATTGTCAATAATTATTCCGTCTTTTGTTATTAAGTCCGGAGGCGGGAGTCTAAATTCTTTTTGCATTTTGTCTTTGTCCGTTTAAGTTGGAGCGGATTTCTCCGCTCCGGTTAATTTATTAAATATGGAATATATCTTTTACTTTTGTTGTAACTTCTTGGACGACGTGAGTTTTGTTTTGCCAATATATTTTATTCTCTCCTTGAGTCCCGCAACCTGTTTCCTTATCTTTCTTAGCTCTCTCGATTGCGTCCTCCGGAGTGGAGAAAATGTCGCTACAAAACATTTGGTAAGACGAAACAACACTGTCAACGTGCGCAATCCTATAATGAGTTGACGTGCTTTCTTTTGCAACTCTAATCTCCTCAATATTTGACGTCAAGCAATAAGTATTATATTGAGTTCCAATATTGTCGAGGTTCTCGAGTTTCGCCGTTCTAAATGTTAAATGGTTATCGTATGAATAAAAATAAAAACCATATTCGATAGTATGGTATAACAAGGTTTTTAAAAGCTCCGGAGTTATCTCCTCTTTGCTAAAAATGTAGTGAGTTTGGTTTTCTGTCATTTTGTTTGTCCTTTTTGTTTTGTCCGTTTTTAAATACAATACAAATATATTGTATGGTCAAGACCAAGTCAAGGGTAAAAATTTGTCCCTATTGACCGGCGCGAAAATACCGGTCAAAAGAGACTTGGCAGTTAGGAAATTAGACTCGAGTAAATTTCTTGAAATCTATCCTTTTGGAAAACTGCTATTGGTATCTTGGTCGATTGGACGGTCTTGGCCTCGTTCAAGAGAGGCTTAAACTCATTCTTGTAATCGTTATCATTGGCCAATATAACACAACCGAGCGACGAGTTCCAATATTGCGCGGGGTTATGGATATGTATTCCAAAATGACCGGTATCAAAAAAGTAATATTTATAACCTCCAACCACTTCAACGGCCTCGTGAACTTCAAAGCCTAAATTTTGGTAGTAAGAAATTTCACTCTCTTTAATATAACGCCTTACCGTTACGGGACAATTGTCTTGACATAAAGCCGGACGGCCAAAAACGTTATGGTGATTTCTAATATTAGCAGTATAAATTTGTGGCATAAGTGTAGCCATACCGCTCCGCCTCAAGCTCGGGTCGGCCGTGCATTGATAAACGTAACGTCTTATATATTCGTTCGGCCTGTTTTGAATTACAAAGAGCCAATCATTATTTCTCTTTATGTCGTTGGTTATAAATATATCGTTGCAACGAATAACAAAACCGAGAGCAATTGCAAGCTCTCTCTCTTGGACGGTCGCGCTTTTGTCCTTTAACCAAAAGCCGTTTTCTTTTTCGCGGAGGTCGTCTTTATACGCGTCAAATATTTTCACGGCGTCGTCATATACAAGAGTATTTTCTAAAAAATTGAAAACCTCCGCCGGTTTGTTGTTGTCAAAAATTTCTAACATTGTATTTTGTCCTTTCTTTATTTTATAAAATTATATTCAAGCCCGAGAGTAACGCTCCGGACGTTAGGCTTTATAAATCCGGAGGTATCAAGAACGTTTAGGCCAATTGACCCCGACCAAGACCCGAGACCGGCGCGGATATAGGGAGTAATATTTCCCGCTCCTAAGTTACCGGTAAGACCCGCTCCCAAGTGAAAGCCGGTTTGTTGTTTTTGTTTTTTAAAGAAATGGCCGACGGAGTCAATTTTATTGTATGGATTTTTATTCCGGATATAGACGCCTTGACCCTCGTCCGTTTCATAGTCAACAAGAATAATTTCGTCGCTCGACCGAAAGTTTGTAACTTGGAATTGATAAGGATTGCAACTCCAATCCGCTTTAAAACTATACCATTTATCCGCAACGAGAGAGCTCCCCCAAGATATTCCGGAATTATCCTTATAAACAGTGTCGGCCGTTTTTTTGACCGTATCAATTCTTAATTGTGTTATGACCCGAGTTAATATTGTCGGGTCTTGGCCGTTCTTTGAGAGTTCCCGAGCAATGACCGGCGCAAGCTCGGAGACGAGCTCTTTAATATTAAAGCTCTCCGTCCCCTCTTTCTTAACCGTGTTTTGGTCTATGCGCTCGAGAGGTTTGAGCCTGTTATTATCTTGCTCGAGTTGCGCAATTCTTTTGTCTTTAATTGCATTGGTATAAAAATAAAGGCCGACCGTTAAGACGGTCAAGCCTGTTAAAACGTATAATAAAATCGTTTTGAATTTTGGAGACATAATAATTTTGTCCTTTCGTTATTTTTATTTGTCCGGCGTTTTCTCCGGAGTTATTGTTGTTTCCCTTGTTTCCTCTTTTGTTACCGTTGTTTCTTTCCGTACAATTTTGTCAACTTGCTCGTAAGTTTTTTCAATACCTTTCTTAGCTATATACTGATATACTTGGACGCTCCCCGCGCCTATACCGGTATATACAATGATAAGTAAAAGTATAATAAAAATGTCGTACCAATCCGCGCTTGCATTTAACAAGTCTTGGGTCTTGACGAGAAATTGGTCGATTGACCAAAAGAAACCGGTTGCTAACAATGCAACCGCAATTTGTAGGACGTCCCGTTTGGTTTTTATTGTGTAGTCCGTATAGGAGATTTTTATTGCAAGAGCCAAAAAGAAACTTGCAAACAAAATTAAATTAAGATTGTATTTCATTTCAAGCCTTTCTTTTTAATGTAGTAATTATATAAACGAGCAAGACGAAAATTGCCGTCCCGTAAAGTATGTAAGTCAATGTCTCCATTTTAAAAGCTCTTTTTTTTTAATTTATGATATACTTTCATTTTCGAGTATCTCCTCCTCTCGGTCAAGTCTCCTCCAGTGTTGGTCATAAAGTTTTTGGATTTCGTTTGAGATTGGTTTAAATTGTCCGTTGACATTTGTTAACGCAAAAATTAGACAATCAATTTTCCTCTCGGTCAAAACAATTTTGTTATATTTTCGCGTTTCCTGTTTTTCTTTAAGAGCCTCGTATTTTTCATATTTCTTGAATTTTCTTTTGAAAACTAATAGAGCAATCCCTCCGAGTAAAGTTGCTAACGACGGCATTAGTATTAAAAAAAATTCTGTAAAAGTCATTACTCTTTTATCCCTCTTTCGATTTGTTGGTTTTTAATTTGTTTTTCGTTCGTGTGTGTTTTCCAAATTAAATAAGAAACTAAAATTAATATGACCATTAAAATTACTACAACAACGGAGATAATTTTATAAACAAATCCAAACGGATAATTCTTAATTTCGTTTTTTGACCTTTCTCTTTCTCCAAGTTTATTAAATATAGACATATAGTTTTTATTTAATCTCAAACTCAACTGCGAAATCCGCCGTATAAGCCGACCCGTTTAAATAAGGAGGGTTGCAATAAATAATAACCTCGTGATTAGTCGGAGGCGCGTGGCTTAATATTAAGTTGGCTTGCGCGTTTTCGGGGTCGGCCGTTGACTCTAAAGTTAGGCCGACTATATGAGAATTTTCGTTTAGAAGAGCACTCCCAACAATTAATTTAAAAGTGAAACCGACTCCAGTAGCGTGCGGATTTTGTACCAAAATTTTAACTACTTGGCCGGAGGTTGTTTTTGACGCCTCCGTATTTCCTCCCGCGTCGACGGTGTCGCTTGATTTAGTTTCGGTATACAAAACCGTGTCGACGTGCGAAACCGTATCGTATATTAAAACGGTCGTTGTATCGTGTCTTGATTGGACGACTTGAGTATCTCCTTTGTTTAGGAAAAATTGCATTGGAACTTTGACCGTATTAGGCGCGCAATGAACGCCTCCGAGCAAAATAGTGTCTTTATTTTTTACATAAACATAATAATTATAATCGACAAGCGCGGGGTTGTCTTGCTTGATAGGTACAAACGACGTGTCAATATTTGGAGAGTTTAAGAAAAATTGTATTGGTACGGAAACAGTTCCGGCCGGCATTGCGACTCCGTTAACTCTCATTTCTCCGGTGTTGGTCATAAATAAATAATAACCATAGTCCGGCAAAAAGTTTTTGTCTTGCTTGACCGGCGTCCATTGAGCGAAAAGCGTCGAGGTTAGGAAAAGTAAAAATATTTTTATTTTCATAGTAAAATTAATATTAGTGTTGAAATGATTTGACCAATTATTAATTGGATATAAAACTCGGTCATTGACATTGTACCTTTTATAAATTTCTTGGCGCGCCAAGATTTTATAAACGTTCTTATTAGTCCCAACGGCGTCCAAAAAAAACCAATCAATAATTTCGTTGTCTTTGTTATAACTTTCATTCTTGATTACAAACCAATAGACTATATAAAAGAAATCACAAAGGCCAAACATTTTAGAATTATAGAACGCAATTATTAGCTTTAAGTCTTGACCTGTTTTAATTAGTACAAATATAGTCAAAGGGAAATCTAAAAGAAACTTGATAGTCCGGAAAGTATAAGCTCCGATTTTGTTTTTATAGCTTTCTTTTAAAATTCCATACCAACCGGCGAAATCATATCCGGATTGTATGAGTGTTAATAGGAATATTAGACCGAGATTATTCAAGGCTCGGTAGCAGAATAAAGAACGGATTGACTCGAGGTCGCGGTATAGTCAAAGTAAAAATATGCGTTTGCTCCTCCGTTGTTAAAACGCCATATATGAAAATTTCCCTTATTGTACTCAATGCAATTTCCGGACGCCGGTTTAGTAGCCTCCGACCCGTGCGCAACAAAAAGGATTTCTCCGACGTTGAGCTTGGTCGACGGAGCTCCGTCCGTTGAGCCAATAGTTACGGCCAACGTTGCCTTATTGATTACGATTGCATTTGTACCGCCGTAATTGAGCGCGGATATAGTTCCGTTTTCAAAGATATAAAAGTCCTTACCGGTATATGAATAATTGTCTCCGGCTATTGACCCAAAGAACATAAAGCCAAAAATAAACAGGCTTAATATTCCGACTTTCTCTAAAAATGTTTTCATTTTCTCTCCTTTACTTTTTAAGTAGTGTTTGCTCCTCGACGAAATTCTCGTAATATTCATTTCGGAGTTGTTTATATTTTTTTGTTTGCTTTTTGTTAAACATTGTTTCAAGAGCGTAATTTATAGCTCCGACTTTTGCTTTAAGAATTTTGCGTTTCATTATATATTGAAATATTATGACCGCTCCAATTCCCGCTCCCGCGCCAAGTAATGACGCTATTAAATTTGAGAGCGTCAAGGCTGTTGGAAATTAAATCCGGTGTTGACCGTATAATTAACGACTTGGTCTCCCGAGCCAAAAGTCAATAGCTTATTAGATACAACATTAAGAAAGTTATTTGTACTTACCAAGATAATATTTCCCGTCGCGTCATTTGCAAAATTGATTTTAAAATTCTCGAGTTGAGAGTTTGACAAATATAAATCCGGCGGGTCGTTGTCCTCGATAGTCGTTATCGAGCAATTGACCATGATCATATTTAAGAAATCGATATTGGCGTCGGTTTGCTCAAAGTTAATATTTGCGACCCTAACGTTTCTATTGCTGTTAACAACGCTCCGGATAAATATTGAGTATGGCGGAGTATTGGGAGTGTTTGAAACAGTAACGTTTCCAATTCCTACAAAGTCAATAAAATCGTACCAAGTAAAATTTTCAACATATTTATTATTTTGGTTTGGCATTATTAAAATAGTCCAACGGTTCGACGTACTCGGAGAGCCGGACGTGTGCGCGTATGTTACCGCCTCCGCTATTGTGTTATATATTTTTCCCGCGACGTCGGAGGCCTGTTTACTGTCAACTAAAATTCTATTGGCGTTTATAGGGAAAGCATTTCCCGAGACAAGAGCGTCGACGTATGCTTTATTAACCGCGTCGGTCGATATGGTCGGCGTCGCGACGTGTTGAATTGGAAAATTATTGCAATCAATACCCGCGTTAAACCTCTCAACGTTTGCGTGTGTCTCAACTCCCGTGTGTGTTTCCGCGCCTGTATGCGTTTCAACTCCCGTGTGGTGTTCCGCTCCCGTGTGGTTTTCCGCGCCGGTATGTGTGTTTGCTCCGGTGAACGCCCAAACTCCGCTAATAGTCGACGTTCCGGCAAAAGGAGGAAAGACGTTATAAGGAGAGCCCGTGAATTGTTGGCCAAACCAAGTTTGCTCCGTTCCGTTAATATATAATTTGGTTAGCTGTAAAGTTTGGAAAGCAAAGCCGGAGACTTGATAATTACCTTGAACGCCAACCTCCGTAACCGTTAGGCCTGTAACATATCCGCCGGTATAGTCATAGAGCTTAAACTTTATATTTGCGTCGGTCAATCCCGTTACCGGATTTCCCGAGTTATCGATTACTCTTATTGTAACCATAACTTGAGAGAAAGATAATTGACAAACTATAAATAATAAAAATAAAAATGAAAATAATTTTTTAAACATTTTAAGTTATCCTTTCCTTTATTGTTTTTGTCCGGCTTGTACCGGCTGATTTTCTCCGGAATATTGGCCGGTGTTTGGGTCTCTCCAATCCAACTCTTTGACAAGGCCGACCGTTTCCCAAATGAAACTATAACCATAATCTCCCGTTGAGTCCGCTCCGCCTTTTCCAACTCTTAATTGCTCCGTCCCTTTAACCTTATGGACTCTATAATATTTTGTCGTGTCTTTTCTTGGCTTTACTTCAAAATAGTTTGCATTGCCAATTCTATAATCGAGGAGCTTTTTTATTTTAAGACCGTTGGCGGTCGTTATCAAGTCCGTCCAATTAAAAGTCCAACGATAACGAGTCCCTAAATAATCGGGGTCGACAATGATGTCGACGTTATCCTCTCCGGCGGAGTAGTCGAGAATTTCCTCCTCGTCTCCGTAAAAGTCCTCGTATTCAACAATCATTCCCTCTCCGTTGGTTTCCTCGAGCTCTATTATTTCAACGGTCGAGTCGTCCGACCTTTTGCGGACTCTCCATATTGAATTTTGCCAACCTGTTAAATTGTATACCATTATATTTTATAGTTTTCGATTTCGCATTTCTTTTTAAAAACATTCATATTAGAAACGCGCGTACAAAAATAAAGTTTCCCAAGAAAACGAATTAATCTATAACTTGAAAGGTTAAAAATCCTTGACGATTTTATTTCAAGAACTAATTTCTCGGAAAGATTTTTAATTAAAAATCCGTACGTATTGGATTTAAGAGCCGTCCGCAATATGTCTCCAAAGCCCGAGTCGGTATAAGGAATGTCTTGATGTAATAAAGGGTTATAAACTCCCTCCTCAAATTCTTTAACAAAGCAACGCGCGAAAGATAATTTTGTAATGGCTTTCTCTCCGTCGAAAGCAATCGTCCAACGGCCTCCTATTGTGTCCGGCGACGCAATTCCAAACTTATAGTCGACGGTCTCGAGGTCGAGCTCCGTTACTTGCTCATTAGGATATATACCGGTAACTTCCGAGTCCTCGACGTCCCAAAAACGAGTTATCTCTTTGGCCGACCCTGTAAAGAAAGCGCGCTCGTGTGTCATTATGGTTGGAGACGTGTCCTCCTCCCGTTGCGCGAAAACTGCAAACGCTCCTTTAATGACCTCCGTCGTTGCGTCAAACTCTAAATATTTTATTGCAAGGACGTCAACTAATTTGCTTTCGTAAGTTTCAATCCTCTTTCCTGTTTTCGTAACGTCTAAAATATCCGTGCTCGGAGCGTCCGAGTCTCCGGTAATACCGCGCTCTCTTTTGAATAAGTTCAATATACCTCCGTCCCAAGCGTCCGGAGATATGTCCGGAGTCGGAGTTAATTTGAACATAATACCAAAGCCCGTACATACTGAAATTATACATTGAGCAATTGAAAATTTATTTTCAAAACCATAGCTCGAAAACAAACGAGACAAGGCCGACAATTTTGGCTCAAAACCTTGCTCCGCCAAAACGTCGGCGTCGAGGTTTGTACTATCAATAGGAGTAACGTTTGCTTGCTCAATAATTCTATACATTGTTGTACGGAAATTATTTCCGGTCAAGAGTCCAATATTAGGAGAAAGAGGAGCAACCAAGACCGCGTATTTAAAAAATTCATGTTCGGCCGAGTTAACGTCGAAAGTTAAAATTCTTTTGCGCGGGTCTTTGTCGAAACTCATTGACGATATATCAATAAAGCCGAAAAGTTTTGCTTGACCGTCCTCTTTTAAAATGACTCTTATTATAACGGTCTCGGTCAAAGTAAAAAATTCTAAAACAGTTTTTAATAAGGCGGATTTTGTTTTATTGCTTGTCTTAATTGCGACGTTATAATTTCCGGCCAAGTAAGTATAGACGGTGTCTCGTTGAGTCAAGGAGTCGTCAAAGCTCGGGAGAGCCTCTTTCGGAAAGGCTTTTATTATTATATGGTCAATATAATTTACTCCGGTCTTTCTAAAATAATTATCCGCTTGAACGTAACTCAAGGACGGATCAAAAGGCGGTCGAGTAAATTTTGTTATTTCCAAAATCATTGTGGAATTGCTCTATTGGTTAAATTATTTTGATAAGCTCCGAAAGTATTATTATAAAACTTTACGGCTTTAGTTCTCTCAACTTCACTCTCGACGACAACGTTAATAATTGGAGTCATTGATGTTGTAGCTTTTCCGCCGTCATAAAATTGACCCGAGTAATTTTGCGAGCCGTTTCTAAACCATTCAAGCATTGGAAAGAGCGCGCTTAAATGACTTGGGACGACGTACTCTCCTTTATGAACGACTCCGGCCGGTTCGTATTTATGACCGTGTCCCGTAAAGCCTCCCGTCGCAAAGCCCGCGACGGCTTGGATTGCTCCTCCGACCGGATTAGATAAGAAAGAAAATATTCCGCTTATAGTTTGAATTGTTTTTATTAATTCAACGATTGACGTTACAATCGAATAAGCATTTTGGAAAGCCTGTATAATTTCGCTCCCGCCAAGACCGAGTTGGTCAAGTATTTGACCGGTCAAACTTAACGCTTGAGAGAACGCTTGGCCAACTTGCTCCGCGCCTTGAGCCATTGCGTCCTTTTCCAATTTTGCAATTTGTAAATCTCTCGAATGTTGAGCCGACTTTATTAATTGGTCTTTTTGATTACGGCGCAAACTTGGATTTTGCTCAATAAGTTTTATCTCGTCATTAGCAGATTTTAATATTTCCTCTTTGCGTTTTGCAAATTCATTTTTAATATTTTCAATCCGCTTGGAATGTAACTTGTCCTCGACGTCGTTCGCGACTTGTTGTCTCTCGAGCTCAAGGTCGTGAAATCCGCTTTGGAGTTTAACCTCCTCCGCCTGTTTTTTAATGGCCTCGTCTCTAATACTCTTTTCCGAGTCAAGTATTTTCCCGTTAAGATCGAGAAGCTCTTTACGATATTTCGATTGGTTTTCCGCAACCTTTTGAGCGTCTTTGCCGGTGTCAAATTTATCCTTGTCGCTCTTAAGTTGGTCGCGTAATTTTTGATAATCTAAAACATACTGTTTAAGATACGCTTGACGCTCGTCGAAAGTTTTAAGGTCGAGTTGCTCGAGTTGTAAGTTGTCCTCAAGAATATCTTTCTCAACTGCTAACTTTTTGAGATAAACTTCTATTTCGTCAATCTCGTGCTCTTTTTTTTCTTTTGAGCCGTCTTTACGTTTTTTCTTTACGTCGTCGATTTCTTTCTTAAGTTCGGCGTCGTCTTTCTTTTCGTCGCTTGGCTTTTGTATTTGGAAATCTTTGTTTGGGTCAAACGACCGGTCAATATTTGGGTCGTTGTATGTATCTCGATTTTGACCGGTTCTTTTTAATTGGTCTTTCTTTCCGGCGTCTCCGAGAAAATCTCCACTAAAGAGTTTAGTCCAATCTCCGGCAAAGAGAGCCTTTGAACGCGCGACAACCTCGTCGATTAAAATAGTAACGGCGTTTAGCATGTCCGCAATCATTTTAATTGGATTGAGCATATCCCAAAAACTATTTGTCATTGAGTTGAGGCCGTCGTTTGTTTTCGACGTTGTACCAAATAAGGTATCAAGCGCGCTCCCGAGTTTCTCGACCCAACCGATAAGGTCGGAAATATATCCGACTATTTTTATTAAGCTCGTTCCAATCGAAAGGAGGTCTTTTAATAAATCAATGAGAGCCGGTACAAGTTTATGAGATACTCCCTCCGCCAAGCTCTTAATCTTGGCCTCGACCTTTTCCGCTCCGCCTTGAGCGTCTATAAATTTCTTTACTGTATTCTCAACGGCCGGTATTAACTCAACAAAAAAAACTTGCGCGACTTGACCGGCTTTGATTTTTAAATTCTCATAGCTCGTTTGTGCGCTCTTGATTACGTCCGCGCTGTCTTTTTGCTTTTCATTAATATTTGAAACCGAGTCTCCGTATAATTCGAGGAAAGCTCGAGTCCTTAAAAGCTCTTGACCCTCCGACGATAAGTCGTCGATTTCATTTTTCCGGAGGCCGGTTTGTTTTAAGATAAGGTCATTAATTTTATTTATGTCTATACCGAGCGCATATAGACCGCGACCTTTGCCCGTTGCTAAATATTTTGAGAGTTGGTTTGTGGCCTCTCCGAGATTTCCTCCGAGTAAGTCGAGCTTTCTTTCCGCAACGTCGATAAATTGAGCGGTCTCTTTTGTATTGAAACCGAGCAATAACATTTTATTAGCAAACTCGACGAGAGATTTGTCGTCCATATTTCCGGCCGACGCTTTTCGCAATAGATCAAGAGCCTCTTTAGCCTTGTCCGCTCCTCCCGTAAGTTTCTCAAATCCACTATAAGCAATGTCAAAGTCCGCGCCGACTTGAGCAAGGTTATATAATTCTTTGCCTAAATGAAAAACCTTTTGGACGAGTAATGCAACGCCTCCCGCAACAACCGTAAGGTTTTCGTAAAATTCCGCCATTTGATATATTGAAATTTTATGAGTTGCGTTGGCGCGCCTTAACGATAGGTTAAGATTATTTATTTGCGACGCATAGTTTCTATATGCGTTTGACGTTATTGGGACTTGGCTTTGGAGTTGTCTTAAATATTGGATTTGTTGCTTGATTGCAACATTGCTCCCGAGAGAAACCGATTGACCGGTAAATTTAGAGTCCGCCTTTTGCTTTTGCGCCGACGATTTATCCGCGTCTCTCTTGGCGTCTTTAACCTTTTTATATTCTTGAGCCTCTTTTTGGAGAGCAAGTTTTTTGTCGCTTAACTCTTTAGCCGTTTGTATTTTCTTAAAATCTGTTTCGGCTTTTATCTCCGCTTTTATTTTGTTGGTCTTATCCTTACCGGCGGAGATAATTTGTTTAGAGGTATTTTTTGCGTTCTCAATTTCTTTCTTTGCCTCGAGCTCTTTTTCTTTTGTGGAGGCTTTTGTATTTGCAATTTTGACCTTAGTCTTTGCGTTTTCCTCCGTCGTTATAATCTTTGTAATGTTTTTTGAAAGCTCAATTTCTTTCTTGGTCGCGCTGTCATTTTCTTTCGAGGCCTTTCTTATTTCCTCGATTTTAATTTTGCCGGTATTTTTCTCAACTTCAATCCGTACTTTTCCGGCGGAGATTTGGTCGGCCAACTCTTTCTTGAGTTGGTTCTCGAGCTCCTTGAGAATAGTTTTCTCTTGAGTTAAAGCGTTCTTATATTCTTGAGAATTTTTTTGATTTGCTTTAGCAAGTTGAGCAAGAGTTTTTTGGACGCTTTGAAGTTTCGACTCAATGTCTTTAACGTCTCCCGAAATTTTAATTACTAATCCGGTGTCCGGCATTATCTCTCCATTGTTGAGTCTATCTTTTTTAACAAATAAGCTCCGACTCCAAAGAAAGGTCGAGCCGGTAAATTCTTGGACGGGTCTCCTCTATAAAGACGCTCCGCTATTTTTGCGCGTTCCTGTTTAATGTATACCTCCCAAACGCTCAAGCTCCAAAGGTTCTCTTGGCCAACTTTCCTATAAGCAACGGATTGAAACAAAACGCCTTTGTCGAGAAATGGCCGGTCGTGGCCTTTCATTTTAATTGTGTACGCGCTTAAAGGAGCGACCGGTTGGCCGAAATAGGTTACTCCTCTTTTAAGATTGTCGGTTTGGTTATTGGCTACTAATATAGAAGTTAGGAGGAGCTTTTTTTCTGTAATGTCTTTTGAATATTTACGGAAAACATTTTGGTAAAATAAACGAGACCAAGAACTTGACCCCGCGTCATAAACTCCCCCCAAAAATTCTATATTGAAATTAAAACCAATCAATTAACGCCTCTTTTTATTTTTCTTTTTACTCTCCTCGAGTATAAAGTTTTGTATTGCGGTTTTTCGATTTCTAAAAGCAACCATTTCGTAATAGTCCGCTATATCGTAATGAGTCTCAATATATATTCTTTCGGCATGATAATATTCGCAAAGTTCGTCAATCATAAACTCAAAAATCCAAGACGGAGCAACGTTGTATTTAGCCGGTAAGACGAGCTTTAACTCGTCTCCAAAACTCACGGGAAACGATAATTTTATTCCCTTTATTAGCTCTTGAGTTTTGTTATCGTACTGAAAAAATCTCCGAGAATGTTATTACACGTTCCGAGTACCTCAATATATAACTCGTCGTCTCCTCCCTCCTTAAATTTCTTGAGGTCGACAAAAGACATATCACTTTGTATAAACGTCTCGAAAACATCTTTAATGTTTACGGGGTCATGTAACCAAGTTAAGACTCCCTCTCCGAGCTTTTGTTGGTTTTCCGGATTTTTCATTTCGGCCTTACCGATCTTAAGCTCTTTCTCGAAATAGTTATACAGCTTTATAACAAAAAAATAAATCTTTTTACGAAAGGCCAAGTCAATTTTATAGCTCCGGATTTTATGGCCTAAAATAGTATACTCCTTATAAGATTTTTGTATCTTATCCGGAGCGGTTTTTGTTTTTCTTTGGTGTCTTTTTGGTTTCATATTTTCTCCATTTTGTTTATTGAAAAATTATTAAACTTTGGCTTTGTCGTCGGCCGGTGTTGTTTTTTCTTTTTGCTCTCTCTCGAGTTTTTCTTTATCTGCTTTTGCTTTCTCGAGTTTAGCTTGGTCGTCTTTCCAAGCCTTGATCTCCGCGTCGGTTAATTCAGTGAAATTTACTTGGAGATTTGGGAGCTTGTCAATTTCGGATTGGTTAAACTCGTCAATCTCTCCGCTTTGATATTTTTTATTAATTCCTTTTGAGTTTGTTAAAACGGCCGGAGTATCTATTTTTATTATTTTGGTTTTCATATATTGACCTCTCTTATATATTGAGGCTCAACATTATATTGAGCCTCAAATTGTTTTTGATAAATAAAGTTAATTAAATGGACGGAGCTATTGGTTCGGACTTGGTCGCACAAAGTTCATGCGCTAATAAGTCGTAAGCCTGTAAAAGACCCGCAATTGGCAAAGCCGACTCGTCTACTGTTATAGCAGATTTATTGTCGAGAATAAATCCGGACATATCCGGCTCTCTCCCTTGCGCGGAGACCTTGTAATAATTAGGTATTCTAACAATACCCATATAACGATATTTCCAAAAAGTTAAACCGAGAGTCTCGTTGTCTTGGTCAATACCGCAAACTTGGAAAATAGCCCACTTGTATTTACCAACTTCTTTAGTCAAAAACTCCTCCGTCCCCGCGTCGTCTTGCAATGACGTGAAAGTAATTTTTCCGGTTTTGTTTTCTTTCTTGGTATTGAAAAGATTTCCGCCCTCTCCAAAAACTTCCGTCTCCGGTTGGCCGTACTCGACCTCTGATTTCAAACGGCCAAAGCCTAATTGCCATTTGTCTTTTATTGTGGCGGTCGCGCTTGCTCCCGTTCCCGCGCCTCCGGAAAATGCAACGTCCGGAGCGGAGGTATATCCCGAGCCCGCGTTGCTAATTATAACAAGGACGACTTTTCCGTTGAGTACTTTTGCGACGGCCGTCGCTCCCGTTCCTCCTCCGCTTGTTACTCCTCCTATTGTTATAGTCGGCGCGCTCGTATATCCCGAGCCTCCGTTCGTTATAATAATGTAGGAGAGCTCTCCGGTTAAGACAAAAGCTCCGTCGTCGGTAACTCGTCTCATAAAGAAAGCCTCGTGTCCGAGCTCTTGATGTGCGGAGGGTATATATCTTAAATCGCTTGGCATTATATACTCCTTAAATTTTAATTATTGATTTTTGTCGTGATATTTTATTGAAACGGAGACCGCGCCGGATATTCTGTTTCGTTCGAGATACTCGTCAAACCTTTGAGAAACTCGATTAACAAACCAACGTTGGACTCCGAGTTGGCGGTTGAAATTACAAGAGGCGGTTACAAGTTTACTTTTGTTAAAGAAAGCCAACAAGTCCGCGACTCCCAACTCCGCCGTTTTATTTAATAAGCCGGTCTTTGCAATATCATTCGTGGCCTCTAAATGTATAACGCAAATTAATTCCACTTCACAAAGGAATTGATTAGAATTTTCATTTAAAGTATTACGCGTCTCCTCTCCATAGAAATAACAAAGACAAGGAAAGTCCGAGTCGGATACTTCCTCGAGAGTCATTATTCCTTGATAAATTTTCCCAACGTCGTTATTGTACCCGTTCACTTTCTTAATGTCGAGTAAATTAGTTTCGAGAAAATTATTTATTTTAATTCGAGTGTTTTCCATTATCTTTGAAAAGTTACCGTCTTTATATTTTCCTCGTTGACATAATCTTTCAAGAGCTCCGTCCAACGCGGTTGTAAACTTATATATGATGTTGTTTCGACTATTGTCGAGCCTTTAGCAATCGAGGACTTTCCAAGCCTCGAGACGCCGTGTTTGCTCTGCTCAATTTTATCTTGCAACATTTCTCCGACGACAATTAATATATTGGCCGGAATATTGTCCGGCTCGTAACCAACTGTATATTTTAGCCGGTTAGTCATTAAGCCGGATAAAATAATATCGTTAGGCAAATATAAACCTCTCGGGACATACATATTATGAAACCAATCGTCCATAATAACATACGGCTTTAGATAGTCTAACCAATCGTCCTCCGTATAAGTCTCTTTATACTCTTGAATGTATTGGAGTTTTTCAACGGAGATAACAGGAAAGAAAGCCGGTTTAACTATGTTAACATAATCGGACGAAAAAATTTCACTAATACTTTGCTTTGCTACTTTATTCTTTAAGTAACTCTCAAGAGCAAATGAAATCCAAGAAATTTGTAATTGTATTATGTCGTCTTTTTTTGTGTCGGCTTGGTCAACATTCAAAATTACTTTAGCAGTTGCAAGGTCGATAATATCGTAAACTTTGGCCTCCGCAATTAATGAAACTTTTGCAGTTGCTCCCGTTCCTCCGCCTCCGGAGAAAGCAATTGTCGGAGGAGAAATATATCCCGACCCTCCGTTAGTTACGATAACCGCAAGAACGCCGTCCGCTTTCAATACGGCCGTTGCAGTTGCGCCCGAGCCTCCGTTGGTCGGAGTAAACGCGACGGTCGGAGCAGTAGTATACCCCGACCCCGCGTTTAAAACTACTATTGATTTGACCGCGCTCAATTTATATCAATGTTGTTAAGAACGCTGTTATTGTAAATGTTGGAGTACCCGTTCCGCCAATATTGTAGTTAAGATTTACAAAGTTCTTAACATTTTGCGGGAGAGAAAAATGGTACATACCATTAGCCGTGATTTGTGGCATTGTGCCAACGGCGTCCGACGTTGTAGGACTTGCGGTCGCTTTGCTACAAACGGTTATATCGAGAGTTGGTGAAGTTCCGCCAACCGCCGAAACCATTACAACAACAAAGAGAGGGACTCCAACCCCGCTCCCGTCGCAACCGGTCTCAATGTCGGAGGAGTAACCGTCGGCCGTGATTGCGGTCTTATATGTAAAGGCCAAATCTCGGTCGAAGTTTAAAATAAAATTTCTCAATGACATTTCGTTATAATTTTAATTTACAAAATAGTTAATTCAAATAGTAAAAACAAAGATTAAGAAATAACGCTTTCGGTCGTTATGTTTTCATCAATCTCAATTCTTACTCCGTCGAATGTAAGAACGCGTTTAAAGAGCTCGGTCTCTCCAACTTGTACGGTTGTAAATGTTGAGCCTTTCAAATCTTGTATCCAATTATAAGTTGCTTTGTCGCAAGTTATAACGTCCGGTTTGTACGGATACATTGCGGTAAATAATTGATTGAGCAAACCGATTGTTGGTTTGTGTGTTGCGTCGAGATTTGCCAACCTTGCAACCGAGCGGGTATCGTAAACCGCAAGTCCGAGCTCCCACTCAAACTCCGTAAAGTACGCCGGATATTCTTTGTTGTCCGCGTCCTTTTCGTAATGCAAACCCATATCAAAAGCGTTAATGAGTTGGCCGTTTGCAAGTAGACCCTCAACTCCTTTGAGTCGGCCTTGACCGGTTAGAACGTCTTGGAAAGCCCAAGCATATATTGAGTGTACCGTTTCGCTTGTTGCAGTTCCATTGATACAAGTCCCGCCAATAGTATCAAGTATGGTCGATATACCGTCGATTTCGTTAGGGTCGGAAAGTTTATTTCCGTAATATGAAACCGCGTTAAATTTGTTCGCCATTGCGGACGCAAAACCGGAGTCCTCCTCCGACCTATGCACGTTAATACCTCTCGGGTCTTTTAACGCAATGCGCCTGTCAACAACGGAGCGACCGCCCAAAAATTTACACTCGATAGATACCGGTATAATTTTCGATTTGCTTTTATCAATACCTTGATTAAAGCCTCTAAAGCCGACGGTCGGCAAACCAACTCTCCGGTTGTATTGGAGCAAACTTCCCGTTACAGGTATAAACGGCATTATATTTAATAATGGATTTGTTTGCGCCATTGACTCAACAAGTCCGATTTGTGTTGCGTTCGGATTTTGAGCGCGGAGAGCGAGGTCGAGTAATGTTAGCTTGTTAGCCATTTTGTAATTGCCTCACTTTTTAGTTTTAAAAAAAATGTTTGTTAGTTTAACCAACCGTCTTGATTGATTTTAGATTTGCTTGTTACTCGGTTTTATATAAACCACCCGCAACAAGTTTCTCCTCCGGAGATTTTTTCGACATCTCGTCGGCCGTAAGAGGTGTAGTTTGATTATTTTGGTTAGTCGGTTTCGGCTTTGGTTTTTCCTCCGGCGGTTTGACCGGCGCGACCGAGTCCGCTATTTCTGTTAAATCCTCAATATCGTAATTTTCGTATTTCTCTTTCCACTTATCTCCGAGACGTTCTTTGAGCTCCGTCTTTTTTGCTTTAACTTGATTATCGAAAGCCGTCGCCTTGAGTTTGAATTGCTCAAAGTTTGTAGACATTTCGTTAATTGTAGTTTGCAATTTTGCGACGGCCTCGTCCGTCTTTCCGTCCGCAACAAGTTTTTTAATTTCCTCGTCATTTGTCTTGGAGAGTAAATCGTTCTTTAGCTTTCTTTCTTTCTCCGCGTCGAGCCTGTTATTCTTTGCCTCGAGACGTGTGTCCTCGATAATTTTAACAAGTGATTTTTTGTCTTGGCTAAACAGTGTTGAATGTTGAGCCTCAAATTGTTTGTCGATTACAACCTCCGACAAGTCGGAAACTTCTTTGTCTTTGTAATCGTCCTCTTTGTATGCGTCCCCGAGTAATGTTTTTAAGATTGTCCGGAGTTCGTCTCCTGTTTTTTTCTTTAGTTCTGCTAAATTGTATTTGGCCATTTTGAAATTTTCTCCTTTGAGTTATGCAAATATATTTGAAAGTTTTTCTAAAACCAATAATTATTTTGATGTTTTGAATTTTGGGACAAAACGCGCGGTATAGTGTTGGTCTCTCTCGAGATCGCGACAATAGACAACAAGAGCCGAAATTATGTCCTCTCTCTTGGCCTTAATTTTTAATATGGCCTCCAATACTCTAACGTCGTCCTCCTCCGCAACCGTTCCGCCAATTTCCTTAAATATATTTTCGATTGACTCCTTGATTTTTTCCGGAACTTGAATAACATTATCGACGCCGGAGATTTGCGCGTTAAGGTCAAGACGCTCTTTAATTGTTGAAATTATTTCCAACCAATCGTCTCCAATTTCCGTTTCGATTTGGTCGAATGTAATTTTTATAGGCTCGTTGTCCGAGCTTTGCGCAACTGCTTTGTCGTTTGCTAATACAAAATAATCGTTCTCATTAATAAGACCGAGCTTTAAAAGCTCCGACATTCTTTCTTGAGAGATATGAGTTGCGACTCTTTTCTTTTGAGCTTGAACGTCTCCGAGATTTCCTTTCATTAAATAAAAGGGACGGTCGTCGTTTGACTCCTCTCCCTCAATAACTGTCTTTTGGGAAATGGTCGCGCCGTTTGCGACGGCCTCGTCAATTTCCTCTTGAGTAAACTCTCCAATTGGAGTTTCGTCTTTGTGAAATACTTTAATCAATTTGCGCCTCCTTGACCGTCGTCAATTGGAGGCTCTTTGTTTGGGTCGATTGGCGGATTTTGGTCATTTGTTTTTTGTCCTTTCGCGACGAGTTTTCTTATCTCGTCATTTGTTTTGATGTTACCCTTAATCATTTTCAACGCTTTCTTAGCGTTGAGGTTTGGATTTTTCTTAATCAAATAATCGACATAAGTTTTTAAATTATTGTCGAGCTCAAATTCCCAAACTTTTATTTCGTCGGCCGGAGTCAAGTCCGGAGTCGGAAACATAAAATCAATATGGAAAACTAAATTTTCTTTTAATAATTTTTTTGTGTCCTTTTTATCTTTGTTATTTAGATTGTGAACTTTTCTAAACATATAAAAAAACTCGGTCTCGTATGTTGTAGCTTTGCCGGTGTCCTTTATTCTCATAGTCTCCATTTCCTTAGAGTCCATTACTTTAGAGTCGGCCGACATCTGTTTTGAGTTTCCCTCGTAATCCGAGCCCTTGACTCCGGACGCGTTCGCAATCAATTTCCAAAAGTCAATTATATTGTCTTTTATTTCTGTCATAGGAGCGTCGGTTTTTACGACCTCCATTTTAGGGTCTTTGTCGTCTTTCTTTACTCCGTCAACACTTACGAAACTATTGGGAGATATGTCGAGGCTTTGACCCAAATTAACAGTATAGCCATAACCAAAGCCTTGATAAAATTCAACAAACATTAAGTTTGCCTGTCTTATATCATACCAAATATTTTGCTCGACAAGGTCAAGGCGTCCTTTTCCAAAATAGTCCTCTCCGTCGTGCAATGAAAATTTTATTAATGGAATTTTCTCAAAAGGATTTTTCCCGTCGGTGTTTTCGTCCTCTCCGTCTTTAACATTAATTTTCTTTCCGGAGCTATCAATTTCGTAATGTTCCCCGTCGCTCCAAAATACAAAATATTTGTCGGAGCTCCCTTTGTCGTTGAGACGGTATTTAATAATATAAAGCTCTTTGGCCTCATATTTATTATTATCTTTCGGAACGGCTATTAAGTTATTGGGAGAATAAATATTGATCTGCATTTTGCCGTCTCTTGAAACCGGCTCGACATGAACGGTATTAAATGCGTATGCTTGCTCGTAAATTTCTTTTTGCTTTTCATGTATACCGGCCTCTTTGTAAAGCTCGAGCAAAAGGTCGGTTTGGTCTTTGTCAATTTCTCCGGTAACGGGGTCAATTAAATATCGGTCGACTCCATAATCATATAAAGTACATGAAAGCGAAACAACCTTATTGAACGCGCGGAAATGTACCTTTGGCATTACGCGACAAGTCTTTTCTGAAAATATACCAAGACCTCCGCCTCCAACTCTCCGATAATATCCGATTTGATTTGTAGGTATATATAAAACATTTTCCGAGCTACTTCTCATAGTCTCGGAAATATAATCTTTTATTCTTGGGAGGTCAACATGGTAAAAGTGATAAATCTTTTCCGCCTCTTTGCGCCGTTTAATATCGGTGTCGCTATTATAACGAGCAACAATTTTGTCTTGACCGCCTCCGCCAAGAGGATTTAAAGAGCGTATGTCCATTTATTTAAAATTTTCTCATTTGATTGTTACAAAGATAGGCTTTAATTTCCCAATGGTCAATAGTTACTTTACAACGACAACGTATCTCCGGCCGTCAATACCTTTCATATATTGGCCGTATTCCGGCGGAGCGTCCTCTTTGTACCCTCTCCAAATTTCTTTCGAGCCGTTCAATCTGTTTCTTATATCCGGAAATCTTTTCCAATAGTCCGGCGCGTCCTTGAAATAAAAAATCTGTAATATTACTTTTTCCATTTGTCCGTTTCAAACCTGTTAATATTGGTTATGAGTTATTATCTTGGCATTTTTATTTAAAGCAGTATCGACCGCAATAGCCAACGACCAAAACCGGTCGGCGTGTCCGTTTGCGTCCGCGTCGCTTTGGAAAATTATATTTCCCGCGTTTGAAACATTTTTATTTATCGAATGTATGTCAACTATTAAATCTCGGTCGTCGTAAATGGAGAGGTCTTTATTCTCAAACATTTTTCTTGTTTGCGTTGCAAGGCGCGCTTTGGATTGATTTGTAAATGCAAGTCCCGCTATGTTTTTATTCCATTCGTTTAGCTCCTCCGCCAATTGCATACCAAGACCGCTCTCGTCTATTTGGCCATATTCGCATTGATAATATTGAAAGAGTCTTTTAATATATTCTCTTTGCTCTCCAAACTTTTTTTTCTTTAATACTTCATAGTGAACGAGATAAATTTTATTAAAGATTTTTTTGACTATGCTTATAACGGTTAAATCTTTGACGCGACCAACGTCGACTCCCAAATAATTTGGAGAGTCCGCCGGTAAATCTGTAATCTCGTAATCCTCGACGTTAATAATATCAATAGGAAAGAATGTCCCTCCGGCGTCAAGGAAAACGCAAAGAAACTCTTGGTCAAAGCTCTCGTCGTCAAGACCGGCGCGGAGCTCCTCAATATCGACGACTAATCCGTCGGCTTGAGCGTCCAAGATTGTTGTTTGGTGTCTTTTGAATTTAGGATATTTTCTTTTGTTGGTTACTATTTCGTGAAACAGGTCGGTCTTTGATAATGGAGTCGCGCCTATTGAAATACGATAACCTCTCATTATGGTAGGATATAAGGCCTCGTAAATTTTCTTTTGATTTTTATGGAGAGTAAACTCGTCGAGCTTTACGTTTCCGAAAAATCCTCTTATAGTGTTTGGGTTGCTTGGTAAAGCATAAATCGATTTTCCATTTTCAAATTGCTTTTGCGTTTGGTTGTCAATTAGTAAATTTAATTTCCGGCCAAACTTATTGAATAAAATAGAGCGGTAAACTTCAATCCATTTCTCGACGCGCTCCATAATTTGACGGGATTGTCTCATTGAGCTCGAGCAAATAATTGTATTGACATTGTCTCGATAAGTTTCGTCAACGGCCTCGTAACCGTTCATTTCAGTGTAGCCTATTTGTCGGGACTTGGTAAGGATTTTAAATTTGGATTTGTCGGTAATCCATTTCTTTTGATAGTCAAGAAAGTAACCGGCTTTAGACCGGCGTATTGGGTCGAGACTCAACTAATAAACCTCGTGTCCCGACCAACAAGAGCGGTGTATTAATTTTTTACATTTTTTGCAACGACGATAAATCGTCGCTTTGCCTTGATATTTTTCGTCATGTCTCCGAGTGAAAACGTCTCCGTATTTCGAGAATGTTTTACCGGCCTCTTTTATAATTTTAGTTTTCATTTTTTATTACAGGTATAGAGATATCGAGATAATATTTCTCGTCCAAATAATTATTAAAAGCTCCGCCTCTATTCAAATTTATTATATAATTATTTCTATGCTTATGTAAAACCGAAAACATATAGTCCGCCTTTGTTTCAAAGCAAGAGCCCGTTAAATATTTATCAAATTCTTTTATCATTGCAAGTTCGTCCTTTGGATTTTCGACCCAAGCGACCGCAATTAGATCTAAATCTCTATTCATTGAGCCGTGAACTACTAAATTATAGCCGAAATCTTTTGCAATAATTTTTAATCTCTCAAAATAGAAAGCATATAAATTTGGTTTGACGTGTAAAGTTTTCTCCATTATGCAAATAATAAATCATTGATATATTTTTGAAACTCCTCTTTGTCGAGCGGACTTTCCTCCGCCGGAGCGTTTTCTTTCCAACCATGTCGAGCGCAAAGGTTAAATCGGACGGCCGAGAATTTAACGTGTAACGATTTTTTTTGTTTTATCATTTTTTGCAACTCCAAAGTCGAGCTTGACAAATCTTGTGCTTTACCCTGTCTTAGAGCTTGACTTAATATTTCGGAGTCGGTTTTTTGTCTTGAGAACGTTTCCGGCGCAATTCCATAAAAATTCGATAAGTCGACTTGAGAAAAACCTTGAGCCGTAAGACGCTCGACGTCCCTTAAATCAATAATGACGTTCTCTCCCTTGAGTTTCTTTTTGGTCTCCTCGAAAAGTTTTTGGATTTGTCTTTTTGTCCTTGCCGTTCGTGAGTCAATCACAATAATATTTTTCTTTGCCATTCTTTGACCGGTTAGAGTTTCTTTCTCAATTGGTACAAAAATAGCTTGTTATTAAATCGTTTGCAAATAGATTGTTTGAAATTGTTTCCCGTGAAACACTAAATTTTTATAAATTCAAAGTATTTCGCGGTTTTCCTGTAAAGAGTCTTTAAATTATAAGGAGCTTTGCCGGTTACTTTACTCTCGAGAATTTTTTCCTCAACTAATCTCCTTAGAACATAGTCGGCGCGCTTGATGTAGATATAATTGCAATCGTCCGGCTCAAACCAATCTTTCGTCTTGGGTAAATGGACGATTATATATTTTAAATGTTCTGTTATCATTTTTCTTTCGACGGGTCAATGAATAAAAATCTGTTTATTGTTTTATCAATTCCATATCGTTTAGGAAAACGAATTGTCCCTTTGCGTTCTTTTGTCGAGACCTTTCCGGAGTCAATACATTTCGGACAACGAGCATAATTAAATCCTTTTTCCGCGCGCCGGTTTCCTCGAGTATAGCTCCAAACACAACAAAAAGGATAACCGGAATAAAGGCCGTTAATTAAATGTATGGTCGAGTTAATTAACTTTTTAATCTTATTTTTCAAAATGGAGCGTCCTCGTCTATTTGTTTGTAAAGTTCTCTCTCGGAATTTCGGAGCTCGTCTTTTGTTGGCGGAGGAGTTGCGTCCGTCTTACCGGATTTGTCAAAACGTCTCTTGGCCAAGTTCTCTCTTTTAAGCAACCATTGAATATTTGAAATATTATATCCGAGCTTTTCGTTTATCCGATCAAGCTCAAATCTTTCTCCGTCGACCGGCGCGGGTCTTTCTCCAATGGTCGCGACAATGTCTTTGTAAAATTTATCAAATGAAATATACCAATCGAGAGAGATTTGTATTCCTTTAGCTCCGTAATGCCTGTATGTTTCATGTCCCGTTGAATGACAACGCTCCCGTATAGCTTGCCAAGTCCTATATAAATAATTTTTTGTATTGCCGGTGTATATAGCGCGCTCGAGCGGTGTTACTTTTATTCTTACCGGTTTGCGCTTTATTGTGTATTGCAAATAACCTCTCCGAGCTTGGCGGACGTGTATTCCACAAAAGGCTCTCGAGATTGCGTTGGCCTTACAACAAGGACAAATACAAACTCGACCTTTTTGAGAGTTAATACGTTTTACTTTTTTCACTTTCAGCTTTTTTCTTTTTGTCGCAATCACAATCCGGAGCGTCGGGTAAAAGTTCCTCGTCCTCCATATATGGAAATATATCTTTCCAACGAGGCTCTCTTATTATAAAATTTTCTGTTAAGTCGGCCGGAGGGTAACACTCCGGACAAAAGCGACGCGTCGAAATTATAACGTCCGGATTTTCCGACCTCATAACTATATAGTAATGACGGCGTTTCCGTTTCATTTATCGAAAACCGTTTTAACTTTTTTATTATTCTTGCTCGTTAAATGATAACCGTTGCAAAATTTACATTTATAAGCTCGGAGGCCGTTGTTGTCTCCTATAAATTTAGCCGACGCAAACGTTTTAAAGTATTGCTTTTTGATACAACCTTTTATTATTTCCGGTTGTTTCATTTAAAGAGTTTGTCATTGACTTTGGCTTTGCCGTTTTGCCTTACAATTATTTTCCGCGCGGATAATTGTCTCAAGTATTCTTTTGTACTCGTTCCTTTATAATTAACCACTTGCATTATTTGGTCGGTCGTTAAGGCCTCCGGATAATATCTTAAAAGACATTGAAATATTTTGAGCTCTCCGCCGGTTAATTTATTTTGCCAATATATTTGTAGCTCCGACCCTTGAGTTGGTATTGGCTCGTATGCGTCCCCGAGCAATTCAATGCCCGTTTGAGTTGCATAATATTTTTTACCGTCCTTAACAGCATAGCCAAGAGCAACTAATTTCCGCGTGTATTCTTTTCTTGATGTTGACTTGAAAGAGGTATTAACCGAAATCTCCTCCGCGTCAAGTCCCTCCGGATATTGAGCAATGACTTTTAATATTTTTAATTGGCCGGCGTTCAATTCTGAATTATCCGGAGGAGTATATTCCGGTCTTGGCTCTCCCTTGCTAACTACAAATTCTCTTTTTGTATCATAAGGCTCGAGAGATTTCAAGTCTTTATAGTTGCTTAAGATTATAGGCCGTTGAGTAAATTTTTGTTGTTGCAGTTTTGGAATTATAGTTATTGACTTTAGTCCGCCGGAAATTTCACGTATTTGTTTAAGTTTGTTATCAAGCAGTTTTATTGTTTTATCAAATTGCGATCTTTCAATATTGAATTTTTTCTCGAGTTGGATTGTTAGTATATTCTTGGCTTGCTCAATTTTGTGCTCGAGGTCTTTTGGATTTGCCGGCTTTCCTTTCTTGAGTTCGAGTTTGAGCTCCGCAATTTCTTTCTTTAAAAGAGCGGGGTCGTTCTCTTTGGCTTTTTCGATTGTCGCTTTCATTTGGTCTCCCAACTTTTTCAAGTCAATGTTACCAAGAGGACGCGACTTTATATTTTTTCCGACCTTTGGAGTTGACGAGGCGTCAAACGTTTCTTTCTCCGAGATATGAATTACTTTTGAAACCTCTAACCAAGCCGGACTCCAAACGTGTGCAAAACCTTTTTTTAATTTCGGTAAATCGTTGACAAGGTCAAGGTCAAGCTCTTTGTCTTTAATCCATTCTTGCATTGCTTTTCGTTCGTGAGAGCCGGTTAACTGAAAAGCAAAAACGCACTCCGTTTGATTGAGAGCTTTTTTATTTATGTCTTGAGGCCTTTGAGAGATTATAATTCCGCCAATTCCAAAATTGCGACCGAGTTTCCAAATCCTTTTATATACTTGTAGCATTTTCTCCTCTCCGCGTTGGACATTTTGCGGAATAAGCTCCTCCGACTCCTCGAGGACTAAACATATAGCGGACGGATTTTTTTTCTTGAGATAAAATAGTCTTGACCCGAAATCTGTTAAGAAACGAGCGCGCTCGGTGTCGTGCTCAAATTGCGAAACGTCGATAACGGCCGACAAATTTCTTTCGACAATAAAGTCCGCAAGTATTGACCCGCCGTTTGGCTCGATTGGTATATCTCCGTGTAACCCGCCAAAGATAATGACTTTAAATCTCGACGGCGTTTTGCCGTCTTTGTTTAGTCTTATACCCCAATGTATTCCGACGGGGTCGATTACAACGACTTGAGCTTTCTTAATTAACATAAGCTCAATTAATTTTATTGAGGCGTAACTTTTGCCCGAGCCGGTTCGTCCTAACATTGCAATTTTTTGAGTAACGGCGTCGACCGGTAAATCTAAAGTATTAGATATTTTCATAATTATATTTATTGAATAGTGGAGACGTTAATTTTTGTTTTAATATTTCACAATAACGCGTTGTATTGTTTTTTGATGTCTTGGCCGTTCTAATACCGCTCCAAATCATTGAACACAATTCTCGAGGAGCGACCTTTAAATCTTTTGCTTTTTCTTTAATCCAATTTTCTATTGCGTCGTATTGTTTTTTAGACGGAGTCCAATTTCCATATCGACCCGTTGAGAGCTTTCTCCGCGTGTCAATTCCAAAGGCTCTCATAATCCACAAATCGACAACGACGGCGTCGGGGTCTCCGTACATTGCGCGCGCGAAATTATTAATCTTGCGTCCGGAGATTGGCTCTCCCTTTTTCAATCTCTCCAATTGCATTAACATAACCGGAACGTAACCCGTAAATGGTTTATTGTTTTTTATTTGGTCGTATGCTTTTATAAATAATGAAATATTGGAGCGGAGCGTTGAGTTTATACTCGTCGAGGCCAAGAGTTGACAAACAAACCAAAGCTCCTTTTTTCCAAATAGCTGTATTAAGGTTTCGCGCGTTTCCAAATACCAATCTTTCTCTTTGGGAGCGGAGTTATAATAACTCATAATTTCGGCCTCGTTAAATTCCAATTAACTGTTGCATTTTTCGACGTTGTGAATTATTGTCGAGCCCGCGAAAGGGTCTTTAATTTGACAACCGCATTTAGGACATTTTTCTCCGGATAAATTTATTGAGCTACCTATTGCACGTCCCTTAAATATTGATTTTTTTAAAACCTCCGGAAAAGCCTCTTTCATCTTTTGAATTTTCAAAAATAATTCCGGATTAGTTTTCTCAAGATACTCGTCGGAGACTTTTTCTATTTCTCTATATTTCTCGAGGTTTAATCTTTTATAGAGAGAGACGTCGGTTATTAATTTAATCTCTTTGCAATTTAGCGACCGGTGTCCGTCGCTTGGAGACCCGCCCGTTGTTACTTTAAATAATCCAAGACCGTCCTCGTTATCGATATAAAAACAATGTTCATTGTCGGGGTATGCAACTTTAACGGCCTGTCTTTGTGTGCCTATAAAACAGCGCGCCCAATACGCGGGAAATTCCGAGTCAATAACCTCAACGGTGTAAACTTCATAAGAGGCCGGCTCTCCGTTCCAAAATCCTTTTGGTTTTTTCATTGTTAATCTTTCTTAAGTAAATCTGCTTTGTAAAATAATTTGAAAAGCATTTTTATAACAACCCAACATAGAGCAATAATTATTTGTTGGTGTCCGAGACCGTGAGTTTCAAAATCTTTCTCAAGAGAGAATTTAAACGCTTGATATTTTCTTTCCCAAGCCTCGAGGTCTTTTGTTTCGTTCATTATTTTAATCTAATTATTGTTAAGCCTTTTTTTGCTTTCTCGGTCTTAATTTTTATTCCGAGACGTTTTGCGAAAATATATATTTCGGAGGTTCTTTCCGTTTCAATATATTTATCTCCGACCTCAAGTTTTCTTAAACGTCTTGTTACTCCGGTCTTGGCTCGTTTTGTGTCTTTGCTTTTTGCGTGTGCAACGTCAAAGTCGTTCATTTGTTTACTCCATATAAATTATTTTCTTACCGAGAATTTCGGCGTAATTGATTTCATTTCGAGTAGACTCTCCAATATATCCTCCGGCGTTAATTATATAAACCTCGTCGGCCAAATCAATTTTTCTTAAATGTAACTCGTCGAGTATTTCTTTAACTCCGTCTTGCTCCGCGCCGTGTGCGCTTTCCTTGAAGTAGTCCAAAGGCAGAAAATTAATGGTCAAACAAATTATCCCTTGTTTTTCAAATTCCCAACGCTTTATTGCGTGTGTTGAAAGAAATCTCGTTGAGCCACAAATACAAATAATTTTTGGTTTTGTTTTTTTATCTTTCATTTTCGATTTACTGAATTGTTCAAAAAGTTTTCTTACTTTCGCGACGAGCTCTTTGTCCCAAGTTGAGTATTTGTTATGACAATCTTTGCAAACACAAACGCCGTTAATGGCGGATTGAATTAATTTATTTGTGTATACAAGTATATTTGTTTTAGTGTTTGCTATTAAATGGTGTATCTCTTGAGCTCTCTTTTTGCAGTTGACGCAAAGACCGCCGTCCCGACTCCAAATTTCCTCTCGGGTCTTTTTGCTAAACGTGGCCATTGAAATATTTTAAAAGCGTTGAGCAAAAGGAGCAAGACAATAAAAGTCCTAATATTAATATTATCCTGCAAACATTTATAACAAGACGGGAGGCGCGGTTTTCGTATTTAGAATAAGTCAATCTCGACCTCCTCAAAGTTTGGCGCATAGCTTAAGATTGTGTCGACTTGGCCAAGCGCATAGCGATAGGTTAAAATCATTAAATTGTTTTTTATAATTTCATCTTGAAAACTTAAGGCGGAATTGTCGGCTTTGTTTTGTAATGAATATTTTTTTATTTGGAGCGTTACCAAATAATCGTTGAGTTGAAAATCGTGAGTAATCTTTTTCGTAATGGAAATTAACAGGTCTCGAGCCGTGTCGAGAGTCTCCATTTGTGAGTAAAAGTTTTCAACTTCAAACGGGTAAACGTCCGGCGGATAATAGCAATTTGGAGATTTTTGTATTCTTAACCAAGCGTAATATCGTACTCGGTCAATTTCGTTTATAGTAAGTTTAAGCTCCTCAAGTGTTCTCAAAAGTCCTCCTCGATTTTTACTCCGCCGAAAAATAATGACCAATCCCGAGCAATTCTTTGAGCTTGAAATTTTACGTCATACGTTCCAATCTGTTTTTTTTCTTGAAAGTTAATGACGATATAAACCTCGTATCTCATAGCCTTGACAATCCTAATATATAAGTCGTCGATTTTAACCATTACGCGCGCCTCTCTTGGTATTCAGCAATGATTTGATTGGCCTCTCTTATATTTTGGAATGACTCGTTAAAACTTTCGTATTTATCGAAATCAATTACTCTCATTGTAATTGTCCGGAGACCCTCGTCTATAACCGGCTCAAATATGTCCGGCCTCTTGCGCATAAACTCTCCCTTGTCGAGTAAATGATTGCATTGCTCCGGTATATGGCAAAGACTTTTAAAACTCTTTGCAAGTACGTCAGTTAATCCAATATTGGTATTTTTTAAAATGTTTTTGTCCATTTGTCCGTTAATGTAATTTGTAAATAACATTTCGAGAATTAAAGGTAAAAATTTGTCCTTATTAACTTAGCAGTTTTTTTATTTGCTTGACCAAGATCATTAAAAGGCAAATTATAGAAAATATATTTGCATAGTCCGCCGTCGTTATGGTTTGGCCAAGTCCGCGCCGTTAAGTTTTTGTATAACCTCCGGCTCGAAAATTTTCAAGACCTCTCCGACCGGACAAACGAGTTTCCTTACTTTATATTTAGAGCCGTTAGCAATGAATTGAGCCTTTTTGTCAAAGTCCGCAATTCTGCTTTCGGAGGCTATGTTGCTATAAATCATTGGGACATTTATTGCGACGCCGGTCGCGGTTTGGACGGCCTCTCCAAGAACGCTCTCTCCTTGAGGCGTGTCGACCGTGTAAATATACAAGTCCGTTACTTCAAATTTTGGTTGGTCTTTTTTAGTATCTTTCATTTGATTACTCTCTTTTTTTTAATTCTTTTATATTTCGTTTCGAGCTTTTTTATTAAATAGCTCTTGGCCAATTCTTTTCCAAAGTCATACCAAGAGGCTTGAAATTCTATAAAGCCTTTTTTATTGACCGAGAAAAACCTCCTCTTGATAGGCTCTCCGGTGTATTCAGCGTAACACTTGACTCCATAAAGACGGGAGAGTTTCTTTAGCTCCTTGATTGTCTTTTTGGTTGGGTCAAACTTTTCTTTTGGAGGATATTTTTCTCCGCGCTTAACTCCTCCGACGCAACCTTGAGAGCCGGACGCGGAAACGCCGGAGTCATGTATATTGACCCCGACGAAAACTCCTTTTCTCTTTTTGCCGGTCGCAATATCGACGACCGGCGCGTTATATTTTTTTGTCATTATTTTATTGATGTTATTGTATCTTGGAATATTTCGAGACCGTCAACAAATCTAACGTCGGCCTTGATTGCGTCTCTAACCTTTTTCTCGTCCAAGACTAAAAACTCTCTCGGGACTTTTGCAAGGTCAACAACGCGGAACGTCCAAACCTTTTTATTGGTAACGGACGCGCCGGAGTTGGTTGTAAATGTTTTTCCGGTGTCCTTTGCTTTAAAGGCGTCGTCGTCAACGGTCGGAGCAACGAGGACGGACGTATTAACGCCTTTGTCTTTGAGCTTTTGTTTCTGTTTCTCAAACTGCTTGTCAAGTTTTTCTTGCTCTTTTTGTTTTGCAAGGTCGAGTTTTCTTTGCTCCTCAACTCTCTCTTGCTCTTTCTTTTGGTTGTAATTTCCAATTCCGATTTTCAAATCTTTTTCAATCTCGGTTAATTGGTTTGTGAAGTTCTTAAATTCAGTGTTTATAATTGCGACGTCGTCGTTTAAAGGTTTGACAAGCTCTTTGCGCCTATCCTCGAGCTCCTTAAATTTCTCTTTGACGCCTTTAACTATATCGACGGCGGTCGAGAGGCTCTTGTCGTCCACAATGACGAGCTTTTTCATTTTCTTTTTAAACTCGTCAAGCATTAAAAGGATTTCTCCTTTTATCTTGACCGGAATTATTGTTAATGCGTTTGTCATTTTGATTTTGTCCTTTCCGTTTTTTATAAATTAATTGATATACCGATTTTCATTGATACCGAAATATAGTCCGGATATAAATTGTGTTTGTAATTTCCCTCGTAATGTATTTCAGTAAACAGGCCAAAGGATTTAAAGTTTTTACGATAACCAAGTCCGGCCGTTATCATTAAATAATTATTGTCCGTCTTTCCGCTCAAGTGATTATAGCCAAGACCAAGCGTCGAATAAAATTTACTACCAACAACAAGCTCGACCTTGTAACCGGTCTCGGTCAACGAAAGGCCGTTGTCCTTTGCTTTGTAGTTTGAGAAAGATATTGTCGTCCGGATTGATACCGGTATATCATTAACCGGCGCAAGGCCAAGCTCGAGACCCGCGTCAAAACTGTTTCCGGTCTTTAGTGTTGAGTGTTCGGTTGCGGGATATGTTAAACCGTAACCGGTCGAAAGTTTTGTTTGTCCCGTTACCGAAACAATGAGTAAAAATAAGATTGAGATTTTTATTAGTGTTTTCATTTTGTTTTGTCCGTTTATTTTTTAATTAGTATTTTTCTATGAATGTATAAACTTTATAACCGCACTCGGAAAGAAACTTTGCAAGGTCTTGAGCGTAATCAACGCAACTTATTTTTGGAGTATTTGTTGGGACGCCTTGACCAAACAATTGCAAGGTTATAGTATTTTGTTTTTTATTGCCGAGTATGACTTTATAAGCAATGTAATCTAAATAACCGATAAAGGATATTGTAATTTTAAAATCGTCTCCGTCGTTTGCAAACAAATCAACGCTTTTCGGAAAATTATCTTGTAACCATATTATAAATTTTGAGCTTGAGTTTTGGTCATTGTATTGAGTAATTGCGCTGTCTAAAACTCCGCAAAAGTAAAATCCCTCGACCTCAAAAACGTTTCTTGTTATTTGATTAGCTTTTAAATTTGATAAGTCTAACATTTGATTTTTGTCCTTTTTGTTTTGTCCGTTTTTAAATACAATACAAATATATTGTATGGTCAAGACCAAGTCAAGGGTAAAAATTTGTCCCTATTGACCGGCGCGAAAACCGTCCTTTTCCGAGCAATCCGCAAGGGTCAAGACCTCGTTTTTGAGAGCAAAGATTAAAAGACCAACCATATTTTTAACTCCGGCGCGTTCATACATTTTTTGTATTGTGGCGTCGAGAGTATTTATATTTTTGGTCAAGGCCTTACAAATTTGTTTCCGGCCTTTGCTTTTTGCAATCTCTTTTAATATTTCAATTTGGTTATCTGTAAAGATTTTTTCCTTTGGTCGGTTCATAAGGCCTCCCGTGAATAAGTGGAGCGGAGGCGGACAAAACCGAGAGAGTTAAACCTCTTGGGAGAGGTTACGGACACTTTCGGAAAAGATACCTCCGCTCCTTTAAAACGGACAAAACAAACATATTGCTTTATAGTCATATTATCAATAGTTATTTTTCGGTTTCTGCTTTTAATTTTTCAAACCATTTATTAACGTCGAGGTCGATAATAAAATCGTCTTGAGGTAAATCCTTTATAAAATCGACCTTAAATTTCATGTATATTTCTCGAGCGACGTCGTCTCCATAAAGCTCTTGGCAAAGAGCTAAAGCAAGTTGACCCGCTCCGCTCCCGAGATAACCCCAATTAAAACCGTCGGGACTATGCTTGCATAATAAAAAACTTTTGTCCGGCGTCAAGGCTTTGCCGTCCAAATAGATTTCTTTTGTTTTCCAAAATCCTTGTAAGTGTATCAAGTTAGACCTCCTTTAAAATCGTTGGGAGTAATTTCCAAGTCCGGAAAGAGTGTTGGCGTTTTGTTTGTGTCAACTCTTTTCATTTCTCGGAGCGTTCCCAACATTGAAATTATTTTATTTCGCATAAAGTTTTTGGCGTCGTTCCAAGAGTTAACGTCTTTCGCGTAAAAATAACCGCGCGTCGAGCTCCCGACCGGATAATGATTGCGCCTTAAATAGCGCGCGGTCGTCCTAACCTCCGGAGAGGTTAAAGAAAACATTCTCTCAAGTCTCGGAGAGAGGATTGGCTTGTCGGAGTTTAACAGTTCGAGCAAGAAATTTTTGGCTATAAGTTTAATCTTGGGACTAACCTCGAGCTCTTTTTCCTCAAAGTTTTTCATGCTGTTAATTTGTAATATATTTCTCGGACGATAAGAACGTCTCCAAATCCTTTGTGTAGGTCGGCCGGATTGTATTCGATATTAAAATATTGAGCGACCGTTTCCATTTTATAGTTAATAAGTTTGAGGCCTCTTTTCTTGAAATAGTCTTTGGCCATTTTCAACACGTCGAAAGTTTCGCTCTCGAAAAAGTCCTCGAGGATTTGTCCCGTGTTTCTTTCAAAGAATTTCATAAAAAATCTATTGTCGAAAGCGTCTATATTGTAACCGGCCAAAAACAATTTCTCATTTTGTTTCCCGCCATATACAGCATTTGACAAATCTTTTTCGACGAGCTTAAAGACAACGTCCTCCTCCGGATAAGATTGGACTTGCTCAAGAGTAACGCCTCCGACAAGCAAGGCCTCCTCCTTTATTGCGCAACCCTCAAATGGTTTCACGTTAAAAGATTTCTTGTTTATGACCTGCTTTTTCGAGTCAATGAGATAAGCAATTTCATGTAATCCGTTTTTCTCGTGATGAAATCCGGTCGTTTCGACGTCATAAAAAAATATGTTCATTGTGTTTTCTCCGTTTTAATTTTCGAGCTCTCCTCGAGATACTCGTTAAACTCCTCTCGAGATATATTTCCTCCGAGACTTAAGATATTATTTCCGTCGAGCCAAGCCTTTAAACTGTTAAATCCTTGCTCGGTTATTTTATCGTTAAAAATTATAAGGCGTTTTTTGTTTTCCAAAATTCTCATTCCTTTGCGCGAAAAATCGGACTCTAAAAATATGCCTTTCGTAACGTCAAAGATAAGCTCCTCTTGAATTTTATCGTCAATAACAATAATTACAAAGGAGTCCGTTATTTTTTTCGGGTCAAAATGTTCGCAAACAACAACCTCAACGCCGTTAAATTTTGCCAAGACCTCCTCCGGCTTTGGCCTCCAATATGAGAGCTCGTTCATTAAATATCTATGGACGGAAAAAGAAATAAATAATTTCGTTTCCGGAGTTGCTTTGAAACTTATCATTTCTATTTTTTGCTTGAGAGTCATTTGTCCTCCAACGTTAAAGGAGCTCCGGACTCGTCAACAAATACGGTCTTGTTTAAGTCCGGCTCGTGTTTGAAAATTTCTTTATACCATACGCGGAATATTGCAACGACGTTTTGTTTTAGCAGTAGACGCCGGAGGCCGTTCCTTTGCGCTTTAGAGAGAGAGATTATTTTCCCGAAACGGTCTCCAATTATTTTTTCGTGTGTACCCATAGCCAAGATTTGAAAGTTTCTTTTCTTACAATGGACGGCAACGACCGAGCAATACAAGTCCTCCGTATCTTGATTTATAAAACTATGGACTATTAAATTTTTTTGGAGCGACGCAATTCTAATCGTCCCCTCGTATGAAATGCCAAAGACCATTTTAATTCCTGTTTCGTTCGCGGGGTCGTCGTCGTCCGCCGGTACATAATAAAAAGGTTGGCTCGAGAAAGGGTCTCCGGCCATAATTTGAGCAATGTCTAAATCGTCAAAGATTTGGAATTTGTTTCTCGGGGTCTTGATAAAATCTTTCGCCGGAGGTTTATTCTTTCCGTTCTTTTTTTGTTGCGCTCTTTTAACGACCGTTTTTTTATTTAGGTTCGGCGTCTTTAAGTTCTTGAGCGGATTTTTTTTCTCGTTCTTTTTTTTGCTTTGCTTTGCCATAAATGGATTGTCCGTTAAAAGTTATATGAAAGTTTGAATTGTTTACGAGCTCCCGAGCTTGAGAATTGTCTTGATAGGCCTCGAGTCCGGAGGAGCTTAAATCTAATATGTTGGTTTTAAAATCCGCGTAACCTATCGGAACGCTTTTCTTATCTATGAAAATGCAGTATTGCGCCATTGAGTTTTTGTCCTTTGTCCGTTACAAGTATAATTAATAATTTATTAAAAGCCAAGCAATGAGAGCCAAGAGCAAAAGAAATATATATAATAGTTTTCTATGATTAGAGGCTTTCTCTTTGTCCGTCCGCCGGAGGCGGTTTATATAAAATTGTTTTGTCATGGTTTAATTTTTTCAATTTCTTTTCTTTCTTGCTCCTCGTCATTTTTAGATTTTATTAAGTCGAATACCTCCTCAATCTCTTTTATATTTGCTTGAGTGTCCCTTACATGAGACTCCAATATTGAAAACATACGTCTATTACTTGGTTTTGTAAAATCTTTAAAAGTTTTTTTCTCTCGTTCATATTGCAATAATTCGTTTTTTTGCGTCTTGAGTAATTGGTCTAAATAATATTTTACATATTTATATTTCATTGCTTGACCCTCCCTCCAAATTGTTTTTCGCATTTGTCCCAAAAACCGCACCACGTCCGAGAGCAAAGATAACTCGACCGGTTAGGACGCGGAGAAAGTTTTTCCTCCTTGATTAAATTCATTCTTTGTTTTGCTTGAGATACAAGGAGCGTCCAATATTTTTTATCCGTTGGCTTTGGCGGGTCAAGGTCGACCTCAATTATTACGGGGTCTTTCTTTTTGACCGCGTATATTATGCGCGTTGTTTTCGGAATAACCTGTTTAGAGTTGTTTATACAAATATCGTAAGTTGTTAATTGAAATTTGTCGTCCTCGTTGCAAGGAAAATATTTCCCGTCGAGGTTTTTCATTGGAGAGCGTGTCGTTGTTTTGTTATCAATAATTATTCCGTCCTTTGTTATTAAGTCCGGCCGGAGCTCAACGTCCCAATCGACCCCCTCAAATGAAACAGTAAATTCCGGTTGTACCAAGCGCGGGAGTATCTTTGGAGAGGCCTTTTGTTGGTATAGCTTAACCAATTGTATACCTGTTTCTCGGAGGTCGGCTTTTTTTTCTTTTCCAAAATCTGTATGAGTTGCGACCTTTTTATATTGCTCGGTAAAAACGTCGACAACAATATCCGGCTTTAGGTCGAGGCCGGTCTTAACCTTTTGCTCAAAGTTGTGATTTAGAGCCTCGTCGAAAGATATACCTAAAGCGCGCGCGCCGTTTGGAATTACTCTAATATTTAAAATCTTATTAAAGTACCATTTGGCCTCACAATTATTGAATGTCTTTACTTGGCTTGCGGAGATATGAGTTTTAACTTGTCCGTTTTTCATATTGCAAATATAGTCCGTTAATTTTAGTTTGTCAACTGTTTACTTTTTCGACAACAATTTTATCGTGTGAATAAAACGAGTCGCGCTGTATTGAGCAAGAGCCGTCTTTCTTGCATTTGCGAAATCTAAAACTTATCTCTCCGGTATAGAGATCAAGGTCGACGTCGTAAATATAGGCCGGCCGGAGAAATTTCTTTTTGTTTTTTACGACCTCGTAAATATTTACTTTGTCTCCATAGTTTAAAGCGTCCGGTTGGCTTAAGTATATTTTTACAAAACGTTTTTCAAGCCTCTCCCTTAAATTCTCGGTAGTGTCTTAATTTGAAAGTGGCGAAAATAGCGTTTTTTTAATAACGCCTATTGACTCTTAGCAATCTTATACGTATTGTGATAAGAGAATACTCCAAAAATTTATACCCTTTTAATGTAATAAAACACTTAAAATCGAACAATTTCGCAATATATTCCTCGTTGTTATCCTCTAAGCCTCGTTTTCCCCCCTCTAAGTTATTTGACTTTCGTCTGTAAATGTATTAAATTTGTAATAGCAAATAAATAATTAATTACGAGGATTAAAAATGTTGACCGACAAACAAATCCAAGCAAGGGAGAAACTTGAAAGCCTCCTCAAAGAAGAAAAAGCTAAGTATGAGGCACTATACGAGGCTGAAACACAGTGGATAAGAGATTTACTTGAAAATTTACCCAAAAATGGCATAAACGCCAGCGTTAGCTCTGCGGACTCAAACCTTTCCAAAAAACAAAAACTTAAAAAGGACGAAAAAAAGGATACTTTTATGACAAAGGTAGCCCAAATTTTGCAGGAGGCTAACGAACCTCTTACTGTTACCGAAATGATTCCAAAAATGAACAAAATTTCAGCAAAACAGTATGATTATGCCAAGTTTTCGGGCACGTTATCTGCTCAATATAAGTCTAAACGTAGCCCTATTAATCAGGAAAAAATTTCCGATTTCCCGATTAGTTATAGGTATTTGTATGCTTTAAAAGATTGGTATGATGAAGCAGGAAAACTTAAAGATGAGTTTTATTTAAAAATTTTAAAAAGAAGATAAAAAATAGGCGACCAAGTTTTATAAGTCGCCTAAATTCATCGTATATACAAAAATGTTCCTTTATTGTGGTGGCATGGCTGAACTGGTGAAAGCACCCGACTTATAATCGGGCATCCGTTGACCGACGGTTTATAGGTTCAAATCCTATTGCCACCGCTACGCAGAGTAAAGAAGATTTCCAGTCACGCCTGAGAAGCACTCGACTGGGTGGTTCAGTTGCCACACTCTGCACTTATATAAAAGAACTACAGCAAAGATAATAGATATTGACGCAATTGTCAAGGGTTTTTGGTGTATTTCACTAATAAAACAGTAGTTTATGTTGCAGTTTTAAGGGTTTATTTTTTCAAAAAAATATCATACAATGATACTCATAACCAAAAATAGTTATCTATATTTGTATATAAATAAAACGGGCTTTCATGGTGTTGACGCACCAATCAGCCCTAAACTCAAATGCCTGCGTTGACAGACAAACGAATCTAAACAAAGATAATTCGTTGCAGGCTCAAAAGAAAGGAACTTGCAATGAACAAATTATCAAAAGAGAAACAAATTACAGTATTATCCGCACTTGTAGAGGGAAATTCAATTAGAAGCATTGAAAGAATGACAGGTATTAACAGAAATACCATTATGACCTTGCTCAAATCAGCCGGACAAAAAGCACAAGAGATTTTAGACAGCCAATTAGTAAATATTAAATCTAACTTAATTCAGGTTGACGAAATCTGGACTTTTGTTGGCAAAAAACAAAAACAGGTTACATTAGAAGAAAGATACGAGCAAAACAATACAGAGCTTGGCGACCAGTACGTATTTGTGGCTATTGACGCTGAAACAAAATTAGTTACAAATTATTTGGTAGGTAAAAGGGACGCTAAAAATACTTTATCATTCTTACAGGATTTAAATGCAAGGGTCTCAACTGAATTTCAGCTTTCAAGCGATAGTTTTGCACCTTATAAACACGCTGTAAGAAGAACATTTGGCAGGGATATTGCATATGCACAAATTCATAAACAGTTTGGTGAAGAAGTCAGAGAAGAAAAAAGATATAGCCCTGCAAGAATAACGGGAATAAACATAATCCCAATATCGGGTGAGCCTAAAATGGAACATATCTCTACTTCTTATGTAGAAAGACAAAATTTAACCATGAGAATGAGTATGAGACGCTTTACAAGGTTAACCAATGCTTTCAGCAAGAAGTTAGATAATCTTAAACACGCCGTTGCATTACATTTCTTTCATTACAATTACATGAGGATTCATAAGACTTTAAGGGCTACACCTTGTATGGTTGCAGGTGTTACAAAAACTATTTGGAATTGGGATATGTTTTTAAAATATGGTGAAAATTACAAAAATGTCGCATAAAATCAGTTACTCGGAAAAAATATCATATCGTGATACTGTTTTGAGGGATTTTTTGGTATATTTGTATTGTATGAAAGCCAAAATTCTTAAAAATAGCCATAATCTTATAGATTCATCCGAATTAACCAACTATATCCTTGCTAAAGGTGGTTCTATGAATCATTTAAAATTACAAAAAGTATTGTATTATGTAGAAGCATGGCATTTAGTTTTTTTTAATAAATCTATTGTTGAGGATGAATTTCAAGCGTGGGTTCATGGACCAGTGTCAAAAAAACTTTGGAATGAGGTTAAAAATCTTTCTGTATTATATAGTGAACTTGAAGTTAGTAAACCAGAAAAAATAATAAAAGATGTTGAGGAAAAATTAAACCAAGACCAAATTGATTTAATTAATGATGTTATAAAGAAATACGGCAAGCAAAGCGGATACAATTTAGAATGCTTGACTCATAATGAATTACCTTGGATAGAAGCAAGAGAAGGTTTATCCCCCAATGCCCCAAGTAATAATATAATTTCAAAAAAAACTATGAAAAAATATTATTCAGAACTACTTCATAGATATACAAAAAAATGACCAAGATACCCTCCCAAGCTACAAAAAAGAAAAAAAGCCTGTTAGAAAACCTACCCGAACCAACAGATAAATACAAAAAGAAATATATTTTGTTTAGTTATTTGGATTTTGATGTAAAGCAAAGTGAATCATTTGAAGATTGGCAGAAGTTAGAATTATTAGCCGAAAAAACAAACAAGTTTCATCATTATAGTAAACTACGTCTTGATGAAGCCTTTAGCGATAAATTTAAAATATATAAGGGATTTCCTGAGAAATGCGGATATAAATTTCCTGAAACCCTATCAAAAGACGCAAAATGGTGTTCAATGCATATAAAAGGGAAAGAATGTGTTATTGGACACATAGTTGAAAATATATTCTATATAGTATTTCTTGACAAAGACCACAAGTTTTATCCTACCGAAAAAAAGAATACATAAATATTCATCACAATAAATTCAAATTAAGACACTACCAAAAATTGCAAAGCTATTTATTCTTGTATCGTTAAAACGTTGGACGGCCTTTGTTGCTAATTCAGCAATAACCGAAAGTTTTTCATTTTTATATTTTTCTTTCATTTTATTTGTCCGTTATATTTTAGAAATTTTTTATTCTCGTTTCTTTATATGTCCCTCTATGTTCGCTTGCAAAGACTTGCCCGCTCTCCGAGAGAAAGTCTCTATTGTGTGCGCTGTATTCGACCGTTACAATAAAGGCGTCCT